>Ga0187778_10000395_pt1 | contig 31194 bp, 29 predicted proteins | sample 1015_Q2_SP5_20_M_FD_132418 | JGI IMG/M metagenome (GOLD analysis project Ga0187778, IMG submission 132418) | Tropical peat soil microbial communities from peatlands in Department of Meta, Colombia - 1015_Q2_SP5_20_MG | ecosystem: Environmental > Terrestrial > Soil > Wetlands > Peat | place... | reverse complement strand
GCCCGACCTGGCCGTTCGGCAGGGCGCGGCTTGTGATGCTGATCGGCGCCGGGGGCGGCGCGGGCGGCGGGGGCGGGGAGGATGACGACGAGGGCGGCGACGCGTCCGTCCCCGCACCCTTGGTACTGACTTGAGAGCAGCTGCCTACAAGCAGCACGGCGATCAGCATCGTCGGCAGGACCGCTGTGGGCCGACGGGACGTCATGTCCATGGAGTCAGTAATCCCCTTTGGCAACTCCTGCACTGGGGCGCAGGCGCTGTTGGTATTCTCACAAAATATCAAAGTTATCGGGACGGCAGGCGCGGAAGTTGCCTGACACTACAACTGTGACGCGTGTCGCGGCTTCACGATGTTATGTCGCGCATACGACAAACGCTGGCTGAATGAGAGCTGAATAAGGAAGTGCGCGCTCGCGAATTGATGTCAGCGTTATGTTTAAAAGCCGCCGCCGAGCCGGCGCCCGGTGCTGCGGCTGCGCGTCGGGGCGACGGCGGTCAGGGTGCCTGACGCCGGTTGTCCTTACTGGCCTTATAACGGCGGGGGCGAAATCGATTCCGGCAGGTCGCGCTCGAAGCGCACGTGTGCACGCGGCGCAAGGCCGATGCGCGCGGCGATCTCCGCCCACAGCTCGCGGTAGATGAGCGCCGCATCGCTGCGCGGCGCACATGCCGGCAACGGGGCGCGCCGTACGCTCATGCGCTCGATCTCACTCCAGTCCGGAACCTCGGTCGCGAGGATCATCGGAAACTGCGCCCGTGCGGTCGCGATGAGCTCCAGGTGGAGCGAGCGGCGGCGGTCGACCATGGAGAAGAACGGCAGCAGCAGCAGGTCGCGCCAGCCCTCCGCGGCGATGAAGTCGCGCAACTGCACCAGCGTGCGCAGCGACAGCGGTGTCGGCACGAGCGGCACGACCAGCGCATCCGCCGCGCGCAGCACGTTCTCTGACAGCAGTGAGATGCCGGACGGGCAATCGAGGAACAGCGCGTCGTAGATCTCGCGCAGCGCCCGGCTCATCTTGAGCAGTCGCGCCGTGGGGTGCCGGCGCCGCGCCAGGTGCACGGCGAAGTTGCGGTAGGAGAAATCCGCCGGCAGGAGGTCGAGGCGCGGGTAGCCGGTGGCGAGAATCAGCTCCGGCAGCTCGACCTTGCCGGCGAGCAGCCGTTTCGCCGATGCGTGCTCGTGCGCCTCGCCGTGCAGCGCGTAGGTCGATCCGCCCTGCGAATCGAGGTCCCACAGCAGCGTCGCGCAGCCGCCGGCTGCACAGAGGTAGGCGAGATTCACCGCGCTGGTGGTCTTGCCGACACCTCCCTTTATATTGGTGAACGCGACGATCTTCACTGCGCGAGGATACGCCCGGCCGCCGGCAAAGCGAAAACCGCGGCCGGCCGCGGACGCCGCAGCTCGCCACTGTCAGTCTCCGCGGGCGCGACCCTCGCGCGGTCGGCCCTGCCGGCGCCTGCACCAGCACGCTGGGGTGGCCGACGAACACCAGCGATGCGGCGATGAACGAGGTGACGGTGCCCGGACACAGCTGCATAACGAGGATTAGGCATACCCTTAGTCATACCCTTTTCTGACAGCGTTGCTCGAGTCGCAGTCTCCTCTCCGAGCCAACGTCGACGCCGATTGTCGGTGGATCAGAAGTTGGAGCTCCTGGGCCGAGGCCGCCAAGCCGGGCGGAGGCCGCGCGTGCGGGAGCATTCGCGAGCTGTTTCTTAACCCGACTTACGCTCTTGGAGCTTGCGCCCATCCAATGATTTTCCTAGGCGCCTGCACGCACCAGTAGGGTACCGATAGCGGATCAGCCCAAAAGAGATAGGCGATCTCCTTAAGGACAAAATGCCGGTGATGTAGCAAGTGCAGGGCTGAGTAGAGCGCTTGACTGCGCCGGCTTTCAATGGCCCGACGTATCCTGCCGCGGTCCTCGCCCTGCACCGGATAATGACGTATCACGTAACGGCGCAGGCGGATCTCGTCCGCGAGCCGCGACAAGTGCTCGCGCGTGCCGAGCGTGGCATTACGCCATAGTCCCACGCCCTGGTTGCCGTAGACCACATTAACCTCAGGGCTATACATGATGCAGGTGGCTCTTAGACAAAGGTCCCAAAACACGATGTGATCTTCCCCGGCGCGGCGGAACCTCTTGGGGAATCGGATATCAGGCTTTAGCGCTCGCCGGAAGACTACCGAGGACGTGGTAAAGGGCGCAGAGGATCGCATGAGTGAAGCGATGCCACGACTCCATCTGACCAAGCCCGGAGAGTTGCTTACCAAGTGCCTACGTCCCTCATCCGTTGCGAAAGCATCTTCCGCCTCGCCTTCACGGACGAAGTTCGAGAAGTAGAAGTCCGCGCCTTGGCTTAAAGCCTCTGCAGCGTTCCTTAAGTGCCGAGGCATCCACTGATCGTCGCTGTCGAGAAAGGCGATCGCATCGATATCCGGCAAGAGATTAGAGAGTGCGGCGTTACGGGCCGCGGAGACGCCTTGATTCTCTTGGCGCACGATGGTTGGGCAAGGCAGGCGCTTCTTAAGCTCATCCGTGAACTCACGCTGCACGGGGTGTGGTGAGCCATCGTCCACAATGATGACCTGGGCCGGCTGATACTCCTGAGCGAGGATGGATTCGAGTGCTCGTTGCAGCAACCCGGGCCCCGATTGATAGTAAGGAATGATGACGGCAATGGAATGCTCGGTCATGATTGATCCACTGTCGTGAAGGATCGGATGCGGTGCAGCAGTAGCGGCAATGCCTCGGGCACGCGCGATTTTACAGCGACCAGCTATGCTACGCTGGTAACTCGACGGTGAGTAAAACCCCGAGCGCCCAGCACAGGATATCCTTCGCCTTCAGGCGATCGAGCCGGGCTTGCGCAGCATCTTGCCGATGTCGGCGACGTGCACCTCCTCGGTGGCGATCTGCGCCCGCGCGTACTCTTCCAGCATGATGTTGCGCCCGGCGACGGCATCGAGCAGGCGGTGGTATTCGGCGAGTCCCTCCTCCTCGTGCGTGAGCGCTTCACGCAGGATCTCATCGACGTTGTGCTTGTGAGTCTCCAGCAGCGGCCCGATCTTGAGCGACGGATGGCCGCCGAGACTCGTGACGTGCTCGCCGGCCGTCACGGCGTGCGCCTGCGCCTCCTGCGCCTGGCTGCGCAGCCACGCCACGATCGGAATGCGGTTATGGCCGAAAACCATGAAGCTGTAATGCAGATACCGCACCAGCCCCGCCAGTTCCAGCTCGAGGATGTGCTTGAGGATATCGACGACTTCGGCGGTTTCCGCCTTGCTGAGCTCGGAGGTCATTTGCCGGATCTCCCAAAAGCCGCTCGGCAACGATGGTAAGCCCTCTGCTGGTGTATCGTACATGCCGAAAACCCCGCTGACGTGGAGCGCAGCATGAGCGGTTTTTACGACATCGCCGTCGCAGGCATCGACGGGACCCCCGACCTGCTCGGCAGGCTGCGCGGCAAGGTGACACTCGCCGTCAATGTCGCCAGCCGCTGCGGACTGACACCGCAGTACCAGGGCCTCGAGGAGCTGCAGCGCGAGCTGGCGCCGGAGAACTTCACCGTGGTGGGTTTCCCCTGCAACCAGTTCGCCGCGCAGGAGCCCGGGAGCGAGGCGCAGATCGTGGCCTTCTGCCGCAGCACCTACGACGTGACCTTTCCGCTCAGCGTCAAGATCGAGGTGAACGGTGTCAACCGCCACCCGGTGTACCGCTTCCTCACCTCGGCCGAGAACGGCATCGCCGGCGACATCAACTGGAACTTCGAGAAATTCCTCATCGGCCGCGACGGCCGGGTGCTGAAGCGCTACCCACCGGAGACCCGCCCGCGCGACAACGGCCTCATGCAGGACATTGCCGAGGCGCTGTGAGCCGGGCGGCACGTCCCGGTGAGCCGCGATGACCGACTTCGATTTCGCCATACTCGGTGCGGGCGCGATGGGCTCGATCGTCGGTGCGCACCTCGCACGTGCCGGGCACCGCGTGGTGATGCTCGCGCGCGGCGCACGGGCCGCGCAGCTGGAGAACCACGGCCTCACCATCAGCGGTCTCGCACAGTTCTCGACGCCGGTGCACACGCTGCGCGAGCCACGCTCGCTCGCAAGTGCCGGCACACTCATCGTCGCCACCAAGACGCCGGGCACCGCGGAGGCGCTGCGCTCGCTCGCGCACGCGCAGTTTGAGGTCACGCTCTCGATCCAGAACGGACCGCTGAAGAACGAGCTGCTTACGCAGACCTTCGGCAGGGAGCGCGTGCTCGGAGCGCTCGCCGACACGAGCGGCGAGCTGCTGCCGGACGGCACGGTGCTGTTCACGCGCAACGAGAGTATCTATGTCGGCGAGCTCGGTGGCGGCCTCAGCCCGCGCTCGCAGCGCCTGGCGCAGGCGCTCGATGCCGCCGGCGTGCGCGCCGCGGCCACGGAAGCAATTCAGTCGCTCGAGTGGTCCAAGTTCTGCGCCTGGGTGGGTCTCATGGCGCTCTCGGTCACCACGCGCGCGCTGACCTGGAGGTACCTCTCGGACGAGGACTCGGCGCTGCTGCTCGCGCGGCTGGTGCGCGAGGTGGGTGCCCTGGCACGCGCCCTCGGCATCGCGCTCACCGACCGCGCCGTGCTGCCGACTGCAAGCATCTGCGCCGCGCCCGAGCGCGCCGCCGTGGCGCTGGTGCTGCGGGCGGGCGAGGAGTTCCGCCTCAAGGCGCCCGGCCACCGCATGTCCTCGCTCCAGGACGTGGAAGCCGGGCGTCCGCTCGAAGTCAACGAGACGCTCGGCTACGCCTGCGACAAGGCGCAGCAGCTCGGGCTCGACCTGCCGCTGCTCGAGTGCTTCCGCAGGCTCATCGCCACCATCGACCGCGCGCGGCGCAGCGGCCCCGCCGCGGCGGGCACTTAGCCGCCACCCGCGCTCGCGAGCCCGCGGTACTCGAGGAGCGGCGCGATCTCCGGGGGGCGGCCGTAGAAGTTGCGGAACAGCGCCTGAGGGTCATCGCTGCGGCCGCACGACAGCACGTGGCTGCGCAGGTAATCGCCGTTGTCGCGCGTCAGCCCGCCGTGCGCACGGAACCACTGACCGGTGTCGCGCGCCAGCACCTCGCTCCACAGGTACGCGTAGTAGGCCGCCGAATAGCCGCCCTCGAAAATGTGCGCGAAGTAGCTCGAATGATAGCGCGGGGGCACTGGCGGGTAATCGAGCCCGCTCGCCTTCAATGCGGCCGCTTCGAACGCGGGAACCTCACGGGCGGTCGGCGCCTGCGCGACGCTGATCTGGTGCCAGGCCTGGTCGAGGAGTGCCGCCTCGAGATACTCGGTGGTGGCGTAGCCCTGGTTGAAGCGCTGCGCGGCGAGCACCTTCGCGAGCAGCTCCGGCGGCATCGGCGCGCCGGTCTTATAGTGGCGCGCGTAGTGCGCCACGACCTGCGACTCGCGCGCCCACATCTCGTTGTACTGCGAGGGATACTCGACGAAATCCCGCGGCACGTGCGTGCCGGAGAGCAGCGGATAGTCCACGTTCGAGAGCATGCCGTGCAGCGCATGGCCGAACTCGTGGAACATCGTGGTGACTTCGTCGAAAGTGAGCAGCACCGGCTGGCCGGGTTGGGGTCTGGGGATGTTGAGGTGATTGGCGACCACCGGCCGCTGCTTGAGCAATCGCGACTGGTTCACGTATGAGGTCATCCAGGCGCCGCCCCGCTTGTTGTCGCGGGCGAAGTAGTCGGCGAGGAACAGCGCCAGCGGCTTGCCATCGGCGTCGAATACCTCGAACACCCGCACGTCCGGCCGATAGACGGGCAGATCCGTGCGCTCCTTGAAGGTGAGGCCGTAGAGCTGCTGCGCCGCGTAGAACACGCCGTCCTTGAGCACCTGATCGAGCTCGAAGTAAGGCGCGACACTCGCCTGATCGAAGTCATAGCGGGCCTTGCGCACCTGTTCGGCGTAGAACGACCAGTCCCAGGGCTGCAGCGTGAAGGGTGCGCCGGCGGCGGCGGCCGAGTGCGCGTCGATCAGCGTCTGGATGTCGGCGGCTTCTGCCTTGGCGCGCGCGAGCGCCGCGGGCGCCACCTGCCCGATCATCTCGCGCACCGCCTGCGGCGTGCCTGCCGATTCGTCCTCGAGCTCGTAGGCGGCGTGCGTCGCATAGCCGAGGAGCGTCGCGCGCTCGGCGCGCAGCCTGACGAGCTGCGCGATCACCACCGTATTGTCGGTGTCGCCGCCGCTGGCGCGCGTGATGGACGCGCGGTAGATGCGCTCGCGCAGCGCGCGGTTGCTGAGCTGCGCCAGAACCGGCTGGTTGGTGGTGTTCTGCAGCGTGATCAGCCATTTGCCCTCGAGCCCGCGCGCCGTGGCCGCCTGCGCGGCAGCACCGATCTGCTCGGCGGAGAGCCCGGCGAGATCGCCGACATCCTCGACCACCACGGCGCCGTCGGCGGTCGCCTTGAGCAGGTTCTGCTTGAAGCGCGTGGTGAGCGAGGAGATCTGCTGGTTCAGATCGCGCAGCCGCGCCTTCTCATCGGGCTCCAGTTGCGCACCGGCGCGTACGAACAGCGTGTGATAGCGCGTCAGCAGCTGCAGCGACTCGGCGTCGAGGTGCAGCCCGGCACGCGCCTCGTAAAGCGCGTCCACGCGGGTCCACAACGCCTGATCGAGATGAATCGCGTCCCGCTGCGCGGCGAGCTTGGGCGCCATCTCGGTATCGATCTGCTGCATCCTGGGATCGGTGTTGCAGGCGTTGAGGTTCGAGAAAGTGGTCTCGACCCGATTGAGCAGTTGCCCGGAGCGCTCGAGCGCCACGATGGTGTTGGCGAACGTGGCGGGCGCCGGGTTGTGCGCGATGGCGGCGACCTCGCGCAACTGCTCGCCCATGCCGGCCGCGAAGGCCGGCAGGTAGTCGTCGTCGTGGATGCGGTCGAAGGGCGGATATTGGAACGGCAGCGTGCTCGGCTGCGCGAACGGATCGTCGGTCATCACGGAAGTCCTCGCAGCGTCCGCGGTTGTGCTGCTGCCGCCAGCCAGCGCGCTCGTTGCGCAAGCCGTGGCGAACAGTCCGAGATATGCGCTTCGCACGCTGTTTGCTGCGCTCGAGCGCGACTCGCCGTCGCTTGGGTCGCGGACGAGGCGCAATGGTATCCTTCACGCGCGTGCATTGCGCGTGAATCGCAGCAGTGCGCCGCGCGCCGTCGCCGCCGTCCGCTTCCGCCGCACAGGACCGCCATGAGTATCGTGCAGGATCAGGTCGTCAGTATTCATTACACGCTCACCGATGACGCCGGTGAGATCATCGACAGCTCCCGCGGGGGCGACCCGCTCATGTACCTGCACGGTCATGGCGCGCTGATACCGGGGCTCGAGCATGCGCTGACGGGCAAGAGCGCCGGCGACCGGCTCACGCTGAGCATCGCGCCGGCCGACGGCTACGGTGAGTACGACCGCGCCCTGGTGCAGCAGGTGCCGCGGCGCACGCTGAAGGGCATCGCCGACGTGAAGGTGGGGATGCGCCTGCAGGCGCAGACCGCACGGGGACCCCGGCCAGTCACCGTTACGCACCTGAGCGGCGACCTGGTCACCCTCGACGGCAATCATCCGCTCGCGGGCAAGAACCTTCACTTCGAAGTGGAGGTCGCCGCAGTGCGCGCCGCTACCGCCGAAGAGCTCGCGCACGGGCACGTGCATGGGCCCGGCGGCCATCATCACTGAGCGGCCATCGCGGCGGATTGCGGCGCGGCCAGCGCCAGAGCGAGCACGCGTCCAGACGCGGGGTGCGCCGCCAGCGTCGCAACCGCCGCCACGCCGCCCTCATGCGCACTGACCTGCACGAACGGGCCACCGTGCACTAACATGCGTGGCCGTGGCGCGGGGAGCGCGGGAGTCGCACGTGTCGCGTGATGCATTGGAGATCGAGACGGGGCGTGGACCGGCGTCGGCGGTGATCTGGTTGCACGGACTCGGCGCAGACGGACACGACTTCGAGCCAATCGTGCCGGAGCTCGTGCTGCCCGGGGAGCGGGCACTGCGTTTCATATTCCCGCACGCGCCGATGCGCCCGGTGACGCTCAACGGCGGATACGCCATGCGGGCCTGGTACGACATCGCTGCCATCGACCGCCGTGCGCCCGAGGATGAAAGCGGCATTCGCGCGTCACAGGCGGCGATCGAGACGCTCATCCGCCGCGAGAACGCCCGCGGAATTACCGCCGCACGCATTGTGCTCGCGGGTTTCTCGCAGGGGGGCGCCATGGCGCTGTTCGCCGGGACGCGCTACGCGGAGCGCCTCGCGGGCATCATGGGACTCTCCTGCTACCAGGTGCTGGCGAAGCGCTTCGACGCCGAGCGGCTGCCCGCCAACCAGTCCACCCCCGTGCTTCTCGCACACGGCACGCAGGATCCGGTGGTGCCGCTGCAGCTCGGTGAAGAGGCATGTCGGCAGCTCGAGGCTGCGGGCTATCCGGTGGAGTGGCATACCTACAGCATGCCGCACGCGGTGTGCCCGCAGGAGGTCGCGGACATCGGGGCGTGGTTACGCCGCGTGCTTCCCTGAGCTGCACCCGGCGCGTCCGGGTGCGGCGGCACGTGCAGCCCAGCCGGGACGCCGCAGCCTAGCCCGCACGGCCGTGCTCGCCGCCGTGCTGCTGCGGCTGCGGGTGTTCGCCGCCGTGTTCGCCGCCGTGTTCGCCGCCGTGGCCCTGCGAGTGATAGGTGGGGCTGCCGTGCGGGCCACCCTGTGCGGGAGCGGGATAGCCGCCATGCGGCGTCCCCGGCTGGCTCCTGCCGTGGCCGCCGTACTCGCCCGTCGGATGCGACGAGCTCATCGCGTGCTGCGAGGTCGTCCCATGCGCCGAGCTCGGCGCCGCGGCATGCGGCGCCGCCCCCGGAGGTGCCGCGCTGCGCGCCGCGACGACACCCTTGCCGTAGAAGACGCCGGCCTGCTGCGTCGCCGCGACCGACGGCCGGCCGTGGTTGTACGAGGCACGCATGGTGGTGTCGCGCGAGGCGGCGACCTCGTGCTGCTGCTGCGCTTGCGACATGGCGACATGACGATCCTCAGCCGCGCGCTCCTCAGCGGGTGTGGGTTTCGCGACCACGCCACCGGTGCCGCCGTTGTAGCTCACGCGGTTGACGGTGGTTTCGTTGACGATGGTGGTGTTGTTGATGACGGTGGTGTTGGCAACGAAGCGGCCACCTTCCCAGTCACCGCCGTGGAAGCCGACGCCGCCGTAGCCGAAGCCGTAATCGATTCCGCCGTAGAAGCCGACATGGGGGCCCCAGTAGCCCGCGTGCCAGACGTACGCGCCGCCGACCCAGCCCCAATACCCCGGCGTCCACAGCAGCCCCGGCGCCGGAGCGAGCACCCAGGTGCCGGGCACCCAGTAGTAGCCGCCACCCTCCCAGGCCCAGTATCCGGGTACCCAGAAGTAGCCTAGTGCCGGCATCGCAGGCGCGGTGTAGATCGGCAGCGGCGGAGGCGCGATGTTCACCGAGACGAACAGCGCGGCGTTGCCCGTGAAGGGGAGCATCGCAAGCAACAACGCTGCGGCGATGCCACGGATCCAATTACGCATGTCGGGACCTCCTGACGCTGAAACGTTGACCGAGCCCGGCTGAACGCTTCCTGAACTCGCTCCACACACACGTGCGGCACGGCAAGCTCTGCGAACGCTCAACGCGCGCTCGCACTGAAAGTTGACGTGGCGAAAGCTCGCGCGGCGGCCACTAGAACCAGTTGTAGTTGAAACTGATGCTGACGCGCTCGGCCGCGCGGGGATGGGGCGCGACCTCGTGGCGCAACCAGCTTTCGAACAACAGCAGCTCTCCGGCGCGGGCCGGGAAGGTCACCCAGGGGCGGTTGGCGCGGCGTGCGCTGCTGCGGCGCGGCGGTGCGGCCATGAAGCGCTCGAGCCGCGGATCCTCGAACTTCAGTCCCGGCGCACCCGCGGGAGCGGCGACGTAGTACGTGCCGCTGATGGTGGAGAGGGGATGCAGGTGCAGGCCGTGGGCACTGCCACGACCCATGATGTTCACCCAGCAGTCGGTCATCGCCAGCGCCCGCGCGCTCAGGTCCATCTGCAGACTGCGCGTGAAGCGCGCGACGTGCCGATCGAGCTCACGCGCGAGAGCGGCGAAGGTCGGCGAGCGGCTCTGCATGCGGTGCGCCGAGCCGTACGAGGTGTAGCCACCCGGGTAATTGCGTGCCGACCAGCGCCGCCCGGCAGCATCGTCGGCGCGCAGCTGCCGGCACTCGTTGAGCAGCCGCCGGTTGAGCGCGCGAGCGCCCCGTGAGCGCAGACGTGCCGCGTACACCAGCGTCGGAAACAGCACCTGGATGCCCACGAGAGACAAGTATGGGGGGCCGCCCCCAACTGGTCTATCATCGGGTGCGCTCGCCGTACACCGCGGCGCGCCCTTTCTCCCGATGATGGGCTCAAGAATGTCAGCTTCCACACTCCCCTCGCCCGCGCCGCGCTCGGAGCCACTCGAGATCGTGCCGCACTGGGTCGGCGGGCAGCCGCTCGCCGGGGGGGGTGCGCGCCTTGCGGTATTCGATCCGGCCAGCGGTGCGCCATCGCGCGAAGTTGCGCTGGCCGGCGCGGCCGAAGTCGGCGCCGCAGTCGCGAGTGCCCAAGGCGCGTGGCGCGCATGGGCGGACACGCCGCCGGTACGCCGCGCGCGCACTCTGGCCCGCTTCCTCGCGCTCCTCAACGAGCAGCGCGACGCGCTCGCCGCGCTCATCACCAGCGAGCACGGCAAGGTGTTCGCCGACGCGCAGGGCGAAGTGACACGCGGCATCGAGATCGTGGAGTATGCCTGCGGAATTCCGCAGCTGCTCAAGGGAGACTTCACGGACCAGGTCTCCACGGGCATCGACAACTGGACGCTGCGGCAGCCGCTCGGAGTGGTCGCGGGCATCACGCCCTTCAACTTTCCGTGCATGGTGCCGTGCTGGATGTTTCCGCTCGCGATTGCCTGCGGCAACACCTTCGTGCTCAAGCCGAGCGAGCGCGACCCGTCCGCCGCGCTCTTCATGGCGCGGCTGCTCGCGCAGGCGGGATTGCCGGCGGGTGTCTTCAACGTCGTGCAGGGCGATAAGGTGGCGGTGGACGCGCTGCTCGATCACCCGCAGGTGCGCGCCGTGAGCTTCGTTGGCTCGACCGCGATCGCGCATTACATCTACCAGCGCGGTGCGGCTGCCGGCAAGCGCGTGCAGGCGCTCGGCGGCGCCAAGAACCATATGGTGGTGATGCCCGACGCCGACCTCGATCAGGCGGTCGACGCGCTGATCGGTGCAGCCTACGGCTCCGCGGGTGAGCGCTGCATGGCGATCTCGGTGGCGGTGCTGGTCGGCGCGAGCGCCGATGCGGTGATGCCGAGGCTCGCCGAGCGCGCACGGCGGCTGCGCGTCGGGCACGGCATGCACGGCGATGTCGAGATGGGCCCGATCATCAGCCCGGCGGCGCTCACGCGCATCCGCGGCTACATTGAGGATGGCGTAGCAAGTGGCGCGCAGCTGCTGGTCGATGGGCGACGCCTCGCGGCCACCGGCGCGCCCTTCACCGTGCCCGGCTACGAGAACGGCTTCTGGCTCGGCGCAAGCCTCTTCGATCACGTGACCCCGCGGATGCGCATCTACCAGGAGGAGATCTTCGGCCCGGTCCTCTCGTGCGTGCGCGTGCCCGACCTCGCCGCCGGCGTCGAGCTCGTGAACGCACACCCGCTCGCCAACGGCGTGGCCTGCTACACGCGCGACGGCAACGTCGCGCGCGAGTTCGGACGGCGCATCGAGGTCGGCATGGTGGGCATCAACGTGCCGATCCCCGTGCCCATGGCATGGCACGGGTTCGGCGGCTGGAAGCGCAGCCTGTTCGGCGACATGCACGCCTACGGCGAGGAAGGCGTGCGTTTCTACACCCACCAGAAATCCATCATGCAGCGCTGGCCGGAGAGCACGCCCAAGGGGGCGGAGTTCACCATGCCGGCCGCGAAGTAGCCCGCGCGCGGATCAGCCGACGCTGCGCATTCTTTTGCACGAGCGGTCGCCGGGGCGCCGCGTGGGGAACTTGACATTCAGTAAGTCATAACTTACCGTAAGCAATGACTTACGCAAAGGCCCTGCAGTGCCTCAGCGATCCCACGCGACGCCAGGTCTTCGAAAGGCTGCGCGCCGGCCCCCAGTCAGTGGGCGTCGTCGCCCGCGGACTGCCCGTAAGCCGTCCGGCGGTCTCCCAGCATCTCAAGGCCCTGAAAGCGGCCGGACTCGTGAGTGACCGACCCGAGGGGACGCGCCGCGTCTACTTCGTCGAGCGCCAAGGGCTCGGCGAATTGCGCCGGTGGCTCGAGGGGTTTTGGACCGATGCGCTCGAGTCCTTCCGGAACGAGGTGGCGGCCACGAGCGCTGCGCAGGCGAGGAGAAAGCCGTGAACCGCGCGATTGAGATTGCGCCGGTGCGCAAGTCGGTCGTGGTCGATGCAACTGCAGCGCAGGCCTTCGACCTTTTCACGACGGGAATGGACCGCTGGTGGCCGAAATCCCACGCCATCGGCCCTGCGCCGCTCTCCGAATCGATCCTCGAGCCCTTCGTCGGTGGCCGCTGGTACACGCGTCACGAGGACGGCAGCGAGGTGGTGGTTGGGCACGTGCGTGTCTGGCAGCCCGCCGCGCGATTGGTGGTGAGCTGGGAGATCAGTGCCGACTGGAAGCCGGACCCGCGACCGAAGTTCACGTCCGAACTCGAGGTGCGCTTCACGGCCGAGCCCGGCGGGCGCACGCGCCTCGATCTCGAGCACCGCAACTTCGAGCGCATGGGCGCGGCGGCGGGCGAGAAGATGCGCAAGGACGTCGACGGCGGGTGGCCGACGCTGCTCGAGTTGTTCATGCGACAGGCTGCCAAGCAGCGTCAGACCTCATGAGCGAGCTGGTCGTTTACAGCGTCCCCGGCAGTCCCTTCGGGCGGGCGGTATTGATCACCCTCGAGGAGAAGGCTGCCCGCTACCGCCTGGTGCCGGTGGCTCCCAGCGCGCTGCGCACCCCGGAGCACTTGAGCCGCCATCCCTTCGGCCGGGTACCGGTGCTGGAGCACGGCAACCTCCGCGTGCGCGAGACACAGGCGATCGTGCGCTATCTCGATCGCGTGCTGCCGCAACCCGCCCTGACTCCGGCCGATCCATGCGTTGCCGCGCGCATGGATGAGCTGATGAACGTCAACGACTGGTACGTGTTTCAAGGGGTCGGCAACGTCATTGCGTTTCAGCGCATCGTGGCGCCGCGCCTCATGGGACGCGCGGCGGACGAGGCCGCGATCGACGCCGCCCTCCCGCGGGCGCGTCACGTGTTCGATGCGCTCGCGGCGCTGCTCGGGAGCGAGTCGTACTTCGCCGGCGAGGCTTTCACGCTCGCCGACGTGCTGCTTGCGCCGCAGCTCGATTTCCTCGGGCAGACCCCGGAGTGGCAGACGCTCACCGCCCAGCATGCCAACCTCAGACGCTGGCTCGATCGGATGCGGGAACGGCCGAGTCTCGCCGCGACCACCTGGGAGAAAGTGGCCGCTATGGGCCGCCCCGCGGCTGCGGCGGGTTAGGGAACCCTCTTCTTCTCGAGCCGCGGTTCCTTAGCGAACTGCTGCTCCTCGGTGCTGCCGGCGAGCGCCGTGATCGAGGAGGTGCCGCCGCTCACCGTCTGCGTGACGGCGTCGAAGTAGCCGGCGCCGACTTCGCGCTGGTGCTTGGTGGCACTGTAGCCGCAGCCTTCCGCGGCGAACTCCGCCTGCTGCAGCGTCACGTAGGCTGTCATCTGCTGGGCCTTGTAGCCGCGCGCCAGCTCGAACATCGAGTAGTTGAGGGCGTGGAAGCCGGCGAGCGTAATGAACTGAAACCGATAGCCCATGGCGGCGAGCTCGCGCTGGAAGCGCGCGATGGTCGCGTCGTCGAGTTTTCTCTTCCAGTTGAACGAGGGCGAGCAGTTGTAAGCGAGGAGCTTGCCGGGGAACTTCTCGTGGATGCCTTCGGCGAACTCGCGCGCCTCGGCAAGATCGGGCTTGGCGGTCTCGCACCACACCAGGTCCGCGTACGGCGCGTAGGCACGACCGCGGGCGATCGCCTGCGGCATCCCCGCCTTCACCGTGTAGAAGCCCTCCGCGGTGCGGCCGCGCGCGCCGTCGATGAACGCCCGATCACGCTCATCGACGTCCGAGGTGAGCAGTGTTGCGCCCTCGGCATCGGTGCGCGCGATCAGCACGGTCGGCACGTTGCACAGGTCCGCCGCGAGCCGCGCGGCAATGAGCTTGTTGACCGCCTCCTGGGTCGGCACCAGCACCTTGCCGCCCATGTGGCCGCACTTCTTGGCGGACGACAGCTGGTCCTCGAAGTGCACGCCCGCAGCCCCCGCATCGATCATCTGTTTCATGAGCTCGAAGGCGTTCAGCACGCCGCCAAAGCCGGCTTCGGCGTCGGCCACGATGGGCTTGAGCCAGTCGATCGAGTCATCGCCCTCGGCGTGGCAGATCTCGTCCGCGCGGCGCAGGGTGTTGTTGACGCGCCTCACCACCGCCGGCACGGAGTCGGCCGGATAGAGCGACTGGTCGGGGTACATCTCGCCGGCCAGGTTGGCATCGCCGGCCACCTGCCAGCCCGACAGATAGATCGCATCGAGTCCCGCCTTGACCTGCTGCATCGCCTGATTCCCGGTGAGGGCACCGAGCGCATTGACGAAGGGTTTCTCGTGCAGGTAGCGCCACAACTTCTCCGCGGTGAGCCGCGCGATCGAGTGCTCGACCGCGAGCGTGCCACGCAGCCGCACGACGTCGGCCGGTGCGTAGCCGCGCGTGATGCCGCGCCAGCGCGGGCTCTCCTGCCAGCTGCGCCGCAGTTCATCGGCCGCGGGTAAGGACCTGGAGGGATTCATGCGTTTGCCTGGTGCCTCTTCTTGTTAGGGAACTCGCTGCTCGCTCAAGCGAGCAGCTCGTACGCCGGGAGGGTCAGGAATTCGTCGAAGGTCTCGCTCTTCGTCATCCGCTCGAACAGCCGCGCCGCGGTCGGGAAGACCCCGTTGGTGAGCCGCGCCGCACCTACCTCGTCGTGGATGCGATCGAGCTCCGCGCTGAGCAGCCGGTCGAAGCGCTCGACGCTCACCGGGCGGCCGTCGCTGGTGTGTGCGCCGTGACGCAGCCACTGCCACAGCTGGGCGCGGCAGATCTCCGCGGTCGCCGCGTCTTCCATGAGGTGATAGAGCGGCACGCACCCCTGACCGCGCAGCCACGACTCGAGGTACTGCACGCCGACGCGGATGCAAGCGCGCAGCCCCCCCTCGGTGATGGCGCCGTCGGGTACCGTCAGCAGGTCGCGCGCGCTCACCGCGACCTCCGCGCGCAGCACGCCGAGCTGGTTCGGCCCCGGCATCACCGCATCGAAGGCCGCGCGGGCGATGTCGGCAAGCCCGGGGTGCGCGATCCAGGTGCCGTCGTGCCCGGCGCGCGCCTCGCGCAGCTTGTCCTCGCGCACGCGCGCCATGGCCGCGGCATTGGCCAGCGGGTCGTCGCGGATCGGAATCTGCGCCGCCATTCCGCCCATGGCGTGGGCGCCGCGGCGGTGGCAGGTCTTGATCAGCAGGTCCACGTACGACTTGAGGAAGTGCCGCTCCATGGTCACGGTGGCGCGGTCGGGCAGCAGGAAGTCCGGTCGATTACGGAATTTCTTGATGAAGCTGAAGATGTAATCCCAGCGGCCGCAGTTGAGGCCGGCCGAGTGCTCGCGCAGCTCGTAGAGGATCTCGTCCATCTCGAACGCCGCGAGGATCGTCTCGATGAGCACCGTCGCCTTGATGGTGCCGCGGGGAATGCCGAGCGCGTCCTGCGCCGCGACGAACACCTCGTTCCACAACCGTGCCTCGAGGTGGCTCTCGAGCTTCGGCAGGTAGAAATACGGACCGGTGCCGCGCCGCGCGAGCGCCTGGTGGTTGTTGGCGAGGAACAGCGCGAAGTCGAACAGCGCACCGGATACGGTCTCGCCGTTGATGCGCACGTGCTTCTCCGGCAGGTGCCAGCCGCGCGGACGCACGATGAGTGTCGCGGTGCGTTCTGCCAGACGGTACACCTTACCGGTTGCCGGATCCTCGTAGCTGATGGTGCGGCGCACGGCATCGGCGAGATTCACCTGGCCGCGGATGATGTTCTCCCAGGTGGGCGAGCAGGAGTCTTCGAAGTCGGCCATGAACGCGCGCACCGGGGCGTTGAGCGCGTTGATGATCATCTTGCGGTCGACCGGCCCGGTAATCTCCACGCGCCGGTCGGCGAGGTCGGCCGGCACCGCAGCGATGCGCCAGTCCGCAGCGCGCAGCCCGGCGCTTGCGGCGGGAAAGTCCGGCAGGGCGCCGTCATCGATGAGCGCCTGGCGGTGCGCACGGGCGGCGAGCAGCTCGAGCCGGCGTGCGTTGAAGCGGCGGTGCAGGCTCGCGAGCAGCTGCAGCGCAAGTGGCGTCAGCACTTCCTCGGCGCGCTCGATCCTCCCGCCGCTGACCTCGACCTTGGGTCCCGCCGGCTCGCGGGAGTAGACCCGCGCGTGCGTTTCGGCATTCATTAGATCTGCAGCATACGCCGTTTGTGCGCGAATTTGACTGTGGAAACTTCACACTGTTAATTTCACACGAGACGGACGGACGGGGGCGCTGACTGGACATATGGCGGAGCTGATGCGCAGGGGACATTTGCTCGGAGCCAAGCTGCGTGCGCTCCGCCGCCGCAACGGCCTCACCCTCGAGGAGCTCTCCTCGCGCTGCATCCAGCGCAAGCCCGATATCGCGCCCTCGGTGTCATACCTCTCCATGATCGAGAGCGGCAAGCGCACGCCCTCGCCGCAGCTGCTCGAGCTCCTCGCCGGCGTGTTCCAGCGTGCCCCGGGGTGGTTCCTCGACGAGAGCACCGAGCTCGAGCTGCCCTCGCCCGCCACGCCCGCAGGCGGCGCGGCGCGCATGGCGCTCGAGCCGGCGTTCCTCTTCTCACGGAGTCTGCTGCAGGCGGCGATCCCGGAGCTCCTCGCCCAGACCGGAACGAGCGGGCGGCAGTTCGCGCACCTGCTCATCCGTTCGCACCAGGAGATGTCGCGCAACGACTTCCCCGACCTCGAGCGCGCCGCCGACCGCATCGGCGAGCGGCGCTTCCCGCTGTCGGTCGAGGAGCTGCTGCGGCTTTGCCGGCGGCACGGGCTCGAGATCCGCTGGTTCGACCGCAAGCCGGTGCTGGCACGTGACAAGGACCGCGAGGTGCGCAGCATGGTGCGCTCGTTCTTCGAGGCGCCGCGGGTCGTGTACGCCAACCGCGCGCTGCAGAGCGATCCCGCGCGCCTCAAGTTCGACCTCGCCGCGCACATCGGCCACAAGGTGCTGCACGGCGGCGATGGCCTGAAGTCACCCCACGCGACCGGCGGGGAAATGGGCGGCAGCCCCGAGGGCGGCTCGAGCGGGGCCGGCATGAACGCGCAGGACGTGCTGCACGCCTGGCGCGATTTCGAGTGCAGCTTCTTCGCCGGCGCGCTGCTTGCGCCACGGGTGCCGTTCCGGCGCTTCCTCGCCCGCGAGCGCTACCGCGTCGAGGCGGGCGCGCGGCTCGAGCTCACTCCCGCGGTCGTGATGCGCCGCATGACGAAGGTATCCCCCTACCCCTACTGGCATTTCTTCGACGCCTATCCGCCCGGCTACCTGCGCGCGGTGTACCGCGGCAACGGCATACCGCTGCCGTGGGGAAACCTGGCGCAGGTGAGCGACCCGTGCCCCAACTGGGCAGTGTTCCGCATGATCGAGAGCGAGCACGGCGGTTCGCGATCGCAGATATCGGTGCTGCGCGATGGCGAGCGCTCGCTGCTTTACTGCTGTCACTCGATTCGCGTGCACGACATGGCCGGCAACCCGCACGTGCTCTCGGTCGGGGTGGACCTGGCGCCGGCGCTGGCCTCGAATAGCGTGCCGGGCGAGACGGTGATCGACGCCATTTTCCGCGAGTGCCTGCACCGGCGCGGGGAGGCACGCATCCCGCGCGCCGCCGCCCAGGCACTCGCCGTCGTCGCCAACGTCCTGAACATCGCCTGGATCGAGGATGCGCTCGCCTCGCCCGCACGCATCATCTGCCCGCGCAGCAATCGCTGTCCGCGTCCCGAGCGCTGCGAAGGCGCCCGTCCCTCGCGCGCCCGCGAGATCGCCGACGTGCGCGAGGAGATTCTCGGCCGCTGAGGTTGATGGCCTTAAGATGAGCGGCAGGTCGCTGCCCAAGGAGAAGCGCATGCCGGGCAATCGCAGCGCGCCGCGGCGCGCGGCACGCCTCGCACTCGCCCCGCTGCTGCTCGCGGCGTGGCTGCTCGCGGCACCAGCGGCGCCGCCACCTCGCACGGACGCTCCGGCCAGTGCTCCGCCATCATCGCCGGGCGGACCCAACGGCGGCGCGCAGCTTGAATCCGAGCGCGAGGGCGTCGCGGCCTGGCGCGAGCAGCGGCTCGCCTCGCTCACGAGCGATACCGGGTGGCTGACGCTGGCCGGCCTTTTCTGGCTCAAGGAGGGGGACAACAGCTTCGGCCGCGCCGCCGCCAATGCGCTCACGCTCGATAATCCCTCACTCGCCGACCGCGCCGGCTCATTCGAGGTGAGCGGCCAGAAGGTGCGCTTCACGGCGCGCCCCGGCAGTGGCGTCACGCACGACGGCCAGGCCGTCACCTCGCTCGAGCTGGTCGCCGACACGAGTGGCGACCCCACGGTGCTCGAGAGCGGCGCGCTGCGCTTCTTCGTCATCGAGCGCGCGGGGCATCTCGGCGTGCGCGTGCGCGATCTCGACAATCCACACCGGCGGCAGTTCCGGGGTTTGAGCTACTTCCCGGTGAGCATCGCGTGGGTGTTCGATGCCCACTTCGTCCCCTACGATCCGGTGCGGCACATCCGCATCGTGAACATCCTCGGCATGGAGGAGGAGGATGTCTCGCCGGGAGCCGTGGTGTTCACCCGCGACGGCCGCGAGTGGCGGCTCGACACCGTGCTCGAGCAGCCGGGCGACCAGGAGCTTTTCATCATGTTCGCCGACGCCACCAGCGGACACGAGACCTACGGCGCCGGGCGCTTTCTCTACGTGCCGCTGCCGGCCAACGGCCGCACGCGGCTCGACTTCAACAAGGCCTACAACCCGCCGTGCGCACTGAATGATTTCGCGACCTGTCCGTTGCCGCCGCCGCAGAACCGGCTGACGCTGCGTATCGACGCTGGCGAGAAGGTGTACGCGGGTGCCCCGGTGCACGGCTCCTGAGCGCGCGCTCGCCGCGCGCTCACGGGGCGATGAAGATCGTCGCCGGGTGCTCCAGGCGTTCCTTCAGCGCCTGGATCATCGCCGCCGCGTCGTAACCGTCGACGAAGCGATGGTCGAACGAGGACGACAGATTCATGGTGCGGCGGATGGCAATAGCACCCTCGAACACCACCGGGCGTTCGCTGGCACGATTCACGCCGATGATGGCCACCTCGGGGGCGTTGATGATCGGTGTGCTCACGATGCCGCCGAGCTTGCCGAGACTGGTGATGGTGATGGTCGAGCCGGTGAGTTCCTCGCGCTTCGCCCTGTTGGTGCGCGCCGCCTCGGCGACGCGCCGCATCTCGGCGGCCAGCTCCCACAGCGTACACGCCTGCGCATCGCGCACCACCGGAACTTTGAGCCCCTCGGGGGTCTGGGTCGCGACACCGAGGTGCACCGCCGCGTACCGGACGATCACGCCGCGCTCGGCGTCGTAGTGGGCGTTGCACTGCGGGAAGTCCCGCAGCGTCCTGATGAGGGCGAGCGCGAGAAACGGCAGGTAGGTGAGCGGCGCGGCGCCGGCCGGCAGCTTGCCGTTGAGGTGGCGCCGTAGCGACTCGAGCTCGGTGATGTCGAGCTCCTCGACGTAAGCGAAGTGAGGGATGTTGCGCTTGGCCTCGCTCAGGCGCTGCGCGATGAGCCGCCGCAGGCCGATGACCTTGATCTCTTCGGTCGCCGCCGCGGGTGCGCCACGCGGCTCGGCCGCGCGCGCGCTCGGCACCGCTTTCGGTGCCGGGCGCAGCGGCGTCGGCTGCGCGCGGCGCGCGATGTAGGCTTCGAGGTCCTTGGCGACGATGCGCCCGCTCGGGCCGGACCCGGCAATCTGCCTTAGATCGACGCCGGCTTCGTGCGCACGGCGGCGGATCGCCGGGGAGGTGGCGACACGGCCACCCGCCGCTGTAACGAGCGCCTCGGGTGGCGGTGCTGCAGCGCCATTGCCACCGCCGTGGGCGCGCGGCTCGGACCCGGGCGCGGGCGCCGCCGAGGTGACCGCTGCGGCGGGCACGGCGGCCGGTGCGGCGCCCGAGTGCGCCCCGCGTTGGGCGGCCGCAGCGGACTCGGTCTCCAGCACAATGAGTTCGGCACCCACCGGCACCATGTCGCCCGGCGCTCCGGTGGTGGAGACCACCCGGCCCCCGACCGGCGCCGGCACCTCCACGGCCGCCTTCTCCGTCATCACCTCGACCACCACCTCGTCCTCGGCCACCACGTCACCGGGCTTGACGCGCCAGCCGACGATCTCCGCCTCGACCGTGCCCTCGCCGAGGTCGGGCAGCTTGAAGACGTAGCGGCTCATTGCGCCTCCATCACCCCTTTGAGGGCTGCGGCGATGCGCCCCGGCCCCGGGAAGTACTCCCACTCGAAGGCGTGCGGGTAGGGCGTGTCCCAGCCGGTCACGCGTTTCACCGGCGCCTCGAGGTTCCAGAAACACTGCTCCTGCACGGTGGCCACGAGCTCCGCGCCGTAACCGCCGAAGCGCGTGGCCTCGTGGACGACGACGCAGCGCCCGGTCTTGCACACCGAGGCGCACAGCGTGTCGACGTCGAGCGGTGCCATGGTGCGCACGTCGACGATTTCGGCGTCGACGCCGGTGAGGCGCACGGCCGCCTCGACCACATGCACCATCGTGCCGTAGGTGAGCACGCTCACATCCTTGCCCTCGCGCACCATCTCGGCGCGCCCGATCGGCACGCTGTAGTGACCTTCGGGTACTTCCCCGCGCGGGTGTGCGCTCCAGGGTACGGCGGGTTTGTGCGGGTCGCCGTCGAAGGGGCCGTTGTAGATGCGCTTCGGCTCGAAGAACACCACCGGATCCTCGTCCTCGATCGCGCTGATCAGCAGTCCCTTGGCATCGTAGGGGTTGGAGGGCATGACCACCTTGATGCCGCAGACGTGCGCGAAAATGGCCTCCGGGCTTTGCGAGTGGGTCTGGCCGCCGCGGATGCCGCCGCCGCAGGGCGTGCGGATGGTCACCGGCACGTGGAAATCACCCGCGGAGCGGTAGCGAATCCGCGCCAGCTCGCTCACCACCTGGTCGAAGCCCGGATAGATGTAGTCGGCAAACTGGATCTCGGCGACCGGCTTGAGGCCGTTCACGCCCATGCCGATGGCGGCGGCGATGATGCCGCCCTCGGCGATCGGCGTGTCGAGTACGCGCTGCTCGCCGTACTTCCTCTGCAGCCCGTCGGTCACGCGGAACACGCCACCGAAGTAGCCTACGTCCTCGCCGAGGATCACCACGCGTGGATCGCGCCCCAGCATGACGTCCATGGCGGAGTTGAGCGCCTGGACCATGTTCATGCGCGCCACGGGTCAGCGCTCCCGCGCCACGGAAGACGCGGCCTGTCCGCTCCCGCCGTGCGGCTCGTGCGCCTCGAGCGAGTGCGTGGCGAAGAGCGCGCGCATCTCCTCGCGCTGGCGCACCAGATTCGCCGGCATGTCCTTGAAGACATCCTCGAACATCGTGAGCGGATCGAGGTAGGGCCCATGGGTGAGCGTGCCGTACGACTCCGCCTCCTTCCAGCAGGCGGTGACGTGCGCCTCGAGCTCCTTGTGCAGCTGCGCGTGGCGCTCCTCCGACCACTCGCCGAGCGCGATCAGGTGCTGCTTCAGTCGCGTGATCGGATCCCCGAGCGGCCAGGCCCGCCATTCCTCCTTCGGGCGATAGCGGGACGGATCGTCGCTGGTCGAGTGCGCCGCCGCACGATAGGTGACGTGCTCGATGAGCGTCGGACCGACGCTCTGACGCGCGCGCTGCGCTGCCCACTGGGTGACCGCGTAGACCGCGAGGAAGTCGTTGCCGTCGAGGCGGATCCCGGGAATGCCGTAGCCCGGGCCGCGCTGCGCGAACGTCTTGTGCTCCCCGCCGGCAAACCCCTGGAAGGTGGAGATGGCCCACTGATTGTTGACGAGATTGAGGATCACCGGCGCCTGGTAGACCGCGGCGAACGTCATGGCGTAGTGAAAGTCGGCTTCCGCGCTCGAGCCTTCGCCGATCCAGCTCGCGGCAATGTGGTCCTCGCCCTTGATGGCTGCCGCCATCGCCCACCCGACCGCCTGCGGAAACTGCGTGGCGAGGTTGCCGGAGATGGAAAAGATGTTGCCCTTGCTCCAGTGATACATGATCGGCATCTGCCGGCCCTTGCACATGTCGTGGGTGTTGGACAGGCACTGGCACATGAGCTCAACCAGGTTGCGGCCGCGCACGACCTGCAGACCCTGCTGGCGGTAGGACGGGAACAGCATGTCCCCGGGCTGCAGCGCCATGCCCTGCGCCACCGCCACCGCCTCCTCGCCGGTCGACTTGATGTAGAAGGATATGCGGCCCTGGCGCTGGATCTTCTGCATGCGATCGTCGAACAACCGCGTCAGCAACATGTGCCGCAGCGCCACCTGCAGTTCAGCCGCCTCGAGATGCGGGTTCCAGGGACCGACCGCACGGTGGTCGTCTCCGAGCACGCGCACCATCTCGAGGGACAGGTCCTCGATGTCGCGCACGGAGGCGGTGACGTCGGGACGCTTGACCGCGCCAGCCGCCGAGATCTGCACGTAGCTGAAGTCGGGCTCCTGCCCGGGCCGGGCCGGTGGCGAGGGAACATGTAGGCGCGACCGTGGGGTCATGGAGGGCTGCCTCTTGCGGCTTGAGGTGTGAGGTGACGGTTGCGGAGCCGGACACCGGTTCGGCAGGATTGTAGTCGCCCGACACGGGTAACACTACGATGAAGCCCCGACACACGTACCGCGGCGTGGTGCTGCGGAACACCGCCACGGGCGGGGCGCCGCGCGACGCTGGACTTCAGGGACAGCCGGTGCAGACGGCTGGCCCGGCCCGCGTGCGCGTCGGTCGGCAAGTCGCCGGCCGCGGCGGCAAGGCTGTGACCGTGATCACCGGTCTCCCCTTCGATGCGGCGCAGCTCGGTGAGCTCGCGGGGCGACTGAAGAGACTGTGTGGTGCGGGCGGAGCAGTGAGAGGCGGCGTGATCGAGATCCAGGGCGATCACCGCGACCGCCTGGTGGCGGAGCTGTGCAAGCTCGGGCTTGCGGCCAAGCGCTCCGGCGGCTGAGCCTTGACCGGCCGACGCTTACCGAGGCCGCAACACAGCCGCTCGAGGCGCGCGAAGTGGTATCTGTCGGCGTTTATTGCTATAGAGAGCATGTGGCAAACACCCGCGCGGGGAGAAAAAGTGCATAACAAAGCCTCAGACGCGCCCCGGGCGCCGCGCGGCAATGCGCTGCTGTTCGCACGAAACTTCTTCCGTCACCCGCGCATGCTCGGCTCGATCGTCCCGAGCTCGCGCTTTCTCATCAAGCAACTGCTCGAGCCGATCGACTGGGGACGCGCCCGCGTCATCGTCGAGTACGGTCCGGGCGTTGGCGGAATCACCGTGGAGGTGCTGCGACGCATGCGCCCCGACTGCGTGCTGATTGCGATCGAGACGAACCCCGACTTCGTCAGCTACCTGCGCCGTACCTTAAGCGACAGGCGGCTGCACGTCGTGCAGGCCTCCGCCGCCGAGGTCGAGGAGATCCTGCGCCGCTTCGGCTACCGGCGGGCCGACTACATTATCTCCGGAATTCCCTTCAGCACCATTCCCGCACCGCTGCGCGAGCGGATCCTGCGCACCACGCACGACGTGCTCGAGCCCGGCGGTGCCTTTCTGGTGTACCAGTTCTCGACACGGGTGCTGCAGGATCTGAGGCGCATCTTCGGCTACGTCGGGCGCAGCTTCCAGCCGCTCAACGTCCTGCCGGCGCACCTCTTCATCTGTCAGCCGGTCATCGCCTGAACACACGCCCCGCAGCGCGGCGGTGCGCGATCACGGCGGCGCGGTGCGCAGCGAGCGCAGCAGCTCCTCGCCGAAATAACCCGCCGGGATCGTGCCCTGCTTCATGAACTCGAGGTGAAAGCATCGCGCAGTGAAGCGTGTACCGAGGAGAAGCTGCGCGCGCTTGCGCAGGGCGAGGATCTGCTCCTTGCCGAGCCGGTAGGTGATCGCCTGGGTGGGCCAGCGCGAGTAGCGCGTGATGGCGCCGCGCGCCTCGCGGCAGCTCGCCTGCTTGGCGTCGAGCTTGAGTGCTTCGGCGTCGTGGCAGGAGCCCGGCAGAAAATCGACCACCTCGGAGAACATCGTCACCGCATCCTCGAACGACAGCCGCCCGGTGTGGATTCCGGTGTCGATGCGCACGCGCAGATCGCGCAGCAACGCACCGCGCAGCTGGTAGAGGTGCTCCTCCGGCGTGTAAAAGCCGTTCGGCGCGTTCGGCTGCGGTTCGGCCGGCAGCGCTTCGGCGTACAGCGCCCAGCCTTCAGCCGCCATCGAGTCCTCCCACATGGAGGAGGAGTCCTCCACTGCGCCCGGCGTCAGCCAGCGGACCGCCGAGATCTGTGCGCGGTACTGCGTCATGACCTTGTAGTGCCAGTCGTGGCCCGGGAAGCCCTCGTGCGCGGCGAGGTCCGGCATGGCGGCGTAGTTGTGTTCCTCGCGCAGCTGCGCCTGATCATCGCCGGTCGGTGTGACGTAAAAGCGCCCCACGCCGGTGGCTTTGAACGGCGGTGCCGGGTAGTAGGCGGCGCCCTCGATCGAGGCGCGCAGCGGCGGCGGCGTCACGGTGACGTCCAGGCGGTAGTCGGTGGGCATCTCGAAGAGCCCAGTGGCGCGTGCATAGGCGACCAGCCGCTCGCCGGTCTTGCGGTAGCCGTCGACCATCTCCGCATCGCTACGCGGCGCGTTCTGACTGAGCTGCGCGAACACCTGGCGCACGGTCTCGGCGCCGGCACCGGCGGGCCACTGGTGGGCGGCGGCGATCTGCTGCGCGAGCGCAATCATCTGCGTGCGCGTCGTCTCCACGACTGTCCAGGAGGCGGCATATAGCTCGGCCGCGGAGTCGGTGAGCCGCAGGTTGTTACGCAGCGCCCAGTCGTACTCGGTCTCACCGAGCGCGAAATGGTCGGCGCGGAAATCGCTCTGCGGCACGGGCTGCGCCGCGTCCTCGACGCTGTCGAAAAAGGTTTGGGCAACGAAATCGTGCAGGTGTCGGTAGGCGGCGGCGGCGTCGTTCCCCGCAGCCGCGAGCTCGGCGAGGAGCACAGCACGCTGCGCGGAAGCGATGTCAGTCGCGGCGATCTGGGGCAGCGTCTTGCCGAAGTAGTCGGCATCGGCCGCGCTGCTCGTGAGGCCGAAGTCGCTGAGCACGCGCCAGTCGGGCGCGTTGTGCGCGGCGACCCCGGCGGCGAGTTGCCGTTCGGCGGTCGCGAGGTAGCGCGGCACGGCGCGGGTGCGCTGGATCACCGCGCGCCATTCGGCATCCGTGCCATAGGTCGACGCGCCAGTGGCCGTCATGCCCTGGATCTGCCAGTCGACACCGCGCAGCGGCTCGTCGACATAGGAATCAAGCGCGCGCTGCTGGTGGCGCAGCACCTGATGCTGGTGTGCGAGGAAGGCGATCTGGGCGAGCGCCACCGAGCGGTCGATACGTTGCCGCGCGGACAAACGTGCCGGGACGAGCGCCGCAAAGCGGGCGCGGAACTCGCCAAGTTGTGCATCCTCCTTCTGCAGTGCCTCCGGCGAGTAATCGCGCAGCCGGCCATCAATGCGGGCGAGCTGCGGGTCGAAGGCCGCGCCACCGAGGTAGGTCGCCACTACCGGGAACTGCTGCAGGATGTACGTGACGTACTGATGCTCGACCCCGGCGAAGCTCGCGTCGGCCGTATGCCGCACCGGCACCGGCTGCGCTGCCGGGGGCTGCGCGACGGCGCCAGCGGCCGCGAGTGCCAGTGCGCACGATGAGAGGGCGTGCGTCAGGCGTTGGGTTCGATCCACGTTCAATCCTTCCCGAGGGGCCGTGCCGGCCGGCGGCGAAGCATACGCTGCAGTACGCCCGGCGGCGAAGCCCTCGCGCCGTGACGTTGACAGTGCCGCGGCGGGGCGAGGATGCTCCTTCACATGGCCGCTACCTTGTGGATCGGAACGCGCAAGGGGCTGTTTGCACTGCGCGCCGGCGCTGCGCGCGGCGCATGGAAGCTCTCGGGCCCGCAGTTCCTCGGGCACACCATCCATCATGTAGTGCAGGACCTGCGCGATCCGCGGGCGCTGCTGATGGCGGCCAAGACCGGACACCTCGGTCCGACCGTCTATCGCTCCGACGACCGCGGCCGCAGCTGGCGTGAGGCGAGCGAGCCGCCCGCCTTCCGCAAGGCTGCCGAGGGCGAGGAGGCACGCGCCGTTCAGCGCGTGTTCTGGCTGACGGCCGGACATGCCACCCAAGCGGCCACCTGGTACGCCGGCAGCTCGCCCGCGGGGCTGTTTCGCTCGACCGACGGTGGCGATCACTGGCAGCCGGTGGCGGGATTCAACGACCATCCGATGCGGCCGAAATGGGCAGCGCTCGGCACGCCGGACGGCGAGTTCCTGCATTCGATCCTGGTCGACCCGCGCGATCCGGCCCACCTCTACATCGCCATCTCGATCGGCGGAGTGTTCGAGTCCACCGACGCCGGCAGCAGCTGGACCCCGCTCAACCAGGGCTGCGCCGCGGACTTTCTGCCCGATGCCGAGGTGCCCTTCGGCCACGACCCGCACTGTGTGGTGCAGCATCCGCGCCTGCCCGATCGCCTCTACCAGCAGAACCACTGCGGCATCTACCGGCTTGACCGCCCGGGACGGCGCTGGCAGCGCATCGGGGCGAGCATGCCGAAGAAGATCGGCGACGTCGGCTTTCCGATCGTGCTGCATCCTCGCGATCCGGATACCGCCTGGGTGCTGCCGATGGACGGACAGACCGTCTGGCCACGTACGTCCATCGACGGCAAGCCCGCGGTGTACGTGACACGCGACGGGGGTGCCACGTGGCGGCGCAAGGACCAGGGGCTGCCGCGCTCGCAAGCCTGGTTTACCGTGCTGCGCCAAGCGATGTGCACCGACGCGCGCACGCAGCCCGGCGTATATTTCGGCACCACGGCCGGCGAGGTCTGGGCGGGCCGCAACGCCGGCGAGCGCTGGCACTGCATCGCGCGCCACCTGCCGGAAATCTATTCGGTGAGCTACGCGCATTAGCCCATGGGCTGCACGGTACGTATTGCGAGCCCGCTACGCTCCTACACCGCCGGTGCGGCCACGCTCGCCGCGCGCGGCAGCACGCTCGCGGAAGTGCTCGCCCATCTCGAGCAGCGCTGCCCGGGAATCCGTTTCCGCATGATTGATGAGCAGAATCGCATCCGCCCGCACCTGCGGCTGTTCGTGAACACGAGCGAGGCCCTGGAACTGTCGGCGAGCGTGCGCGACGGCGACACCGTGCACATCATCTGCGCGCTCTCTGGAGGTTGAGTCATGAGCCTGTCGAACAGCGAGCGCGAACGCTACCAGCGCCACCTCTCGCTCGCCGAGATCGGCGCCGCGGGACAGCAGCGGCTGCGCGAGGCGCGGGTGCTGGTGATCGGCGCCGGCGGCCTCGGCTCGCCGGCCGCACTGTACCTGGCGGCGGCCGGCTGCGGCACGCTCGGTCTCCTCGACGGCGATCGCGTCGAGCTCTCGAATCTCCAGCGCCAGGTGCTGTTCGCCACTGCAGACATCGGGCGTTCCAAGGCCGAGGCCGGCCGCGAGCGGCTCGCCGCCCTGAACGGCGACATTCGCGTCATCGCCCATGCGCTCGAGCTGCGCGCGGCCAACGTACGCGAGGTGTTCAGCCAGTACGACATTGTGCTCGATGGCACCGATCGGCTTGCGGCGCGCTACCTCATCAACGACGCCTGCGTCATGCTGCGCCGGCCGCTGGTGTCCGCGGCGATCCATCGCTTCGAGGGTCAGCTGATGACGTACGTGCCCGGGCGCGGGCCGTGCTATCGCTGCGCCTTCCCCCAGGGCGCTGCAGCCGCTGTCGGCAACTGCGCCGAGGCGGGCGTTCTCGGCGTGCTGCCGGGCGTGCTCGGCACGCTGCAGGCGACCGAGGCCATCAAGCTCATCACGGGCGCTGGCGAGCCACTCACCGGGCGACTCATCACCTACGATGCGCTCGAGATGCGCTTCGGCGACTTCCGCATCTCGCGCCGCCGTGACTGCGCCGTGTGCGGCGATGCGCCGACGATCACCGAGCTGCGCGATGCGCCGGCAAGCGCGCCACCGGGGGTGCAGCGGCTGTCGGCTACGCAGCTGCGCGACCTGCTCTCACGCCCCGGGCACGAGCCGCCGCTGCTGGTCGATGTGCGCGAGGTGGCGGAGTTCAGTGCCGGACATCTCGAGGGCGCCGTCAACATTCCGCTCGGGGAGCTTGCGCTGCGCCTCCCTGAGATCGCTTCCCACCCGCAGCCCGTGTTCATCTGCCGCAGCGGCGGGCGCAGCCTTGCCGCCTGCCAGATGGCGCTGCGCGCGCAGATCAACGCGCCGACGAACCTCGAGGGAGGGATGCGCGCCTGGGCCGCCGAAGTCGACCCGACGATACACGTGCTCTAGCACCCACCCCCTGTCAGGCGCCGGGCGGACAGCGTGACTTGGCGAACAACGGCTGTGCCGCGGTCGGTGTTGGCACCCCAATGCGGCTCTTCATGCGCTTGAGTGCCGCCCGCGGCTCGTCGACGTACTCGAAGAGCTTCAGGTCTTCCGTCGCGATCGTGCCGTGACGCACCAGCGCATCGAAGTTGACAACCTCCCGCCAGTACGCCGAGCCGTAAAGGAACACCGGGATCGAACGGTCGACCTTGCGGGTCTGGGCGAGGGTCAGAATCTCGAACAGCTCATCGAACGTGCCGAACCCGCCGGGAAAGGCGATCAGGGCGTGCGCGAGATGCGCGAACCACAGCTTGCGCATGAAGAAGTAGTGGAACTCGAAGCACAGCCCGGGCGTGATGTAGGCGTTGGGACGCTGCTCCTGTGGCAGGCCGATGTTGAGACCGATGCTGCGGCCGCCGGCGAGCGCGGCGCCGCGGTTAGCCGCCTCCATGATGCCGGGACCGCCGCCCGAGCAGACCAGGAGCCGCTCGCTCCAGTCCGTGCGGCTCCACTCGGTGACGAGCCGTGCAAGCTCGGTCGCCTCGTCGAAATAACGCGCGAGCGGGCCGCGCGGTGAGGCACGTGCCGAACCGAAGAACACCACCGTCGCGCTCACCCCCGCGACGCTGAACGTGCGCAGCGGCGCCAGGTACTCCGAGACGATGCGTATCGGGCGCCCCTCATCGGAGTCGATGAACGCCGGATCGTGATAGGCCAGCTGCGGTGTGTGCACCGGGATCCCCTTCGCGCGCCCCCGCGGCGCGCGCTGCTCGGCACTCTAACGAAAACCGGCCGCAGCGTGCGACACTCTCGCGCCATGCACTGCCCGACACGCAGGCTCACAATCTTGCCGCTCGCCGCAGCGGCCGCGGCGTATGCCGCGCTCGCCGCTGCTGCTCAGCCGAACCCCGCGCCCGGCACAGCCGCCGTGCCGCGCATCGATGCGGCCACGACGCTGCTCGTGGTCGCCCCGCATCCGGACGATGAGACGCTCTGCTGTGCGGGGGTGATACAGCGCGTGGCACGTGCCGGCGGCCGCGTCAATGTCGTGTGGATCACGAGCGGCGATGCCGAGTGGATGGGGCTGCTGCTCAACGAGAAAGTCCTGTTCGCCAGCCCCTTGCGCGCCCGGCAGTTCGGCGCGCGGCGCATGGCCGAAGCGCGCGCCGCGACCGCGCTGCTCGGCGTGCCGCCGAGCGGACAGCTCTTCCTCGGCTACCCCGACGGTGGCGTGCTCGAACTCCTCGGCGGCAATCCCGCGACGCTGCGCCGCTCCGCGACTACGGGGGCGACCGGTGTGCCCTACGCCGACGCGCTGTTTCCCGCCCATCCTTACAGCGGCGCGAGTCTCGAGCGCGACTTTGCGGCCGTACTCGAGCGGGTGCGGCCGACGCTGATCCTCGCGCCGAGCCTCGCGGACAGCCACCCGGATCATCGCGCGGCGGGGCTGCTCACGATGGCCGCGATCCACCGCGGCCTCACCAGGGCACAGGTCCGCTACTGGATCGTGCACGGCGGGGAAGGCTGGCCGAGCCCGCGCGCGCTGCTCGCCGGCGTGCCGCTCACGCCCGCCCCGCTCAGCTGCGGGCTCGACCCGGCGGCCTTCCCGCTCGAGCCGGGCGAGGAGGACATCGAGGTGCGGGCGCTCGAGGCCTATCGGACGCAGATGTTGCTGATGGCGCCGTTTCTCCTCGCCTTCGTGCGCACCAACGAGTTGTTTTCGTCGCTCGCGCAAGCGCCGCCGCACCACCGGCTCGCGTTCTGACGCCGCGACCTCTCAGGGTCGGCGCCAGCGGTCCAGTTGCCGGTCGAGCGCGCCGGCGATGCTCTCGCGCAGCCGATCGAGCCAGGCGCGCTGGCGCCAGTGTCGTCGGCTGATGGCGTGCGACACGCGCAGATCGCGTTCGAAGAGCGCCGCGACCGTGTCGGCGAAGCGTGCGTCGGCCACTTCCTGGTTGGCCTCGAGGTTCCAGCGAAAGCTCCAGCGATCGAGATTGCTCGAGCCGATCGACACCCAGTCGTCGCACACGATCACCTTGGCGTGCAGCATGTGCGGCTGGTACTCGAAGATGCGCACGCCGTTACGCAGCATCCTGCCGTAGAAGCGCCGCGCCGCGTGGCGCACCCAGGGATGGTCGGTGCGCGGCCCCGGCATGAGCAGCCGCACGTCCACACCACGGCGCGCCGCACGCCGTAGCGCCTTGCGAAAGCGCCTCGAGGGCACGAAGTACGCGCTCATGATCCAGGCGCGGCGCGTGGCGCCGTCGATGCGGCGCAGGACGCCGTTGGCGAGCACCGAGCGCTGACGCGCCTCGGACAGCGACAGCCTTCCTGCGGCCCCGGGCTCGTGCGGCGGGCACAGGCGGGGCGCCACATCGAGCTCCCCGCCGCAGCGGCGCCAGGTGCGG
>Ga0187778_10000393_pt1 | contig 31222 bp, 30 predicted proteins | sample 1015_Q2_SP5_20_M_FD_132418 | JGI IMG/M metagenome (GOLD analysis project Ga0187778, IMG submission 132418) | Tropical peat soil microbial communities from peatlands in Department of Meta, Colombia - 1015_Q2_SP5_20_MG | ecosystem: Environmental > Terrestrial > Soil > Wetlands > Peat | place... | reverse complement strand
CTGTGCTTCCCACGCCGCACCGGTCAGTGGCCAGCCGTGCGAGAAAACAACAGGCGGTCCGGAGCCCCAGTCACGATAGTAGATTCCAGTACCGTCACGGGTTTTGATTGTTGGCATAGAATATCTCCTTTGCTTGCTGAGCGACCAATGCAACACGCGGGTCACCACGAGCCGTGCGCGAGTCTTGCAAGGAGGCGACGTTGCCTCCAAAAAAGGATCCACACTCTCCAGCGAGAGTTTGTGGCTGTCAATGGGGAGCTGCCGTGTCCCACATCGACTTTGCGGCCTGCTTGCCGAGGCAGTGTGTTCAGAGAGCCGATCTACTTCGGTCTCGCGCGCTTCATGTCAGCGGACGGCAGGACGGCGATGGAATGCGGGGGGGGTAGGTCGCAGCCGGGGGAGAAGTGACTTCACTGGACATCACTGGCGGGGTGGTCGCTGCATGCTGGGGGTTTCGCAGCTTGTCGGTGAGCAGATAGGCAAACACCGTTACGACGAGAACACCTGAGAGCATCGCAAATCCTTTGTGCCGCCTCGGCGTCTTGCGAGGCATAGCTCAAGAACACCGATCCTGTCGGTGTGCTCGCCTGGTTTGGCGCTCCCCCTCCATCCTCGCCCTCTTGATCGATAATCTGGGCTGAGGAAGAATGCCCCGAGGAGCCAGTTCTCTGGCAACGGTGCGGATGAATTGTCCGCTTTCGGCGCGCTCAGTGACCGCTATTGAGGAGAGCGACAGGCTGCTTCGGGGTCGAAAGCAGCCGGCCACATCGAATGACTCCCTGCGGCCACAACCGGTCAGCTACCTCGACAGCTTTGATGTCCAGTTAGCGGTCATTGGGAACGCTGTCTCGATGCCCGAGAACGCTGCACTGATCGGCTAACTCGATATTCCCCAGTCTATCCGTTCGCCTGCTCGAGCTGTGACTCCGAGATGACCGATATCCTCATCTCCTATGCGAGGGCGGACGAGGCGCGCGTCGTGCGCGCAGAGGCTTGGCTGATGGAACGTGATTGAGAAGCCAATCTCTGGTGATTGTCGCCTGACCCAGCAGCCACTCGCGAAGCCGTCTGACTTGCGGTCTCAGCAGCGCATCCGGATGGAAATGTGCTTGAAAGGTGTGGTCGGTCCACCGTCCGGTCGACACCGGGAATGGCAGGCTGATTGAGCCGTCCTCTATGTAGGGCGCTAATAACGCGAGGCCGCAGAGTGTCAGGCCGGCATCCGCGCGTACCGCCTCGAGTGCGGCGTTGATACGCTGAAAACGGATGCCACGGTTGGGCCCTGTCCGCCTGAGCCGCTGGGTCTTGATCCAGGTGGACCAGCTCGGGGCACTTGGATCTTCCTTGTAGAAATCGAGATGCAATAGGGGAAATCCCTCCAGTCGGTCGCGCAGGGCAACGTTCGATATTCGGCGCGTGTTTTCGGGAGAGCTAATGGGCAGAACGAAATCCCGAAAGAGCGGCTCGTCGTGTGCGTTGGCGCGCTGGGGGCCGAAACTGATCTCGCAATCGACCCGACCGATGCGCAATGGCGCATCACCTTCACCGTTAATACAAAAAAGGACATGGGGATATGCGGTTTTAAAACTCGCGATTCGAGGCTTCAACCAAAGATCGGCGAAGTCGGACGTGGCCGCGATATGGATCTCATCTCCGCGCTGCAGGTTCAACATCGTCGAGACGGTGCCCAACTCCTGAAATGCAGCCCGCAGGTGATCAAGCGCTTCTGAGAGTTCTGGCGTGGGTCGAAGACCCGATCGCCCACGCACCACCAGATCGATGCCCAGGTAGTCCTCCAGAGCCTTGATGCGCTGCCCGACCGCCGCCGGCGTAATCCAAAGCGCGCTCGCCGCAGCCTGCAGGGAACCCAACCGCAACGCCAACTCCAGCGCCTGGAGGGACTTGAGGTGTGATAGCGCCATGTCCATTAGGCTAAAGATTAGCTTTAGCTATCACAAGAACTCTTAGCTTTAAGATGTCCCATGAACGGCCGAAGATCGGCCCAAAGCAGGAGAGAAATTCATGGCGCACCTGCGACGATATCTGATTGAGCGCGACATCCCAGGTGTCGGTGGCATGTCGATCGTGGAATTGTGCGGTGCCGCGCGTGCGTCGAATCGCGCCATCGAGCAGATTGGCGACGGCATTCAGTGGCAGCACAGCTATATAGCTGGTGACAAGACCTTCTGTATCTATCTCGCTGCCAATGAACAGCTGATCCGCAAACACGCAGAGCTCAGCGGAATCCCCATCACGCGCATCGTTGAAATACCACAGATCATCGACCCGCTGACCGCCAACAACTAGTCAACGGCAGCCACCCTGCCGAGGGGAGAGCTATATGAACGGTCAAAAACAATCGTCTCGCCCTCTGGTCATCCTTGGGTTCGGCCTCGTCCTGGCCCTTCAGTTCGGCTCACCCGCGAACGCCCAGAACATTAATTGCGCCGCGCCCGTGACCAGCGCCCCGACCGGCCCTGCCGTCGTGTCGGTTTCGTCGACACCCTACGGTAAAGTGTTGGTCGAGGGTTCGGCCGAATACGCTGGTTGTTCGCTGTACATCGTCAGCTCCGACGAGCTCCACACGCTGACGACTGGTGCGGTGCGCTTCGCGTGTAGTGACAACCAGAATGTCCTGGGGGCGCCTTGTGACGCGGTCCTCTGGCCGGCGCTCCTTACCGACGGTGCCCCTATCGCAGGACCGGGGATCAACCCCAAGCTCCTTGGCACGGTGACCCGAAACGACGTATTGCCTGGCCAGTCGGTGCAGCAGGTGACTTACGCGGGTCTGCCGCTGTACCGCTTTTTCCTAGACGAGAAGCCCGGCGAAACGGAGGGGGCGAATTTATTCGACCCAGTGGTCAGCCCCACGGGCATCTGGTACCTGGTCGAGCCGAGTCGGGGCCGCCCTGCACCGGGTCGGGCGCGATTGGAACTCGAAACCGCTCCGGTCAATGGGACGGGAGCCGACCAGACTGTACTAGCCGCATTGATGAATAATGACTTCAGCGTATTCCCAAACGCGAGCTTTCCCGTCTACACGCAGAGCACGGAGCGGAGGGGTGAGTGGGACCACCCGTGGGGCGACGACATCGACTGCCGCGGCATTTGCGCTGCAGTCCCCTGGCCACCGGTCCTCACCTCCGAGCCGCCTGAAGCCGGTCCCGGCATTGACCAGCACGCTCTCGGGACAATCGTGAGGCCCGATGGCACCCAGCAGGTGACTTACAAGGGTAAGCCGGTGTACCTGTTTTACGCCGACGCTTACATACCTGGCATTACCGGGGCGCAGGGCGTATACGGACAAAGCAGGATAACCCCGTGGGGCGTGTTCAACACGGTCCCGCCACTGCACTAAGGGCGCCCGGTCTGCTCGTGCGGGGTAGGTCGAGCGCAGCCGCCCGATTCGCAAAGAGTTCCCCCGTCCCGGAGGAAGCCCCGGCCGAATGCATCGGCCGGGGCTTTCTCTTGCATATTGTCGGGCGCGGGACGACAGCTATGTCGGGATCGCAGATGCGTTTGGTTGCCTTGGCATCTCGTGAGTCGTAGCTCAACAGCATCGCTCTCCGCAGCGTGATAGTTGGCTTAGGCGATTCCGACCTCCATTGTCGCCCTCTTGGCCTCTAAGGGGCTTGGCGAGGATGCCCAGAGGAGGTCCTGGCAGGCGATTCAAAAGTGTCCGCTTCTGCAGTCCGCAACGGCCGCTTTGGGGACGTTCATCTGGCAGCTCCGGGTCGATAGCGCCAGTTCGTGAAACTTCTGCAGTCGGCCAGGAGCTGCCCTCCAACCGTACCGCGTAACTTTCTCGGAAGCGGACGGTCGCGCGGGTACCATTGACGCGTTACGGCCCCGCCCCTGCAACGAAGGCTAGGGGTATAGATATATCCCACGGGAAAATCAAAGAGAGCACGAAGGCCGTCCCTGCCTATTGCTTGTCGAACACCGTGAGTGCCGAAGTTTGAACGCCATTCGCGTTCGTTATCACGTAGTTTATTGTAAGTGTTTGGCCGTCTTTGGAGACGGCGCGGCGGATCTTGCCTATCGGTTTGCCAGCCCTTTTTAATGTGAATTCGACGGTGCTGGTATCGATCTGCACCCCCGAGAGGCTGTCGAAGTCAGGGTTGCCCATTGACGGATAGTCCTTGCCGTTCAATATGTACGTTGCTTGCGTTGTTGTTTCCTTGCCTTCAGCGCTAACAGTCGTCATTTTTAGAGTTATGTCCTGACCAGACCGCGAGTAGACGCGAGTTTGGCTTTTGTATGCCGGAATGCCAGCGAATGTCGATTTCGCGAGATTCAACTTCCAGGTGCCGACCGCAGGGTCAGCGACAGACCCCGCCGCTATGACCGCGCTGCCGCTCGTCAGAAGTGCCCCAAGAAATGCGCTAGAAAGAACCTTTTTCACGAATGTCCACCTGCCGCTACTGTTCCGTTTATTGATCGTTTTGTTGTGGTCGCGAACGAACTGCGGCGCGCAAACAGCATACCGGCACTCGGTAAGTGCCGCGGCGAACGCGGTACTCGCGAGCAGGGCGCCAGCAACGACGGCACGCGTGTCAATAAGGGTATCCATTTCGTTTTCCCGCCTGTTAGAGGAGGACTGTGCATCCTATTTCACCAGTTGCAGGGGGCCCAGTCGATCTCGGTCGCGGAGATAGTAATTTTGCGGCGGCGAATACTCAGCGGGCCAGGATGTGACCATCGCTCTTGATAGTCAACCTGATGCGAGCCCACCAGGGACACGGATGGAGGAGCTGACCATCGCGAGCTGAGGCTCGGCCATGCGTGGCTGCATCTGTACCCAAAAGATGGGACTTCGACCGTATGGCCGCCAAGAAGCGGTTTTTTCGTTTTCCGAGTGCGCAGCCGGGATGCAAACGTTGATTGAATGTCGATTTTCGCAATCTTGAAGGACCGCTCTGCGGCTTTCCGACCGCTCACTTCGGGTCGAGAGTGTGAATAGCCTCGAGGCCGCCGAGCGGCCGCTGTTGAGTGTGGAGGAGCCGCTAGCGCCGAATCGGAGCAGGATGCCGAGCGGAGCGAGGTTCAACGACTTTGAGGGTGAGATTGCGAAACTTCCACCGCTGTTCAGCTTCGCCCATTGATGTAATGGCCCTGAAAAACGTCGAGCGCCCGGGGACACTCCGATGGAAGTCGATACCGAAAAAGTTGACGAAGCAGTACTCGCATTGCTCTATCTTGGTCTTCACGAGACTGCGCGCGCTTGGAAGAGCTTCGATTGGGACGCGATGGAGAGACTTCATGCCAAGGGATACATCACGAGTCCCGTGAGCAAGACAAAGTCCGTCGTGTTTACGGAGGAAGGATTGAGAGAGTCGCAGAAGCTTTTCCGCAAGCTCTTCACGCGATAGGGTCAACATGACGTGAGGTGGCCTTCGAAACTACGCTGTTCGATTCAGATTTCTCAAGAGCGGTGATAGCGTCTGTTCCGCGTACCGACGTGGTTGGGACATCACACTGTTTTTCCGCGATAGCGAAGCGCATCAACGAGGAGCGCGAAAGCCGGGGAGGTCTGGCGACGACTGGGGTAATACAAGTGGTAGCCCGGAAACGGCAGGCACCAATCCTCGAGCACTCTCCTGAGACGCCCTTGTGCTATGTAGGGCTGCACGACATCTTCGGGCAAGAATGCCAGGCCGAGTCCCTCTAATACCGCATTCACTCGCAGGGTGATGTTGTTGAAGACGAGCTGACCATCCACTCGTACGTGCAGCTCGCGATGGCCTTTTTCTAGCTCCCACGCATAGAGTCCTCCGTGCGTCGGCAGCCGAAGATTGATGCAGTTGTGATCTGTAAGCTCCTGCGGCTTTTTCGGCGGTGATCGCTTGGCGAAATACGACGGCGCGCCAACAACGGCCATGCGCATGTCCGGCCCGATCCGTACGGCGATCATATCTTTCGCAACTTGTTCGCCGAGCCGCACACCGGCGTCATAGCGCTGAGCGACGATGTCGGTTAACCCGTAGTCGACGATCACCTCGACTTTGATGTCAGGGTAGCGCCGCAGGAACTTCGACAGCACCGGCCAGAGCACGGTGTAGGCCGGATGTTCACCAGCTGTGATGCGAATGGTTCCTGCGGGTCTGTCCCGAAGCTCGCTGAGTCCATCGAGTTCCGTCTCGATCTGCTCGAAGTGCGGTCCGAGTCTCTCGAGCAATCGCGCGCCCGCCTCCGTCGGCGAGAGGCTTCGCGTGGTGCGCGTGAGCAGGCGGATACCGAGCTTCGCTTCCAGCCGTCGAATGGTATGGCTCAAGGCAGACTGCGAGACACCGAGTTTTGCTGCGGCGCGAGTGAAGCTGTGTTCACGCACGACCGCGAGAAAGGCGAGCAGATCATCAAGATTCGAGTGCGGCATTCATGAAACGCGTTCATAAGCCCTTGCGCAGTCTGCCATCTACTCAAGAAGCCCCACAAGGATTACCTTGTTGGTCGCGAAGCCAAGGCCATCCGTTTCAGGCCAAGAGGTCGATCGTCATGCGTGCAACCATCATGTACCGCGCCGGGGATGTTCGCGTCGAAAACGTCCCTGACGCGCGCCTCATCGAACCGACTGACGCGCTCATTACCATCACCCGCGCCTGTATCTGCGGAAGCGACCTTTGGCCCTACAAGGAATTGCAGGCGTCCGAGACCGGTCGGCGCATGGGCCATGAGGCCATCGGGGTGGTCGAGGCCGTAGGTCGTGAAGTGCGATTCTTGAAAGCCGATGACGTGGTCGTCATGCCCTTTGCCTACTCCGACGGCACCTGCGAGTTCTGCCATGAAGGGCTGCCGACCTCGTGCGTCCACGGCGGGTTCTTCGGCGTAGGCGGCATCGCGGATGGAGCGCAGGCTGAAGCACTGCGCGTTCCGCAAGCAGATGGAACGCTTTTCGCGCTGCCGGTCGGAAGAGATGACGCGCTGATGCCCTCGCTGCTTACGCTGTCGGACGTGATGGGTACGGGCCATCATGCGGCTGTCAGCGCCAGGGTGCGCCACGGTAAATCGGCAGCCATCATCGGTGACGGCGCCGTTGGCTTGTGCGGCGTTATCGCGGCCAAGCGCTTGGGTGCTGAGCAGATCATTGTGTTGGGTCGACATGCCGATCGCATCGCACTCGCAAAAAAGTTCGGTGCAACTGACGTCGTAAGCGAGCGGGGCGATCAGGCGGTGGAGCGTGTGCGCGAACTCACACACGGCTTTGGTGCCCACTCCGTATTGGAGTGCGTCGGGTCTGAAGACGCGATGCAAACTGCGATGGGAATCGTTCGCGCCGGTGGTGCTGTGGGACGCGTCGGCGTACCCCATTATCAGACGATCCCTGGAGCCGGGGAAGCCATGTTCTTCGGCAACATCACTGTGAGTGGGGGTCCCGCACCGGTCCGCGCTTACATTCAAGAATTGCTACCAGACATCCTGGAGGGTCGCATCGAGCCCGGCCGTGTGTTCGATCGTGAAATTGGCCTGGACGAAGTGCCCGATGGGTACCGGGCAATGGATGAGCGCAAGTCCCTCAAGGTCATGATCAGGCCTTGACCCAAGGACCATTGGAGATCGCTGCTATGCAGAAGCGCAAACTCGGGCGAAGCAATCTGGAAGTCTCGGCGCTCGGGCTGGGCTGCATGGGCCTAAGTCACGCGTACGGTAAGCCCGTCGAGAAGCAGGAAGGGATCAGTCTCATTCGAGCGGCATTCGACCGCGGCGTGACCTTTTTCGACACCGCGGAAGCTTATGGCCCTTTCACCAATGAGGCACTGGTGGGCGAGGCGCTAGCGCCTCTCAGAGACCAGGTGGTGATCGCCACCAAATTTGGCTTCGACATCGACCTAGTAACTGGCGAACGGCGTGCGGGCCTTAACAGCCAGCCCGAGCACATCAGAGCTGCGGCCGCAGCCTCACTCAAGCGCCTGAAGACTGATCGTATCGATCTCTTCTACCAGCATCGCGTCGATCCGAACGTGCCGATCGAAGAGGTCGCAGGTACGGTTAAGGAGTTGATCAAAGACGGCAAAGTCAAACACCTCGGTCTTTCGGAGGCCGGCGCCAACACCATACGTCGCGCACATGCCGTGCAACCGGTAACCGCTCTTCAAAGCGAATACTCTCTGTTGTGGAGGGGTCCAGAGCAGGAAGTCCTGCCGACTTGCGAAGAGCTCGGCATTGGCTTCGTGCCCTGGAGCCCGCTCGGCGCGGGCTTTCTTACCGGAGCCATGAATCAGACCACTCGATTCGAAAGCACAGATTTTCGCGCGGGTGTCCCCCGCTTTGCGCCCGAGGCACTCAAGGCCAACTTAGCATTGGTCGCTCTGGTCCGCGAATGGGCGCGGCGCAAGAACGCCACACCCAGCCAGATCGCGCTTGCGTGGTTGCTGGCCCAGAAGCCATGGATCGTGCCCATCCCGGGGACCACAAAGCTTAAGCGCCTGGACGAGAACCTGGGAGCGCTCGCCGTGAAGCTGACACCAGATGATTTGCGCGAGATTGACGCGACCGCCTCGAAGATCACGGTGCAAGGAGCGAGGCTTCCGCCAGCGATCCTCGCCATGAGCGGGCGATGAGAGTTGCACTGGAGTGAGTTCAATGGAAATCAAACGCGCCGGCTCACAGCCCTCCGAGAAGGGTCCGGTTCAGTACTTCACGGGCAATGTTCGTATCGATCCGTTACTTGATGCTCCACAGCCGGCGCGCATTCTTGCCGCCAGCGTGACGTTCGAGCCCGGCGCTCGTACCGCATGGCATACACACCCGCTCGGTCAGACATTGATCGTCACCTCGGGGTGTGGGTGGACTCAGTGTTGGGGCGAACCCAAGGAGGAGATCCGCCCCGGGGATGTGATCTGGTGCCCACCCGGGAAGAAGCACTGGCATGGAGCCACGGCAACGGCGGCAATGACGCACATTGCCATCGTGGAGAAGCTTGACGGCAAGTCCGTTGATTGGATGGAGAAGGTCAGTGATGAGCAGTATTTGCAAAGGATCGTTGGTCACTAACCGATCGCTTTCGAATAGCTGACGAGCCATTTCATATGAAAGATGTCGTTGTAGTCATCGGGGCCGGTCAGATCGGGCAAGCGATCGCGCGCCGGGTCGGCGTCGGTAAGCACGTCCTCCTGGCCGACATGCGCGCGGAAAACGCGAAGTCGGCGGCAGAAGTCATGGGAAACGCTGGGTACGACGTGAGCGTCGCAGCGGTCGATGCGTCCTCGCGCGAAGCCGTTCATGCGCTCGTCCAGAAAGCCACGGGTCTGGGCAATGTCACTGGGCTGATCCACGCGGCCGGTGTCTCTCCAACGCAGGCATCTCCTGCGACGATCCTTAAAGTCGACCTGTATGGAACCGCACTCGTGCTTGAAGAGTTCGGCAACGTCATCGCCCGCGGTGGCGCGGGTGTCGTCATCGCATCGCAGTCTGGGCATCGCCTTCCCCCGCTCACCGTGGAACAAAACAAGGCCTTGGCCACGACACCAGTGGAGGAGTTGCTCAGCCTTTCCTTCCTTCTGGCCGAGCAGGTGAAGGACTCTCTGCACGCTTACCAGATCGCGAAGCGTGGCAATTCGCTTCGCGTGATGGCTGAAGCGGTGCGCTGGGGCAAGCGTGGTGCGCGAGTTAACACGATCAGCCCGGGGATCATCATGACCCCCCTCGCCAAGGACGAACTCAGTGGGCCGCGTGGTCCAGGGTACCGGCGAATGATCGACGTTTCCGCGGCGGGGCGGGCTGGCACTCCAGATGAGGTGGGTACTATCGGGGCGCTGCTGATGGGTTCGGACGGCGGATTCATCACCGGCAGCGATTTCCTCATGGATGGCGGAGTGACAGCCGCCTACTGGTACGGCGATCTCGCCCCCCAGTAAAGCGGGGGGGGCACACGGGCCTCTTCGCGACCCTCAGATGCGCATTGGAGTTCTCGGATCCGGGTTGATGGGCGGAAAACTCGGCACGATCTTCGCGCGGGCCGGCCATGAGGTTGTCTTTAGCTATGCCCGCAGTTCGCAGAAACTGAAGCGCCTCGCGCGGGAGGCCAGCGGAACTGCCCGGTCTGGTACTCCCGGCGAAGCTGCCGAGCACGCGGAGGCACTGCTGCTCGCCGTGCACTGGTCGCGCATCGACGATGTGCTGGATCAGACTGGGGGTCTTTCGGGTCAAGTCGTCATCTCTTGCTCACTTCCCATGAACGCCGACAATAGCGGTCTCGTCGTTGCCCACACTTCATCTGGGGCCGAGGAACTCGCAAAGAAGGTGCCGACGGCGCACGTGGTATCTGCATTCAACACGGTGCCTAGCGAGGTATTGTTCGGGGTCTTCTATGCGGCGAGGCGAAAGACAACGCGACCCAGCCTGGCCTACTGCGGCGACGATGAGCCTGCTAAGAAGCTGGCTGCCGATCTCATTAAGGATGCGGGGTTTGACCCAGTAGACTCCGGTTCGCTACGGATTGCGCGCTACACCGAACCATTCGCATTACTCATCGGCGAGATCGCGTACGGAGGGAAGGCTGGGCCGGAGCTGGCATACCGGTTTGAGCGATTTGCGGAAGCCTGATTGACCTGCTTGCGGAGGCTTGAACCAACTGCCGGCAACGTAGCCAGTAAGCTCCGGTGTCTGAGTCCGGGTCGCGCGGCGGAAATCGTACCGGCTCGATTCCTCGCGCCCGGCACTCCTCATCCGAGTGGAGGGGGATGCTCTGTCCACGGAACCCAAGCCGGTTCCTGCATAGCCGGATGAAAGAACGGCTAGGGACGTCCATCCGTGAGCACGGGGGAAACTGTCCGAAAACCGTCCGACGAAGCAATTCTGCTTTTCTAGATCTTGTAAGTCATTGACTATATGGCGCTCCCTACCGGATTCGAACCGGTGTACTAGCCTTGAGAGGGCTATGTCCTGGGCCTCTAGACGAAGGGAGCGCGGGCCGGGGTCCTGGGCAAGAGCGCGGTATTATAGAGAGCCGTCCCGTTTGCTCAAGCGAAAGCCAAGGAATTGAACTCACCCGTCGCGTCGCCCACGACGCCCGCCGCTGCGCCCCGGATCATCCCGCGATCCGAACACTCGATCTCCCGCGCTCACATCTCGCCCAACGCGCTGCGTGTGCTTTACCGGCTCCGCGACGCCGGCTTCATGGCGTTCCTCGTCGGGGGCTGCGTACGTGACCTTCTCATCGGGATCGAGCCCAAGGACTTCGATGTCGCGACCGATGCGCTCCCTGAGGAGGTGAAGCGGCTGTTTCGCAACTGCCGCCTGGTCGGCCGGCGCTTTCGCCTGGCCCACGTGTTCTTCGGCCGCGAGATCGTCGAGGTGGCGACCTTTCGTGCCGCGAGCGCCCCTTCGCAGGGGGATGAGCCGCTTCCCGAGGCGGACCCGGAGGACGGTGAGGTGGCCGAGCTCGACGAAGGACCGCAAGCCGAGGAAGCGCCGCTCGAATCCCCATCCCCCGCTGCGAACCGCACGCCGAGCATCCTTGAAAGCCGTGCCGGCAATGATTCCGATTTGGATGCCACCGACCAACGGCGCTTCGACGCTTCAGGCAGGATCCTGCGTGACAACATCTACGGCACGATCGATGAGGATGTGTGGCGGCGCGATTTCACCGCCAACGCGCTCTACTACAACGTGGCGGACTTCTCGCTCTGGGACTACGTGAACGGCGCGCAGGACATCGCGGCGCGGACGCTGCGGCTGATCGGCGACCCGGAGACGCGCTTTCGCGAGGATCCGGTGCGGATGCTGCGCGCGGCCCGCTTCGAGGCGAAGCTCGGCTTTCAGATTGAACCTGCGACCGCGCAGCCGATCGTGACGCTGCGCGGGCTGCTCCACGCCGTGCCGCCGGCGCGGCTCTTCGATGAGACGTTGAAGCTCTTTCTCACCGGGCACGGCGCGGGGAGCTTTGAGGTCCTGCGCCGGCGAGGCCTCCTGGCCACACTCCTGCCCTCGGTCGACGACTACTTCGGGAGCCACCCCGGGAGCCTCGTCGAGAAGCTGCTGATGCAGGGCCTGCGGAATACCGATGCCCGGGTCCTTGCAGACAAGCCCGTCACTCCGACCTTTCTCTTCGCGCTCCTTTTATATGGCCCGATCGCGGCCATCATCGAGGCGCAGCCGCCCGAGCGTTGGCACGAGCTCGCGGCCATTCTCGAGGCCTGCGACCGCGCCATTCGCGAGGCACAGTCGCGCATCGCCATCCCCAAGCGCTTCTCGCTCGGTGTGCGCGAGATGTTCGCGCTGCAGCCGCGGCTTGAGCACCCGCGCGGCCGCCGCGCGCTGCGGCTGCTCGAGCACCCGCGCTTTCGCGCAGCTTACGACCTCCTGCTGCTGCGCGCCGAATTCGGCCTGGCGGCGGAGGGCATCGCCCAGTGGTGGACGCGCCTCCAGCAGGCCTCGGTCGAGGAGCGCGGCCGCATGGCGGATGCCGTCGCCACCCAGGCACCGCCGGCGCCCCGTGGAGGGCGCCGTCGCCGCCGCCGCCGCCCGCGATCCGCGCGCGCGGGCTGAAGTCTCGCCCATGGAGATCTGGCAGCCCGCCTACATCGGCGTGGGCAGTAATCTCGAGGGGCCACGCGATCAGGTCCTCGCCGCCATTCGACGCCTGGACCAGCTGCGGCGCACGCGGCTGGTGCTGACCTCGCGACTCTACGCCTCGCGCTCGTTCGGCCCCATGGCGCAGCCCGATTTCGTCAATGCCGTTGTTGGCCTTGTGACGCAACTCGAGCCGCTCGAGCTCCTCGCTGAGCTGCTCGCTATCCAGCTCGCCATGGGGCGTCCCCCGCAGCACGAGCGTTGGGGGCCGCGGGTGATCGATCTCGACATCCTCGCCTACGCGCGCGAGCAGCGGACCGAGGAGCGGTTGACGCTGCCTCATCCGGGGATAGTGGAGCGCAACTTCGTTCTGTATCCTCTTGCGGAAATCGCCCCCGATCTCGAGCTGCCCGGGCTCGGCCGTGTCGCGGCGCTTGCGGCTGCGGTCACGTGCGAAGGTCTCACCCCACTTTGAGACACATGGCGAGCGAAACGCCCCACAAGTTCATCGCGGTGGAAGGACCGATCGGCGTCGGCAAGACCAGCCTGGCGCGGCGCCTCTGCGCGAGCCTCTCGGCGCAGGGGATCTTCGAGGAGGCGGCGCAGAACCCGTTCCTCGAGCGCTTCTACCGCAACCCGCGTGCAGGCGCCCTGCCGACCCAGCTCTATTTCCTCCTGCAGCGCGCGCAGCAGCTGGCCTCGCTCCAGCAGGCCGACCTCTTCACGTCGGTGCGGGTGGCGGACTACCTCATGGAGAAGGACCGGCTGTTCGCACGCGTGACGCTCGATGACGCCGAGTACACACTCTACGAGCAGCTCTACTCGAAACTCGATATCAGGTCGCCAAAGCCGGACCTGGTCGTGTACCTCCAGGCACCGGTGGACGTGCTTCTCGAGCGCATCGCCCGCCGGGGCGTCGACTACGAGCAGCACATCGACCGCCATTACTTGGAGCGCCTCAACCAGGCCTACGCGCGCTTCTTCCACGAGTTCGAGGCGGCACCGCTTTTGATCGTCAACGCCGCCTCCATCGACCCGATCGCCAACCAGCGGGACTACGAGGAGCTCCTGACGGCCATCCGTCGCATGAGCCGCGGGAGGCTTTATTTCAACCCGTTGCGCAACCGCGCGATCTAGTTACACTCGCTAACATGCCGATGTACAAGCACCTGCAGCAGGATGCCGGGCGGCCGCCGGTGACGCTCGCGACGCTTGCGCGCATGAAGGCGGACGGCGAGAAGATCGCCTGCCTCACCGCTTACGATGCGAGTTTCGCCATGCTGCTCGATGCGGCGGATGTCGACGTCGTGCTGGTTGGCGACACCCTGGGCATGGTGATCCAGGGGCACGACACCACGGTCCCGGTCAGCATGGACCACATGGTGTACCACTGCGCTGCCGTGGCGCGCGGGCTGCAGCGGCCGTTCTTGATGGGGGACATGCCGTTCATGAGCTACCCCACCAAGGAGGTCGCGCTCGCCAACGCCACGCGGCTCATGCAGGAGGGCGGGGCGCAGATGGTGAAGCTCGAAAGCGGCGGGCGCCAGACCGACATCGTCGAGTTTCTCGCGGGTCACGACATCGCGGTGTGCGCGCATTTGGGCTTGAAGCCCCAGTCGGTGCACAAGACCGGCGGCTTTCGCGTCCAGGGCCGCGAGCGGGAGGCCGCGGCGCGGCTTCTCGATGAGGCAAAGCGGCTTGAATCCGCCGGCGCCGACATCGTGCTCCTCGAATGCGTGCCGTCGCAGCTCGGCAAGGCCATCACCGCGGAGCTCAGCGTGCCGGTGATCGGTATCGGCGCAGGCCCCGACGTCGATGGGCAGATCCTGGTCCTCTACGACATGCTCGACGTCACCACCGGCCGTAAGCCGCGCTTCGTGCGCAATTTCATGGATGGCGCAGCAGGCAATCTCGATGCGCTCAGGCGCTACGTCCGTGCCGTCAAGCAGCGCGAGTACCCCGCGCCCGAGCACTGCTTCTGAAGCACTCGGTGCGAGCGCGTGGACACCGTCACCACGATCGCCGCCGTCCGTGAGCGGGTGCGCGGCTGGCGCCTCGCGGGATTGCGCGTCGCCTTCGTCCCCACCATGGGGAACCTCCACGCCGGGCACGTGAGTCTCATCGAGGCGGCCCGCCGCCACGGCGAGCGCTTCGTCGCGAGCATCTTCGTCAACCCCATGCAGTTCGGGCCGAACGAGGATTTTGCGCATTACCCGCGCACTCCGCGCGAGGATGAGCTGATGCTCGCGGAAGCGGGTTGCAGTCTCATGTTCACGCCGGACGTCGCCGAGATCTACCCCAATGGCGCCGAGCGCGCGACGCGCGTCGAGGTGCCGGGACTCTCGCGCATCCTCGAGGGGGAGTTTCGGCCCGGTCATTTCGAGGGCGTGAGTACGGTCGTCGCGAAGCTCTTTCACATCGTCGAGCCCGACGTCGCGGTCTTCGGTGAGAAGGACTTCCAGCAGCTCGCCGTGATCCGCCGGATGGTGGAGGAGCTTTGCATGCCGGTCACGATCATCGGTGCGCCCACGGTGCGCGATACAGACGGACTTGCCATGAGCTCGCGCAACCAATACCTGACCGTCGCTGAGCGCGCGCTCGCGCCGCAGATCTACCAGACATTGCAGGCGGCGGCGAAGCGGCTGCGGGCCGGGGATGCGGATTTCGCGAGCATCGAGCGCGAGGGGTTCACAACACTTGAGCGCGCGGGATTCCGCCCGGATTATTTTGCCGTGCGTGCGGCGGCGGACCTGAGCACGCCAACGCCGCTCACGCGCGAGGTCGTGGTGCTTACCGCGGCGCGCATGAGCAAGGCACGGCTCATCGACAACGTGCAGGTGACCCGTCCTTAGCAGCGGCTTCAGGCGCCGCGCTGCCGCTCGAGCGCCCACGCGACGTGCGCGCGCACCATCGGTGAGGCATCGCCCGAGCGCTCCGCGAGCGCGCGGATGACGGCGGGCGAGCGCGGCGCGTTGCCGAGTGCCACCGCGATGTTGCGCGACCAGCGTACGTAGCCGATGCGGTAGATGGCCGAGCCGCGCATGCGCTCCTCGAACTGCGCCTCTGTCCACCGAAAGAGATCGACCAGCGAGGTGGCGTCGAGCCCGTGACGCACCTTGAAGTCCGCGTGCGCCGCGGCGCGGGCAAACTTGTTCCACGGACATACCAGCTGGCAGTCATCGCACCCATAGATGCGGTTGCCGATGGCCGCGCGGAGCTCGGTTGGTATGGCGCTCTGGTGCTCGATGGTGAGATAGGAGATGCAGCGCCGTGCGTCCAAGCGGTAGGGGGCGACGATCGCTTGGGTGGGGCAGGCCGCAATGCACGCCGTGCAGCTCCCGCAATGCGCGCTCGCGCGCTCATCGACCGGCAGCGGCAGGTCGGTGAGTATCTCGCCCAGAAAGAAATACGAGCCCGCCTCGCGCGCAATGAGGTTGGTGTGCTTGCCGATCCAACCGAGCCCGGCATCACGCGCGAGCGCCTTCTCGAGCACGGGCGCGGTGTCGACACAGACGCGGTAGCCGAAAGGTCCGATGCGCGCTGCGAGCTCGCGCGCGAGTCTCGTGAGCGCACGCCGCAGGATCTTGTGATAATCGCGCCCGAGCGCATAGCGCGAAACGTAGCCGAGCGTGCCCGCAGCGAGCACCGCGTCGGCATCCCGCGCCGCATCCGGCCAGTAGTCCATGCGGGCACTCAACACGCGTACCGCGCCAGGGGCGAGCTGCTGCGGGCGGCTGCGCATGACGCCGTGACGCTCCATGTAACCCATCTCGCCGTGGAAACCGTGCTCAAGCCATTCAATGAGGTGACGCTCGTCTGCGGGGATGTCGACGTCGGCGACACCGAGCGCGTTGAATCCAAGCTCGGCCGCACGCGCGACCAACTCGCGTTTCACCTCGCCGAGATCGATGGCGTCCCGGGTGGTCGCGGTGTTATCGCAGTCGGTCATGTTGTCATCACGGCGCTCAGTATAATGACGCGATGGCGTTACCCATCGCTCTGTACTCGACGGCGCAGGTACGCGCCCTCGATGCGTACGCCATCGGCGAGCTGCGGATCCCGGGGTACGTCCTCATGAAGCGCGCCGGCGAGGCGGCGCTGCGGTACTTGCGCAGCCGCTGGCCCATGGCGCACCGCATCGTGATCGTCTGCGGCAGCGGCAACAACGGCGGCGACGGTTATGTGCTCGCGCGCTTTGCGCAGGCGGCGGGACTCACCGTCACGGTGCTCGCTGCTGCGCCGCCCAAGGAAATGAAAGGCGATGCGCGGCAGGCGTACGAGGACCTGCGCGCGAGCGAGGGCATCGTGCGGGAGTTCGCCCCCGAGCAGCTCGCCGCGGGCGAGGTGATCGTGGATGCGATCCTCGGCACCGGTCGCTCCGGGAGCGTCCGCCAGGAACTCCTCCCGGTCATCCGCGCCATCAACGCTTCCGGACTTCCCGTGTTCGCCCTCGACATCCCGTCCGGACTCGACGCCGATACCGGCACGGTCGCAGGCGAAGCGATCCGGGCAGAGGCGACGGTCACGTTCGTGGGCTTGAAGACCGGGCTTTTCGTCGGCGACGGTCCCGAGTACGCGGGCACGGTGTTTTTCGATGACCTGGAGCTCGCGGCGGTGGCGCCCCGCGGCCTCATTCCCCGCCTGACACGGATCGTCGAGCCCGAAATTCAGGCGGCGCTGCCCCACCGGCCGCGGGCGGCCAACAAGGGCGACTTCGGCCGCGTGCTCATCATCGGCAGCGGCAGCGGCATGCCGGGAGCGGCGCGCCTCGCCGGTGAGGCGAGCCTGCGTGTCGGGGCGGGCCTGGTAACGGTCGCGGTCGCACCGGAAAACGTCGCGGCGATTGCCGCCGGCAGGCCCGAGCTCATCTGTATCGGCCTGAGCGATGCGGCGGCCCTCGCCGAGCCGATCGAGCGTGCCGATGTCGTGGCGGTCGGCCCCGGGCTCGGCCGTTCGCCGTGGGCGCATTCCGCGCTCACAGCCGTGCTCGCGACCGCCAAGGCGCTCGTGGTCGATGCGGACGCGCTCAATCTGCTCGCCGAAGGCAGCAGCGCGGCGCGGGAAGACTGGATCCTGACACCCCACCCGGGTGAGGCCGGGCGGCTGCTCGACCTCAGCGCCGCGGACGTTCAGCGTGACCGCCTGGGTGCACTCGATCGGCTGCTCGAGCGCTACCACGGCACCATTGTCTTGAAGGGCGCCGGCACGCTGGTTGGCGCCCGAGGGCGCATTCCGGGCCTCTGCGAAAGAGGCAACCCCGGCATGGCGACCGCCGGGACCGGGGATGTGTTGACCGGAGCGATCGCCGGGATCCTCGCTCAATGCCACGATCCCTGGGCCGCAGCGCGCACCGGCGTGCTGGTGCACGCCATGGCCGGCGACGCCGCCGCGCGCGGCGGCGAGCGCGGCGTGCTCGCGGGCGACCTGGTGCGCGAGCTCCAGCACGCCGTCAATCTCTAAAAGCGTGTCAAACTCCAGAAAAACGCCATGCACACGCACACCAACACACCACACGATACCGAGGACTTCGGCTGGGAGCTCGCCTGCGCCCGCCCGGCCGACGACACCTCTTTCGCGGTGATCTACCTCACCGGCGAGCTCGGGGCCGGGAAGACCACGTTCGCCCGTGGGTTCATCCGGGCCTTGGGCGTCACCGAGCCGGTCCGTAGTCCGACCTTCACGCTCGTCGAACTCTACGCCGCAGGCGCGCTCACCGTGGCACACGTCGATCTCTATCGGCTCCACAATCCCGCCGAGCTCGAGTCACTCGGGCTTCGTGAGTGGGCGCGCGAGGGATGCGTGTGGCTCGTCGAATGGCCCGAGAAAGGCGCCGGCCGGTTGCCACTTGCGGACCTGATCGTGGCCTTCGCGGTGGGGCCGTCGGGGCATGAGATCGTGGTGCGCGCCTACTCGAATCTCGGCAAGACGTGGCTCGCCCAGCTCACCGGCGAGAAGCCCCCGGGCCGCCCCGCGAGACCCGGGTTGAAAAGTACCGGCTAACCCCGTAGATTAAGTCGCAGGTAGCGCTGCGAACTCAATGATTACAAAGGGATTTTTTAGGGGATTAGCTGCCTTTGCGGTCGCGGTGGGAGGATTCTCTGCGGCTCCCGCGGCCGAGTTGCGCGCCATCGCGCTGTCGGCGAACGCCGATTCCGCGCAGGTGACGCTCGATCTCTCGGGCGGCACGGCGCAGAAGCTCTTCACCCTCGATCACCCCGACCGCGTGGTCATCGATCTGCCGCACACCGAGCGTGGGAGCGGGGTGCACGCGCCCGCGGGATCGGGTGTGGTGAGCGAGCTGCGGCTCGGAACGCAGCCGCACGGGACGCTGCGCGTCGTCGTGCAGCTCAAAAGCGCGCTGCCGGCACACAGCACGTGGGGAGCGAGCGTGCAGGGCCGGCGGCTCATCGTGAGCCTCGGTCAGCCGCTGAGCGCGGCGGTGGTGGAAGAGGCCCCCAAGGCCGTGCGTGCCGCACACGCCGTCGGCGACGGCGATCGCGATGTCGTCATCGCGGTCGATGCCGGGCACGGGGGCGATGATCCCGGCGCCATCGGCCACGGCGGCACGCGCGAGAAGGACGTGACGCTCGCCATTGCGCGCGCACTCGCCGCGCGTATCGATGCCGAGGGCGGCATGCGCGCGGTACTCACGCGCGACCGCGACCAGTTCCTCGAGCTACGCGAGCGCATCCGCCGCGCGCATGCCTACCGTGCCGACATGTTCGTCTCGGTGCACGCCGATTCCATCGCCGACCGGAGCGTCTCGGGCGCCTCGGTGTACGTGCTCTCGGCACATGGGGCATCGAGCGAGGCCGCCCGTCTGCTTGCCGAGCGCGAGAACGCGGCGGATCTCATGGGCGGGGTGCTCGAGGACAAGGGTGAACTCAGACCCGTGCTCCTCGATGCCGCGCAGAGCGAGATCATCGGGCTGAGTGCGACGGCTGCCGAGCGCGTAGTTCTTGCGCTCTCGAGCGTCGGCGAGCTCCGCCGGCGCGAGGTGCAGCAGGCCGGGTTCGTGGTGCTGAAGTCCCCGGACATGCCGTCGATGCTCGTGGAGACCGCTTACATCTCGAACCCCGTCGAGGAGCGGCGCCTGCGCAGCCTCGAGCAGCAGGAGCGTCTAGCCGATGCGATCGCCAGCGGCGTGCGCAGCTACTTCCTGCAGAACCCCCCGGACGGCACACGCTTCAAGCAGGAGCGCCGCACGCTGGCAAGCGCCGCGCAAGCCTCCACCTCCGCCACGCCCTGACAGGGGGCCGTCGGCGCTGATGCGCCCGCCGCGCCGGCCGCTCACCTGTAAACTCACCCCTCATGCCCATCCGCATGCTGCCAGGGGAGCTCGTCGACCAGATTGCGGCCGGCGAAGTGATCGAACGCCCCGCCTCCCTCGTCAAGGAGCTGATCGAGAACAGCCTCGATGCCGGCGCCACGCACATTGAGATCGACATCGATCGTGGCGGTGTGGGGCTGGTGCGGGTGCGCGACGATGGCTGCGGCATCGAGCCCAGTGAGCTGCCGCTCGCGCTCGCACGGCACGCGACGAGCAAGATCGCCTCCCTCGATGACCTCGAGGCGGTCGCGACGCTCGGCTTCCGCGGTGAGGCACTGCCGTCGATTGGCTCGGTGGCGCGGCTGCGGCTCATCTCGCGCGCCACTGCCGCCGGGCAGGGCGCCGAGATCAGCGTCGACGGGGGAGCAGTGACCGCGGTGCGTCCCGCAGCGCACCCCCCCGGCACCACCGTCGAGGTTCGCGACCTCTTCTTCAACGTGCCGGCGCGGCGCAAGTTCGTGAAGAGCGATGCGACCGAGCTCGGGCACATCGCCCGTCTGGTCGAGCGGCTGGTGCTCTCGCGCTTCGATGTGAGCTTCAGGGTCCGTCACGGGACGCGCGTGCTCCTCGCCGCACCGGCCGTCACCGGGCTCGATGCGGAGCTGACCCGGGTGGCAACCGCAGTGGGCCGGGAGTTCGCCGCAAGCGCACTGCCGATCCGGCAGGCAGCCGGGCCGGTACTGCTCTCGGGCTGGGTGGGGTTGCCGACGCGCTCGCGCGCACAACCCGATCAGCAGTTCTGGTTTGTTAACGGTCGGAGCGTCCGCGATCGCCTCCTCATGAACGCTGTGCGCCTCGCCTACCGCGACGTGCTCTACCACGGCCGTCACGCGGCGTACGTGCTCTACCTGACGCTCGATCCGAAGCTGGTCGATGTCAATGCACACCCCGGCAAGCTCGAGGTCCGCTTCCGTGACAGCCGGGCGACGCATGACTTCGTGTTCCGCGCCGTCGAGCGCGCACTCGCCGAGACCCGGCCGGAGGCCACCGCGGCGGCCGCATCTGCTGCCGTCGCGAGAGGGTCGGGCGCAGGCTATTCCGCGGCGGAATGGCCGGCGGCAGGAGGCGGCATCGGCGACAGCGCGGCGTCATCGGGAGGGCCGCGCGCGGCGTCGCTCCCGCTCTACCAACCCTCGCGCGACCCGTGGGCGATTGCGGCCGCAATCTCTGCAGCAGCACCGCCCGTGGGACCCTCTGCAAGCGAGGCGCTGAGCGACGACTATCCGCTCGGCACGGCGCTCGGCCAGCTGCATGGCGTCTACATCCTCGCGCAGAGCAAGAGCGGCCTCGTGCTCGTCGACATGCACGCCGGGCACGAGCGCGTGCTCTACGAGCGGTTGAAATCTGAGCGTGCAGGCGGCAGCGCTCCCTCGCAGCAACTGCTCGAGCCGCTCGTCATTGCGCTCAAGGCGCACGAGGTCGCAGCGCTCCTCGAGCAGCGTGACGAGTGGGAGCACGCGGGCTTTGAGATCGACGCGCTGTCGGCCACCGAGCTCGTGCTGCGCCGCGCGCCGGCATTCCTCAACACGGCAGAGATCCCGCGCATCGTGAATGCGCTCGTGCACGACTTGACGCTCGATGCCGATACGCACCACCTCGAGGGCGCCACCGAGCGCCTCTTGGGCACGCTCGCCTGCCGGAGCGCCATCCATGCCAACCGCCGCCTCACCCTGCCTGAGATGAACGCGCTGCTTCGGCAAATGGAGGCCACGGAGCGCTCGAGCCAGTGTAATCACGGGCGGCCGACGTGGGCACGGTTGACGCTGAAACAGCTCGATCAGCTTTTCTTGCGGGGCCGCTGATGCAGCGCGCGCTTGGCAGAGCGCCTGGGGAGGGCGCCGGCAGGGCGCCGCCGGCTCCGGCGGCGGCAGCCGAGCGGCTCCCCGTCTTTGTCCTCACCGGCCCCACGGGCTCTGGCAAGTCCGAGTGGGCGGTGCGCCTTGCGCAGACCGCGCCGGTCGAGATCGTGAGCGTGGACTCGGCCCTCGTCTACCGCGGGCTCGACATCGGCACGGACAAGCCCTCGCGCGAGTTGCGCTCGCGCATCCCGCATCATCTGATCGACATCCGCGATCCGAGCGAGAGCTACTCCGCGGGACGCTTTGTCGCGGATGCGTTGCGCACCATCCGCGAGGTCCACGCGCGCCGCCGCGTGCCGCTTCTGGTGGGCGGGACCATGCTGTACTTCCGAGCGCTGCTGCACGGCCTTGCGGTGCTGCCGCAAGCCTCGCCCGAGCTGCGCGCGCGCCTCGATGCGCGCGCCGCCGCCGAAGGCTGGCCGGCACTACACGCCGAGCTCGCCACGCTCGACCCGGTGGCCGCCGCCCGGATCGCCCCGAACGACAGTCAACGCATCCAGCGTGCGCTCGAGGTCTGCCTAAGCTCCGGCAGGCCGATCTCCGAGCTGCAGCGCGACACGCGAAGTCCGCTTGCCGACTGGCCGGTCAGCTACTGGGTGCTCGCACCGCGGGAGCGTGCGATGCTCCACGAGCGGCTCGCGCGGCGCTTCGCGCGCATGATGGCGTTGGGGTTTCTGCAGGAGGTCGCCGCCCTCCGGGCCCGCGGCGATCTCACCGCCCGGCACCCCTCGATGCGCGCCGTCGGCTACCGGCAGCTCTGGGCGTATCTCGAGGGGCACTATGGCCTCGATGAGGCAGTGCAGCGTGCCATTGCGGCAACGCGCCAGCTGGCGAAACGCCAGCTGACCTGGATGCGCGGCGAGCCGCTGGGTGAATGGCTCGATTCTGATGCCGAATTGTCGTTGAATCGAGACATATGTCATAAGTTGGGCCGTTTTGGGCTTTGAAGGAGCCTTGGTGTTAAGATTGTGGCGTCGGATCCTCGCCTTTGGCGGGGCAACTTAAGCTTGCTGGATCGCGGAACAGGGAAGTTGCGCAGCGGTCCATTTGTGCTGAACAACTCGAAGCTGCAAAAACAAGGAGAACCCGATGGCCAAAGGCCAATCCCTCCAAGACCCGTTTTTGAATGCCTTGCGCAAAGAGCGGGTGCCGGTCTCCATTTACCTGGTGAACGGCATCAAGCTGCAGGGTCAGATCGATTCCTTTGACCAGTTTGTGGTGCTGCTGAAAAACAGCGTGAGCCAGATGGTCTACAAGCACGCGATTTCCACGGTCGTGCCGGCGCGCAACGTGCGCCTCGCCACCGAAGAGGGCGGGAACGCCCCGGAGACGCCTGCCGAATAATGCCCCCTGCCATGGGAAGTCTGAGTGTTCGAGCGCCCACGCACCGGTGAGCGCGCGGTACTGGTGCGCTTAGGGCTAGGCGCACCGGTCGATCCGGAGGACCTGCAGGAGTTCACGCAGCTGGCCGTATCCGCAGGCGCCGTGCCGGTCGCGACCGTCACCGGCCGGCGCGAGCGGCCCGACCCGCGCTACTTTTTGGGCAGCGGCAAGGCGGCAGAGCTCGCCGCGGTAGCTCGCGAGAATGACGCCGACGTGATCCTCGTCGATCACGCGCTCTCGCCGAGTCAGGAGCGCAATCTCGAGAAGCTGATCGAGCGCCGTGTGCTCGATCGCAACGGGTTGATCCTCGACATCTTCGCCCAGCGCGCCCGAAGCTTCGAGGGCAAGCTCGAAGTCGAGCTCGCTCAGCTCAAGCACATCGGCAGCCGCCTGGTGCGCGGCTGGACGCACCTCGAGCGGCAGAAAGGCGGTATCGGCTTGCGCGGTCCGGGTGAGACGCAGCTCGAGACCGACCGGCGCATTATCGCGCAGCGGGTGCGCGTGCTGACGCGCCGCCTGGCGCGCATCAAGCAGCAGCGCGAGACCGGGCGGCAGACGCGCGCGCAGATCCCGGTGCCCTCACTCGCGCTCGTCGGCTACACCAACGCCGGCAAGTCGACGCTCTTTGGCGCACTCACCGGCGCCGACGCCTACGTCGCGGATCAGCTCTTTGCCACGCTCGATCCGACCGTGCGTCGTATCTTCCTTCCCGGCGGAACCGCGGCGGTCGTTGCCGATACCGTGGGTTTCATCCGTGAGCTGCCGCACGAGCTGGTCGCCGCCTTCCAATCGACGCTCACCGAGGCACGCGCCGCGACGCTGCTCCTTCATGTCATCGACGCGAGCAACCCGCGGCGCGACGAGCAGACGGACGCGGTGGATACGGTGCTGCAAGAGATCGGCGCGGGCCACATTCCCCAGATCCTGGTCTACAACAAGATCGACCAGCTCGACGTCCCGCCCCACGTCGACCGTGATGCCGATGGTCGGGCGAAGGCCGTGTGGATCAGCGCGGAGCGGCGCTTGGGGCTCGAGCTCTTGACCGGCGTGATCGCCGAGCGGCTCTCGCGCTTTGCGCGGCGCGCGCGGGTCAAAGTGCCGGCGAGCGCCGGCGCCTTGCGCTCGCGGCTGTACGCCGCGCAGGCGGTGCGCGGCGAAAGCTCCAGTGTCGATGGCTCGATCGAGCTCGCCGTCGAGCTGCCCGACCCGCAGCTGCTCGAGCTCGCCCGCACCGCGGGCGTGCAGATCCTCGAGGTGCAGGGCGGCGAGGCGCCTTGTGCCCCCGGGACCGGCTACCTACAATCGATTGCCGCCGCGAGCGCGTCCAAGCTGCGCTGACGAAAGCCCACAGTCCCTATGGCCTGGAATCAACCAAGCGGTGGAAACAACCCATGGGGACGCCGCCCCGGACAGGGCGGTCCCGACCTCGATGAGCGCCTGAAGAGCTGGCAGCGCAAGCTCGAATCGCTCCTGCGCCCCGGTGGGCGCGGCAGCGACAGCGGCTCGCTGCTTCTCATCGCGGTGGTGGCGGGGGTGCTGGTGTGGCTGTGGACCGGCGTTTACCAGGTGAAGCAGCCCGAGCGCGGCGTGGTGCAGCGCTTCGGTAAGCTGGTCGGGGTGACGATGCCGGGGCTGCACTTCCGTCTGCCCTGGCCCATCGAGAGCGTCAACGTCGTCAACGTCGCGAGCGTCAACTCGAGCGACTTCAAGTCCCGCGTGCTGACCTCGGATGTGAACCTCGTCGACCTGCACTTTGCCGTGCAGTACATGTTCGCCGATCCCGTGAAGAAGCTCTTCAAGGTGCGCGAGCCCGAGGCGACCTTGAGCGAGGTGTCCGAGAGCGCGATCCGCGAGATCGTCGGGCGAAGCACGCTCGATGAGCTCCTGGTCGGCTCGACGCGTCCCGAAATCACCCGCCGCACCAAGGAGCTGATCCAGCGGGTGCTCGATTACTACAGCTGCGGGATCGCGGTGACGACGGTCAACCTCGAGGACGTGCAGCTGCCCGAGCCCGTGGTTCCCTCGCAGCGCGACGCCAACAAGGCGCAGGCCGACAAGGAGCGCTCCATTCTCGAGGCCGAGGCCTACGCGAACAGCATCCTCCCGGTCGCGCAGGGCGCCGCCGCCCGCATGCAGCAGGATGCCCAGGCCTACAAGGCGCAGGTGACCGCCATCGCCGAGGGCCAGGCATCGCGCTTCTCGCAGCTCGAGGGCGCCTACGAGAGCGCCCCCGAGGTGACGCGCCGGCGGCTCTACATGGATACCGTCGAGAGCGTCCTGGCCCGTGCCCACAAGGTGCTCATCGATTCGCACGCGGGCAACAACCTGGTCTACCTCCCGATCGACAAGCTGCTCGAGAAGAGCGTCGGCCGCGAGCCCGAGCCGGCAGCGGAGGTCGCGCCGGGGAGCGCCAGCAAGGACCAGGACCAGGTGACGATCGAGGCTCGCTCGCGAGGGGAGCGCTGATGAGCTCGCGGCTCTTCCCCTGGTTCTTCGTCGCGGCGGGGCTCCTGCTCTTTGCGGCATTCTCGCTCTTCTCGGTGAATGAGACCGAGTACGCGATTCGCACGCGCTTCGGCGCCATCATCGACACCCGCTATCAGCCGGGGCTGCACCTCAAGTGGCCATGGGACATGGTGACCAAGTTCGACAAGCGGATGCTGTCCGAGTCCTACACCGGCGAGACCTTCCTCACCAACGACGGGCGCGGCCTGATCGTCGACTTCTATGTGAAGTGGCGCGTCAAGGACCCGGCCACCTACTACAATGCCGCCGCCGGGAGCGAAGCGATCGCCGCGCAGCGCCTCGCGGAGATCGTCAAGGACGGCATCAAGGGCGTCGTCGCGCAACGGACCCTGCAGCAGATCGTCTCCGCCGAGCGCGCCGCGGTCACCGGACAGATGTTCGGCCAGGCGAGCCGCAATGCCTCCGGGCTCGGCGTCGAGCTCGTTGACGTGCGCGTGCAGCGCATCGACCTGCCCGATGAGGTCGCGGCGCGTGTCTACGAAAGCATGAAGCAGAGCTTCGCCAAGACCGCGAACCGGCTGCGCGCCGAAGGCCAGCAGGCGAGCGCTTCGATCCGCGCCTCGGCCGAGCGGCAGCGCACCGTGATCCTTGCCGACGCCGAGCGCGACGCGCTGCGCGTGCGCGGCGAGGGTGATGCCGCCGCGGCGCAGACCTACGCGCGCGCCTACAGCAGGAACCCGGAGTTCTATGCCTTCTACCGCAGCCTCCAGGCCTACGACCGCTCGCTCGGCAAGGAGAGCGACCTCCTCGTGCTCACGCCCGACGGGGAGTTCTTCCGCTACCTCAAGGATGCGGAGAAGTCCGCCCCGCCGCACCGTTAGCGACGTTCCGCCGATTTGCAGCCACCGTTGTCGCTGAATCTCACCGACCTGCTCGCCGCGCTCGGGCTCATCCTGGTGTTGGAAGGCATCGCGCCGTTCGTCAGTCCGCAGGGAGTGAAGCGCGCGCTCGCGCGGATCCTGCAGGCGCCCGACCGCGAGTTGCGCATCGCGGGCCTCGGCAGCATGCTGATCGGTGTCGTCATCCTTTTTCTGGCGCGCTAGGGGTCTTGCAGAGCTGTGGGGAAGTTCGTCGTCGTAATCGGCACCCAATGGGGCGATGAGGGCAAGGGCAAGGTCGTCGACCTTCTCACCGAGCGCGCCGCCGCGGTGGCGCGCTTTCAGGGCGGACACAACGCCGGCCACACGCTCGTCATCGGCGGCCGCAAGACGATCCTCTCGCTCATCCCGTCCGGGATCCTGCGCGATGCGGTGCGCTGCTTCATCGGCAACGGGGTGGTGCTTTCGCTCGAGGCTCTCCTCGGCGAAAGTCAGATGCTGATCGAACAGGGCGTGCCGGTGTTCGAGCGGCTCGCCGTCTCGCCGCTCTGTCCGCTGATCCTGCCGTCTCACGTGCTGCTCGACCAGGCGCGCGAGCGGGCGCGGGGGCCGAACGCCATCGGCACCACCGGGCGCGGCATCGGACCTGCCTACGAGGACAAGGTGGCGCGCCGCGCGGTGCGGGTCGCCGATCTCTTCCAGCGCGACCGCTTCGCGTCGAAATTGGGCGAAGTGCTCGACTTCCATAACTTCGTGCTGCAGCACTACTACGGTGCGCCGACGGTGGATTTCCAGAAGACGCTCGAGGAACAGCTGGCGATGGCGGCAAAGGTCGCGCCGCTCGTGACCGACGTGACGCACGCGCTCAATGAGCTGCGCGCGCGCGGCACGAACGTGCTCTTCGAAGGCGCGCAGGGGGCGATGCTCGATGTCGACCTCGGCACCTATCCCTACGTGACCTCGTCCAATACCACCGCCGGCTTTGCCGGCACGGGCACGGGATTGGGACCGCGCGCGTTTGATAGCGTGCTCGGCATCGTCAAGGCCTACACCACACGCGTCGGCGCCGGGCCCTTTCCGACCGAGCTCTTCGATGAGTACGGCGAGCACCTCTCGCGCGTCGGTCACGAGTTCGGCTCGGTCACCGGGCGGCGCCGCCGCTGCGGCTGGTTCGACTCGGTGGCGCTGCGTCGTTCGATCGTGAATTCGAGCGTCACCGGGCTTTGCATCACCAAGCTCGACGTGCTCGATGGCCTCGACACGATCCGCATCTGCATCGGTTACCGCAGGGATGGCACCGTCAGCCCCGAGCCGCCGATGAGCACCGAGGGCTACGCCTGCGTTGAGCCCGTGTACGAGGAGCTTCCCGGGTGGAGCGAGTCGACCGCCGGGCTCACGGCGTACGAGGCGTTGCCGGAGAATGCGCAGCGCTACCTCGAGCGGCTCGCGGCGCTCGTCGGCGCGCCGCTCGACATGATCTCGACGGGGCCTGACCGCGGACAGACGATCATGCTGCGGCACCCGTTCGCGGAGTGAGCTCCGTTGCGCCTCACCGCGCAGGGCTAGCGTCCGCGCCCCGCGTGGCGCTCGTGCTGATCATCCTCGCTGCCTCACTCCTGGGTGCCGCGAGCTGGCGCGTCTACTCGAACACCTGGGATGAGCCCGAGCACCTCGCCGCGGGAGTCGAGCTGCTCGATCGCGGCCGCTACGAGTACGACACCGAGCACCCACCGCTCGCGCGCGTTGCGCTCGCGCTCTTGCCGTGGCTCGCAGGCGCCCACGCCTTCGGCACGCCACCCCCGGAAGGCACGCCCGAGGGCATCGACATCCTCTATTCCGGCGGGCACTACTGGCGTTACCTCACCCTCGCGCGGCTCGGCATGCTGCCGTTTCTCGCGCTGCTCCTCGTCACGACGTGGCTCTGGGCACGCCGCCTCCTTTCGAGCGAGTGGGGCTCGCTCCTCCCGGTGCTGTTGCTCGTTTCCGTGCCTCCGGTACTCGGCCACGCAGCGCTCGCCAGCCTCGATGTGGCAGCCGCGGCTACGACGCTGCTCGCCCTCTATGCGTTGCAGCGCTGGCTCGAGAGTGCACGAATCCGCGATGCGGCGTACTTCGGGCTCGCCGCGGGCCTCGCCGTCGGGACCAAGTTCTCGAGCATCCCGTTCATCGGCTTATCGCTCGCGACGCTCGGCCTCGCTCACGTCGCCGTAGCGGCGGCGGGCGAGCGGTCCTGCGCGGCGCACCCTCGGGCGGGTCACGTCGAGGGCCATCGCGTGAGCTGGTGGCGGCCATGGGTGGTGGGTCTTGCGATTGCGGGAGTTGCGCTGCTCGTGCCGCTCTACCTCGCTTACGGGCCGCGTGCACCCAATGCGGAGCGTGTGGCGTTTCGTTTCCACTGGGCGGTGTCTTACCTCCTCGCTCGCGGAGGTCTCGATCACGCCCTCGGGGTGCTGCTCTCGCATGTGCCGCTGCCGCGCGAGCTGAAAGACCTCGTCAACGGGATTGTCGCCGTCAAGGCGCACAACGACAGCGGTCACCTCTCGTACCTTCTCGGCGAGACGCGTCTGAACGGCTGGTGGTACTTCTATCTCGTGGCGCTCGCCGTGAAGACGCCGCTGCCACTCCTCGTGGCCGGTCCCTTAGGGCTCATCGCGCTGGCACGCGAGGGCTGGCGGCGAGGCGATCCGTGGGCGCTCGCACCGCTGGTGCTTGCGGTCACCGTGCTCACCTTCGCGAGCGCTTTCAGCCGCATCAACATCGGGATCCGGCACATCCTCATCGTGTATCCCTTGCTCGCACTCGCAGCGGCGAACCTGCTCGTGCGCGCCTGGCAGCGCATCCGCTCGCTCCACCGGCAGCGCACGGCACTCCCTGCGGCCGCCGCACTCCTGGCGCTCCTCGCCTGGCAGCTGAGCCCGCTCTGGAGCGCTTGCCCGGACTACCTGCCATACTTCAACGAGACGGTCGCCCACCCCGAGAAGGTGCTCGTCGATTCGGACCTCGACTGGGGGCAGGACCTCTACCGCCTCGAGCGGCGCGCGGCCGAGCTCCACATCTCCCGCCTGAGCCTCGCTTACCGCGGCACCGCGGATCTTTCGCGCGAGCCGCTGCCGCCCTTCTACCTGCTGCCTCCGCAACACCGGGCGCAGGGCTGGGTGGCGGTCTCCGCGCTCGCCCGCACGCGAAACGTGAAGGACTACGCGTGGCTCAATGCGTACGCGCCGGTCGAGCGCATCGGCAAGACCATCGACCTCTACTACGTCCCCTGAGCGCTCGATCAGGACGCGCCTGCCGCAGCCGCCTCGCGCAGCCGCGTGACCCGCGTAAGCGGCGGCGGATGGGAGTAGTAGAACGCGGCGTAGACCGGATCGGGTGTGAGCGTGCTCGCGTTGTCGCGGTGGAGCTTGACGAGCGCCGTTGCGAGCTCGCCGGCACTCGCGTAGCGCGTCGCGAACGCATCCGCCTCGAACTCGTGACGCCGCGACCAGAGGGACGCCAGCGGGGTTACGAAGAACGTGAACGCCGGCACCGCCAGCACGAAGAGGAGGAGCGCGGCGTGCGCAGAGGCCTGCGGCACGCCGAGTGCCACATAGAAGTCAGGCTGCGCCGCGAGGGAGCCGAGCACGGCGAGCCCGACGAAGCTTGCGACGACCGAGAGCATCAGGCGCTTGCGGACATGCCGGAGGCGAAAGTGCCCGAGCTCATGGGCGAGCACCGCCTCGACCTCGGTGTGCCCGAGCCGTTCGAGCAGCGTATCGAAGAACACGATCCGCTTGTGACGCCCGATGCCGGTGAAGTAGGCGTTGCCGTGGCTTGAGCGACGCGAGTTGTCGACCACGAAAACGCCCCGGGAGGCGAAGCCGCAGCGCGTCAGCAGCGCCTCGATGCGTGACTTGAGCGCCGGGTCCTGAAGCGGCGAGAAGCGGTTGAAGAGCGGCGCGATGAAGGCGGGCCACGCCCAGGCCATGAGGAACATGACCGCCAGCCAGAGCCCGAAAGCCCACAGCCACCACCAGCGGCCGGCGCGCTCCATGAGGAGGAGTACCGCCACGAGGAGCGGGCCCCCGAGCACCACGGCAAGTGCGAGGCTCTTGCCGAGATCGGCGAGAAACACACCGGGCGTCGTGCGGTTGAAGCCAAAGCGCGCCTCGAGCCGGAACGTGCGCCAGAGCGAGAAGGGCAGGTGCAGCACCTGCAGGATGAGCGCAATCGTGGCGATGACCGCAACACCGAGCCACGGCTGCGCGAGCGCCGTCTTGCGCCAGAGCGCGTCAAGGAGCGCGATGCCGCCGCCGACGGTGAGCGCCAGGGTCACCACCGCGTCGAACACCGTGCCGATGCGACCAAAGCGCAGCTTGGCGATGGTGTAGTCGGCGGCCCTGCCATGCTCGGCCGCCGAGACGCTGCCAGCGAAGGGCCTGGGTACCTCGCCGCGGTGCCGCGCGACAGCGGTCGCCTGGCGCTGAGAGAGCCACAGCTCGAGCGCCGTGCCGCCAGCGACGGCCACGATGAAAAGGGGAGTCAGCCAGTGCATCGGCGACCGGGCGAGGCTAAGGCGTTGCGGCACGTCGCCCGGGCGATCCTGCCCGCGACGGCGCAGCACGTGCCTCGCGGGGGCGGGCCGCGCGCTTACGAGGAGCTCCCGCGCGGGCGCCGGCGCCGTCCTCGAGCTGCGCCACGAGAAGCTCTGCGGACGAGGCGAACCGCTCGGGGTCCGCGTAGGCGCGCGCGACCAGCATCTCGCCCTCGAGCGCACCGACCAGCATGCGCGCAGCTTCCGCGGGCGGTGCGCGCAG
>Ga0187778_10000392_pt1 | contig 31247 bp, 29 predicted proteins | sample 1015_Q2_SP5_20_M_FD_132418 | JGI IMG/M metagenome (GOLD analysis project Ga0187778, IMG submission 132418) | Tropical peat soil microbial communities from peatlands in Department of Meta, Colombia - 1015_Q2_SP5_20_MG | ecosystem: Environmental > Terrestrial > Soil > Wetlands > Peat | place... | reverse complement strand
CTGCGGTGGCGGGACGTACTGGGGGGGCGCGACGTACTGCGCCGGCCCGACGTACTGGGGCGGCTCGACGTACTGGGGAGGCCCGACGTACTGCGGAGGCCCGACGTACTGCGCCGGCCCGACGTACTGGGGAGGCCCGACGTACTGAGCCGGCCCGACCTCGACCTGTGTGCCTGGCGTCCCCTCGGGCGGGAAGTGGTACTGGGGGTTGTGGTCGAACCAGGGATCGGGCTGGTAGTGCGTGATCGGCCTTCCCACCGCCGCGGGGTGGACGTCGTCCGTCGCCGCCACGCGGGCGAACGCCCGCGATGCCGACGTCGGGTGCCACTCGACCGGTACCGGGTCCGCCTCGTAGGGCCATGCGGCCTCCCCGGGGTACGGCGACGCAAGCTGCGCACCGACCGGGGACGGGTACGGCGAGGGGGGTGTCGGCTCGTGGTGCGACTCGGCCGGGGCGCCCCTCTCGGCCTCGGCACGACGACCAGGACGCAGCAGGGCGCGCGCACCCGTCACGGCGATGAACATGCCGGCCACCGCGATGAGCACCACGGTCACGACCGGTCCGTGGACCGCGACCATCACGTGCCCGAACTCGGGGACGGCCCAAACGACCTCCTGGATCGTCGTCGTCTTGATCACGGCGTGCCACGGGTCCGCCGTGGGGTTGGCGTCCCCCTTGGTGGTGAGGACGAGATGGCCCGTGGTGCCGCTGACGGTGACGACCCGGTGGGCATAGGACACGGACTCGCCAGGTGGTACGAAGATCACGACCATGCCGGGCCGGACGTCGGCGACGGGGATGGCGCGGCTGATCACCGCCCAGCCCGGGCCGAACGTCGGCTTCATGCTCGCGGTAAGCACCGGCTGGATGCTCAGGTGCAGGAAGAAGAGGAGCCCGGCCGCCGTGAGCAGCGTGGCGGACACCACCAACGTGGCCACGGTCGTCAGGGCGGTGCCGAGCTTCCGGACCCCGGCGCGCAGGCGGGCCGGTCGCGGCTCGGCCATCGGCTCGTGCCGTGACGTGCGAGGCGCCCGAACGCCGCGGCGAGGCCGCTTCGGCGCGGCGTGACGCGGTCCCCGTCGTCGAGGCTCGCTCCCACTGCCGGCGAAACCGGCCGCCGGATCAGAGGAGGGGAGCGGCGGCTCGTACCAGGGCGCCCCCTGGTGGAAGGCCGGCGCCTCGTGCCGGGACAGCGCCTGGTAGCGGAAGGGCTCGCCGTACCCGGCGGGACCCTCGGAGCGAGCCAGCGCAGGGGCGGCCAGGGGAGGAGGGGCGGCCAGGGGAGGAGGTGGCGGGGAGTGGATCGGCGCGGTCTCGGGGAAGATGCCGAGCGCGGGGGCTACACGTCGGAAGTCAGGGGCCCGGCCGCGAGCCGGTGCCGGCGGGTTCGAGCGAGAGCCCTTGCCCCGGCCTCGCCCGATGCCCGAGCGACCCGCAGGTCGCAGGTGGAACTCCTGCGGGACCACTTGCACAGGGCAAGGCATCGGCCCAGGCAAACATTTACTTAAGCAACGATTGTCACAGCCACCTCACGGACGGCCGGGGCCGTCCGGGGCCGCAAGCCCGGCCCGAGCAGGGAGGATGGAGCGCCGCCGTGGTGCCGCGGGAGGGGGTTCGCCGCTAGGAGGCCCGCCGCCGGCGACCGCTGGAGGCGGCCCGCACGGCCTTCTCGAGCTCCTCGCGCGACATCTTGGTCCGGCCGGCCACCCCGAGGTCGGCCGCTTTTCGCAGGAGGTCGGCCTTGGACAGGTCGCCGGAGGCGGCTGCCCCCGTCTTGACGGACCGGGTCGCGCCGGACGTGCCGGCGACCTTGGCCCGCTTGGCCGGGCCCGAAGGTCCGGAGGGGGTCGAGGAACCCGACCGGCGCGTTGCCCGCGCCGGGCGTGTCGCGGAGGCGGTGCGCCTCTGGCCAGCGCCCGATGCACGGGCGCCCGATCCGCGGGCCGCCGACACGCTCGCCTCCAGCGCCTCGAGAAGGTTGACGACCGGCGCCGCCCGCTCCTCCTCGTGCTCGACCACGACGGCCTTGCCTTGGCGCTTCTGCTCGATGAGGTCCGTCAGCCGCTCGCGATAGGTGTCCACGTAGGCCTCGGGGTCCCACGGCGCCGCCATGGAGTCGATGAGCAGCTCCGCCATGTCCAGCTCCCGCTGGTCGAAGGCCGACTCGACCGGGAGCGTGTCGATCTCGCTCAAGGGGTCGCGCACCTCGTCGGCCCGGAGCAGGGTCTCGAGCACCAGCACGCCGTGGTACGGGCGCACCGCGGCCAGGTACTCGCGGTCGCGCATGACGAACGTGGCGATGGCGACCTTTTTCATGACGGTCATCGCCTCGAGCAGCAGCGCATAGGCGCGGTCGCCACCGTTGGCCCCGTGGGGGGCGAGGAAGTAGGGCTTCTCGAAGTACACCGGGTCGATGTCGGCCAGGTCCACGAAGGCGGTCACGTTGATGTTCCGGGACTTGCCCGGCGCCACCGAGGCGATCTCGTCGGGGGTCACGATGACGAACTCGCCGGTCCCGAGGTCGTAGCCCTTGACGATGTCGTGGTAGTCGACCTCCTCACCGGTGCGCTCGTTGACGCGCCGGTTGCGGACCCGGTCGGCCGTGCCGGCCTGGAACTGGTTGAAGCGGATGGACTTGTCCTCCGTCGCCGAGTAGAGGCCGACGGGCACGTTGACCAGACCGAAGCTCAGCGAGCCGGTCCAGATGGTCCTCGCCATGGAGGTTTCCTTTCCCTGGGGAAAACCCGAGACATTCAGTCAACCAGCCCCGACGGGCGTCTGACCAGGGGAGATTTCACAATCCACCACCCTGTCACACCCCCGGGCGACACTGGCGGCATCGTCAGACGACGCCCGGGAGACGCCCGGGGCGAGAGCCGAGGAGGTGCGGTGGGCCAGTTCGAGCAGGCAGGAGCAGCCCTGGCGGCGCATTGCCCGCTCGCCGCCGACGCGTTGCACGTGGTCACCGAGGCGGCCGAGGTCGACCGGGCCGAGTCCCAGGTCATCCCCTTCGGGCTCACCGCCTCCATGGTCCGCCACGGGGCCGGGGCCGACGAGGTCGTCCGGGCCATGCTCACGCTCCGTGAGGCCGTCATGGCGGTATCGGGCATCGACCCCGAGACCGAGCCCGTCCCACTGGTCGTGGGCGACCCTGCGGTCGCGGCGCTCAGCCTGGGCGTGTACCTCCGGGGGCTGCTCGACCGCGCCGCCCGGATGACGGGCGCCAACCGGGCCGCGGTGTCGATGCGGACGTTGGCGTTCCTGCGTGCCGGGTAGGCGGCGGGCCGACACCTCTACACTCGCCCGCAGACACCACGCCGAAGGAGCCGGCCGACGCCCCTCGACGCCTACCGGGCAAAGCGTGACCCGAGTCGCACCCCCGAGCCGGTGCCCGCTGCGGGGCGCCCGGCCAGGCGACGAGCGCGTCCGTCGGTGCCGCGCTTCGTGATCCAGGAGCACCACGCCCGCAGCCTCCACTGGGACTTCCGGCTCGAGCGCGACGGCGTCCTCGTGTCCTGGGCCATCCCCAAGGGTCTCCCGTTCGACCGCGGGGTCAACCATCTCGCCGTCCACGTGGAGGACCACCCGCTCGAGTACGCCTCCTTCACAGGGGAGATCCCCAAAGGCGAGTACGGCGCGGGGACGGTGACCATCTGGGACCACGGTACCTACGAGACGCTCGAGTGGACCGGGCGCAAGGTCGAGGTGCACCTGCACGGCGAGCGGGTCGACGGCCGCTTCGCCCTGTTCCAGACCCGGGACGCCCAGTGGATGATCCACAAGATGGACCCCGCCCCTGCCGGCTGGGAGCCGCTGCCGTCGCTGATCCGGCCCATGCTTGCCGTCGCCGGCGCGCTCCCGGTCGACGACGAGGCCTGGGCCTTCGAGTTCAAGTGGGACGGCGTGCGCGCGCTGGTCTATGTCGAGGGCGGGCGGATCCGAATCCTGTCGCGCAACGACCGGGACGTGACCTCCGGCTATCCCGAGCTCCGTGCCCTCGGCGCCGTGCTGGGGACTCGCCAGGTCGTCCTCGACGGCGAGATCGTCGCCCTCGGCGCCTCGGGGCGACCCGACTTCCAGGCCCTCCAGGCGCGCATGCACGTCACCGACGCGGCCCGGGCACGGCGCCTCGTGGGCGAGGTTCCCGTGGCCCTCATGCTCTTCGACGTGCTGCACCTCGACGGGCGCTCGACGCTGCACCTGCCCTACGACGAGCGGCGCCGGCTCCTCGAGTCGCTGGCGCTGCAGGGGCCCAACTGGGCGACGCCGGCCGCGCACGAGGGACCGGGGCGCGCCGTGCTCGCTGCCGCGGCGAGCGGCGGGCTCGAGGGTGTGGTGGCCAAGCGCCGCGACGCCCCCTATCGGCCCGGGCGGCGCGACCCGAGCTGGGTGAAGGTGCGCAACGAGCGCGTCCAGGAGGTCGTCGTCGGGGGGTGGGCACTGGGCAAGGGGAGCCGGGCATCGGGCATCGGCGCGCTCCTGGTGGGCATCCCGACCCCGGGGCGGCCGTCGCGGCTGCAGTTCGTGGGCCGGGTGGGCACGGGCTTCACCGAGGCCGATCTCGCCTGGCTCAAGGCGCGTCTCGAGCGGTTGCGACGGGCCACGAGCCCGTTCGCCGACGTGCTCTCGTCGGCCGAGTCGGCCGGTGTCACGTGGGTCAGCCCCAGGCTGGTGGGCGAGGTCCGCTTCACCGAGTGGACGCGCACGGGCCGCATGCGCCACCCGACGTGGCGGGGGCTGCGAAACGACAAGGCACCCGGCGAGGTGGTTCGTGAGTCCTGAGCCGGTGGCACGGCGATGAGCCCGGAGAAACGGACGCTCACCGAGGTCGAGGGGCGGCGACTCAGCCTGTCGAACCTCGACAAGGTCATCTACCCAGACGCGGGGTTCACCAAGGCCGACGTCATCTCCTACTACCTGCACGTCGCACCCGTGCTGCTGCCCCACCTCGCGGGCCGGCCGGTGACGTTCACCCGGTTCCCCGACGGCGTCGGCGCACCGTCGTTCTTCGAGAAGCACGTGAAGAAGGGCGCCCCGCCGTGGTTGCGCACCGTGAAGGTGCCGCGTCGGAGCGGCGACGCTGGACGTGCCGTGGAGGTCATCGAGTACGCCATGATCGAGGACCTCGCGTCGTTGGTGTGGGCCGCCAACCTGGCCGCGCTCGAGCTCCACGTGCCGATGTGGCGCTCGGTGCGCGACGGGTCGTTCGGGGACTTCGACACCATGGTCTTCGACCTCGACCCGGGTGCACCGGCGTCGATGGTCGAGTGCTGCGCGGTGGCGCGCTGGCTGCACGACGTGCTCGGCGACGCCGGCTTCGAGGTGGTGTGCCCCAAGACGAGCGGGTCCAAGGGGCTGCAGCTCTACGTGCCGCTCGACCCCCGCCGGCCCGGCGACGAGGTGCGCGCCCTGGCGCACGGCCTGGCCCGCCGGCTCGAGCGCGACCACCCGGAGGCGGTCGTCTCCAACATGCGCCGGGACCTGCGCAAGGGGAAGGTCCTCATCGACTGGAGCCAGAACCACCCGGTGAAGACGACGATCGCCCCCTACTCCCTGCGGGCCCAACCACGTCCCACCGCCTCCACCCCGGTGACCTGGGACGAGGTGGCGTCGTGCGAGCGCACGCGGCGGGCCGACGACCTCCGCTTCGAGGCAGAGGACGTGCTGGCCCGGGTGGCGGCGATGGGCGATCTCTTCGCATCGGTGCTCACCGCCGCCGGGCCCGCCCGGCGCCGCCACCGCGACCACGCCGAGTGAGGCCACCCGACGGATCCTTCAAGCGGAGGGCCCGGGCTGACGAAGATCAGAGGGAGGGGCACTGGGGAGCGCCGCCATTCGAGGTCAGCCCATGCCCCAGCGCCGCCGCCACCGCCCGTTGCGCATCGTCGCCAGCGTCCTCGTCGTCCTCGTCCTCGCGGCGGTCGCCGGCGCCGTCGCCGTGCAGAATGCCAACCTCTGGCACTTCAGCGCGGTCACCGACGACGCCATGCGTCCCAGCCTGTCGCACGGCGATCTCGCCCTCCTGCGCCCCGAGCAGCCGACGGCGCTCCAGCCGGGGCAGGTGGTGGCCCTCAGCGTGGACGGGAGCTCCGTGCTCCACCGGGTCGTCGACGTCGGCGTGGACGGCGGTGCCGTCACCATCCGCACGAAGGCCGATGCCTCGGCCAGTGCCGATCCGGGACGGACGGCGATGCCCGGCCCCACCGTGTGGGTGGTGGCCACGCACGTCCCCGATCTCGGGTACGTGCTCATCGGAGCCCATTCGCGCCGTGTCCTGCTCGCCGCCTCGGGCGCCCTGATCCTGCTGTTCGTGGTGCTGGTGGTCCGGCGGCTGTGGCGACCCCACGCGCCCGGCGTCGCCGTCGATCCCGCCCGGGCGCCGGCGCCGGCGGGCGCGGACTTCTCCGCGTACTGGTGGCGCTACCTCGACCCGCCTCGCCCACAGGGCGTCGGCGCCTCGCCGCAGTTCGCGCAGCAGTGGCTCAGTCAGCTCGAGCGCGCGACGCCGCCGTCGTCGGCCGCCGTCCCGGGGCCGCCGGGTACCGGCGGGTACGCCTCGGTCGCCTGAGATCGCCCGCGCCGGGCCCGAGCGGGCGCGGCGTCCGGCGCGCCGGGATCCTCCGGCCAGCGCGCCGGACGCGCGGGGCGTGACGGTGCCCCGGGCAGGCCGACGCCCGATTCGGCCCCGGTGCCGCCCCCGGGCCGGCCGGTGGCACCGGCCTCGGTGTCGAGGGGGTCGATGTCCGCGATGTCGTGGAAGAAGACCTTGACCCCGACCTCGGGCCGCCGGACCTCCATCCGGGCGAGCCGGTCGAAGGTCCGCTTGTCGGCGTCGGTCAACGGCGGCTGCACCATCGACCGCGGCCACAGCCGGTGGTTGCGCACGACGTTGATCTCCGCGGCGAACAGCGTGGTCTGCACGCCGATGAAGAGCCACGACAGCAGCGCGATGACCAGGGCGAGGGTGCCGTAGACGGGGCTGGCGCGGCTGAGCGCCCGCCCGACGTACCACCCGCCGATCAGCTGGAGCACCATCCAGAACACGGTGGCGAGCAGCGCCCCGAGCCACACGTCGTGCCATCCCAGGGGCTCGGCGGTGAGCACCACGAAGGCGCTCAGGAAGACACCGAAGCTGATCGCCGCCGAGCCGAGGAACAGCACGACCTGCGCGGCGTGGCCGTGGACCACGGAGGTGGCGAGGATCCCGAGCGTGGCCGAGACCATGATGGCCAGGCCGAGCACGGCGGCGACGGCCAGGCCACGGATGCGGCGCATGAAGAAGTTCGGCCAGGTCACGTAGGGGATGTTCCACACCGAGTTCATCGCCACCTGCGCGGCCTGGACGACGCCGAGGCCGCCGTAGAGGGTGCCGAAGATCCCGATGACCAGGGTGAGGCCGCTGCCCTCGATGGAGTGGACGTTCTGCTTGAGCTGCGGCCCGATGACGGGGAAGTTGGCGAGCGCGGAGTTGATGATGGTGTTGCGCAGGCCCTCGTGGTTGTGCAGCACCCACCCGAGGATGGTGGTGAACAGGAGCAGCAGCGGGAACAACGCGAACAGCCCGTAGTACGCCACCAGCGCGGCGCGCGCCCCGGCTTGGTCGTTCCCGTACTTCTGCACCACCGCGTAGGGGAAGCCGAGCACGGTGTGGCGCTGCTGGAAGCGGTCGATGCGTCGGACAACCCGCTCTGCACGGTTCACGGCTGGTCCCGTTCTCGTGGTCCTCGGCCCACGTTACGGGCTCTGCCCTGCCCGCGGGGAGGACCGCTCAGCGCGGGGAGGACCGGTGGTGCGCGCGCTCGGCGGCTCGCTCCACGTCGGTGAGCGTCATCACGCCCAGCAGCCTGCCCTCGGGGTCGAGCACGACCACTGGGAGCCCGCTGGTGGCCATGCGCTCGAAGAGCGCGAGCACCGGCTCGTCGGGCCGGGCCGTGGGGAGGGCGGCGATGGGCACGGCCAGCTCGGCCACACGGGTCGTGCGATGGGCCGCGGCCGGCAGCCGGGCGAGGCGTTCCAGCGAGAGCAGGCCGACGAGCCGGCCGCTGGGCTCGGCCACGGGCAGGACCTCGGCGCGGTACCAGGGGGCGCCGTGCGCGAGGAGCTGCGAGACCGTGGTGGTGCCGTCCACGGCGGGCGCGGGCGGTGACATGACCTGCGCGGCCGTGAGCCCGCTCACGTCGTGGCGCTCCTGCGCCCAGCGTTCCTCGGCGCGCGCCGCGCTCACGAGGAACCAACCCAAGGCCACGGGCCACAGGCCGGCGATGCCGTAGTCGGGCACGAAGAACATGAACACGCCCGTGGCCATGAGGACGTAGCCGAAGACGCGCCCGGCGCGCGCGGCGAGGACGGCGGAGCGGTCGCGGTCGTGGTTCCACGCCCACAGCCCGGCGCGCAGGATGCGACCGCCGTCGAGAGGCGCCGCCGGGATCACGTTGAACGCGGCGAGGAGCAGGTTGATGCGCCAGAGCCACTCGGGCACCCCGAGCGGCAGCCCGTGGACGCCGAGGCGGGGTGCGACCGCGCTCATCACGGCGAAGAGGCCGGCCAACGCCAGGCTCGTCGCCGGCCCGACGACGGCGATACGGAAGTCCGCACCGGGGCTGAGGGCCTCGCCCTCGAGCTGGGCCACACCGCCGAAGAGCCACAGCGTGATCGAGCGCACGCCGATCCCGTTGTGCCGCGCCACCACGGCATGGGAGACCTCGTGGGCGAGCAGCGACAGGAAGAAGGCCACCGAGGCCACCAGCGCGGCCACCCAGTACGCCGGATGCGAGCCGGCCCCGTAGCTGGCGGGGAACTCGAAGGCGGCGAGCTCCCAGGTGATCAACCCGAAGATGAGCAGCACGCTCCAGTTCACGCCCACCGGCACGCCGCCGATGCGCCCGAGACGCAAGGTCTGGTTGATCGCACCCACCTCCCTTCGTTCCGATTCTCCCCCATCCCCGGACCTTGTCCGTCCGCAGGGGGACGGGTCGCTCGGCCCGCGCGGGGTCGGGCACGACCTGTGACCGTGGGCACACCGCCCGTGTGGTAGGGATGCACCAGTGCCCGACGGATCCGACGACCAGGCGAGGGGAACGCGTTGGCCTGCGGAATCGACGGCCGAGGTGCGCCGGGCCGTGGCCGCGCACGACCCCGTGGGCGCCCGCGAGACCGAGGCCCGGGAGCGGATCCTGACCGCGCTGGGTGAGCTCGCCGACCCCCTGGACGTCGACGCGGGGCCGACCCATGTCACAGGGTCGGCCATCGTCGTCGGTCGACGGGGCACGGTGCTGCACATGCACAAGCGCCTGCACCGGTGGCTGCAGCCGGGCGGGCATCTCGATCCCGGCGAGAGCCCGGCGGAGGCCGCCTGGCGCGAGGCCCAGGAGGAGACCGGCCTCCCGCTGCACCACCCCCAAGGTGGGCCCCTGCTGATCCACGTGGACGTCCATCCGGCGGCGTCGGGCCACACCCATCTCGACCTGCGCTACCTGCTGGTCGCACCGGACGTGGACCCGAGCCCACCGAGCGGCGAGAGCCCGCTGGCGCGCTGGTACCCGTGGGACGAGGCAATGGCCGTTGCCGACGACGCCCTGCGCGGCGCGCTCGAGGCGGCGCGGGAGCGGGTGGAGACGGGCACGGCCGGTGAGCTGTTCGCCGCCGGGAGGGCGCCAGGAGGGCGCGGCGATGGCTGACCAGTTCGAGCGCCTGCTCGTCGTCCAGGGCCACGACACCGTGCTGGACCAGCTGACCCATCGGCGCGCCTCGCTGCCCGAGCGCGCCGAGCTGGCGTTGCTCGAGTCGCGTCTGGCCGCGCTCGACGCGCAGACGGCGACGACCGGCGCCGAGCGCGACGCCCTCGGCGCGCGCCAGGCGGACCTCGAGGCGCAGATCGAGGCGGCACGCGCCCGGCGGGCCGAATTGGAGAAGCGCATGTTCGCCGGGCAGGCCGCGACGCGCGACCTCCAGGCCATGGACGAGGAGGTCAAGCACCTGGCGCGGCACGTGACCGAGCTCGAGGACCGCGAGATCGAGGTCATGGAGGCGCTCGAGCCCCTCGACGCCGCGCTGTCGTCGCTGTCCGACGAGCACGCCGAGGCGCAGCGCGAGGCCCAGGTGCGCAGAAGCGCCATCGCCGAGGCCGAGGGCGAGATCGACCAGGAGGCCGCCCGGGAGCGCACCGCTCGCCAGCAGGCCGTGACCGGCATGGGTGCCGAGCTCCTCGAGCGCTACGAGAAGCTGCGGGCCAAGCTGGGCGGGACCGGTGCCGCCCGGCTCGTGGGCGAGTCGTGCGGCGGGTGCCACCTGGTCCTTCCGGCCATGGAGGTCGACCGCATCCGGAAAGCACCGCCGGACACCCTCATCACATGCGACCAGTGCGGTCGCATCCTGGTGCGCTGAGCCCGCGGCGCCCGTGCTCCTGCTCGTCCGCCACGGCGAGTCCGCCGCCAACGCCGAGGCCACGCTGCTCGGCCGGCGCGAGTCCCCGCTGACCGAGCGGGGCCGGCGCCAGCTCGACGCGCTGGCGGCGCTCCTGGCGGCGCGGCACGTCGACCGGTTGGTGGCCAGCCCGCTGGGGCGCGCCCGCGAGTCGGCGGAGCGACTGGGTCTCGGGCTCCCTGTGGAGGTCGACGAACGCTGGATCGAGGTCGACTACGGCGAGCTGGAGGGGATGGGGCTCGGGGCCGTGCCCGCCGAGCTGTGGACGGCATGGCGGGCCGATCCCGCCTTCGAGCCGCCGGGCGGGGAGTCGCTCGCGGCCGTCGGGGCCCGGGTGCGCGGCGCCTGCGACGAGCTCTTCGCGTGTCCTGGCGAGGGTGCCCGGGGCGATGGCGACGTGGTCGTGGTCAGCCACGTGTCGCCCATCAAGGCCGCCGTCGCCTGGGCCCTCGGGGTCGGCGACGAGGTGGCCTGGCGGATGCAGCTGTTCACCGCGTCGATCACGCGTGTGGGCTGGGGCGCGAGCGGGCCCGCGCTCCTGGGCTTCAACGAGGCGCCGCCGACCTGACGGTGGCGCCGCCGACCTGACGGTGGCGCGCCGACCTGACGGTGGCGCGCCGACCTGACGGTGGCGCGCCGACCTGACGGTGGCGCGCCGACCTGTGCCGCGCCCGCCGACGGTGTCGCCGCGTCAGCCGAGGGTGTTGAGGTGCACGAAGTCGATGACGGCGGTGGCGAGGTCGCCGGGCTGGTCCTCTTGGAGGAAGTGTGCCGCGCCCACGATCGTCTTGTGGTTCTGTCCCTGCGTCCCGGGCACACCCTCGAGGAAGAGGCGATCGGCGCCCGCGGTGATCGGGTCGCGGTCGCTGAAGGCGCACAGGAAGGGCTTGTCGAAGCGGCCCAGCGCCTCCCAGGCCCGGCGGTTTGCATCCGCTGCGGGGTCGTCGGGCGTGGTCGGGACCAGGACCGGGAACTGCCGCGCGCCCTCCTTGTAGCGCTCGTCGGGGAACGGTGCGTCGTAGGCCGCCACGACGGCCTCGTCGAGTGCGGTGGCGCAGCCGCCGGCCACGATGCGTCCCACCGGCAGCTCGGGCGTCTCCTGCGAGAACCGCGGCCAGGCCAGGAACGCCTCGGTGGTGCGTCCGCCCCCGGTGGGCAGGCCGGTATTGGCGGCGACGACGCGCCGGAAGCGCTCGGGGTGCTCGGCCACGAGGCGCAGCCCGATCAGCCCGCCCCAGTCCTGGCCGACCACCGTGATCCCGGTGAGCCCCAGCGCCTCCAAGAGCGCGGCGCGCATCCACTCGACGTGGCGGGCGTAGGTGTAGTCGTCGCGGCTGGCAGGCTTGTCGGAGCGCCCGAAGCCCACGAGGTCGGGAGCGATCACCCGGAAGCCCGCCCCCTCGAGCAGCGGGATCATCTTCCGGTAGAGGTAGCTCCACGACGGCTCGCCGTGCAGGAGCAGGATGCGCTCGTCCGCGTGCTCGGGACCCTCGTCGACGTAGTGGACGCGCAGCGTGCCCCCGTCGCCGGTGGGCACCTCCACGTAGTGCGGCTCGAACGGATAGCCCGGAAGCGCCTCGAAGCGATCGTCGGGCGTGCGCAGGACGTCCATCGCCCCGCACACTAGGACCTCCGGGTCGCCCGGCGCAGCGGCCCGGCGGTACGGTGTCGGCCCGATGCCATCCCGTCGCGCCCGCCTGGCCTGGCTCGCCGCGCTGGCCGCCGGCGCGGGGACGGCCCTGGTGGGCGGGGCCCGGGCGCTGCGTACCCGGCGCCGCGGGGGGAGCCGGCGCGAGGGGCACGGCGAGCCCGGTCGCCACATCGCCGCCACGGCGCGCGCCCCGCGCAACGCGGCCATGGCCCGCCTCGCCGCGCAGGTCGGGGCAGCGTCCGCCGCACACCGTGCCCGGCGCGTGTTCGCCTCGGCGGCCCGGCGTGACGAGCTCGACGCGCGGCTGCAGCTGCGGACCGCCGAGGAGGTGGCGGCGACCCTCGGCGACATGAAGGGCGCGCTCATGAAGCTCGGGCAGATCGCCAGCTTCATCGACGACACCATGCCCGAGCCGGTGCGCGAGGCCCTCGCCCAGCTCCAGCAGGACGCGCCGCCCATGGCGGCGGAGCTGGCGGCGTCGGTCGTGGAGGCCGAGCTCGGCGCCGCGCCGGCGCGCCTGTTCGCCGAATGGGACCCGGTCCCGATCGCGGCCGCCTCGATCGGCCAGGTGCACCGGGCCATGACTCGGGACGGCCGGGCGGTGGCGGTCAAGGTGCAGTACCCGGGGGTGGACGAGGCCGTGCGCGCCGATCTGGCCAACCTGGGGCTCGCCGGCATGGCCCTGGGCTCCCTGTTCCCGGGCCTCGACGCCGACGCCATGGTGGCGGAACTGCGGGCCCGCCTCGTCGAGGAGCTCGACTACTCGCTGGAGGCGGCCAACCAGCGGCTGTTCGCGTGCTGGTACCGCGGGCACCCCACCATCAACGTCCCCGGGGTCGTCGACGAGCTGAGCACCCGGCGGGTGCTCACCACCGACCTGGTCGCGGGGGTGAGGTTCGACGAGCTCGTCACCTGGGACCAGGCCGAGCGGGACCTGGCGGGGGAGACGGTTTACCGCTTCGTCTTCCGCAGCCTGTATCGCTTCCACGCCTTCAACGGCGACCCGCATCCGGGGAACTACCTGTTCCACGGAGAGGGGAAGGTGACCTTCCTCGACTTCGGGCTGGTGAAGCGCCTCACCCCGACCGACGTCGCCCGGCTCTTCGACATCGTGCGGGCGTCCGTGCTCGACAACGACCCCGCCGAGGTCCGGCGCGCCTGTGAGGCCGCCGGGTTCGTCAACGCCGGGGCACCGGTGGCCGACGAGCGGGTCGCCGAGTTCATGGGCGTGTTCTGGGAGGCGATCCGGCCCGACGAGCCCACGACCATCACCGCCGAGTGGGCCAGCCAGGTGGCCCGCCGCTACGTCGACGGGCGAAGCCAGTTCGCCGACGTCATGGCGCACACGGGGATGCCCCCGTCGTTCGTCGTGCTCCAGCGCATCAACCTCGGGCTCCTGGCCGTCCTCGGACGCCTGGCGGCGACGGCCAATTGGCGCCGGGTGGCAGAGGAGCTCTGGCCCACCGACGCCCCCCCGTCGACGCCCATGGGCGAAGCCGAGGCCCGCTGGTGGCAGCGGGTCCATGGTGGGCGCGTCTTGTCCGGCCGCGGGGCGTAGGCGAACGCCGTGCGCGCCGTCGTCTGCCGTTCGCTCGGTCCCCTGGAGGGCCTGGTGGTCGAGGAGCGGCCCGCGCCGGTGCCGGGTCCCGGCCAGGTGGTGGTGGCAGTTCGCGCCGCGGGGGTCAACTACGTCGACGGGCTCATGGCCCAGGGCCGGTACCAGATCAAGCCGCCCACGCCCTACGTCCCCGGGGGCGAGATCGCCGGCGAGGTCGTGGCGCTGGGCGAGGGGGTCGCCGGCCTCGCCCCGGGCGACCGGGTGCTGGCCATCACCGGCCTGGGCGCGTTCGCCGAGCAGGTGGCCCTGCCCGCGGCCTCGGTGCACCCGGTGCCCGAGGGTCTGGGCCTCGGGCAGGCGGCCTCGTGCGTCCAGAGCTACGCCACGATGCTCTTCGCCCTCACCCGGCGCACCACGCTGGCCGCGGGCGAGCACCTGCTGGTCCTCGGGGCCGGCGGGGGCATCGGGCTCGCCGCCGTCGACGTGGCCCGGGCCCTCGGCGCCGAGGTCGTGGCCGCGGCCTCGTCGCCCGACAAGCGCGCGGCGGCGCTGGCCATGGGCGCGTACGCGGCCATCGCCTACGAGGAGGAGGACCTCAAGACCCGCGCCCGGGAGCTCGCCGGCGGCGAGCTCGACGTGGTGGTCGACCCTGTCGGCGGGCACCACAGCGAGCCGGCCCTGCGGGCCCTCGGGCCCTTCGGGCGGTTCCTCGTGATCGGGTTCGCCTCGGGGCCCATCGCCTCGGTGCCCCTGAACCAGGTCCTCCTGCGCAACCGGTCCGTCATCGGGGTCGACTGGGGCGCGTGGGCCTTCGCCGACATGGCCGCCAACCGCATCCTGGTCGGCGAGGTCCTCGCCATGCTCGCGGCCGGCCGCCTGCACCCCGTCGTCCCCGCGGAGCTCCCGCTCGAGGCGGCCCCCGATGCCATGCGCGCGCTGATCGAGCGGGGCGTCACGGGCAAGGTCGTCCTCGTCCCCTCCGCCGAGGCGCCCGGCGACGCCGGGCAGGGCGCGCTCAGTGCTCGTCGAAGCGCGAGGTGAAGGAGAGGATCCCGCCGGTCGACGGGCGGCGCTGCTGCTCGAAGATGCGTTCGTAACCCGTGTGACGGATCTTCCATCCGCCACCGGTCTTGACGTAGCGGTCGTCGTAGAGCGCGGTGCCGTGGATCTCGAAGTCGTGCTCCGGGACGATCACCCGGTCCTCGAGGTACCAGATGCCCGCGGCGTTCGTGTCGTCGAGGAAGGTGATCTCCGGGTGGTGCCCGTGGTGCATCGTGACGATCCCGGGGCTACCGAGCGACTCGACGAGGAAGGACACCACCGCGTCGCGGCCGGCGAAGGTGAGCGCGCCGGACTGGTAGGCCGTGGTCACGTCCTCGGTGAGCAGCTCGCCGAGCTCGTCGAAGCGCTTGGTGTCGAGCAGGCGGAAATAGGCGTGCTTGAGGCGAAGGATCGCCTCGAGGTCCTCAGTACGCATCGGCGATGCCCCTCTCCGCCATCTGATTCCCACCCCGGACCGCCCGAGCGGCGCCATGGTACCGGGAAGGCGTCCGGACGACGGCGCGCCGCGGCGATGCACGTGAGGGTGGGCCAACGCGGTACGCCGGCAGGCGATAATGGCGCCATGGGGATCGGTGGCAAGGCGAAGGCACCCGGCGGCCTGCCGGAGGGGACCGGGTCCGGCACGAAGGGCGCATGGCGGCTCGCCCTGCTCGCGGGGTCCGGCGCCCTCTGCGTCGGCGCGCTGCTCGGTGCCTGCTCGTCACCCGCGCCGGTGACCCGCCCCTCGGACCCCGCGGTCACGACGACGACGGGCCTCCAGCCCGCCACGGCCGCCGCGGGGTCGACCACGGCCCCGACCACGGCCCCGACCACCACCACCACGACCACCACCACGACCTTGCCGCCCACCACCACGACGACCACGCGCCCGGTGCCTGCGCCCGCGACCGGCGGCCCTGCCGGCTCCAACTTCCCGTGATGCGCTGCCCTCGACGCTTCCCCTGATGCGGCTTCCCTCCGCACACCTTCCCTGAGCGACGCGATCCGCGGTGCGGGCCGCAGCGCGACGTCAGGTGGCGGCGCCCCACTGGTACGTCTCCTTGTGGATGCGCAGGTACACGTAGGTCTCCGTGGTCTGCACGCCGGGGATCTTGCGGATCTTCTCGTTGAGGATCTCGAGGAGCGACTCGTCGTCCTCCACGACGACCTCGACGAGCACGTCGAAGGCGCCGGCGGTGAGCACCACGTACTCCACCTCGGCGAGCGCCCCCACGGCGTCGGCCACCGCCAGCGCGTCGCCGTCGACCCGGAGCCCGATCATCGCCTGGCGGCTGAAGCCAAGGACCTTGGGATCGGTCACGGCGACGATCTGCATGACGCCCGAGTCGATGAGCCGCTGGACGCGTTGGCGTACGGCGGCCTCGGAGAGGCCGACGACCGGGGCCATCTGCGTGTAGGGCTTGCGCCCGTCGACCTGGAGCTCGCCGATGATCAGTCGGTCGATGTCGTCGAGCGCGGGTTGCTCCCGCTTCGTCATGGCGTTGCCTCCGGGTCCGGCGATGCGGGCAGCAGACCTTGTCGAGCGGGCAGGGCGCGGGCATGGTGGTCCCGATGCGCAGCACCATCGCCCCGCTCACCGACGACTACCTGCCCGTGCCCTACTGGTGGGACGCCGCGCCGGCCCGCCCCGCCGACGTCGCCGCCGTCGAGGCGCACGTCGAGGTGGCCGTGGTCGGTGGGGGCCTCACCGGGCTGGCCGCCGCGCGCGAGCTGGCGCTGGCCGGACGACGGGTCGCGCTGCTCGAGCGTGACGTGGTGGGGCACGGCGCCAGCAGCCGCAACGGGGGCATGGTCCACCCCGGGGGGAAGCTGGACCTGGCCTCCCTGCTCGCCCTGCCCGGCGGCCGCCGGCTGTGGGACGAGACCGTCGCCGCCTTCGAGGGGCTCGATGCCCTGATCGGCGAGCTCGGCATCGACTGCGGTTGGCGGCGCAGCGGGCACCTCGAGCTCGCACACCACCCGAGGGCGGCGCTGCGGCTGCGGCAGGTTGCCGCCGTGCACCGCTCGATCGGGGAGGAGGCGAGGTTCCTCGACGCTCGGGCGGTCCGGTCGGAGGTGGGATCCACCCGGTTCGAGGGCGGCCTCGTCGTCGAGCGCAGCGGCGCGCTCGACCCCGGGCGCCTGACCGCCGGGATGGTCGCCGCGGCCGAGGCCGCGGGCGTGTCGCTCCACGACCTGACGCCGGCGACGGCGCTGGCCCGCTCCGGCCCCGGTTTCGTCGTGCACACACCACGCGGGCCCCTGCGCGCCCGCGACGTGGTCGTCGCCACCGACGGGACCACCGACCGCGCACTGGTGCCGTGGTTGGGCCGGCGGATCCTGGCGGTCGGGAGCTTCCTCATCGCCACCGAGCCGCTCGACCCGCAGCAGGTCACCTCGGTGAGCCCGGCGGGGAGGATGCTCTTCGACACCAGGAACTTCCTCCACTACTGGCGCGCCTCGCCCGACGGCCGGCGGGTGCTCTTCGGCGGGCGCACGTCCTTCGCCCCCACCACGTTGGCCCAGGCGCGCGACCGCCTGTACGACGCCATGGTGCGCATCCACCCCCAGCTGCGGGGTGTGGCGGTGGCCCGGGCCTGGGGCGGCCAGGTGGGCTTGACAGCCGACCGGCTGCCGCACGTGGGACGGGATCCCGCCTCCGGCGCCGTCTACGCCATGGGCTACTGCGGCACCGGGGTGGCCCTGTCCACCCATTTCGGCCGGGCGGTCGGGCGATGGCTGGCGGGCACCGGCGAGTTGCCCGCCTTCGCCGGACGGCGCTGGCCGGCGATCCCGGGCCCCGCCCGCGTGCCCGCCCTGCTGCCCGCGGCCGGGCTCTGGTACCAGGCGCGCGACGCCCTGGGCCGCTGAGCGCACCGGCGGCAACGTCAGCGCATGACGGCGACGCAGAACTCGCCGAAGGTGTCGATGAAGCGGTCGATGTCCCCGTCGTCGTGCTGCACCGACAGGGTCCACTGGTCTTCGTTCCCCGGCGTCATGAAGATGCCGCGGTTGACCAGCCAGGACCAGGAGGCGTCGAAGAGGTCCGCGTTGGTCTCGAGGAAGCTGCGGTAGTCGACCAGTGGTTCGCTGCGGTACGACACGCACCCCTTGCAGCCCAGGTCGATCACGTGCGCAGGCAGGCCGGTCGTCGTCATGGCACGCCGGCATCCCTCGGCCAGGCGGGCGCCGAGGTGCTTGAAGCGCTCGTAGGCGTCGGGCGTGAGCACCTCGGTCAGGGCGGCCAGACCCGCCGCCGCGGCCAGAGGATTGCCGTTGAAGGTCCCCTGCTGGGCCACCCCCCGGCCGATGTGGTCCATGAGCTCGGCCTTGCCGCCGAAGGCGCCTGCGGGCACGCCGCCGGCGATCGACTTGGCGAAGCAGGCGAGGTCGGGCTGCACACCGAACCGCTCGATGGCGCCGCCCGCGGCGATGGTCGCTCCGCACTTGACCTCGTCGAAGATGAGCACCACGCCGTGGTGGGTGCAGAGCTCGCGCAGCCCTTCCAGATAGCCCGGGCGCGGCAGGACGATGCCGATGTTCATCATCACCGGTTCGATGATGAAGGCAGCGATCTCCTGGGCGCGCCGGTCGAACAGCCGCTCGACGGCGGCGAGGTCGTTGTAGGGGACCGCCGTGGTCCAGCGGGCCATCTCCTTGGGGATGCCCAGGGAGGCGGGCGTCTCCACGAGGTGCAGGTCCTCCTCCACGTGCATGAGGCCCTGGGTCAGCGAGAACATCACGGCGTCGTGGTGCCCGTGGTAGGAGCCCTCGATCTTGCAGATCACGTCGCGCCCCGTGACCCCGCGGGCGACCCGGATGGCGTCCATCGTCGCCTCGGTGCCCGAGTTGACGAACCGGACACGCTCGAGGCGGAAGCGCCGGCACAGCTCCTCGGCCAACAGCACCGTGGCCTCGGTGGTCACCGCGAAGTGCGTGCCCGTGCGCGCCGCGCGCTCGATGGCCTCCACGATCTTGGGGTGCGCGTGGCCGACGGCCATGGAGCCGAAGCCGTTGTGGTAGTCGACGTACTCGTTGCCGTCCACGTCCCACACCCGGGCGCCCTGTCCGCGCGACAGGTAGATGGGGTAGGGGTCCGCCGCCTGGAACGAGGAGGCGACGCCCAGGGGCATGGTGGCGCAGGCCTGGTCGAACAGCGCGCGCGACTTGGGGGTCCGCTCCGCCATCCGAGCCTGTTCCTCGGCGCGGATCTCCTGGGCTCGCGCGCTGATCCGTTCGGAGTCGACGCTGTCCACCATTCGCCTGACTCTCCCCCTGACTCGGTTCCGGCTCCTCCGACTCGGTTGCGACCTTTCCCATCGTGCTCATCCGCCACCGCATCGGCAAGGGAATCAGTCGATTCATTCCCGATTTGCAACGAGAATACTTGTCAGTAGGGCATGGCTCTGCGAATATGCTCGCAGACTCCGGGGGGAGGGCCGATGGCGGCAGTGGGGACGAGCGACGTGATGGCGGTGTCGACGCCCGCCTCGGGCGGCAAGGGCCTCAAGATCGGGGCGCTCGGGTTGCTCTCGAGCCTGGTCATCGGGGTGGCCTCCGTCGCCCCCGCCTACAGCCTGGCCGCATCGCTGGGGTTCGTGACCGGCAGCGTCGGCATCTTCGCGCCCTCGGTCATGCTCCTCGCCTTCCTGCCCATGCTCTTCATCGCCGCGGCCTACTACTACATGAACCGGGCGGACCCCGACTGCGGCACGACGTTCACCTGGGTGACCCGGGCCATGGGACCCAAGTCGGGGTGGATCGGCGGGTGGGCGATCCTCGTCACCGACCTGATCGTCATGCCCAGCCTGGCCAGCATCGCGGGGATCTACACCTTCCGGCTCTTCGGGGCCTACGGGCTGGCCGCGTCCACCTTCTGGACCACGGTGATCGGCGTCATCTGGATCGCCGTCATGACCGCCATCTGCTACGTCGGCATCGAGCTCTCGGCCCGCACGCAGGTGTTCCTGCTCGGTGCCGAGATCGTGATCCTCATCGCCTTCGCCATCACCGCCCTGGCCCAGGTCTACGGCGGGCACGTGGCCCACTCGGTGCACCCGTCGATCGGCTGGCTGAACCCCTTCAAGGTGGTGTTCGGGGCCAACGCGCCGGGCTGGGGCGCGCTGTCCGCCGGCATGCTGACGGCGGTCTTCATCTACTGGGGGTGGGACACCGCCGTTACCGTCAACGAGGAGTCCAGGGACGCCAAGCGCACGCCTGGCCGGGCCGCGGTCCTCTCGACCCTCGTCCTGCTCGGCGTGTACCTCGTCGTGTCGACGGCTGCCCAGGCGTACCACGGGGCGGGATTCCTCTCGAACCCCAACAATCAGGGCGACATCCTCGGCGCGCTGTCGACCGACGTCTTCGGCTCGGCGTGGGGCAAGCTCCTCGTGATCGCCGTGCTCACCTCGGCCGCCGCCTCCACGCAGACCACCATCCTGCCCGCGGCCCGGTCGTCGCTGTCGATGGCCGTGCACAAGGCCTTCCCCAAGCGCTATGCCGACATCAACCCCCGGTACCTGACGCCCGGCTTCTCGACGCTGGTGTTCGGCGCCGTGTCCATCACGTGGTACGTGGTGCTGACATGGCTCAGCCCCAAGGAGGTCCTCGGGAACTCGATCCTCGCCCTGGGCTTCGGCATCGCCTTCTACTACGGGATCACCGGCTACGCCTGCGTCTTCTACTACCGCAAGCACCTGTTCAAGAGCGTCAAGAATTTCGTCTTCGTCGGCCTCGTCCCGTTCCTCGGTGCGGTGATCCTGACGGTGATGTTCTTGATCGCCGCCTTCTACTACTCCAACCCGGCCAACGGGAGCGTGCCGGGGCAGGCCTGGTTCAAGTTCATCCACTTCAACGTGAGCGTCTTCGGCTGGGACCTCTACGTGCGCAAGGGCCTGGGGCCGCCGGTGGTCCTGGGCATCGGCCTGATCCTGCTCGGCGTGCCGCTCATGCTCGTCTGGCGGGCCCGGCACAAGGAGTTCTTCGAGCGCTCGCGCGAGGCGGCCGAGTCGCTCGAGGCGTCCGCGCCGCCCCTCACCCCCGGCGTCGTGCCGGTGACCGACTGATGGCCGGCAACGTCGTTCTCGGCTACGACGGCTCCGACGGGTCGAAGGCCGCACTGCGCGTCGCCGTGGGCGTGGCCCGCGCCTTCGCCGCCCCGCTGAGCGTCGTGTTCGGCTACGAGCCGAGCCCCGTTGGGGGGGAGTCCGCCGATCACCGCCACGCGCTGGAGGCCCTCGGCGACAAGCTGGTGGGCGAGGCCACGGCGCTGGTGGCGTCGCTCGACCCGGATGTCGATGTGGAGCCGCTCGTCGTCCCCATCCGGCCGGTCGACTCCCTGCTCGAGGCGGCCAAGGAGCGGGACGCCCTGGTGATCGTGGTGGGGGCGAGCGGCGAGCGCCCGCTGGTCGGTGTCATCCTGGGGGCCGTGCCCCACAAGCTCCTGTACCGCTCCGAGGTGCCCGTCCTGGTGGTGCCCGCGACCGGCGACTGATGGCGGGCAAGCGCCATCTGGTCACCGAGGTCCCCGGGCCGCGCTCGCGCGCCCTGCACGAGCGGCGGCTCGCTGCCGTGTCGGACGCGGTGCGCTCGAACCCGCCCGTCTACATCGCCGAGGGACGCGGGGCCATCCTGACGGACGTCGACGGCAACTCCCTCATCGACCTGGGCTCGGGCATCGCCGTCGCCTCGGTGGGCCACGCGACGGCGGCCGTGGTGGACGCGGTGCGCGAGCAGGTGGGCCGCTTCTCGCACTCGTGCTTCATGGTCACCCCCTACGAGGGTTACGTGGCCGTGTGCGAGGAGCTCAACGCCCTCACCCCCGGGGACCACCGGAAGAAGAGCGCGCTGTTCAATTCCGGTGCCGAAGCGGTCGAGAACGCGGTGAAGGTCGCCCGCCATGCCACCGGCCGCGACGCGGTGGTGGTCTTCGATCACGCCTATCACGGCCGCACCAACCTGACCATGGCCATGACCGCCAAGTCGATGCCCTACAAGCACGGCTTCGGTCCCTTCGCCCCCGAGATCTACCGGGTCCCGATGTCGTACCCCATGCGCGATCCGGCGGGCATGACGGGCGAGGAGGCCGCGGCGCGCGCCCTGGCCCTGGTGGACGCGCAGGTGGGCGGGTCGTCGGTGGCCGCCGTGGTGGTCGAGCCCATCCAGGGCGAGGGCGGGTTCGTGGTGCCCGCCCCGGGGTTCCTCCCGGCGCTGCGATCCTGGTGCACGGCGCACGGGGCGCTGCTCGTGGCCGACGAGGTCCAGACCGGGTTCTGCCGGACCGGGCGGTGGTTCGCCTGTGAGGACGAGGGGGTGGTCCCCGACCTGATCACCACGGCCAAAGGGATTGCGGGGGGCATGCCGCTGGCTGCCGTCACCGGCCGCCAGGAGCTCATGGACGAGGTCCACGGGGGCGGGCTGGGGGGCACCTACGGGGGGAACCCGGTGGCCTGTGCCTCGGCCCTCGCCGCCATCGACACCATGCGGCGCCTCGACCTCGCCGGCGCGGCGCGGCGCATCGGCGACATCGTGCTCGGCCGCTTGCGCGCCCTGGCGGAGGAGGCCCCCGGCGTCGGCGACGTGCGCGGCCGCGGAGCGATGTGCGCCGTCGAGCTGGTGCGCCCCGGCACCTTGGAACCCGACCCCGGCGCCGCCGCCGCCGTCGCCCGTCGTTGCCACGCCGAGGGCGTGGTCGTGCTGACCTGCGGCACCTTCGGCAACGTCGTGCGCCTCCTGCCGCCGCTGGTGATCGAGGACGACCTGCTCGCCGACGGCCTGGGCGTTCTCGCCGCCGCGGTGCGCGCCGGCGGGTAGCCGCGCCGGAGGGGACCGCGGCCCCACTGCGATGTACGCCGTGCCGGGTCGCCGCGCCGGCCCGCCGGACGGGTGCTCGGGCGACGGCCGGTACGGTGGGCGGATGGACGCCCCGCGCGCCGTGGACGCCGACGGCACGCGGGACACCGGTGGCGCGGGGGCCTACAAGTGGATCGCCCTCACCAACGTCACCCTCGGGACGCTCATGGTGTTCATCAACCAGTCGATCGTCCTCATCGCGCTGCCCGCCATCTTCCGCGGGATCGGCCTCGACCCACTGCGGCCGGGCAACACCGGGTACATGCTCTGGATGCTCATGGGGTTCATGGTCGTCCTCGCCGTGCTGGTGGTGTCGCTGGGACGGGTGGGCGACATGTTCGGCCGGGTCCGGATGTACACGCTGGGCTTCGCCGTGTTCACCGGGTTCTCGATCCTGCTGTCGGTCACGTGGCTGCACGGGCCGGCCGGGGCGGTCTGGCTCATCGCCATGCGCATCGGCCAGGGCGTGGGCGGGGCCATGCTGTTCGCCAACTCGTCGGCCATCGTGACCGACGTGTTCCCGCCGCACCAACGGGGCCTGGGGCTCGGCATCAACAACGTCGCCGCCATCGCCGGCGCCTTCGTCGGCCTCGTCCTGGGCGGGGCGCTGGCCCCGGTGGAGTGGCACCTCGTCTTCCTGGTCTCGGTGCCCTTCGGCGTGGTGGGCACCGTGTGGGCCCACCTCAAGCTGGAGGACCACGGGGTGCGGACGCCGGCGTGCATCGACTGGTGGGGCAACGTCACCTTCGCCGCGGGACTGATCCTGGTGCTCGTCGGCATCACCTACGGCGTCCTCCCCTACGGGCACCACGTCATGGGGTGGTCGAACCCCTCGGTGCTGCTCGTGGTGACGATCGGCGCCGCGCTGTTGGTCGCCTTCGTGGTGGTCGAGACCCGGGTTCCCCATCCCATGTTCCGGCTCCGGCTCTTCCGGCTCCGGGCCTTCGCCGCGGGCAACGTCGCCATCTTCCTGGCCTCGCTCAGCCGCGGCGGGCTCATGTTCCTCCTCATCATCTGGTTCCAGGGGATCTGGCTGCCGCTGCACGGCTACGCCTTCGACCAGACGCCACTGTGGGCCGGGATCTACCTGTTGCCGCTCACCGCCGGCTTCCTGCTCGCGGGGCCGATCGCCGGGCACCTCACCGACCGCTTCGGCGCTCGGCCGTTCGCCACCGGGGGTCTGCTCCTGGTGGCCGCCACCTTCCTCGGCCTCGAGTGGATCCCGGTCGACTTCTCCTACGAGGCGTGCGCGGTGCTCATCTTCCTCAACGCGGTGGGGATGGGGCTCTTCGTGGCCCCCAACCAGACCGGGATCATGAACGCCCTGCCGCCCGATGCCCGCGGTGCGGGCGCGGGGATGTCGGCCACCTTCAACGCCTCCGCCCAGGTCCTCTCGATCGGCATCTTCTTCACGCTCCTCGTGCTCGGGCTCTCCGCCGCGCTGCCCGCCGCGCTCTACCACGGGCTCGTGGCGCACGGCGTCGCCGCGCCGTCGGCGCGCCGGGCGTCGGGGCTGCCACCGGTGGGCAGCCTCTTCGCCGCCTTCCTCGGCGACAACCCCATGGAGACCCTCCTGGGCCCACAGGCGCTCCACCACCTGGCCCCCGCGCAGGCGGCCCTGGTCACGGGCCGGTCGTTCTTCCCCGACCTCATCGCCGGGCCCTTCGGCCGCGGGCTCGAGCGGGCGTTGGACTTCGCGGCGGTGGCGTGCCTGCTCGGCGCGGTGGCGTCACTGCTGCGCGGCGGCAAGTACCACTACGCGCAGGCCCCGGAGCCCGCGCCGGCCGTGGCCGAGACCGAGTTCCTGCTGGCCGACTGAGGGCCGCCCATCCGTCCGCGTGCAGCCGAGCCGCCATCGGGGCCCGCAGCGGTCCGCGAGGCATCGTTGTGGGAGGCTTGGTCCACCATGCAGGACATGGCCGAACTCGGGACCGACATCGCGCTCGACGACAGCCCGGGGCACTCGCCGGTGCCCGGTGCGCCCTTCGGCGAGCCGGGCGCGCCCGAACTCGAAGGCGGGACCGCCAACGGCGCCGGCGGGGCTGATCCCGAGGCCTCAGCCGACGCCGGGCCGAGCGGCGCCGCCCAGCTCGACGACACCGTCGTGCGGATGGCCGCGGCGGCCGAAGCCGCCGGCGGTGTCCTGTGCGCTTTTCGGGGTTCCGGCGGCGAATGGATCCGCTTCCCCCATTCGCCGGCCGCCGAGGACCTCGACCGCGCGTTGAGCGAGGCCGTGGACGTCGAGGGTGGATTCCAGATCGTGCTGCCGGGCACGGCCTGGGCCCGTGGGTTCGACATGGGCCCGGGGCCGGCACGGGTGGGCCGGGCGGTGGCGGTCGTGACCGCGGACGGGGAGCCGACGAAGCAGAAGCGCCAGCTGCTTCGTCTCTTGTTCACCGCCCTGCGCTCCGAATTGGCCAAGAAAGCCTCGCAGGACCTCGCTTCACGGCGGCGCATCCCCTGGGGCACCGACGACAGGGCCCCGACGCTGCGCGCCGTACGTGAGATCCAGCGCCTACTGCTCGAGCCGCTCGCGGAGGGCCGTGGCATCGCCGGGGTGGCCTCGGTGCTCGCTCGACTGGCGGGATCTCCCGTGCTCGTCGTGGACGCCCGCGGTGACGAGCTGGCCGTGGTCCGCCGCGGGGACGCCCCGGCGCCATTGCCCCCCGTAGACGTCGGCCGCATCGAGGCCGCCGGGGCCCCGACCGCGGTCGTCGGGGGCTGGCTCGTCTGCCCCGTGCGCATCCGAGACCATCTCGTCGCGGCGGTGTGCGTGCTGGTCGGCGACGACGGAGATGAATTGCGCGCCGTCGACGTCCTCGCCGCGGAGGCAGCCGGCGATGCGGTGGCCATCGGCATCGCCAGCGGGACCAAGGGAGCGGACCGGACCGACGAGGACAACTGGCACGTGCTGTGCGACGCGCTCATCGCCGGGAAAGCCGAGGTGGCTTGTGACGTCGCCGAGGCCCTCGGCTATCCGCTCGAGCGGGCGCGGTGTGTCGCCCTGGTCGAGGGGGCGTCCTACCGTCCCCACCTCGTCGAGAGCGTGCGCCGCGGGGCCCGGTCACTGCACCTCTTCCCGGTCGTCTCCAACAAGGACGGCCGCGTCGCGCTCGTTGCGCCGCACGACGTCGACTGGGCGCGGCTCCACGGCTCGGTCCTCGATGCCAACGCCGGCCGGCCCTGCCGGATCGGCGTCGGCTCCGATGCCGCGTCGATCGACGAGCTGAAGCGGTCGTTCCACGACGCCGACGTGGCCCTGCGCGTCTCGGGGATGCTCAAGCTCCAACCGGTCATCCGCTACGACGATCTCGGCGTGTACGCCCTGGTGGCCTCGTCGTCGGACCCCCACGCGATCGAGGCCTTCGTCGCCCGGTGGATCGAGCCGCTGGTCGAGTACGACCGCCACGGCCGGATGGACTTGGTCCACACGTTGGCCAGCTACCTGGAGAACGGGGGCGCCCTCGACAAGACCGCCGAGTCCCTGTGCGTGCACCGCAGCACGCTCAAGTACCGGCTCCGGCGCATACGCGAGATCGGACGGCTCGATCTCGACGACCCCGACGTCCGGTTCAACCTCCAGTTCGCGACCCGGGCCCGGGCGACGCTCGGCGCGCTCCGCCACGGCGGGTCCGAGGACGACGCACCGCCCGTCGCGGAGCCCCAACCGGGGAGCGTCACGTGACCCCCCGGCCCGCCTACGACATCGTCGTCGTCGTCGCCGCCTCCGCGGGCGGCATCGCCGCCCTCGGGGTGGTGCTGGGCGCGCTGCCCTAGGACTTCCCGGCCGCCGTGGTCATCGTCCAGCACCTCGACCCCCGTCATCGCAGTCTCATCGATGACATCCTCAGCCGGCGCACGCGCCTGCCCGTGCGACAGGTGGCGGCCGGGGATCACGTGGAGCCGGGGACCGTCTACGTCGCCCCGCCCGACCGCCACCTCCTCTGAGCGCCGACGGGTCGTTCACGCTGTCGCAGGCCGAGTTGGTCCACTTCGTCCGACCCTCCGCCGACCTGCTCTTCGAGTCGGCCGCCGGGAGCTACGGTGACCGGGTCATCGGCGTGGTGCTGACCGGGACGGGGAGCGACGGGTCGATGGGGGTCGAAGCGGTCAAGAAGAGCGGCGGCACGGTCATCGTCCAGGACCGCGAGAGCTCGCAGTTCTTCGGCATGCCCGAGGCGGCGATTCGGACCGGTGCGGCCGACTTCGTGCTGTCGCTGGAGGAGATCGGACCGGCGCTGGTGACCTTGGTGACCGAAGGCCGGCCGTGAACCAGCCCGAGCCGGACCTGGCGTTCGAGGCGCTGCTCGAGTACCTCCGGGCTACCCGTGGGTTCGACTTCGCCAACTACAAGCGGTCGACGCTCATGCGCCGTGTCCAAAAGCGCATGGCCGAGGTGGGGATCGAGCGCTACGAGGACTACCAGGACCACCTCGAGGTGGACGTCAACGAGTTCGCCCACCTCTTCGACACCGTCCTGATCAACGTCACCAGCTTCTTCCGGGACAAGGAGGCGTGGAACTATCTCTCCTCGTCCGTCATCCCCAAGGTCATCGAGCCGGGCCGCCAACTCCGGGTCTGGAGCGCGGGGTGCGCGACGGGCGAGGAGGCCTACACGCTGGCGATGGTCCTGGCCCAGGCGCTCGGGCCGCGGCGGTTCATCGACCGGGTCAAGATCTACGCCACCGACATCGACGAACGGGCGCTGGCCGTCGCCCGGCAGGGGACGTACGACGACCGGGCGCTCGCTCCCGTGCCCGAGGAGCTGCGGGAGCGCTACTTCGAGCGCACGACCGGCGACCACTTCGTGTTCCGCTCCGACCTGCGCCGGAGGATCATCTTCGGGCGCAACGACCTCACCCGGGACGCCCCCATCTCGCGCCTGGACCTCCTCGTGTGCCGCAACACGCTCATGTACCTCAACGCCGAGGCCCAGGAAGGTGTGGTCCGGCGGTTCCACTTCGCCTTGAAACCCGAGGGTTTCGTCTTCCTCGGCCGGGCGGAGACGCTGCTCAGCCACGCCCGGCTCTTCGTCCCGGTGAGTATCAAGAGCCGCGTCTTCATGAAGGCGCCCGACACCAACGGGCGTGACGCGGTGCGGCCGGCCGACGTCGAGATCCCGGTTCAGCACGGGGGGACCCTGCGCGACCAGGCGTTCGACATCGCACCGGTGGCCCAGATCGTGGTGAACGTCGACGGCGTGTTGGTGCTGGCCAACGACCAGGCCAGGGCGCTCTTCGGCATCCGCGCCCGGGACGTCGGGCGCCCGCTGCAAGACCTGGAGATCTCCTACCGGCCGCTCGACCTGCGCTCGCGCATCGAACAGGCCTACAGCGAGCGCCGGGGGGTGCACGTGCGCGAGGTCGAGCGCGCCTTCAACGAGGCCGAGAGCCAATTCCTCGACGTGGCCGTGGTCCCCGTCACGGGGCCGGAGAACGGCCCGGTCGGCGTGTCGGTGACCTTCACCGATGTCACCCGCTACGAGAAGCTCCAGCAGGATCTGACCCGCACCACCAAGGAACTCGAGACGGCCTACGAGGAGCTCCAGTCGGCCAACGAGGAGCTCGAGACCAGCAACGAGGAGCTGCAGTCGACGGTGGAGGAGCTCGAGACCACCAACGAGGAGCTGCAGTCGGCCAACGAGGAGCTCGAGACGATCAACGAAGAGCTCCAAGCCACCAACGAGGAGCTCGAGGCCACCAACGAGGAGCTGCGCTCGCGCACCACCGAGTTCGACCTCGAGAACATGTTCCTGACCTCGATCGTGGGGAGCACCGCGCCCGCCGTCGTCGTCGTGGGCGAGGACGGCTTCGTCCGCCTGTGGAACCGGTCGGCCGAGGAGATGTGGGGGCTGCGGGCCGAGGAGGCCGTGTCGCACTCCTTCTTCGCCCTGGAGTTCGGGCTGCCCCGCGGCGAGCCCGTGCGCGAGCTGATCTCCCGGTGCATCGAGGGAAGATCCCGGCGCGAGGAGCTTGTCCTGGACGCCATCGACCGGCGCGGACGCCAGATCAGGGTGCACCTGACCGTCACGCCGCTCCGCGACCACGAAGAGGGCGGTGGTGCGGTGGTCCTCATGGACACAGGGCCGGGCGCATGAGTGGGCAGGCGAGGTCCACCGACGTCGGCAGCGACGACAGGGGCGGCCCCCGGCACCAGAATCCCTACGCCGGGGTCGACCCCTCCACCGCGGCGACCAGGTCGCGCGGGTCGTAGGGCTTGCGCAGGTAGGCGCGCACCTTGGTGCCCAGGCGCTCGCGGACGGGCGGGTCGACCGGATCGGCCGAGACGATCACCGCCACGGGGGGTTCCTCGAGCATCTCCAGGAGCTCGAGCCCGCCCAGGCGCGGCATCCTGACGTCGAGGACCATGACGTCGACGACGAGCTCTTCGAGGACACGGGCCGCATCACGCCCGTCGGCCACCGCGGCCACCGCGAACCCGCTGGCGCGCAGGATGCCGGCCATCGAGTCGCGCACGTCGGCTTCGTCGTCGACGACCAGGACGAACGCGCGGACGTCGCTGCGCAGCGGTCCCGGGTGGCGGGTGCCGGCTGCCTCGGCCGGAGCGGGACAGTCGGTGCCCGCGTCGGCGGCGATCGCCGCGTCGACCAGGGAGCGCACGGCAGGGTCGGTGCGATCGTCCTCGCCCAGGGAACCTGCCGCCACCGGCGCGCCGGCACCGTCGTAGGTCATCGGGGGATTCCCCTTCCCGCTCCAGGTCGACCGCCCTCGGCGCGGCCTCCCCACACAGAGAGGCGACTGTATCCACGCCGGTACGGGCCGTCACCGTCCATCACGGCTCGTTCGCGGTCGGGGGGTCGTCCCCTCGGGACGAAGGGACAGGGCGTGCTTCGTCCTGCCAACGGGCGCGCACGTGCCTGGCGGCGTCGCATGGCGCGGCCCGAGGCGGGGGTGGGCGGCCGACGGAGCCCGCACTTCCGCGTTGCCCACAGCCCGTGAGCGCTCCGGGCAGGGTCACCCACCGGGCGTGCCGCGGTGGGTAATGTGCCCCCTGGACCTTGGCGGAGGCCGAAGTATGCGCAGGCCAACGGCCAATTGCGACCCCAAGGCAGGTCGACGTAGCCCGGTGCCAGTTGACGGCAATTTGGGTTTTCGTAGGGAGCGAGTTGACGTTGGATCGTCACGCTGAGCGACATACGCCACTAGGGCGGAGCGGTGTCCCGAAAAAAGGAGTGGGTCAGGTATGAGACGAGGACTGAGATCGTCCGGGTTGTTTGCCCGGGCACGGACGTACATCGGGGCGGGAGTCCTGGTCGCAGGTGTGGTCAGCCTGCCGCTGGCACTCGGCGCGACTCCCGCCGGTGCGGTTGAATCACTGCCGACGGGGGGCACCCTCACGCCGGCGGTGCTGTGTCACCCGCACGACGACATTTCGGCCGGGGTGATCGCCAACGGCGGAGAGGGCGACAACCTCTGCGGCACCATCACGGTCACCAAGACCGACAGCTGGACTGGTAAGGCGCTTGCCGGCGCCACCTTCACCCTGTACTGGGGCCCGTGTGACAAGAACGGCAAGCCGGTCGGGCCCGCGGTGGACAGCCCGAGCACGCTGACCAACCCGGTGACCACCGACAGCACCGGGACGGCGACGTTCTCGCCTGTGTACTTCCAGTGGTGGGGCGGCAAGGAGTACTGCGTCGTCGAGACGGGTGTTCCCGCCGGCTACACCGGTGCGGCAGCCGGGCAGACGGTGACGGTCTACGGCCACTACCACACCTACGTGAACGACAAGCGGACCGAGACCTGCACCGCTCCCACGAAGGATGACGGCGACCACAGCGCAACCGCGGACAACGGTGAGACGCTGCCGAACATCTGCGTGACGGCGGCGAGCTTCAAGAACGACCCGATCCCCGTGACGCTGACCGTCCACAAGTACGGGTCGACCCCCACCGGGAACGTGCCCCTGTCGGGTGCTGGCTTCACGTTGGAGCAGGGCGGCGCGGCCGCTTCGGCCAACGTGAACGGGTCGCCGTCCTGCGTCACCGACGGCACCGGCACCTGCACCATCTCGAACATCGAGGTGGCGGGTAGCTACTCGCTGGTGGAGACGGCTCCGCCTGGCGCCACCTGGACCGTTGCACCGCCCACGCCGCTCACCATCGTGCTGGGCGAGAACCAGGTGGCAACCGTGGTGGACGCCGCGGTGACGGTCACCACGGCCCCGTCGACGGCCGCCTCGGGTGGCGCGACGACCGCCGCGGTGACGGGCGCCACCACCGTCCACACCGGTGAGGCCTTTGCCGGCTCCCGGCCGTACGTCCTCGGTGCGCTCGCCCTCGGCGGGTCGCTCCTCGGCCTCGGCCTGGTCCGCCGTCGCAACCTCCGGAAGGTGGATGCCTGATTGACCTCGGCCCCCCGGCACGGGTCCGCCCGTGCCGGGGGTGAGCCGGTCACCCGCTTCTGGGTCCCTTGACGGGGGCCCGTGGGGTGCTCCACACGACCCGCGTCCGCCTTTCGGGGGGGCGCGGGTCGTGGCGCGTCCGAGATCGTCGACGGTGGTGGGCTGATCGGTCCTCCGAGCAACGACTGGTCGGTCCTCTACGACGACGGCCGATCCTCGACGGAGACCTCTTCCAGAAGAACCCGCTCGGCCGCCGTGCGGATGCGTCGCGCGAAGTGCGGGAACTGCCTCACCGAGCCTTGCGCCGGGAGAGGCCTTGCGCGCTCCATCCCGCACATCATGCCCTGGCGCCCTCCTGG
>Ga0187778_10000391_pt1 | contig 31265 bp, 31 predicted proteins | sample 1015_Q2_SP5_20_M_FD_132418 | JGI IMG/M metagenome (GOLD analysis project Ga0187778, IMG submission 132418) | Tropical peat soil microbial communities from peatlands in Department of Meta, Colombia - 1015_Q2_SP5_20_MG | ecosystem: Environmental > Terrestrial > Soil > Wetlands > Peat | place... | reverse complement strand
CTGGGACTTGATCCAGAAGCGGTCACGGTAGTTGACGTGGCGCGCGATGCGGTAGGGAGCCGCTTCGCAGGCGTTGACGATGACCGTATCATCCTCGGGTTGCGCCACCGGACGGACGCCCAGTCGAAACTCGCGCGTGAAGAAATCGTCCCAGGAACGAAAGCCCCAGTGTGGCCGATGCGGAGCGCAGACGAACTCGCGCGCGAAGTCCGGCATCGCCTTGCAGGCATCCTCACCGAACCAACCTGTTCGTGGATGGTCACTGAGCACGTAGGCGGAATCCGGCGAGCTCAGGAATCGACCCCACGCATTCAGAACTTTTTTCAGCTGGGCATTCACCCGCTCGTTGAGGAATGCGGCCATGCCGGCGGCAGTGCCCATCGACCAGTCGAAGATCGAGTTGATCGGGCAGCCGACCAGCCCGGTGCAGTCGAACTCCGGAGCGTGGGTCATGATGGTGTTCAACAGCCCGAGCATCTGCCGGTAGTCGCGCACCTGCGGCTTGCCGCACGGATCCTTGTCGTACGGCGGCCGCCTCGGCACCTGCTCGAACATCTGGTTGAACAGCATGAATATCTCGGGATCGGACTCGATCAGCGCCTGGAACTCCGCGATCTCCGGATGCAGCGCCTTCGGCTCGGCCTGCGCCTTGCGGATCATGCTCTCGAGCCAGCGGCTGAGAAATGCGTGGTCGGACGGAAGCCATTCGCCCACGCGATACGGCAGGTGGGTGCTTTCGGCTGTGGTTTGCATGACGGTCAATTCCCCTTCGCAGCGAGCTGCTCAGTCTATCCTCAGGTGTGTGGTGTCTGCGGTGCTATCCTCCTCGCACCACAGCCGCAAGACGCGCCACGTCCGCCGAACGACACACGTTCAGTTGGGAGCCGTCATGTCGAAATCGACCGTGTTCCTCAGCCGACTTCTGGGGTTGTACTGTCTCATCATCGCCTGCGCGATGCTCGCGCACCGCCAGTTCACCCTCGACGCAGTCGGTGCGCTGCTCCGCAACCCACCCCTACTCTACGTGCTTGGTGTCCTGCTGCTCTTTGCGGGCCTCGCGATGGTCCTCGTGCACAACTCCTGGCGCGGCGGAGCGGTGCCCGTCATCGTGACCCTGATCGGGTGGCTCACGCTCGTCAAAGGCGTGGCCTTCGTCGGTTTCTTGCCGGTATCTGCCAACGATCTCTACCTCGTGCAACTGCGCTTCGTGCAGCTTTATTACTTCTACACCGTGCTCACCCTGGCGGTCGGGGCCTATCTCACCTACCAGGCATTCAAGCCGCTCGCGCCGCCCCGCCGCTGAGGAAGGTCGGTACCCGATCGCAACGCACCTCAATGATGCGCGGCGATACGGGGCGGCACTTCACGCCGCTCCGCGGACGCCGCTTGCGCCGGCTGCCAGCGCGACAGGCCGAGCAGCAGCGCCTTGAAATCCTCGGTCATCACGTGCGCGCGGCGGTTGAGCACGTTGTTGCCGAGCAGCCCGAGCAGCGCCGTGGCAATTCCGACCGCGGTGGCGATCAGCGCCGTGCCGATGCCGCGGCTCACCGCGGCCGGATCCGACACGCCGCCGGCGGCGAGTGCGTTGAAAGTCTCCATGATGCCGAAGATGGTGCCCAGGAGCCCGAGCAGCGGTGCCGCCGTCACGATGGTGTCGAGCATCCACAACCGGGCACTCACCTTCTTGTCGATGCCGATGTACAGCGCCGAGGAGTAGTCCTCCTGGCGCTCGCGCGAGGCGCCTTCTGCGACCAGGCGCGCATAGCGCTGCACCGCGCGACTCGCCGGGTCGGACCAGCGCACCGCGCCGACCGCCTCACCCGCGCTCGCGCCGGCCGCTCCCTCGATGATCGCCGCCCAACGGCGCATGCGCCAGCCGAGGTAGGTGAAGTATACGGTGCGCTCGAGGATGACGTAGATCAGCACGACGATGCAGCCGTAGAGCACGTCGAAGGTGAGGTCATGGAACAGCCGATAGTTCATGCGCCAGGGCTTTCAGCGCCTCGGAACGGGCGGCGGAAATTCTATGGTTACCACGAAGGGATGTTTCACTTCGCGGGGAAACGCCTTGTCCGGCATCGGCGGATAACGTCCGGAAGAAACCAGCTGCAGGGCCTCCTGGTCAAGAATCGACGATCCCGAGGAGCGCACCACCGTCACCACCTCCGATTCGCCGCTGCGCAATACCACGAAGCGCACCCGAACCTCGCCCGCAGGGTAGTGCAGCCGGTACTGGGCGGAATCGGGAGTATGTTTGCGACGCTCGATATCCGCTCGCAACTGAGCGGCATATTGCGCCTCAAGATCCGGGCGCGCGTCGCCGGCCGGCGCCGGCATCGGCACGTACGCGGCAACTGCCGCCGCGTCCGCGGGGACTGGCTCGCTTTCCACCGGCAGGGGATCGATAGGTGCTGGGCTGGGGCGCGGCACGGTGCGTTGCGTCTTTACGCGGGGCGGTGCCGGCGGCGGCGGCGCCGGCGGCGTCTCGGGCGGTGCCAGCTGCACCGTGAGCTCCATAGCGCGCTCGCCGCGGGCGGCCAGCGGCAGCAGGTTGTCGAGCAGGTGGCGACCGGTCGACAGGAGCACGACTGCCGCGGCGACGGTGAGCACGAAAGCGACACCATCGCTGGCGTACTGAGCGGAATCGCGTCTACCCGCCATCACCCTGCCTCGCGATGATAGTGGCGGAGACAATCCCCGCACGTTTGAGCGCATCGAGCACGCTCACCAGCGGCTGCAGCCGCGCATCGCGGTCGCCGGAGATGATCACCGTCAGCTTCGCGTCGCGCGCCAACGCGCGCAGCCGCTCGGTGATGCCCTCGAGAGTAGTCTTTTCGCCATCCAGGTAGACGTTCCCGTCGGCCGTCAGGGTAAGGGTCACGCGGCGCGTTATGTCGAGGTGGGCAGGATTGGTCGCATAGGGAAGGGCGACCCGCAGCCCCAGTGCCGGCAGCGCATTGAGGCTGATGAGCACGAAGAACACCAGGAGAAACATCATTACGTCGATCATCGGAATGATCTCGATGCGCGATGCCCGCCGGGTACGTGTCGGCCAGCTACGCATCAGCGGGTCACCGCGAACAGCGGGGTCATGGTGGCGACACCGCGGCGCTCGTCGGCGGCGTGGCCGAGATACTCGGCGATGCCGAAGGCCGCCTCGGTGGTGCGCAGGAGCGAGTAGTGATTGTAGGGCGTGTCGTCGACCACGCCGCGCGGCCCGTGATTGGTAATGACGACCGTCGGTATGCGCCCGCCCCCCGAGTTGGCGGCGCTGCCCGGGTCGTTGCCACAGCACCCCTGGTCCGGTCCGTGCCGCTCCTCCTTGTCGTTCTCATCGAAGGTGATGACGATCGCGGTGTTGTCCAGCCCGCGCCACACGGCTGAAGCCATGATGCGCCTCACGAGTTCGCCGATGACGCGATCACCGCGGGCGATCAGGGCGGTGACGTTCGACTTGCGACAATCGTCCGGCACATCCGGTCCCGCATCACGGCCGTGCATGTCGTTGCACTGGTTGGGAACGATATGCGCGTAGTTGGGCAGGCCACCGGCGGCGAGATCGTGATCAAACGTCGCGAAATCCACGATCTTCATGCCGCGGGCCGGATCGCGCTGCACGTGCTGGAAGTTGAGAAAACCGTTATGTTTGGCCGCGTACAGCTGCGTGGGCAGCCCCGTCACCGGCGCAGCCGCGACCGGCCAGCGCACCGCGAGCGAACCTGGAGCCGGCAGGCTCTCCATGTAGGCCTTCCACGTCAGCCCGCGGGCCTCGAGCTGGTCCATCAGGCTGCGCACGGTGAGAGTGTGGTCAACGTAGTCAGCGCGAGCAGATTTCGGACACCAGTCATCGCGCATTCCCGGCTTGCAGTAGAAAGCGTCGTCATCGTGTATGCCGAAGGTGTCCCCGCCAAGCATGGCGACGTAGTTGCCTTCGCTCGGATGCACTTCGGCAAAGAACTGCGACGCGAGACCGTACTTCTGCGCCAGGCGGTTCATGTTGGGTGCCGCGGAGTGAGGCCCGATGATCAGATCGTAGCCCTTGTTCTCGGCTATGACGACGAAGATGTGAGTGTAGCGCGGCATGTCGGTGGACACGGCGGCCACGTTGGTGGCTGTCGCCTTGAGCGACGGGCCTGAGGCTGTGGCCGCGCCATCGAGCGCGGGCGCGAGCGCTATCGCGCCCGCCACGCCGACGAGCGACAGCACGCCGTGCGGGGCGGCGGCGCTCAAGCGAGGCGGCGGGGTGGACAACCGCACACTCAATTGAACGTAAGACGCACGCCGGCAAGCAGCGTGATGTCGTAGAACTCACGCTGAATGGGGCGGTACCAGCTCGGACCCTCGGTGAACTCCAGCGGCGTGTTAAGCAGATTCTTGGCGTCGAAATAGACCCGTACTACATGGCTCACCGCATAGCTCGCGCCGAAATCCATGGTAAGTCGGGCGCTGGAATACACATCGGCGGAGTTCGAGGTGACGTTCCCAAACGAAGAAGGTGGTACGGTCCCAAACGAAAACAGATTCTGGCCCACGTAATCGGCCGCCAGGCGCAGCTCGAGGGGGCCGCTCTCGTAGAACACCGCTGCGTTCCAGGTGAACTTGGACGTCGAGGGCAACAGCCCGTAGATGCCCGGATGGATCTGTGCCCGGGAATCGACCGCGGTGCCATTCAGGCTGAAGCCGAGGCCGTTCCAGGGCCGGGGTAGGAAGAGCAGCTGCTGCTGGTACTGCGCCTCGACGCCGTAGACATGTGCGGGGCCGTTGAGGTAACTCTGGACGACGACCGGGGTTCCGCTCGGGCCGAGCCCGGGAAAGGGATAGCTGGACACGTGCTGCTCTGTCAACAGGATGTAGTTGGTGAACACCTTGCCGAAGAGCCCCAGCGCCGCGATCTGACCGTTTCCCGGATACCACTCGAGCGTCGCATCGAAGTTCTGGCCGATGGTCGGCTTCAGCGCCGGATTGCCCACGGTCACCGTCCGGTTGACCGTGCTGACCATCGCCCCTGGGGTGATCTGCTCGAAGCCCGGCCGCGCGATGCCGCTCGCATAAGTGAGTCGCGCGACCAGCTGCTCGGAGAAGTAATACCGGCCCTGCAGGGTCGGGAAGGCGTTGGTATACGAGTTGTTCTCTGACGCCGGCGTGTTGGTGTCGGCATCGCTGTTATAGAGATTGCCGCGGTAGGTGGCGTGCGTGGACTCGACGCGCAAGCCGGCGAGCAGGCCCCAGTCGCCGTAGCGCGCTGAGTATTGGCCGTACGCCGCGTATACGTCCTCGTTGTCATCGGTGTTTGTGGAGGCATCGGCTGCCGGATCGTCGCTGATGGTGCCATTCGAGCCGCCATACAGATTGGCCACCTGATCCAGGTTGATCCACGGCCCGATGTTGTACATGTGGTTGTAGTAGATCTGCGGCGGTCCGAAGGTGTACGGCGGCAGCAGTATGACGCCGTTGGGCGTCCACGAAGGGGCGGTGGCTTCGTAGGTCTTGTGGCGCCACCGGCCGGACAGCCCGAACTTCCATTCCGCCGTGTGCGTGCCGCTGCCCGTCGGGATCGTGAGATCGATGGCACCCGCCCACTCGCCGTCCTTCGCATAGGAGGGACCCAGACCGATGTTGTCCAGCTGGTAGAGCGCCGGGTTCGCCGGATCGGTGCCGTCGAGAGTGTGATAGGTGGGGTATTTCGGATCCGTATTGTTGTCGTAGGCGATCGGCACTCCCACGAGGTTGCTGCTGGGGCCGTAGGTCCAGGTGCTCCCGGGGCTCTGCGAGAACCGGTCGCTGCCCATTGCGTAGGAGGCGTGGTACTCGAGACGGGAGCGCGAGAACGTGCTGCTGCCGCCGAGAATCGCCAGTGCGTTCTGGACGCGCTCGACGGAATCGGTCGTGTCCTGTTCCAGCGTGGCATTCGAGGCCACGTAGCCGTTGGGATTGTTGGGGTCCTGGAAGCAGGCTTGACCCGCCGGAGTCGCACATTGACCGTTTCCCGAGTCGAGCCCGTTCAGCACCAGGTAGTGCTTGCGGCCATGCTCGAGATACCCGGACCAGAGCACCCGCAGGTAGAGCGAGGTGCTGTCGGTGGCACGGGCGTCGAAGTTTGCCGCCGTACCATAGCGCTCACGCGCATATTTGTACCAGCGGAATTGGAGATTGCTCAACACCTTGTCCGGCACGCCACTCGCCTGGTTATCGCTATAGCTCTCCTCCAGGTCATCGATGCCGCGTTGATCCGAGTGGATGACCCCGGTGATCACCACGCTGAAGGCATCGGCTCCGGCGAAGAGACCCGCGATGCCGTCGCCTCCGGAGAAGCTCGTGCCGGCGCTCAATTCGCCATGATAGATGGGCGTCTCGCGCAGCGTCTCGTAGCCGCCCCCGATGTCTGCCTCAAAGAACGGGCGCCCGCCGTACTGGGCCCCGGTGCGCGGCACCAGGTTGATCGAACCACCGAGCCCCTCGGCGTCCATGTCCGGACGCAGGGTCTTCGTGACCTCGACACCACCGACGATCCCGCTAGGAAAGACGTCGTAGGCCACCGCGCGTTCGCCGCTGGAGGGCGAGGCAGTGTTGGACGGCGGCAGACGGACGCCCGCATAGGTGGTGGCGTTCAGGTCCGAGTCCATGCCGCGGATATTGATGAATCGCCCCTCGCCGCTGTCCGTCTCGAGCGAGATTCCGGGAACGCGCTGCAGCGCCTCGGCCAGGTTGATGTCCGGTAGCTTGATCATCTCGCTGAGCGGCTGCACGTCGATGATGTTGGGCGCCTGCTTCTTCTCCTCGAGCGCCGCCGCGCGATCGGTCGTGGCGCTGGGTACGACGGTCTGGCGCATATGCTCCGCGGGGCCAGTGCTCACGCGGCCGATGTCCGTTTCGCTCGGTTGCTCCGTGCCTCCTGGCGGCGAGCCCTGCCCGGACGGCGAAGTCGGGCTGGGCGTCTGACCCCTCGCGGCTTGAGTGCCGGTCAGCACCATCAGCACGAAAGCCACCGCCGCGGCGCGAGTGATGTCCAGCGGTGTGCTGCAGGAGGCTAGGACCATCGGCATGCCGCACGAGGTTCGGCCGAACACAGTGGCCCTCCGGCTGCAACTCGAATCCGAGCGGCCGAAGCTAATCGCGTCAGGTTACGAACTTGTTACAGTCACGCTGGCAGTCACTTCGCGGCTGTGGGTTGCCCGAGCGCTAAGGAGATAGCGCGGCGAGTCGCGGTGCGTGCGGCGCGAGTGAGATGGCAGCTACGGGTACTTGTTTTCGACGACGTTGCGCACGGGGTGGGTGTCGTAGACCAGGACGATCGACTGGATCCGCCCCGTACTGGGGTCAAAATTGAACACGTCCGCACAGTCGAATGCCACGCGCGAACCATCCCGCAGACGCCAGTCATAGAGGTAGTACGCGACGGCCCGCAGATGACCTTCCGCGCTCACGAGCACGTCGTGGACGGTGAGCTTCGTGCCTTTCGACGATTCCGCGACCTTCTTGACGAACTGCCGCACCGGCAGCCGTCCGAGGAAGGGCGATTCGACCCAGCCGTCGGGGATGAACAGAGAGGCCGCCTTGTCGGCATCCCCGGCCTCGAGAGCCTTGAGATACTCGTGCACGCTTCGCTGCATATGTCTCTCCACGCCACCGAAGCACCGAAAGCGCAAAGCGCTTTCGCAAGTCCGCACGAATTTATACCACGCTCCCGCGGCGCCCGCCGACAGGCGCGGGGCAGGCATCACCGCAGCATCGTCGTTCCCGCGCCGCGCGGCAGCGCCGTGCGGACTCGGCGCCTTGCGCTAGCGGGCGCCGTGGCGCAACAGCGCGGCGACGATGGCCGGCTGATCGGCCCCGCGGGCGGCCTCGAGCGGCGTCACACCACGCGCGTCGGCGACGTTCGGATCGGCACCGTAGTCGAGCAGCGCAAGCACTGCGTCTGCCTGAGCGTGCACGATCGCCAGCATCAATGCGGTGCGGCCGGAAGAGTCGCGCGCATCGATGTCGTACTGCTTGGAGCGCAGCGTCGCGAGCGCACTCAGGTCGCCCGCCGCGGCGGCTTGGCGGAATGCCTCGGCCGTCTGCGTTGTGTCCAAGCCCGCGAGCGCCGCCGGGGCCGCCGGTGCGGCGTACGCCTGCGGCTGTCGCGCGCTGCGTGCCGCCGGGGCGACCGCCAGGGAGCTGTCGGCAGACTTCGCCGCGGAGCTCGCGACCGCAGCGCCCCCTCGTTGTCGTGAAGTGTCGGTGCGCGCGCCGCCCGTCAGCGTCTCCTCGACGCCGAACGCCGGCGGCGACGCGCTCCCCGGCGCCGGCCGTACGCTCGTCTCGGGCGGCGGGGGCGCGGCGGCCGACGGCGTGCCTTGCAGCTCGAGCCCGGCCGACGGCGGCCCGGACACCTTCGGCACACCCGGCGTGAAGATCCGTGGCGCGATCACGAGCGCCGCGAGTGCCGCCGCCGCAAGTCCGCCGAAGAGCACCCCTCGCCAGCGGGCAGGACTCGCCGCCGGCCTGATCTGCAGGCTGCGTTCGCCCGGCGGCCCACGAGTCGCGCTCAGCTGCGCAGCATGAGCGAGCACCGCGCGGCGGACCGACTCGCCCGGACGGCTCGTATCGAGCGCCGACGCGCGCCGATACAGCTCATCGACGTCATCGGGCGGGTCCTGGCTTGGGGGGCGCGTGCTCATGCGTACTCGCGCAGTAATGCGCGCAGCCTGGTGCGCGCGTAGCGCAGCCGGCTCTTGGTGGTCTCGAAGCTGCTGCGCATGATTGTGGCCACTTCCTCGACGCTCAGGTCGCCCTCGACCTGCAGCAGGAAGGCGTCGCGCTGCTCGCGCGGCAATTTAAGCATGGCCTGGCTGACCGCGGCAGCCTGCTCGTGCACCACCGCGGCCGCCAGTGGACCCACGCTCGGCTCCGTGGAAAGCTCCCCGACCAGGGATCCGGGCTCGAGATCGACACTTGCCAGGCTGACCTGGCGGCCGCGGGTGCGCACACAGTCGATCATCCGGTTGCGGGCGATGGTGAACAGCCAGGTGGTGAAGCGCGCCGTTGGCCGGTAACGCGCAGCGTCGCGGGCGACGGCAAACCAAACCTCCTGCAACACCTCCTCGGCTGTTGCCCGGTTGCCCACATTGCGTTCCAGATAACGCCAGGTGCTCATCTCGTGCCGCTCGTAGAGCCGCGCGAATGCCCCTCCGTCGCCAGCTGCGTAGCGCGCGATCAGCGCCTCGTCACTCTCGACTGCGTCCGACATTCAGACCATTGTCGCGTTGGTGCGGCGCCTCAGCCAGGAGGGTCGGGCACGTATCGCGGCGCGTGCGAGCGGGGAAACGGATCAGGCACCGGCGCAGTGCCGTCCCCCGGCGGCACGATACCCATCGCGACGAGATTCTCAAAGCTGTCGTAGCGGATGCGTATCACTTCGTTTGGCTCGCGCTGCATCCTGCGAAACTCCGTGTCGACGACGTAGGAATATTCGCGCTCGCCGTGACCGGTGCCGAGTCGGGCGTCGGGCTGTGCGGGCGGCGCGGCCGTCGGCGCGCCGGCACCTTCCGCGCGCGCTGCCGTTGCATCCTCCGACAACGACGGCGCAACCGGCGGGCCGAGGTACACCTGCGGCGGGTGGCGCTCGCGAAACAACGCGACGCCGATGATGCCGACGTTGGCCGGCCGCCCGGTACGCGCCGCGTAGGAGTGCGGCAGGTCGGTAAACACGAAGGCCGCCACTTCCGCGTTGCTCTTGCGCCAGCCGGTGACCTCATAGCGCTCGCCGGCGTCGAACACGTAGCCGGCCTGATCCCAGCCGGCGGTGGCGCCGGAGAGCACATTAACGCCGTCAACCGAGGTCACGGCGAGCAGACGTCCGCCGCTGCGATTGCGGATCTCGATGGCGTAACGGTGCCCCGGTGTTCCCGCCACCCAGTAATCACCGCCGGCATAATAGGTAGTCAAGGCGGCGCCGCTGTCGCGGTCGACGACCGTCACGTCCGCCAGGGCGCCGCGCGCATCCGCATCGCAGCTCGCTGCCAGCGCGGCCAGCGCCGCAACACCGGTAATCCGTCTCATTTTCGCTCCAGTCGGGGAGTCTCATGACTGAAGCGTGGCGGGCGGGCGAATGGGGTTAGCTCATCGCCCCCCAGCGGCCGGTCCGCAGCGATCGGTCAGTGCGAGGAGCGCGGACCGTGGGTGGTCATCCATACGGCGATATCCCACGCATTGCGAATGCCGATGAACAGCAGCACCAGCGACAGCGCCGCCACGGCGTGCAGTGCCGCCACCGGGTGGTACCAGATCAGGACCGCCACGACGAGGAATGCCGCGTACGCGAGCGTCGGCAACACCACGTTCCACAGCCAGTCCTCGCGCACCGGGACGTAGGCCGTTCCCTGACGGCGCATGTTCCCGGCGATGATGCCGCCATACACCACTCCGGCGAGTCCCCCCAGCGCGAAGGCGGCGCTCAGAACCCCCACGGTCAGATCGGGCATGCTCAGGAACGCCGCCAGCGCGAGCACACCGCCGAAGTGCACGATCGTCGGTGTCACGAAAGCGCCAAGGCCGGTCGGCCGTACGTTCGAGGCATCCCTGATCAGGGCGATGACCACGAAGGTCAGCCCGGTGAGGCCGCCGGCCGCCGAGCCGACGATGACGTAGAAGTTCTCCCACGCGGACAGCGGCAATGTCTCCATCGCGCTCGATCTTATAGCCCCGCTAAGCAAAGAAAAACGGCGCACCGGGACGGTCGGCACTGTGAGAAGATTCGCTCTGCACGGGTCCACTGCGGACCGCAACGTCCCTGACATGAGAGCCGCAACCGCATGGCGCTCATTGCCCTGCTTCCCGGCGTTGCTGGGTATGCTCGGCGGCTGCACCGCGTACCACGCGTGGAGGAAGTGCGGACTCGAGGGCTGTCCGGGCGATGCGCAGCTGCGCGCCGAGGTGCTGTCGCAGTTGGATCAGTATCCCGCTCTCGCCCCTCCCAATCACGTCTACGTGCAGGCGCTGGACGGCGTGGTATACCTAAGCGGTCAGGTGCAGACGGATCTGCAGCGCGAGGATGCTGAATCGGTCGCCACGCGGGCCGCCGCCGGACATCGCCTGGTCGACAACATTGCCCTGAGCTACAGCGGCAGATGAGCCTGCGCGTCAACCGCGGATGAGCAACGCCGCACCGAGGGCGACGGTGGACGAGCTGGCGCGCCGGGCGCTGCTTGCGTTTCTCCTCACCTTCATCCTCGCCCGCACGCTGGTGTTCCTCATCATGGCGCGACGCATTCCGAACCTCTATCTGTTCCTGCATAACACGCACGTTCATCACCTCAACTACGGCATCCTGCTGCTGGCCGGGGTCGGCGGTTACCTGTTGCTGGCCGCACCGACCGGCGACGCCGCGCGACGCGCGGCGTTCGCCTACGGCATCGCCATGGCGCTCACCTTCGACGAATTCGGGATGTGGCTGCATCTCGGCGGCAGCTACTGGCAGCGGGCGAGCGTGGATGCGATCGTCGTGGTCGCCGCGGTGCTGGCGCTCATCGCCTACGCCCGCTACATCAAGACTTTCGAGCGCCGCCACGTGCGCGCCTTCGCAGCGCTAGCGAGCGCGTTGCTGCTGTTCAGCGTGGTGCTCTATGATGCCTCGATCCGCATCGGCAACCTGGCCGGACCGCATCTGCGGGAGCTCGAGCTCGCCTCCTCACCCTGAGCGCGCGGACCTCCCCGCAGACCGCGGTGCGAGCCGCACCGGTGCGAGCCGCACCGGCAGGCGCGGCGGATCGCGGCCGGGGCTAGTTGAGAAGACCGAACACGGCGACGCCGGTCTGCGCGCCGACGAACACCTTGCCGTCGGCGATCGCCGGCGTGATGAACTTGTTGCCGGCCCCGAACTGATCGCGCCCATTCGCCGCCTGCGAACTGTTATAGAGCTCGTGAGCGAGATTGCTCGCATCATAAGCATGCAGTACGGCAGGATTCGAGTTCTCGTGCGCCCAGACGATGCCGTTACCGGTACCGTTCGCGGAGACCGCCGGGGACGTTCCCGGATAGGTGAAGTTCGTCGTGGTGCTCGAGGACGGCGTGCCCGCGAGCCGTGTCGCCGTGATGGGGAAAGCCACGAGCGCGCCGTTCACCGGCCCGTAGTAGACCGCACCGTTGAAGTACGCGGGGCTCGACCAGATGCCACCCGGCAGCGCGCCGGACAACTGTTGCCAGATATTGTTGGTGTTGGGATTGAACTTGCCCATCGAGTCGCGGTTGACGACGTACAGGTTGCTGTCCTTGCCGGCGCCCACCGCGAGGTGGCGCACGGTGCCGCCGGAGTCGGTCATGTCCGGCAGCAGCAGGATGCCGCCCGAACCCAGATCCTGGTCGTTGTCCGATTCGTCGACCTCGTTCGACATGGCGAAGTAGTCGGCGACGCTCAGCGTGCCGCCGGCGGTCGACAGCTTGAGGAAGCTGTTGCCGTAGTCGCCGCCGCTCGGGAAGCCGTTGGCGTCGAGGCTGGTCTCGAACGCACCGTTCGCGGTGAGGAGATAGACGTTGCCACTTGAGTCAGCGGCGGGTCCACCGCCGCTCATCCAGATCGCCGGTCCGCGGCCGCCGCTGTTGGGCGCCACATTGAGCACTGCGGTCTGGGCGAGCGTGCTCTCGCTGTAGGCGAGGATCCAACCGTAATAGGGCCCGCTGTCGCAGTGCGAGGTCCAGCTGGTGTAGATCGTGCCGCCCGCGAGCAGCAGCGCCGCCCGCGCTACATGCTGCGAGGGATCGAAGGCCGTGGTCCCACCCGTCATGGGGTAGGTGGCGGAGATATTCACCGGCCCGTTCAGCAGCTCGGCGCCCGTGGTCACATCGAGCGCATGCAGCCGCTGGTGATAGGTCGCGCCGGCCGGGCCGCGCGACATGGCCACGACGAAAATGGTGCCGTGCGCACCCGCGCCACGGTCTATGACCGGCGTCGAGGTGATCCCGATCGTGGGCGCCACCTGCGTGCAGCCGTAAGTTGGCAGGTCATCCACCGTCTCCCCGGCGGGCAGCACCGAGACGTGCCAGAGCGTGGCGCCGCTGTCGGCGTCGAAGGCGTATACCGAATCATTCTCGGTCGCCACGAGGAGCACATTGTGCTTGGCACCCTGAACGCTGAGCCCGGCCAGGTAGAGCGGCTGGGCGTCGACCTTGCCGTCGGTGGCGAGGAAGCGCAGCAGCCCGAAGCTCGCCGAATTCACGTTGGCCAGGGTGAGAATCGACTCGGTCACATTCTGGCCGGTCCTGGCGAGGTCGTACTTGTAGGTGACGACGTCGGTCGGCTGCGCCGATGTTGGATTGACACCGCCGCCAGCGGAACCCGGCGCGCTCGTGGTCGCCGTCGTGCCGCCGCTCTTGCCGCTGCAGGCTGTCAGCGTCACGATCACCACGAGCAGCAGCCCGGCAAGACGTGCACGCATGTGCAACTTCGCTTCTCCCATCGGCTTAGCTCAAGTCTTCACGCGCCAACAGGCAGGGGCAAGTCGTCGGCGAAGCGCGACAGGCGCGATTTGACAATGGTCAGGGCGGCGGCGTCCCCTGAGGGGCAGCGCGCACCGACTGTTCCACGCGCTCTCGCAATCCGCTGAGCGCGGCCGGCAGATCCTTGCGCAACGAGCGGGACACCAGCACCTGCGGGATCCAGAATCCCGGATCGACGTAGACTTCGTATTCAACCACTGTCACCGACGCATCCGGCGCCGGCTTCAGCAGCCACGTGCCCTCCTCCTCCTTCAGGCCGCCGCTGGTACGCTGGAAGTCGATGCGATGCGGGCGATCGTAGTAGGCGCGGAGGACGTAACGGACTGTCGGCAGCAGCCAGGAATAGCGCACCTCGTGCTCGAGGTCTTCCCAGCTGCCGTCGGGCGCAGCGTCGATGCGCCGACAGCCCTTGAGGTTCGGGACGAACGACGGCGTATGCTCGCAATCGGTCATGACGCGCCAGATTGCCTCCGGGGATGCCTTGATGCGTACGGCAGCGCGGACGCGACCGCGTGGTCGCTCGGGATCGATCGCCGTTGTGGTCGACACCACGACCTGACCGTGGGCCAGGCGCTGCTGCACCTGCGGGCCATCGAGCCATCCGCTCTGAGCGGCGACCACGAGCGGCTGCAGCAGGGCAATTGCCAGAAAGGTCATGCCTGAGCGCAAAGCGGGCAACTTCTCGGCCTGTCGTGCGCGCGACGCGCAACGGCGCCGCGCGTAAGTGGCCGCCGGCACAGCGTCGGTTCACTGACCGCCGGCTGCGCGCGGCGACTGAGGCGCTGAGTGCGAAGGGCAGTGACTATAGCTCATCGAGGTCGGTCATGGCGGAGCGCGTCACGCGGCCCTCACGCACCGTCACCCCTTCGGCGCGCAGCCGGCGTACCTGCTCGCGGTATGCGGCGGAACCGGCCGGAAAGGCGATGCGCCCGCCGGCGGCGACCACACGGTGCCACGGCAGATTGAGCGAGCGCGGCGCAACCTTGAGCGCATACCCTGCCTGACGCGCGCGCCCCGGAAGCCCGGCGGCGCGCGCCACCGCTCCGTAGGTTGAAGCGCGCCCGCGTGGAATCGCACCCACCACCTGCCACATCGCCTCGAGCGCGGCGCGCTCAGCGCCTGTGCCAGGCTCGCGCGAGCCGCCGGCCGCGGCTCGCGGAAAGACCATGGCGAAGGATCTCCGGTAACATCGACTCATGCACGGTGCGCGCGCGCTCAGCCTCTGTGTTGCCCTGGTGGTGCTCTGGCCGGCGGCGGGCTGGGCGGATGACGTCGACGTGCCGGAGCTCGGGGTGAGATTAACCGGCCTGCCGAGCGGGGCCGTCAAGTCCCTGGTGATGCCGCGGGCGGGCGGCCACGAGTTGACGACAAGCGTGGGCGATGCGGTCCTCACGGTGTATCGCGAGGACGCGCCTGCGCCGGCGGGCAGCACGGTGGCGAGCCCCACCTACCGCTCGAGCCTGGACGCCAGATTCGACCCCACCGTCGACTCGAAGACCGAGGGAGCACCGACGGCGATCAACGGGCACAGCGCCTGGACCGTGGTCGACGCCCGGCACGAATCGCAAGCGCATACTCTGTATGTCTGCGTCACCTACCTCATCGTGGATCAACATCTGTACCGGCTCGCGGTCCGCGCCAGCAGCGCAAGCACAGCTCGACCGCCCGAGTTCGATGCGCTCGTCAGGACGATGTCCGACATCACCTTCGAGCCGGTCAAGGGCGCAGCGGTGGCCGTCGCGCCGGGCTAAGCGGCGCTGCCCGAAGTCACGCCGGGCGGATCGTGTCAGCTCGGGCATGGCGGTGATGTTACCCCCAACTCAGCGACCAGCGGTCGCTGCGCCGGCCGGCAACGCCGGAACGCTCTCGACCCGGTGTTGCCGGTCCCGATAGACTGCGCCGGCACGTGGCCGGGGCGCGCAGCGCCCGAGAAGACGGTCGGGGGGAGAACGCGATGGCGGCAGCGCCGCAGCACGTCGCCGACGATTTTATACTCGAGACGCGTGGGCTCACCAAGGCGTTTCACGGCTTCGTCGCGGTGAGCAACGTCGACCTGCGCGTAGTGGGTGAAGGACGCGGTGGTGTCGTACACCATCACGACGAAACTGCGCGTGTCGCGCGGCACGTGTGTCCACTCGAGCTGTGGCGACATGTCACCGCCGGCAACACCGTTAGCGGTGCAAATATTCTTGCCGTTCACGATGGCGTTGTAGACGGCACTCGGCGGCAGCGTGCCGTGATTGGTGAAGGTTGTGCTGCTGAGCTCCATGCGCCCCTCGTCCGCGCGGCGGCCCTCGTCGGCGCTCACAGCGCTCGCCGTGAGGGCGGCGAGTGCAGCGACTGCGCCGGGTCCGGCCCGCGTCCACGCGGTCGGGCTGTTGCGATTCATTGTTGGTCTCCCTGGAGGTGAGTTATTGGCTTATCCAGGCCTGGGGCAGGCTACTCCGGCGCGGCCCGACTGTCGACGCGCCCGCGCCGCGAGTCGTTCCCTAGCGAGCCGAGGCGCCGATCGGCATGACGTGGATGTCAGCCAGCGGCATGGCGCTTGCGTCGCGTCGCGCGCATACCGCTCCCCCCGCTGGCATCGCCGCTGCGCCCGCTCGGGCTGCTCAGCGGTCTGCTGCTGTTGTTCCAGCTGCTCCTGCGGCCAGGCATTCGCCCGTGAGACGCGCGCCGTACTCCACGGGCCAAAGATGGTCGAGGCGCGGCCGGCGTCTCCCTGTAGAATCGTCGCATGCCCCGCCACATCGGAATCGTTGCCTGTTCCGCCGAGGGTGCGGCGCTTTGCTATCGAACGGTGTGCCTGGAAGGGCCGCAGTGCTTCGGCCCCCTCGAGCACCCGGAGGTCTCGATGCACACGCACTCCTTCGCGGCTTACGTGCGTTCCATCGAGAGCGCTGACTGGCCGGCGGTGGCGGAGCTCATGCTTTCCTCGGCGCAGAAGCTCGCCAGGGCCGGCGCCGATTTCCTCATCTGTCCCGACAACACGATTCACCAGGCATTGCCGTGGGTGATACGGCGCTCTCCGCTCCCCTGGCTGCACATCGCGGAGGTCGTGGCGGCGCACGCCGCCGAGCGTGGCTTTCGCCGTCTCGGCCTCACCGGCACGCGCTACCTGGTCGACAGTGAAGTGTATCCGGAGAAGCTCGCGGCGCGCGGCATCGATTACCTGCGCCCGAGCCCCGTAGAGCGCACTGAGATCAATCGCATCATCTTCGAGGAGCTGATCGCCGGAGTGTTTCGCCCCGAGGCGATCGCCAGCCTGCAGCGCGTCATCGCCCGGATGAAGGATGAGGGCTGCGACGCCGTTGTGCTCGGCTGCACCGAGCTCCCGCTGATCATGAACGACGACAACTCGCCGCTGCCGACCCTCGACTCCACGCGATTGCTGGCGCGCGCGGCGCTGCGGCGCGCCGCCGCCTGAGGGCGCATCGCCTGAGGCGGGCGCGGCGCCGTGCGCGCCTACTTCCTGTTGTTACCTTCGAACTTGAAGGACACCTTCAATTTCGCGCGATACGCCTTCACCTTGCCGTTCTGCACCTGCATATCGAGCTCCACCACCTCGGCGATGCGCAGGTCGCGCAGCGTCTTGGACGCCTGCGCGACCGCAGCGGCCGCGGCCTTTTCCCAGGACTCCGTGCTGGTTCCTACCAGCTCGATGATCTTGTAGACACTGTCGGCCATGACTCGCACCTTTCGCCCACCGGCTGCAGGGCTGTGGGGTTCCAACGCACGTCAGGCGGCATCATGCTGCCGCAACTGCGCGATTGCAACGCGGGCGGTGCCGGATGTCAGTCGACTGATCATTCGCGTCGGTGTGCTGCTCGCGGTGCTCGACGGCTACCATGAAGGCATCGCGCCGATGCGACTTCAGGAAACGGCGTTGCGCACACGCTTGGCACGTACCGTGGCGGCCTGCGCCTGGGCGGGACCGCGCCATACGGGGCGGCGTACCAGGGTGCTCTTGCCGAAGAGCGATTCGATGAGATCGACCGCGAGCACTGCGGTGCGGTTGCGCACATCGAACGCCGGATTGAGCTCGACCACATCGAGCGAGGCCAGGCGGCGCGTGTCGGCGATCATCTCCATGCACAGCTGCGCCTCGCGGTAGGTGAGGCCGCCCGGCACCTGTGTGCCGACGCCCGGGGCGATGTCCGGCTCGAGGAAGTCCACATCGAAGCTCACGTGCAGGTGCGTGTCGCCATCGAGTCCGGCGAGCGCCTGCTCCATGGTCGCGCGCATGCCCATCTCATCGATGTAGCGCATGTCGAACACGTCGAGTCCCTGCTCGTGCAGGAAGCGCTTCTCGCCGTCGTCGACGCTGCGGACGCCGACCTGGCGCACCCAACCGGGCTCGATGGCGGGCGTGCGGGCGCCCATGCCGGTCAACTCGGGAGGACCGAAGCCGCACAGGCAGGCGAGCGGCATGCCATGCACGTTGCCGCTCGGCGAGAGCGCGCGGGTGTTGAAATCGGCGTGCGCGTCGAGCCACAGCACGCGCAGCTTCCGACCCTGCTCCTGGCAGTGACGCGCCACGGCGCTGATCGAGCCGACGCTCAGACTATGATCGCCGCCCAGCAGGATCGGCAGGCGGCCCTCGCGCAGCTGCCCGTACACGCTCTCGTACACCAGCTCGCTCCAGCGCACAACTTCGCGCAGGTGGCGGTAGCCATCGCGCTGGGGCTGCCACGGATTGCCGGGGCCGCTCAAGTTTCCGAGATCGCGGACCTCGAGCTTGCGCGCTGAGAGCGCCGCGGCCAGCCCCGCCACGCGCAGCGCCTCCGGTCCCATCGAGGCGCCGCGATCAGCGGCGCCCACATCGGTGGGCGCGCCGATCAGCGTCGCCGCACGGGCCGCGCTCACGCCGCCACTCCTGCGTCCGCGGTGACCGGTTGAGGGCTCGGCGCGAGCAGTGCGAACAGGTCCTTCGGATCCTCGAGGTCCGGTAGCAGATCGATCTGCGCCTGCGTACCGCGCTCCTCGTGGTGGATGCGCAGCAGGTACCGCAGCGACGAGAAGTCTTCCAGCGCAAAGCCGACCGAGTCGAAGATCGTGACCTCGCTTTCGCCGGCTCGCCCGCTCGCGCGACCCGCGAGCACCTCGGCGAGCTCGGTCACCGGAAACGTCGCGTCCAGCTGCTGGATCTCGCCCTCGATGCGCGACTGCGGCTCGAACTCCACCACGATGCGTGCGTCCTGCCGCCGCAGAATCTGCGGGTGCAGCTCGGTCTTGCCGGGGCAGTCACCGCCGACCGCGTTGAGATGCATGCCGGGCACGACGAGCTCCGGGCTGATGATGGTGGCGTTGCGCTTGTCGGCGGTCGCCGTGGTGACGATATCCGCACCCGCCACCGCCGCTGCCGTTGAGGTGCAGGGCGTCACCACGAGCCCCGGCAGGCGCAGCCGCGCGAGGTTCCGCTCGAGCTTCTCCGTCGCACCCCGATCGGTGTCGAACAGCCGAACCTCGCGGATGCCGAGCATGTGGTGGAATGCGATCGTCTGGAACTCGCTCTGCACGCCGTTGCCGATCAGCGCCATCACGCGGCTGGCGGGGCGTGCCATATGGCGCGCCGCGAGCGCCGAGGTCGCCGCGGTGCGCAGCGCCGTCGTCAGCGTGAGTTCCGAGAGCAGCAACGGATAACCGGTCTGGACGTCGGCAAGCACACCGAACGCGGTCACGGTGAGGAGGCCCACGGCGGTATTCTTCGGATGCCCGTTGACGTACTTGAACGCGTACAGCCGTCCGTCACAGGCCGGCATCAGCTCGATGACCCCGACGCTCGAGTGCGTGGCATGGCGCGGCGACTTCTCGAAAGCCTGCCAGCGCAGAAAGTCCGCCTCGATCTCGTGTGCGAGCTCCTCGATGAAGCGCGCCGCACCGCGGCGCTGCACCAGTTCCCGGATGCGCTCGATACCGATGAAATCGACCATGGCAGCCTCTTTGGAAAGTGAAGCGGGCGCGAAGCGGCCCTTCCCTCTTACGCCATCGTCGGCCATGGTGCGGCAAAAATATAGCCAGAGAATTGATCAAAGTTACATGGTTATTGATCAATTCGACAGACAGATCTATCGTTTCGACCATGCAATTGGCCGACTCTGGTTTGCTCAAGGCGTTGCGGTGCGCGCCGGGCTGCGCCGTATGGATGACACGGATCGTCAGCTGATCGCGCTGCTGCGCAACGATGCCCGCGCGTCGGTCGCCTCGCTCGCCAAGGCGCTCGGTGTCGCGCGCGGCACGGTGCAGAACCGCATGCGGCGCCTGGCGCGCGCGGGCGTGATCGTCGGCTACACGGTGCGTCTGAAGCCCGATGTCGAGGAGCAGCGCATGCGCGCGTTCATGACGGTCGCCGTCGAGGGCAACCAGGTGGACGCCGTGATCCGGGCGTTGCGGGGTGAGCCGGCCGTGGCGGCGCTCTACAGCACTAACGGCCGGTGGGACATCGTCGCGGAGCTGCGCGCCGACACTCTCGAGGAGTTCGACCGCGTGCTGGCGCGCATCCGACTGATCGAAGGCATCTCGCAGACCGAAACGAGCCTGCTGTTGTCGACCTTCAAGTTCTAAGGCTTCGCTCTCGCGCTACCCTCGCGGCTCCTTGGGCAGCCCGAGCGCTCGCTCGGCAATAATGTTGCGCTGGATCTGGTTGGTGCCGCCGTAGATCGTGTCCGCACGCGAGCTTAAGAATACGCGCGGCAACAGCTCCCACTGGTAGGCGTTGCCGGCGGCGATCTCGCCGCGCGGGCCGAGCACGTCGAGCGCCAGCACGCCGAGCTTCTTGCGCCAGCTCGCCCAGAAGATCTTGTACGTGTAGGCCTCGTTGGAGAGCCGCCCGGCTTCCACCGCGGACAGCATGCGCAGCGCGCTGTAGCGCATCAGCTTGAGGCCGATGTAGGCGTGTGCCAGGCGCTGGCGGATGTCCGGGTCATTGATGAGGCCGTTGGCCTCGGCCGCCGTGACGATGGCCTGCAGCTCGTTCCTGAAGTTCATCTGCTGCGCGAGTGTCGACACGCCGCGCTCGAAGGACAGCGTCCCCATGGCCACTTTCCAGCCCTCGCCGGGGGCACCGACGATGTTGTCCGCCGCGGTGCGTGCATCGGCAAAAAACGTCTCGTTGAATTCCGCCGCGCCGGTGAGCTGGCGGATGGGTCGCACCGTGACGCCGGGTTGGTTCATCGGCACCAGCAGGTAGGAGAGGCCACGGTGACCGCGCGAGCCCTCCTCGGTACGACACACGACAAATGCCCAGTCGGCAAAGTGTGCGAACGAGGTCCAGGTCTTCTGCCCGTTGATCACCCACTCCGAACCGTTCGGGCCCTGATGCAGCTCGGCGCGGGTGCGCACGTTGGCCAGGTCCGAGCCCGCGTTCGGCTCGCTGTAGCCCTGGCACCAGAATTCCTCGCCGCGGGCAATCGCCGGCAGGAAGCGCTGTTTCTGCGCGGCCGTGCCGAAGGTGAGGATGGTCGGCCCGGCGAGCTCGATCCCCATGTGGCCGAGGCGAGCCGGGGCGCCCGAGCGGGCATACTCCTCCGCGAAGATGACCTGCTCGGCGAGCGAGGCGTTGCGGCCACCGTGCTCCTCGGGCCAGCCGATGCAGCTCCAGCGCGCAGCCCCGAGCGCCCGCTCCCACTCCTTGCGCCGCTCGAGCATGGCGCTCAGCGAACTGACGCCGCGGATATCACGGAACGGACCGGAAAGCTGCGCCTCGAGCCAGCCGGCCGCACCGTCGCGGAAGCGCTCCTCATCGCGCGTAAATCCCAACTGCATGGACGAACCCTCGCTGCGAGCGGCGCTCAGAACACCGGCGTCGCCGCTTGGCCGGAAGCGATGAGCCGCACGAGCCGCTCGCGCTGCCAGGCGGGAGTGCCGAGGAGCGTGGCACTCGCGCGCGCCCGCTTGAAGTAAAGGTGCACCTCGTGCTCCCAGGTGAAGCCGAGGCCGCCGTGGATCTGAATGGCGTTGGCGGCGCAGTCAAAGAAGGCGTCGCAGCAGTAGCTCTTGGCGATCGCCGCCGCCTCGGCGAGCTCCGCACCGCCCTGCTGCGCGACGCAGGCCGCGTACCAGGCGGCCGACTTTGCGGCCTCCACCTCGATCATCATGTCAGCGAGCCGGTGCTTGATCGCCTGGAAGCTTCCGATCGGGCGCCCGAATTGGATACGCTGCTTCGCGTACTCGGTCGTTATTTCGAGCACGTGCTCGGCGCCGCCGAGCGCTTCCGCGGCGAGCGCGATACGGGCCAGATCGAGCGCCTGATGCACGGCATGGGCCGCGCTCCCTGGCGCGCCGAGAAGTTGCGCGCGCTCTACCCGCACCCCGGCGAACTGCACCCGCGACATCGGCCGCGTCAGATCGAGCATCACGTGCGGGTGGATGGTGACCCCGGCGCTCGCCGCCGGAATCACCACGACGCTGATGCCGTCATCACCGCTTGAGCCGGGCGAGCGCGCCAGCGCCAGCAGCAGATCGGCAGCGTCGCCGTGGATCACGAAGTCGCTGACGCCATTCAGCGTGAACGCTGCGCCCGCCCCGGTGAGTTCCACGCTGACGCCGGCGCATGGCGGCCGCCCCTCGGTGCCGCTGAGGGCGCAGCCGATGCGTACTTCTCCGGCGGCGATGCGCTTGAGCAGGGTTTGCCGCTGCGCGGGCGCCGCAGCGGCGTCGATGAGCGGTGCGGCGAGCGCCACGGTCGCGAAGAACGGCGAGGCCGCGAGCCGCCGGCCCTGCTCCTCCTGCAGGATGCAGAGCTCCACCCAGCCGAGTCCCGTGCCGCCGCAGTCCTGCGCTATCGCAAGCCCAGTCCAGCCGAGCTCCCCGGACATCCGCCGCCAGAGTCCCTCGTCATAGCCGCAGGGCGCAGCGATCGCGGCACGCAGCTGCGCCGGGCCCGCGTGCGTGGCAAGGAAGGCGCGCGCACTCTCGCGGATGAGCTGCTGATCCTCACTGTGCGCAAACTGCATGAACGGGCCCCCCGGCAACCCCCAACAACGGTCTTCAGTACCAGTGATCGTCGAGACCTTCCCAGATGTCGAGCTTGGCGACGCCACGATCGGCGGTGAAATTGCCGAAGCGGCCGCCGTGAAAGGCCAGCGGCGTGCCCGGCGCTCGCGCGACAGCGAGCACCTCGCCCACAATGATCAGGTGATCGCCGCCGCCGTGCACCGCGTGCACCTTGCAGTCGAAGCGGCACAGCACGTCCGCGAGCTGCGGCGGGTGTGACTTGCTGCGCCAGTGGCGGTCGATGTCGGTCTTCTCGTGCGAGCGGCGCGCAAAATGCAGCGCCAGCTCATGCTGATGGTGCGAAAGGATATGCACGGAGAAGGGCGCGCCGTGCGTGAACGCCGGCACGCCGCTGCTGACGTTCGCCAGGCACCACAGCAACAGCGGGGGGTCGAGCGACACCGAGGTGAAGGAGTTTGCCGTCACCCCCACCGGCTCACCGTCGGGTCGCACGGCGGTCACCACCGTGACGCCGGTCGCGAACAGGCCAAACGCGTCGCGCAGATCACGCTGTGTGTAAGAAGTGCTCAACGCCTCGCCTCCCATCCGCTGCGCGGCCTGCAGGATCTTCTCATAGCCGCCCCCGGGGCAGAACTGATCCCCGGCCCCGAGACCTGCGCGAATTCTTTGTTCAGAGGCAGCCGGCCGAGCGCACCGGCGCTACACTCGCACGCCACGAGGAACTCGACCTCAAGACGTCGCGTGCGCGCAGACGGACCTCGGCGCCGCGGCCACCAGGAGCTTCCCTTGTCAGTCGATCCGCAGGTCGAGGCCTTCCTCAAGTCGCCGTGGGCACGGCTGCTGTCCGTCGAACATCTCACCGCCTCGATGCTGCGCACGATGGTGCAGCAGAATCCGCTGCCGGTGTTCGCCCCCGCCATCCATGCGACGCGGGACCTCTCGGTACCGGGCGCGCAGGGCGCGATCCGCGCGCGGCTCTACCGCCCGTCCGCGGCGCGCAAGCTGCCGCTGATCGTCTACTTCCACGGTGGCGGATTCGTTATCTGCGACATCGACGTCTACGACGACCTGTGCCGGCAGCTCGCCAACTATTCGGGTTGCGCGGTGGTCTCGGTGGCGTATCGACTGGCCCCGGAGGTGCCGTTCCCGGGCCCGCTCGAGGATTGCTACAGCGCCCTCAAGTACCTCGCGCAGCAGGCCGAGAGCCTCGACATCGACGCCGCGCGGCTCGCCGTGGCGGGCGACAGCGCGGGCGGCAATCTCGCCACCGCCGCCGCGCAACTCGCGCGCGACCGTCAGGGACCCGCGCTGCGCTACCAGGCGCTCATCTATCCGGCGCTCGACCCGGCGTGTGACAGCGCGTCCATGCGCGCGCTTGCCGAAGGCTTCCTGCTGTCGCGCGAAGTCATGCGCTGGTACTGGGGCTGTTACCTCTCTGCGGCGGATGCGGCCAACCCTCTGGCCGCGCCGCTGCGCGCCAACGTCGCAGGTCTCCCGCCGGCCACGGTGATCACGGCCGAGTTCGATCCGCTGCGGGATGAGGGAGAAGCGTACGTCGATCGGCTGCGCGGTGCGGGCGTCGCGGTGGTCGGCCGCCCGCTACCTGGGGATGATCCACGGTTTCGTCAGCCTGCCGCACGTGACGAGGGTGGCGAACCACGCGCTTGCCGATGTCGCTGCCGACCTGCGCGCCGCGCTGACGGTCTGAAGCGTTTTCCTGGCGCGCCGGCGGACGACGGCGCAAGCGGCGCCGAGCAACGTCAGCCAGTCGAGCGCCCCGCCGCCCCCGCCACTCCCGGGGGGCGGCGTGATGGTGAGTTTTGCCGACGCCGTGGCTGAGTTATCGGCGGCGGACACCGCCGTCACCGTGACGGTGCCGCTCGCCGGCAGGCTCGCCGGCGGCGTGTAGACACCCGAGCTGGAGATGGTGCCGACGGACGCGTTGCCACCGTCGATGCCGTTGACCTGCCACACGACACTGGTGTCGCTCGTGCTGGCGAGGGTCGCGGCAAAGGACTGCGTGCCACCGCCTGCTTGCACCGACCCGCTCGCCGGGCACACCGCTACCTGCACCGGCGGCGCCGTGACCGAGCAGGCAGTCTGCCCCGCGCTCGCGGGCGCGGTGGTGGTGACGGAGGTCGGACTGATGACGACCTGTGCCGTGTCCTGTCGTCCGGCATCGTCGGTCACGGTCAACGCGACGGTGGCAAGCCCGCAGGACGGCAGCGTCACGGAGGCCGTGGAGGTGTTGGCATCTTGGATGGTCAGGTTGAGGCCGCCGGCGTTGCTCCAGCCGAACGTGCTGAGCGCGTGGCCGGTGACGGCGGCGCTGCCCGTGGCCTTCAGCTGCACCACCTGGCCCGGCGAGACGGAGGCGGGCACAGCGACCGCTGCGATCGGACGCAAGGCCGCGGCGAGCGCGCCGGGGGCGTTCGCCATACCCGCGCCACAGGTCTGCCCGTCATTGGTGCAGATGCACTCCCCCGTGTTCGGGTCGGCGCTGGGGCACATCGGCGGCTGCGTGGTCGCACCGACCGAGCTCTGCGGGAAAGGCAACGCGCCCTCCTTCAACCGCGAGATCAGCTGACAGGAATTGAGCTTGGCGTTCACGGCCAGCATCAGCGCGCCGACCCCCGCGACCTGCGGCGCGGAGAAGCTCGTGCCGAGGTTGTAGGTGCGGTACTGATTGTTGCCGATCGTGCAGTTGCCATTGGTGTAGCTGCCGGTCGTCGGATCGCAGTAGTACTGGCCCGTGTAATCGTTGGTACTCGGGCCCTGCGCGCCGAGATTGGTGGTGGTGATGAGACTGTCGATACAGGGCGCGGTATCGCTCGGATTGTTGACACAGTTGCCTGCCGGGGCGCCGAGCGAGGCCTGGGGACCTAAGCTGCTGTAGCCGACCTTGGTGCCGGCCTGGCGCAGCCCCACGACCCCGGCGACGCCGGTGCAGTTGGCCGGTGTGTCCATCGGTCCGCTTTCGTTGCCGGCCGAGGCGACGATGAGCACGCCCCTGGCCGTCACCTGACTGATCGCGTCCTGCCAGTCCGCCGGACAGGCGCCGCTGCCGCCGAGACTCAGGTTGATGACGTTGGCCGGGGTCGTATTTATCGGAGCGCCGCTCACCGCGATGCCCGCCGCCCACAGCATCCCGGAGATGATGTCCGAGTCGAGACCGCCACAAACGCCGACCGCGCGTACCGGCAGCAGCTTTCCGGCCCAGGTGGTGCCGGCGATCCCCATGCCGTTGTTGGTGATGGCGCCGAGGATTCCGGCGACGCGCGTGCCGTGCCAGGAGCTGACGGAGGTGTTTGTTACGCCAGCATTGACACACTCGCTAGTGCTCAGATCCGCCTGGGTGACCCAGTCGCCGGGATCGGAGGCCTCCGGACCGGGGCAGCTCGAGTTGTTGGCAATGACGGGATCGGAGATGAAGCAGTATCCCGGCAGCAGACGGCCCCCGCCGCTCACAGGCATCAAATCGGGATGATCGAAGACCACGCCGGTGTCGATGTCGGCAATCACGAGGCCCGCGGAGCCGGTGGTGGTGGTCCAGGCGGTCTGCGCATCAATCGCGCTCGGCATGGCTGGCGAGGGTGGCATGAGGTACCACTGCTCGCTGTAGAGCGTGTCGTTCGGCATGGCGTGCACGAAGCGGTACTGGTCGAGCTCGGCGTACTGCACCTCGGGGTCGGCGCGCAGCCGTGCGAGGATCTCCTCGACCGCCTCGCCGCCTGTCCCCGCGACGTGCACGACATGGATGTTATCAGTGATCGAGCGCTGCCCCTCGAGGCTGAGCCCGGTGCGCACGCCGAGCGCGCTGAGGCGCGCAGCGGCGCCCGCCTCGACCGCAACCGGCGCTACGGCGTCCACCGCGACGCCCGGCACAGCGTTCGCCGCGTGCAGTTTCACGATGAGCTGCTGGGGGCCCGTCGTCGGGATGTGCACCGCCGGATGACGGCGTACCGGATTGCGCTCGACGTCGATCACGGCGGTCGCTGCCGCGACGGCCGCCGCCATCAGCAACATGGTCCACGCGAAACTGCGCACTGAGCCCCCTGGAAAAGTCACCCGGGTCGTGCCACCCAAAACGGGCCGGAGCATGCCGTCTGCCCGTGGCACGAGCAATCCGGACCCTCAGGAACCTAGACTGAGCCCGCAGTTACCACAATGATTCTGTCGCCGCACGGCGACGTCGGTCCTGGGCGGCAGGTGGTGCTCAGTACACCTCGAATAGCCCCGCGGCGCCCATCCCGCCCGCAACGCACATCGTGACGACCACCCAGCGCACGCCACGGCGGCGTCCTTCGATGAGCGCATGCCCCACGAGGCGGGCGCCGCTCATACCGTACGGATGACCGATGGCAATCGCACCGCCGTCGACGTTGAATTTCTCGTTGTCGATGCCGAGGCGGTCGCGACAGTACAGCGCCTGCACGGCAAAGGCCTCGTTGAGTTCCCACAAACCGATGTCGTCGACCTTGCGGCCATGGCGCGCGAGGAGCTTCGGCACGGCGAACACCGGCCCGATGCCCATCTCCTCCGGTCCGCAGCCGGCCACCGCCATGCCGCGATACGCGCCGAGAGGCCTCAAGCGCCGCTGCCCGGCCGCTCGCGCCTCCATCACCACAGCGCAGGAGGCGCCGTCGGAGAGCTGCGAGGCATTCCCCGCCGTGATGAATTCACCCTTCGGCACCACCTTGCCGCCCGACCAGACGGGCTCGAGCTTGGCGAGTGCGGCGAGGGTCGTGTGCGGGCGGCAGCCTTCGTCCTGGCCGAGGAGCACGTCTTCGTACCGCGTCTCGCCCGTCGCCGTGTCGGTGACGAGCTTGCGGCTGCCGGGACGATCTCGGCATCGAAGCGACCGGCCTGATAGGCGGTGCCGACGCGCTGCTGGCCCTGCAGGGCGTAGGCATCCTGTGCCTCGCGCGTGATGCGATAGCGGCGCGCCACGACTTCGGCGGTCTCGATCATCGGCATGTACATGTGCGGCGAGCGCGCCAGCACCGCCTCCGACTGACCGCGGAAGGTGTTCAGGTGCCACCTCCCGCCACCACGATCGCCATGCCGTCCTCGGTGACCTGCTTGGCGGCAGTCGCGATCGCCATGAGACCGGAAGCGCACTTGCGGTCGATGCTCATGCCCGCGACGCTCTCGGCCACGCACACGTCGCGCCTCGCTAGAGCCGCTCGATAACGGTGACGTTCGCCTGGCCACCGCCTTCGCACATGGTCTGCAGCCCGAAGCGCGCGCTGCGGCGCTCGAGCTCGTGCAGCAGGCTCGTCATCAGCCGCGCGCCGGTCGCGCCGAGCGGGTGGCCGAGGGCGATCGCACCGCCGTTGACGTTGACGCGCGCGGGATCCGCCCCGAGCTCGTGCTGCCAGGCGAGCACAACGGAGGCGAACGCTTCGTTGATCTCGATCAGATCGATGTCGGCGAGAGCGAGCCCGGTGCGGGCGAGCGCCTGCTGCGTCGCTGGAATCGGCGCGGTCAGCATCCAGAGGGGATCGGCGCCGCGCACCGCGAGGTGGTGGATCCGGGCGCGCGGCCTGAGGCGCAGGCGCTTTACCGCGGCCGCCGAGGCGATGAGCAGCGCCGCCGCCGCGTCGGCGATCTGGCTCGAGACCGCTGCCGTGATGCGACCGCCGGGGACGAGCGGCTCGAGCGCCGCCATCCGCTCCAGCGTCGTGCCGCGGCGCGGTGTCTCATCGTGATCGAGGCCGTTGAGCGGCGCGATCTCGCGTGCGAAGTAGCCGCGCTCGATCGCCTCGAGCGCGCGGCGGTTGCTCTCGAGGGCGAATTCCTCCATGCGGGCGCGACTGATGTCCCACTTGGCGGCGATCATCTCGGCGGCACGGAACTGCGACACCTCCGCGCGGGCGTAGCGCGCGCGCCAGAGCGCCGAGCCGCTGAAGGGATCCGGATGGCCGTAAGGCTGCCCGGCGAACATCGCGGCGTTGAGCGGGATCTGGTTCATGCTCTGCACGCCGCCGGCGATGACGAGGTCCTGGGTGCCGCTCATGACCGCCTGAGCGGCGAAGTGCACCGCTTGTTGGGAGGAGCCGCATTGGCGGTCCACCGTGGTGCCGGGTACGTGATCGGGCAGTCCCGCAGCCAGCCAGCACGTGCGGGCGATGTCGCCCGCCTGCGGTCCGAGCTGATCGATGCAGCCGAAGATCACGTCCTCGACCTCACCTGGATCGACTGCGGTGCGCGCGAGCAGCGCGCGGATGGCGTGGGCGCCGAGATCGGCGGGATGGATCGCCGCCAGCGTCCCTTTCTTCTTGCCGGTGGGCGTGCGAACCGCGCCGATGATATAGGCCTCGTTGCTCATCAAGCGATCCCCTGCGCCCGCTAGTCTGCGCGTGCTAGCGCAGCAGCGCGAGCCAGTCGCGATCCTGCGGCCCGTAAGCGACGAAGTGGGGATTCAGCAGCTCGTCACGGGTGTTGTACTGCAACGGCGCGCCATCGAGCGCTGTCACGCTGCCGCCGGCCGCGGTCAGCACGGCCTGCGCAGCCGCCGTGTCCCACTCGCTCGTCGGACCGAGCCTCGGGTACACGTCGGCGCCGCCTTCGGCGACGATACAGAACTTGAGCGAGCTGCCCAGGGCGAGCAGCCGGTGCGGACCCACGCGCGCGAGAAAGGCATCGAGCGAGTGGCCGCGGTGCGAGCGGCTCCCCACCACGCGCAGCGGCACGGCCGCAGCGCGCGCCACCCGGATCGGCTCGGCGGCAGCCCCCGCGCTCTGCCGCCAGGCGCCAATGCCGGCGAGACCCCGGTAGCTTGTGTCGCTCACCGGCACGTGCACGACGCCGAGTACCGGGGCGTGCCCCTCGATGAGCGCGATGTTCACCGTGAACTGGCCGTTGCGCGAGAGAAATTCTCTGGTGCCATCGAGCGGGTCCACGAGCCAGTATCGGCTCCACCGCCGGCGCACGGCGTACGCGGTGCCGGCGGCCTCTTCGGACAGCACCGGCACGCCGGGGGTCAGCTCGCCGAGAGCGCGAACGATCAGCGCATGTGCACGCAGGTCCGCGTCGGTAAGCGGCGAGTGATCGGCTTTCGCCGACGCGGCCACCTCGCCCAAGGCATACACCTCGAGTATCTCCCGGCCGGCGCGGCGGGCAATGTCGGCGGTGCGATCGAGGAGCTCGTGCCCCGTGTCCGTCATGCGCCGTCCGTCATCCTGAGCGACTCGAGGTGCGCGATGACACGCGCGGCGGCCTGCTCGGCACTCACGGCGGTGGTGTCGATGCGGATCTCGGGCGCCTCGGGTATCTCGTACGGGGAATCGATGCCGGTGAAGTTCTTGAGCTCGCCGCGGCGCGCCTTGCGGTACAGGCCCTTGACGTCGCGGCGCTCGGCCTCCGCCAGCGGCGTGTCGACGAAGACCTCGAAGAATTCTCCGGGCGCAAATAGCTCGCGCGCCATGCGCCGTTCCGAGCGAAACGGGGAGATGAACGACACCAGCACGATGAGACCGGCATCGACCATGAGGCGCGAGACTTCCGCCACACGACGGATGTTCTCCACGCGATCCTGCGCCGTGAACCCCAGGTCCTTGTTGAGTCCGTGGCGCACGTTGTCGCCATCGAGGAGGTAGGTGTGCCGCCCGGCAGCGGTGAGCTTGCGCTCGATCAGGTTGGCGATGGTGGACTTGCCCGCCCCGGAGAGACCCGTGAGCCACAGCACGCAGGCTTTCTGGCCCTTCTGCTGTGCGCGTACCTGCTTGTCGACATCGAGCGCCTGCCAGTGTACGTTCTGCGAGCGACGCAGTGCGAAGTTGATGAGTCCGGCGCCCACGGTGTTGTTGGTGAGCCGGTCGATGAGGATGAAGCCGCCCAGCGTGCGGTTCTGCGCATACGGCTCGAAGGGGATGGCGCGGTCGAGCTCGAGCTCGCACACGCCGATGTCGTTCAGCTCGAGCCTTTCGGCCGGCACGTGCTCGAGCGTGTTGACGTTGATCTGGTACTTCAGCGGCGTGATGGTCGCGGACACGGTGCGCGTGCCCGCCTTCATGAGATAGGCGCGCCCCTGCAGCATCGGCTCGTCGTGCATCCACACGAGCGTCGCCTCGAACTGGCTCGCCACCTGTGGCGGGGCGTCTCCGGCGGCGAGCACGTCGCCGCGGCTCACGTCGATCTCGGAATCGAGCGCCACCGTCACCGACTGCCCGGCGACCGCGGCCTCGAGATCGGCGCCCGCGAGAAGGATGCGGGCGATGCGGCTCTCGCACCCGGCGGGCAGCACGCGGATGCGATCGCCCCTGCGGACGCTGCCGCTGGCGATGAGTCCCGCGAAGCCGCGGAAATCGGCGCTCGGGCGGTTGACCCACTGCACCGGCAGCCGAAACGGCCGTGCGGCGAGCGCGGCATCCACCTCCACCGTCTCGAGATGCTCCATCAGCGCCGGCCCCTGGTACCAGGGCATGTGGGTGCTGCGTGCCGTCAGGTTGTCGCCGTGCACCGCGGAGAGTGGGATCGCGGTGATGTCGGTGAGCCCGATGCGCTCGCCGAAGGCGCGGTAATCGGCCACGATCGCGGCAAAGGTGTCGCGCGCATAGCCCACCAGGTCCATCTTGTTGACCGCCAGCACCACGCGCGAGATGCCGAGCAGATGCACCAGGTAGCTGTGGCGGCGCGTCTGGGTGAGCACCCCCTTGCGGGCGTCGACGAGGATGACCGCCAGATCCGCGGTCGAGGCGCCGGTCACCATGTTGCGCGTGTACTGCTCGTGCCCGGGCGTGTCGGCAACGATGTACTTGCGCCGCTCTGTGGAGAAGAAACGGTAGGCGACGTCGATGGTGATCCCCTGCTCGCGCTCGGCGGCCAAGCCGTCCACG
>Ga0187778_10000389_pt1 | contig 31320 bp, 27 predicted proteins | sample 1015_Q2_SP5_20_M_FD_132418 | JGI IMG/M metagenome (GOLD analysis project Ga0187778, IMG submission 132418) | Tropical peat soil microbial communities from peatlands in Department of Meta, Colombia - 1015_Q2_SP5_20_MG | ecosystem: Environmental > Terrestrial > Soil > Wetlands > Peat | place... | reverse complement strand
GAATTTCCATCGGTCGCCGACCTTGACCTCGGGCCTTTCCGCTTTTGGAGCTTCTGTCTCCGGTGTCGCAGCCTGTGTCGCTTGCATGGTAGTGCCGGTACAAAGAACAAGAGCAAGGGGCAAGGCAAATGTACTCGTGTTGTGCAACATGGCTCTACCTCCCCGACGAGTGGGCAGAACCGAACGATCCGCGAAACGCGTGTCCGCGGTACGGTTCGCGCTGTCCAAAATCGTGATCAGATCAAGATGTGGTCGTTTTCCCCCGAGTCGATCACACTGTGCTTCTGTGCGTGCCGCCACTGCGCACGAGAAGCGACGCCCGGAGCCTTTGGTCAGGAGTGCTCATTTGCCCGCGGTCCGACCAACGGCGACTTGCCCTTCGCTCGCGTCCCAATCGGCCCAGGCGTCCGCACGCGGGTCTCGACACCTTGCGCGCAGGACTCCTAGGCGCGCCTGTTTACTTCACCATCGCCAAAAGTTTGTCGTATCTATCCTTATTGGCGAGCATCTTCGCCGACTCCTCGGCCGCTTTTTTCTTAGCCTCGGCCAGGTTCACCGGTTTGCCCGCCTGAAGGACGGCGACCATGCCCATGTTCTTATGCAAGTCGCATTCGACGAGGTAGACGCCAGGCTTTTCGATCTTCACCGAGATCTCGGTATCGGCCGCCGCCTTCCAGGGTTTCGCGCCCTCAGGCACCAACAACGAAATGCTTGTGTGCCCGGCTTTTTGTAGCGGCTCGAAGGTGACGGTGTCGCCTACGTTTGCCTTCACGAACATCGGATCGAATACAAGCATCGTGCCGTTAGGTCCATTGGTCAGCATCTTGACCTTGATTTCCTTGGCCGCCGCAACGCTTACCAGACCCATCAGCACACCCAGCAAAGCAATCATTCGCACTTTCATGGCCGTTCTCCCGAGAAGTTGGCCGCAAGGCGGTTGCCCAAACATGCTACTACCGGCATACGCCACGCGGCACGCGCGTCTCGCCGCGCCCGCGGTATGGCGGCGAGCACCGTGTGGTCCGTCGCTGGGAATCTCCGCGTAACGAGAAGGGCCAAATCCCTTAAGTTCCGAGCATTCGTGGCCACGGTTGGCGCGCCAAGCGAGCGCCGCCACATCGGCGTCCGAACAGGGGCGAGCCGACGGCCCACACGCGAAACGCGCCCGGCCAAAGCCCTCAAAGGGCGAGGCCGCTTCTGTTGGTTGCTCCTCGAGTCGGGACACGAGGGCGAAGTGCGGTGCAGCGGTCGATGGGCGAGGAGCGGCACTGCGTTCCTCCCTCGGTCGACATCTAACGATGAAAACCGCCCAAGGCCGGTATATCAAGCTCCTGGGAGGCCTGCCGCCAAGGCGCACGGGCTGCGCGGCGGCGCGAATCCGTCAAAAACCTGGTTCGGCAATGCTGAGCACCTCCAAAGTTCCTTCGATCGTCTCTGCCTCCGTGGCGAGGTAGACGCGTCCGCCGCTCACGGACACGGCGATCCGCGATCGTCGCTGCAACTGCTGCATCCATCGCGCGATGAGTTGTCGGTCCACGGCAACCAGGTGCAGCGCCTGCGCACGAAAAATTCGGGCGCCGGTGAGCACCTTGCGCAGCTGCTCTGGCGGCTTGTGGGTGTACACGGCCACGCGCTCCGCTGCCTTGGCTGCGCGGTGCAGCCGCTTCGCCTCGGGTACGCCGATATCGATCCAGGAGCGATACGCGCCGGTCGCATCACGAACAAATATGGCGGGCTCGTCGGGATTGCAAAGGCCGCTGGAAAAGCCGATGCCTTCCGTGAGCTCAAGACAGTAAGCCAGTACGCGGGTCAGGAGAAAATCGGTCGCCTCGGAGGGATGCTGCGCAACGCGCAGTGCCAGCCGTTCATACACGCCCCGGTCGGCGTCGGCCAGGTCGATGTCAAAGGTAAAAATCGTCGCGCCGCGTGCCATGCTGCGCATCATGCAACATCCGGGAAGTCATTGCCCCGGTCGCGCATCGAGGTCACAATCGCGCCCACGTCCATCCTTTGGCTCTCGTTGTCTTTCGCCATGAGTCGTTCCTTGACACCCCAGCACCCCTCGCCGCTGCCAAACCCGCCCGGGGTGGGCACGCAGTTGGAGGACACGCGTGTCGAATCCTTCACGCGGGTGGTGACCCCGGCGGAACTGCATGCGCAACTGCCTGCCGACGCCGCCATGCGCGCCACCGTCGGCCAGGGACGCGCGGCAATACGCGCCATCTTGCAAGGTCTCGATCGACGTCGCTTCCTGGTCGTGGGCCCATGCTCGGTGCACGATCCGGATGCGGCGCTCGAATATGCCCAGCGCCTGGGCGCGCTCGCTTCCGAGGTTTCGGACACGCTCGTCCTCGTCATGCGGGTGTATTTTGAAAAACCGCGCACGACCGTAGGCTGGAAGGGTCTTATCAACGATCCCGGTCTGGACGGGACGTTTGACGTCGAGCGAGGCTTGCGTCTGGCTCGCGGCCTGCTCGCCCAGATCAACGCCCTGGGTGTTCCCGCGGGCACGGAGGCGCTCGACCCCGTGACCCCGCAGTACTTCTCCGATCTCGTCTCGTGGTACGCCATTGGTGCGCGTACCACCGAGTCGCAAACGCATCGGGAGATGGCCAGCGGGCTCTCGGCCCCGGTGGGTTTTAAGAACGGCACCGACGGAAGTCTGGACGTAGCTATCAACGCGTGGCTCGCTGCACTGGGGCCGCATGCCTTCCTGGGCATCGACGCGCAGGGCAAAGTGAGCATCGTGCGCACGCGTGGCAACCCCGACGGACACGTGATTTTGCGTGGCGGCCGGCGCCCCAACTATGATCGCGCCTCGCTGCTCGAGTCCGGGCGCGCCTTGCTCGCAGCCTCGCTGCCCCAGCGCCTGGTTGTGGACTGCTCGCACGCCAATTCCGGCAAAAATGCGGCCATGCAGCCGCGCGTGCTCGATGACGTGGTGGGTTCCATGCTGCTCGAGGGCCCCGCGCCCTCAACCGATGGCTTGAGCCCGACGTGGCTCGTGGGAGCAATGCTCGAGTCCAACTTGCTTGCCGGATCGCAGCCGCTCGTCCCGGGCGCGAAGCTGCAGCGAGGCGTGTCGGTTACGGACGCCTGCATCGGGTGGGAGCAGACGCGCGAAAGCATCTTGCGCGCGGCCGATCGCCTACGCGCGCCGCGCCCGTGAGAGCGTCAAATTCCGCGCGCGCGCGCCCCGCGGGACGGTTATCGAGTCCGTGGCACCAGCGCGAATCGCTCGAAAGCCTCGTCGGTGCAGCGCGCCATGTCAAAGTCGCGCTGCGTGAGCCCGCCAGCATCGTGCGTCCTCCAGACGACGTTCACCCGGTTGTAGACGTTGGCCCATTCGGGGTGGTGGTCGTGCCTCTCCGCGGCCAGGGCCACCTGGGTCATGAAAGAAAAGGCCTGGCCGAAATCGGTGAACAGGAACTCGCGCACGATCGCCTCGCGCTCAGCATCGTGGCGCCAGTGGGCGGCCTGGACAAGCCTGTCTCGAACCTGCTGTGCGCTCAGTTTCTTTTGCATGGCATGCTCCCGTTTGACGGCTGCTCAATGCTTGGGAAATCGATATTACGCGCGCGCCTCCTGCAGGCGCGTCGGTGGTGAGCGCAGGGTGCGCTAAGGTTCGGGGGTTCGGGGTTGGCGCAAACGGGTTTGGGCCGTGGCTGATCGGGGTTCTTTTCTTCGTTGGGATGTCTTTTGCCACGTTGTCGATAACTACGGCGACATCGGCGTGTGCTGGCGGCTCGCCGCTCAGCTTGCCGCGCGCGGCCAGTCGGTGCGGCTGTGGGTCGACGATGCGAGTGCGCTGCGCTGGATGGCTCCCCAGGGGTGCCAGGGCGTGGAGGTCCACCCCGCGACGGACGCTGCCCTCGCTTTTGAGCCGCGCGACGTCCTCCTGCAGGCCTTCGGATGCCCTCTGGCGCCGGAAGTCATTGGAGCGATGGCGCGATCCAACGTGCAAGGGCGTGGGGGTGTTGTCTGGATCAACCTCGAGTATTTGAGCGCCGAGGACTTTGTCGCACGCTCGCACGGCCTGGTCTCGCCGGTGCACGGAGGCGCTGCAGCCGGTGTACGCCGATGGTTCTTCTTTCCCGGATTCACCCCCGATACCGGGGGTCTGCTGCGGGAGGCCGACCTCATGGATCGGCGCGCGCGATTCGAGCGCCGCTCCTGGCTTGCGCGCCAAGGCATTGCCTGGGCTGGTGAGCCGGTCGTGACCCTGTTTTGTTACGAGCCGCTCTTGCTCGCCCAGTGGCTCGCGGAACTGGCTCGCACGCCCACCTGCCTGCTCGTGACGGCCGGGCGCTCGGCGGCTGCCGTGCGGGCCGCGCTCGCGAGGATGCCAGCCTCGTGGGAGGCGCATTCGGCACTCCGAATCACGTTTTTGCCCTACCTGAGCCAGACGGAATTCGACCATCTGCTGTGGTCGGCGGACTGCAACTTCGTGCGCGGTGAAGACTCCCTGGTTCGGGCGCTCTGGGCGGCCCGCGCGTTCGTCTGGCAACCCTATCCCCAGCAGGACCGCGCGCACCACGCCAAGCTCGACGCGTTTCTCGACTGGCTTGGGGCACCGGAGTCGTTGCGCAGGTTTCACCGCGCCTGGAACGGGATCGAAGCGACAGCGCTGCCGCCGGCGCCCTGGAGCGCCTGGCAGGGCACGGTCGAGGAGGCCAGGGCCCGACTGCTGGCGCAGGACGATTTGGTGAGCCGGCTGCTTCAGTTCGTTGCCAAAAACCGCTAGAATACGAGGTTGTCAGCCTTCCCGCGGGCGAAATTTCAAGGCCCGGCGGCACAGACCCGCTCTCGCGAAGGACCGGCGGGCGAGGCAAATAACCCGATATCTGATTTTCGCAACGCCGCGTATGCGGCCATAGACGCACCATGAAAACCGCTCAAGAAATCCGTGCCGGCAACGTCGTGATGCACGGCAAAGACCCGATGATCGTTCTGCGGGCTGAATACAGCCGCGGAGGCCGTAACGCGGCCACCGTGCGCCTGAAGCTGCGCGGGCTGCTGAGCAACACCGGTACCGAGGTGGTGTTCCGCGCCGACGACAAGGTCGAGCAGGTCATGCTCGACCACAAGGAGTGCACCTATTCGTACTTCGCCGATCCGATGTACGTGTTCATGGACTCGGAGTACAACCAGTACGAGGTCGAGGTCGGCAACATGGGCGACGCGCTCCATTACCTCGAAGACGGCATGCCCGTGGAAGTCGTTTTCTACGAGGGCAAGGCGATTTCCGTTGAGATGCCCACGTCGGTCGAGCGCGAAATCGTGTGGACCGAACCCGCCGTCAAGGGCGATACCTCGGGCAAGGTTCTGAAGCCCGCGAAGTTAGCCACGGGCTTTGAGGTGCCTGTGCCGATTTTTGTGTCACAGGGCGATCGGATCGAAATCGACACCCGCACGGGCGAGTACCGCCGGCGCGTCTAGCTGCCGCCACCCCGGGGCCCGGGCAATCAGGGGCGATCGCAGAGGGTTTGCTGGGCCGCCAGCACGACCTGGCGGTCGATCGCCTCGATTCTCGTGCAGCCGCAAAATCCCATCGTGAGGTCGAGTTCCTTGCGCAGGATCTCCAGACAGGTGTGCACCCCGGCTTGCCCCATGGCGCCCAAACCGTACAGGTAGGGCCGCCCGATCAGCGTTGCCTTGGCGCCCAGTGCGATGCTCTTGAGCACGCTTTGGCCGGAACGAATGCCTCCGTCCATCCACACCTCGATGCGGTCACCGACCTCGGCCGCGATCGCGGGCAGTGCCTGGATCGCGCTCGGTGCGCCGTCGAGTTGACGGCCACCGTGATTGGATACGATGAGCGCGTCGGCGCCGCTTTCGACCGCGAGGCGCGCATCGTGCGGGTCCATGATGCCTTTGAGAATGAGCTTGGCCCCCCAAAGGCGCTTGATCCACTCCACATCGTTCCAGTTCAGGGTGGGATCGAACTGCTCGTTGGTCCAAGCGGATAGCGAACCCAGGTCCTGGACACCACGCACGTGCCCGATGATGTTGCCAAATCCACGTCGCTTGGTGCCGAGCATCGCCGCGCACCAGCGCGGCTTGCTGAGCAAGTTGAGGATCGTCGCGATGGTGAACTTGGGCGGCGCCGACAATCCGTTGCGAATGTCCTTGTGGCGCTGCCCCAGAACCTGCAGGTCGAGCGTGAGCATCAGTGCATTGCAGCCCGCGTCTTGAGCGCGCCCGATCAGCCGCTCGACGAACTCGCGGTCGCGCATCACATAGAGCTGGAACCAAAAGGGTGCACCGGTGGCTTTCGCAACGTCCTCGATCGAACAGATGCTCATGGTCGAGAGCGTGAAGGGCACGCCGAAGTGTTGTGCTGCCCGGGCGGCGAGGATTTCACCGTCGGCATGCTGCATGCCGGCCAAACCCGTGGGAGCCAGCGCCACCGGCATCGCGACGTCCTGGCCGATCATGGTCGAACGCGTGCTGCGTTTTTCGATGTTCACCGCAACGCGCTGGCGCAAAAGCAGGCGCTCGAAGTCGCGTTCGTTGGCCCGGTACGTACTCTCCGTCCAGGAGCCCGAGTCCGCATAGTCGTAGAACATGCGAGGTACGCGCCGCTGGGCCAGGATCCGCAGGTCCTCGACGTTGGTGATGGGACGCATCCTTGGCTGCTCGCTGGGCTTGGTCTTATTGCGACGGCGGCTTTTGTTTTGCGCGATGCGTCGGCCGGCGCGGCTGGCCAAGCAAAAGCCCCAGGGTCGTAACTGTAGTGCACAAGCGCGGCGGTTGCCCACAGCCCCTTTACCGGGCGTAAAAAAATCAGGGGACCCGTCGGGTCCCCTGGAGGGAGGGTGTCGCTGCGCGGGGCTGTCGCGGTTGCCCCGGACTGCCGCAATGCGCCTAGAGCGTCATGCCGCAGAACTGCGGAATCGTGACGTCGGGCGTGGAGAGGTTGTAGCCAGCCGCCGCCAGGCCGTTGCAGCGCCAATCGCCTGTGGCCGGATTGCCATCATCAAAGGAGGTGTCGATAGCGCTTGCCGCCTTGTAGGTGAGCGTGTTCACGCTAAATTGCAGGATGGGGTTGGAGCCAAAGCCGGCGCCGCCCATCTGGCTGTTGCCGGCGGCCGGAAAGGAGGGGCCGCCAAAGGGCGCGGTCACGGAATCCGTGTAGTTGCCCGTGATGAAGCCCGCAAGACGCAGATCGTAGAGCGCGGTGCAGTTTTCGGTGACGGTGCCCGGATTGGCGCAGTTTCCATAAGCCAGAATGCCGTCGCCGTTGCCGTTGGCGGGCAGGGGATTGGCCGCCGGAAAGCGCGTTTGCGCCAGCGGATCGTCGCCCGGCAGGGCCTGGTAGCGATCCTGGTAGGAATTGAAGGCAGCCGACATGGACTGAACGAGATTGTAGGTGGCCTTGACCTTCGTGTTGAAGATCAATTCCTGGCCCTTCAATACGCCGCCCAGCAGCAGGCCGATAATCACCAAAACGATGGCGATTTCGACCAGTGTGTAACCGGATTGACGCGACTTCATCTGGCACGCTCCCTAGGGAAAGTTAGGTTGTTGATCGCAAATTGGGGCGGCGTCCGCAAGATCTGGCGAGCGCCTACCTGGCTTATCGGCGATCATGACGCAGCCTTGATTTTGGTATGGTCGGAATACCCGCCATGCAGCGGCCCCTATTTGGTCAATTGCCTCGGGGTCCCCGGTCCGGGGGCGGTCGCGGCCGGCTCTGCCAGGCGGGAGGCCAGCCGATCGATCTCCTTGGCCTCGATCCCCGGGGTTCCGAAGGCCAGACCGCCCAGCAAAGCGCGCTGCGCGTCGGTGGCATCCGGGCGATTCAGTACGAAGGAATCGAGTTCCCGCGCCCAGCGCGGCACGGAGGCCTCGGCCGGCGCCTCGCGCAGGCGCCTTGCGTAGCGCAGCGCCCGCTCGTCATCGTGCAAGGCAAACCGGGCCACATAAGAGGCGTGCGCCAGCCAGCGCCAGTGGCGGGCAGGATCATCGGCGAAGGCGCGCTCCACCAGATCGAGCAGCCTGGGGGCTACGGGCTCGACCGCGCTTTCGCCCTGCGACAGGCTGGCTTCGTCATGCAGGTGCGCGGGTTTTGCGTAATCGAATGCGGCGAGCATCAGCGCGTAACCACTGCGTGGATTGATCGCATAGGCGCGTTCGAGCCAGGCGTAGATCGCCTGTGCATCGGCCAGGCGCAAACTGAGCAGCGCTCCGGCCTGGGCGTCGAAGCCCTGCAGATACAGGTTCGCGGCATAGCCGGCGAGCGCCGGCTCATCGAGGCTGGCAAGGCGCAATGTCGTCATGCCAGGCGGGGCGCCAGGCGAGGTCTCCAGCGCACTGTCATTGCCAAGGTGCCCCGACCACAGGGCCTGCAGCGCAAGCAAAACCGCAAAACCCAAGGCCAGCGCGTGGCGAACCGCAATTCGGTGCGCGGCGACAAGGATCGGAGGGGCGGATGTCACGGATGGCTCGACTGGCGCGTTGAGACTTCGGCTTGCCCCTGGGGATTACGTGAGCGGCGCGCGTCGCAAGTCGATGATCGCCGCAACCAGCGCCAGGGACGAGTACAGGAGCGCTTGCACCGCGATTCCCCCCAGTGTCGACCAGGACGGCGCGCCGTCAAGCAGCCAGTCGGTGCGAGTAAACAGATCCAGGCGGGGCACGACCAGGCGAAGCAGCCGTACAAACGGTGTCAAGGATTCCAGGTCCGAGTAGCTTTGCGCACGCTCGCCCAGCAAAAGCACGATGTGCAGCAATCGAGCGAGCACATAAAACGCGATTGCGGCACTAACTGCTGGGGCGATTTGCCCTAGGACCCGGGCAATTGCCAAGCTCACGATCGCAAGGACGATGAGCTCAAGACCGAGTGACGCGGTCCAGATTGCAGCCGCTGGCATCGGGGCAACGGCGAGCACTGGAGCGGCGAGCAAAACGGCGGTGACGGTCGCAATCAGGGCAAAACCCAGCGCCTTTGCGGCGATCCACGATGCGCGGCTCACCGGAGCGGCCAGAGCAAGCAAGAGAGTGCCTTCGCTTTTTTCGCGCACGACCGAAGCGACCGTCGTGAGTACCACGATCAACACGGCAACGAGGCGCCCGATCGGAGCGGCAAACGCCAGGGTGACCTCGTGGGTCTCGGTCAGTGCCAGCGAGCGCGCAAAGATCGCGGCGGCGCCGACAAGCAATGCCGCACTTGCCGCGAGCCACAACCAGCGCCCGCGCAGCGCCTCGAGAATCGTGTCGCGTGCGATTGTCTGGAGCGCGCGCCGACGCGCGGCCCAAGCGCAACGCCCCGCGACGCGGTTCGTCGATGGCGTATGCATCGTTATGGTGCCGGCCGATTTCATTGGACAAAGCCCGCGTATACCAGACGATCGGCAATAATCGGGTACGAAATCCAGGTCACCAGATCGTCGAATTGACCGCCCGCGGCTCCGAGGGGGGCATAGACGCGATTGATGACCACGCGCGGGACCGTCAGGTTGTAATTTTGCAGTTCGTCGGCCGAGTAGTTGGGGATATCGGCCGCGTCCGACCCGAGCGACCAGATGATCACGGCGGCGTTGGACGACAGCGTATTGGCCGCAACCGGGCCGCAGCGGTTGCCCGCAGCCACGATCCCGGCGCTGCTGGCGCAGACAAACAGCCCCTGGTTGTTGTTAAAGGACGTTTGTACGGCCGCGCGCTGGGTGGGGGATCCGGGCGCTCCGAGCGATACCGATGTGATTGTCCAGGCGGTGGGCACGGCCAGTCCCGTGACCGCGTAACGGATTGCGCGTACAAACGTGCCGTTTTGGCTCCCCGCCCCGTCATTCCACGCCCCCTCGAGCAGACCCCATTGATCCAGGTTGGGCATGCCGAGCGTCACGGCGGGGAGAAAGCCCGCTTCGCGCGTGCAGGTGATGATGCCGCCCACGTTGCTTGCGATCGATTCGGCGCCGTTGCTGCCGACAACCGCCGGGCAGGGCAGCCGTCCGTAGGCGGTGACGAAGGACAGCACCGCGTCATGCGCCTTTAGCAGCGTGGCATTGGTGTCGGAGATGCGGTGCTGCTCGATTTGCTGTTCCAGGATGGCAAAGACGCCAACGGCGGCAAGCGAGAGCAGCACGAGACTGATGGCGATCTCAACGAGCGTAAAGCCGCCCGCGCACGACTTCTGACCGCGTCGAAGCAACCGTGAGACGCCGCGCAGCCCGTGAGGGGTGCAGGCGAAGCGAAGCAAAAGGGCGTTTTTCATTGGACGATAAACAGCTGATCATCATCCGGCGCACTGCCGGGAGTTACGGCCGCGAAGACTCGGGTGGCGCCACCGTTGGCATTGGCGACACTGTCGACGTAGTCGGCTGCCAAAGGAGAGAGAACCCCGAGCGTCAAGGGCACTTGCGGCGCGCCGCGCGAAGGAGCAAACGGGGCGGCGATGATTGGCACGCCGGGCTCGAGCAGCATGGCGTTGACCGCCGAAGTCATCACGCCGACCGTGGGCGTGACGGTCAGGCCAGGGGCGCCACACGTGTTGTTCGAGGCCACGCAGGTTGGCGAGACCGCGTAGACGAAGTACTGGTGCCAGCCCGCGTTGACCCACCAGGTGGGCATGGACAGGGCCGTGCAGCCGCCGCCGTTGAGAACGGGCGGATGCCCGAAGAGCGTGGCGCTGGTGCAAGTGCCGTTGAACTGTCCGAACGTCGCCGCATAGGGATAGTAGCCGTTGGCAGCCTTGAAGGAGAGCAGGGCGTTGTTCAGAACCTCGCGCGCGCGGCGCTGCAGGGTGACAAAAAGTTCGTCGACGCTCACCCACAGCACCAGATTGTGAAAATCGTGCGGATCCGCGATCCAGGACAGGTGCTCGAAGGCGTCGCGCGGCAGTGTCGTGGTCACGAGGGTCGTTGCCACGCCGTTGGCCTGGGCGTAGCGCGAATTGTCGTAAACGCCCGGCTGGCACGGAGCCGGACAGCCCGCGAGGACCGTGAGGCTATCGAGCCACGCGTTGGGTCCCGCTGCAAGGGTGCGCACCTGACCGTTGGCAGGCGGACCGGGCATGACGAGCGCAAAGGCCGCCCGGTTGGTGAGTACATTGCCGCGCTCGTCAACGATTGTGAGCCAAGGAAAGGGCATTTGCGAGGACACACCGGGACAGGTGTTGGCCACGGCAGAGCCTATGACCAGGGGCGTTAGGTTGGGCATGCACGCGTTGGTCGTGGCAATGTTGGGGGAGACGATAAGCCAGGGAATCTTGCCCTCGACGTCCACGGGGTCCACAGGGCCCAGATCCATTCCGAGAGACAGCCAGGGCAGTCGTCCGAAGCAGCGCGCCGAGGCCCCGGTCGTATCCACGGCGGTGAGCGCCTGGCCCGGCACCCAGGTGCGGAATGCACACATCGTGATCGGCTCTGCCAGGCCGGTGAAGGCCAAATCGGGCATCAAGCCCAGCTCTCCGAGGCGTCGGCCGGCAACGGCGTCGAGGTCGGGGGCAGCCAAATGCGCAAGGACCGCGTCGCGCGCAAGCTGCAAGACGCGTTCATCGCGCGCCACGCGGTCTTGCTGCCAGAACGCTCGCGCCCATAGGAGCGCGGCGAGCGCAAAGAGCGTCATCACCACAAACGCATAAAACACAAGCCCGCGTTGCGCGTGGGCGGCGCAGGTGGGCGTTGCCGCGCGCGGCCGCAGCCGGGGCACGGTGTTCACGGATGATCCTCCGCGCCTGGCGCATCGGCCGGCGCGTCCGACGGCGTGACCGCGGCCGCCGGAGGGGCGGAAGCGGTCAGCGGTCGCAGGCTGTCTTGGTCTTCGGACTGACCAGCGCGCAAACGCCGCTCCATGCCCCGCGCGCTCACGATGACCAATTGCTGACTGGCTGCGTCGAAGCGCGCCGTGCTCTCGACGCTTTGTTCCTCGTTCTTGCCGTTCGCATGCCCATCGGGCGGATTGCCAATTGGCGTGATTGCGCCATCGCGCCCGCTGGCCGCGTGCGCCGTACCGTTGATCCACGCCCGAGTGGGGCCGGGTCCTGAGAGCCAGCCGTTGAAGCGCACTGCCGCAGCGGGCCCGTTTTTGCTCCCCGAATCGGCATCGGACAGGGCGTTGGCCTCGGCGATCTCCAGGTCGCGGCGCGCAGCAGGCGAATAAAAGACGCGCGGCAACACCTGGCTCTCTCGCACGGCCGGAGCAGACAGATCCATTCGAAAGTCAAGCACTGGCGGCGCGGTCGGGGTCTGCGGCGCGCTTTGCGCCGACGCGATGCCGAGCGTTGTCGCCGCGAGCACGCGCAACATCGGGCGCATCCGGGGCGCCGCAGGCGCTGGCCGCGTCGCCTTCATGATCTGGCTCTCTTGGACCTAGAAGGCGTCGCCGTCGGGGCAGCGGCCTCGGATGCCGGCGCCGCACGCAGTCGATACCAGGTCAGAAGGCAACGTGCGGCAAGAGGGGCGGGCGCCTCGACCTTGCGGGCGGCGTCCGAGCCGGCGCGCGCCGCGCTGCTTTGTCCGACAGGGCGGTGCAACTCGCAACTCTCGATGCTGCCCGCGGGTCCGCGCAGCGAACTGATCGCGTCCCAGACATGCAAAAAGCGCTCCTCATGCAGCGGCTCGAAGTCCACTACGACGCGCTCGATGTCGATTTGAAACTGGCCCGAGCGGTCCAGGGGAGGATGGGCCGTCTCCCGGCTGCCGCCGATTTGGTAGCGCGTGACGGCGGCCGCGTAGGGCCGCAGCGCCGCCTCGGCGCGATCAATCGCGACGGGCTTGTCGATCGGGTCGAAGAGCCCCGCGTCTTGCAGCACCCGATAGCGGCTCGACATGTGCTGGGCAAGCTCCAATTGCTCGCGAGCCGAGCGCAGGGATCGCTGCGCGTCGGACTCCGCGCGCAGCAGTTCGCGTTCGCGCAGCACGCGCTGCTGATAGACGCTGTCGGCAACCCAAACGAGCGCCGCGGAGACCCCCACTACCGCCGCGGCTGCCGTCAGGGAAGCAATGGTACGCAGGCGCGCATTAAACATCGCGGCCTCCCGCACCCGGGGAATGTTCAAGCGCAGCCGGCGCCGCCGCGGGCGACTCCGGAATCCCCGGGTTGGACGCGGCGACGGGCTTGTGCTCTTCGGCAATCCACGCCGAAGGGCGATCCAATTCGATCGTGAAATGTGGCGGATGATCGAGATCGGGCTTGCGCATGGAGTTGGCGTAGGCAACGTCCATGGATGGGTTATACGGAAGCTCGAGAACTCTTCCTTCGCAGCCGCATGCCGCCCGCAGGCGCGCGAGCAACTCTTCGACCTTGCGGTTGGCCATCGCCTTGGTGAGCGACCGATCGGCAACGCCGGCAACGCGCACGATGGTGCCGGTGGTCGCATCGCTCGGAGGCGCAGCGTTTGGTGCCGGCGCAGACGCACCTGCCGAGTCCTTGGCGGTGGCCACCGCGCGCTCAGGTTCCCACGATAGGTCGTTAACCGTCAGTGCCGCATCCGGGTCGGTGCCGTCGGCAACGAGTTGCAAGGTGGCCAGGGCGTCGACATGACGGGACCGCAGCTGGCCCGCCAGCTCGACGACACCCTCCATGTCCTGGGCCGGCACCGGCATGGCAGCAAGCTTTTGCTCGAGCTCCTGCACCTGCGAGCGCACGGCTTGGATTTGCAGTGCGCGCTGGCGCTGCACCGTGGGGTCGACGACGTCGTGCAGCGTGTAGCCGATTACGACGTTTGCGCCGACGGTTGCGACCAGGCTCAGGAGCGCAAACGACCACACGGAGGACAGCGAACGCGCAATACGCCAGTTGCGGCGCATCGCGGTGCTCGCGTAGCCTCCGGGCCGGCACGCGCCGCGCTGCAGAAGTAGCGTGGGCACGGCGCCCAGTGCCGTGCCCGGCGATTGCGCTTCCTCGGCTGCCGCCATGCGCGCCGCGGGCAGTGTGGGGGCAGCGAGCTCGATGAGCGGCACCACGGTGTCGGCGTCGAGCTGTATTTTGAGGGCAATCGGCTCCGTGCCGTTGCGCTCGTCGATGCCCTCGCGAATCAGGTACACGGGAAAGGTGCCGGCCTGAATCAGGGGGCGCAAACTGGCGCGCGACATCATAAGAAAGCGAACGGTGCGCTCCAGCTCCGTTGCGACCTGGCTCCAGGCGGCCGGAGCCGCCATGGGCAGCAGGCGCGTGAACCGGATCTCTCCGTCATGCACCAGGGTTTCGCGCAAACCCGCGGGCTGCACGCTCACCAATAGCGCCGTGGGCCGGCGCCCAAACGCGCGCAGCACGGTGGGTGCAAAGAACGTTGGGCTCTCGATGCTGCTCACGCGTGCGCCGGCCTCGATGGCCGCATCGATCCACAGACTCATCGGATTGCGCTGGCGCAGGCTTGCCATCATGGTGCATTCGCCCACGGAGGTCGGGTTTTGTGCAGCGCCCGTCGACGTACGCGGCCCCGTGCGGGATTGCCTTTTTCGGGGGGCGATCCAGGTGGTCAGAGCCGCGTCGCGGAATCGCTGGCGCAGTCGCCGGTTGAGCAGCTTCACGCGATCGCTTCCGTAGACCCGCGGCAGCTCGTCGACTTCGACTTCCTCGTCGACCGAGTCGATCAAGATGCGGAATTCATCGCCGCGCCAGCGCTCGATCCAGCGTCGAAAATCCTCGGGCACCGACCAGGGAATCGGCGCGAGGTTGGAGGGTCCCAGGGGCAGGGCGTCGGAGTCCTGCAAGTGAAATATTCTTGCCAGTCGCCAGCCGTCCTGCTCGTGGCGCAGCGCCAGGAGGCACTCGGCGCTGATGTACAGCAGCTGACGCCGGCCACCGATGCCCGTCCAGGTGGCAACGGTGTTCCGCAAGGATCGGGCGCGCGCGCGCAGACTCATGGCCTAGATCTTGAGTTTGGATATCAGGTCGTAGATCGGTCCGAGCACGGCGAGCATCAGCCAGCCCAACAAAATTCCGAGAATCAGGGTCAGGATCGGCTCGGTGAGCGATTCGAGGCGTTCGATCGAATCCTGGATCTCGCGCTCGTAGAAATAGGTCACGTTGCGCATCGCCTTGTCGATTTCGCCGGTTGTCTCGCCGATGCGGATCATGCGCAGCAGCAGGTTGGGAAATAGCTCCGAATCGGCAAACGCGTCGCCGATCGTGGAGCCCTGGCCGATCGCCTCGCGCGCACGCTGCGCGGCGCTGGCGATGGCGCGGTTGCCGATTGCGCCTTCGGCGACTTCGAGCGCCGAAATGACCGGCAGCCCCGAGGCGTAGAGCATTCCGAAGAGGCCGGCAAAGCGGGCCAGAGCCAAGCGCCACAGGATGGGTCCGAGCACGGGGATGCGCAGGCGCAAGGCGTCGAGCCGCCGCTTCATTTCCTCGGAGCCCCGGCGCTGCAGTCCGATCCAGACGAAGGCCAGGGCCGCGGGGACCGCGGGCAGCAGATACCAGTATGTCTGCAGTGCCTCGGACAGGGCGAGCAAGGCCCGGGTCTGCATCGGCAGGTGGCCGCCGCTCATGCTACGGATGAAGACGGCGAGTTGCGGCACGAGGTACAGCAGAATGAACAAGGTGGCGCACATCAGCACCACGAACGTGAAGGCGGGGTAGGTGATCGCCTTGCGAGTTGCGGAGGCGATCTCGTCTTGCCATTTGAGGTTGGCCGCGAGTCGTGCAAAGACCTCCTCGAGACGGCCGGAGCGCTCGCCGGATTCCACCAGACCGACGAAAACCCGGCTGAACGCCTGCGGGTGCTCGCGCAATGCCGCCGAGAAAGTCTTGCCCTCCCGCACGTTGTCCAATACGACGGATACGATTTCGCGAAAACGCGGATGCTTGGTGGCTTCGGCCAGATCGGTGAGCGCGTCGATGAGATGTACGCGGGCCGCGAGTGTCGTCTCGAGGTGCACGCAAAAAGAGATCAGCTCGCGCCGCGGTATCGAGGTGGAGCGCATCCAGCGCCCGGCGCCAAGGGGTGCCGCATCGATCAGATCGAGTCCGAGCAGGCGCAGGCGCGCCTCGAGCTCCTGCATGTTCAGCGCCACGAGTCGGCCCCGCCGGATCGCTCCGCTGGCCGCGGCCGCCCGATACGTGAAGGTGCTCATGGTCTACAAAGCGCCGGCGGCATCGCCGTTTGTGCCTACGCGCGTGAGATCGACCACCCGCGCGGCTTCCTCAAAGGAGGTTTCGCCCGATACGACACGGCGCAGGGCCGCGGTGGCGAGCGGACGGAAGCCTTTTTTTTGCGCTGCGCGCAGCAGCTCCCACTGCGAACAGCGATTCACGATCAGCTCATCGAGCTCGTCGTCGAAGCGCAGCGTCTCGATGATGGCGATGCGACCGCGATAGCCCTGGTAATCGCACTTGGGGCAACCCACGGCCCGGAAAAGCTGGCGCGGCGCATCGGTGGGAACATTGAGCATGGCCGCGACGCCTTCGTCGATTTCGTAGGGCTGCCGGCAGTGCTCGCAGAGGCGGCGCGCCAGGCGCTGGCCGATGATGCCCACGAGGTTGCCGGCCAGCATTTCGGGCGTCAGACCCAGATCGAGCAGGCGCGGCAAGGCGCCCACCGCGGAGTTCGTGTGCAAGGTGGAGAAGACCTGGTGGCCGGTCATGGCCGCGCGCATGGCCATGCTGGCGGTCTCCGGGTCGCGGATTTCACCCACCAGGATGATGTCCGGGTCCTGACGCATCAAGGAGCGGATGCCCGAGGCAAATTCCATCTTGATGCCGGTGGATAGATCGGCCTGGCGCACCATGGGCAGCGGGTATTCGACGGGGTCCTCGAGCGTCATGATGTTGACGTCGATACGGTTTTGCCGCTGCAGCATCGAGTACAGCGTCGTTGTCTTGCCGCTGCCGGTGGGGCCGGTGACGAGCAGGATGCCAATGGGGCGGCTGATCATGGTTTCAACGAGCTCGAGCTGGTCCTGCTCAAAGCCCAGGGTGACCAGGGGCAGCAAGGCGGCATTGCGGTCCAGAACCCGGAGCACGAAGTTCTCCCCGTGCAGGGTCGGCTGGCATGCGGCGCGAAAGTCGATGGTTCGTCCGTAGACGGTCATCGAGCAGCGGCCGTCTTGCGGTGCGCGCGATTCGGCAATATTCATGCCCGCGATGATTTTCAGGCGCGAGAGCATCGAGGCCCAATGCTTGTGGTGGATGGCGCGGATCTGACGCAAGACGCCGTCGATGCGGTAGCGGATGCGCAGGAACCCTGCCTCGGGCTCGAAATGCAAATCGCTCGCCCGCCGCTGTACCGCGTCGGCGAGGATCGAATCGATGAGGCGTACCACGGGCCCGCTGTAATCCTTGCCGGCCGCGTCCAGACTCTCCGTGTCGATCTCTCCGGTGTCGATTTCGTTCAAGATACCGTCGATCGACCAGCTGTACTCGTAGTGCTGCTGGATCGCCGCGCTGATGTCGCCCTCTGCGCCGATGATCGCGCTCACGCTGTGATCGGGCGGTAGCAGCTCGCGCAGTCGGTCCAGTAGAACGATGTCGTTGGGGTTGGTGACCGCGACCTTCAGTGTGCGTGCCTGCGGGTCGTAGGCGACCGGAAAGACGAGATTGGTGCGGGCGAAATCGCGTGGAATCAATTCCAGGGCGGCGCGCTCGGGCACCACCCGCGAGAGGTCGATTTGTTCCGTGCCCAGATCTGCGGCCAGGGCGTCGCGCAGCATCGCCTCGGACAAAAATCCCAGGGCAACGAGCACCTTTCCGATCGGCTGCTTGCGTATGCCCTGCTCGATGAGCGCGATGCGCAGCTGATCGTCGGTGATCAGGCCCCGAGAGATGAGCAGTTGCCCGAGCGGCATGCGGCGACCGGGTTTGCCCCCCGTGGCCGCTTGCGCAGGTGTTGCCGGGGGCGCGCTGGCGCCCGGGGGTGCGACGCCTCCCGCCGGGGTGCTCGCCCGGCCTGCGCCGCTTTGGCGCGATCCGTCCATGCGGCTACTTTCTCGCTACCGCCGACGCCTTGGCGTCGGCCGCGCCGCTGGCGGCAGCGCCCGCCGCGCTACCGGAGGACAGCGCTGCAATACGCTCCTTCGCCAGGCCTTGATCGAAGTGGGAGCCGTGGTTTTGGCTAAGCTGCAGGGCGCGCCGGTAAAACGAGACCGCGGCATCGGGTTGGTGGATGCGCTCGAGACTCACTGCCAGGTTAAAGGCCACGTCCGGCTGTGTGGGATCGGCGCTGAAGGCCTGGAAGAAAACCTCCTGGGCCTCGAGCCAGCGGCCCTGGCGGGCAAGGAGCTTGCCCAGCGCGGCGAGCAAAACCGGTTGCGCCCCGTCGTGCACGATGTACTGGCGCAATCGCGCCTCGTATTCCTGGGGCTCCACTGCCGCTTGCAGCCCGAGCAACCCGGCCAGCGCGACGCTGTCGCTCGGGTCAATTTCCAATGCGCGCCGGTAGTAATGCGTCGCGCCAACGCTGTCGCCACTGTTGATCGCAAGCGTGGCCAGTCCGATCCATGCGTCGCCGTTGTTGCGGTCGACCTCGATGATCTGCTCGTAGCCTTTTTTGGCCGCGGCCATATCGCCACGGGCCGCCGCGCTGTAGGCGTCTTGCAGCAGGCTGCGGATTTTTTCCGGGGACAGGTCAAGCGGCCGCAGGTGAATTCCGCCGGCAGCGGGCACGACATCGGCGTTGGTGGTGACCTTCGAAGCGGCCTCGGGCGCCTCCGCGACACTGCGCGCGGACTTTGCTGAATCGAGTTGCGGGGCGGCCTTCTTCGCGGGCTCGACTGCGGCCACAGCCGCGTGCACGGGCGCTTTGACGATGGGCGTTTGCGCCTGGCGCGTCTGGGTGATCGGCGCATCGCCGGCGGCGGGCGCCGCCACTGCCGGGGTGGCAGCAGAGCCAGGTGCGGACAGGCGAACGCGCGCAGCGCCGCTTGGGGTGTTCCAGACATCGAGCAGTCCGGTCTGCCAGAGCGCATAGCCCAAGGCTGCGAGCACGAGGCCGGCGGCGGCGCTAAGCAGCATGCGCTGGCGTCGCACCCGCACCCGTTCGGGGTCCGGCGCCATGAGGTGGCGGGCGGCCGCGCGCTCGTCGTCGCGACCATCGTCGTGAGCCGCGGCCTCTCGGGTCTTGGAACCGAGTTGGGTCTGCAACCCCGCAGCGGGCGCGGCGGAAGCACGATTCCCCACGGAAGGCCCAGCTGGGGCAGGAGCCGCCGCGGCAGTGCGAACGGCGGCAAAAAGCGCGCTGCCGGAAGAAATCGCGCTGCCTGCGCCGACCGCAGATCCCGCAATTGCTTGGGCTGGGGCCTCCGCGGCGCCGGGCGCGGGCGCTCCGGCCAAGGTTGTCGGGACGAGTGCGGCGGGCCGCGAGCCGTTCAGTGCTGCGAACGCGCTGGCCGAATCGGATTGCGCGCCGGCAGAGCCTGCATGCGCATTGAGAGGCTCATAGGGCAGCGACTGCGCCGCGCGGTTTTCGGACGGGTCAGCCGCTTCGAGCGGATCGAGTTGCAGCGCGATCTTGGGCAAGACGCCTGCGTGCTGGGCATCGGCTGGCGCCTCGGCTTGCGCGCTGGCGCTGTCCGTGCGGGCCTGATGGTCACGCTCGGCCTGCTTCAGCGCTTTGATCAGAAGGCTCATGGGCCCGGCCTCACTGCGACCACTCGCGCGGAATGATCTTTTCCGGCCCCTGGTCGAAGAACTTCTCGTCGGGCAGCAAGGCGCGGTAGTTGGCGTAGTCGCCGTCGACGCTGGCGTCGCGGATGACCGTCGGCCGCAGGAAGATCACCAGCTCGCTCTTTGTCGAGGAATTGTTTACGTAGCGAAACAAGTTGCCGATGAACGGCAGCGATCCCGCGGCAGGCACCTGGTCGCGCTGGTTGTTGATGGCGTCTTGCATCAGACCGCCCATGACGGCGATTTCGCCCGAGTTGACCTTCATGACGGACTCGAGCTCGCGCGTTTGAATTTCGGGAACGCGGCTTACCGTCCCGGCTTCGGCGAGCGCTGGATTCGGGTCGTCGACGTAATCGAGCACCCGCGAAATCGACGGTCGCAGGTTGATCGTGACCGCGCCGGCGTCGTCGATCTGCGGCGTGACACTCATCACGAAACCCACCGGAACCGTATTGGGATTGGACGTATAGGTGGAGATCGGAGCACTAACGCCCGTGCCCGGCGTCACGTTCACGGTAATCGTGAAGTACACCAGGTTGTCGACCACCTTGAGCATTGCGGTCTGATTGTTGAGCACGCTCAGTTTGGGGCTGGACAGTACTTTGACCTTGCCAAAGGACTGGAGCAGCGACACCGCCAGACCGATGTTGCCGTGCGAGCCCGTGTTCAGATACCGCAGCACGCCCAGGCCTGGGGCGGCGGCCGTGCCGGCGATCGAGGCGCCGCCGGGCAGTGCCGGACTCGGGCCGGTGCCCCCCGTGGGGAACGTGATGCCGCCCGGACCGCTGTTGGGCAACGCGCCGCTGGTAAGGGGCAGCGTGCCGCTGGGCTGCTGCGTGAACGCCCAGCCCGCGCCGTTGAGATTCATCTTCGACCAGTTGACGCCCTGCTGGTATTCCTCGGAGAGTTGCACTTCGACGATCGTTGCTTCGATCAGCACCTGACGGTGCGCCGAATGGATCATCTGGCCGATGAGTGCCTGCACGCGTTCGTGCTCGCGCTGGGTTGCGCGAACGGTCAAGATCCCGGTCTCCGGACTCGCGAACACCGCGCGCTTGTATGTGGGCATGCCGCCGTTTGCTGCCGCGGCCGCGGCTCCGGCGGGGACTGCGGCCCCGGCGTTTGCCGCCGTCGACGGATCGGTTGCGCCCGCCTTGGTCGCGGCCATCGGAGCGGCCGCAGCGCCCGCGGCGGTGGGGGCCGGCGCAGTGGTGGTGGTTTGCGGGAGGGTTGCAGCCGCGGCGCTGCCGCGGGCTGGCGGAACGATCCCCAGCAGGTTCGAAACGTTGTTAACGAGCGAGTCCCAGAAGTGGTTGGTGGAGCTGACCAGCACCTGGGTCGTCGAATTGTTCGATGAGCCACCGCCGCCGGTCGAGTTGACGGGACTGCCCCCGGCCGCGGAGATCTGCGTCGCGATGGAGTTTTCGGAGTGCGAATCGCGCGCGATGTTGACGTAGTCGATCGCATACTGATGCACATACGGTATGTCGGCCTGCACCAGCAGCGTCTTGCCGTCGAATTCGTAGCGCATGTCGACTTGGCGCGCGAGTCGATTGAGGATTTGCGGCAGCGTCTGTTCGATTGCATTAATCGAAACATTGCCGTGAATCCTCGGATCGACGTCGACGTTGACCTTCGCGTCGCGCGCCATGGCAAAGAGCAAATCGCGAATGTCAACGTCGCTTACGACCACCGAATAGCGTTCCAGATGCGGGATGTCGCGCGGACGCGAGGCGAGCGTCGAGTCGACCAGGTCGGGCACGGTCTCCGGCGTCGGCGGCTTGGGTCGAAAGCCGGCGGCGGCGGCCGATTCGGCCGTAATGCTTGTCGGGTCTGGCTGCATCGGCGGATTGCTGCATGCCTCCAGCAGCAAAGAGCCCGCGAAGGCCGCCAGTACGCTGAACGACACGCGCGTGCGCTGCAGCGAGCGCGCCGCGACGGGTTCGGTCGCCGATGACGGACCAGGCCAGTTTCGTTGTCGAGGCGAGTCGGGTTCAGGACCGATCCGGCCACTGCCGCAATTCTTCATAGTTCTTCCCCCGTACGCGGTCACGATTGGCGCTGCCGCCAGCGCCTGCCCCGCCGCTATGCGCTTTCGTCTGCGGCGGGAATACCCAAATGCGGCCCCCGTTCCTTGCGCCGGTACGTACCCCATTGTTGGCCGAGCGTGGCAACCAATATGCCCCAATAAAGGGCAAGGTCTTGCGCCTGTTCCGCGCTTAGGGTGCGTCGAGGCCTTCTACGATCGCGCCATGAACAGCCCACACGAGGCGCTTGCGGGCCCGGCGACGGCGCACGCGGCGGCTATCCGCTATTGCGCGGTGGCAAAACGCTACCGGGGACGATCCGTGCTGCGGGACGTGAGCTTTGACGTGCCCGCGAAAAGCGCAGTGGCCATCGTCGGGCTCAATGGGGTGGGCAAGAGCACGTTGCTGCGCTGTCTGCTCGACTTTGCCCGGCCCGACGAAGGCCAGATCCTGATCGAGGGGCAAGACCACACTCGACTTCAGGCGCGCAGCGCTTTGGCCTGGCTGCCCGAGCGGTTCGTGCCGCCGGGGCACCTCACGGCACGCGAGTCGCTCAACTGGTTGGCCGGGCTGCGTGGCGATGACATCGGCGAGGAGCAACTCTCCGAGGCCGCGGCGCGGCTCGGACTGGCCGCGGGTGCTTTGAGCCGACGGGTCGGGGAACTGTCCAAAGGCACGACACAAAAACTGGGCCTTGTTTCCGTCTACCTGTCGCAGCGCCCGATCTGGGTGCTCGACGAGCCGATGAGCGGACTCGATCCGCAGGTGCGGCGCGATGTTGTGGAGCTGCTCGCAGGGGCCCGTCGAGGCGGCCGCACGCTGCTCTTCACCTCGCACGGGTTGCGCGATCTGCCGGCGCTTTGCGACCGGCTGGTGGTGCTGCACAACGGCGCCGTGTGCTTCTGTGGGTCACCCGCCGAACTCCAGGCCGCGTACGCCCGCGCCACGGGTCAATCCGAAGAAGTCGGCGATCTGGAAGACGCCTTTCTGGGCTGCATCCGGGACCAAGATGCGAAAGGTACACAACAGCAAACGGGCGTGGGGAAAGGATCGGCATGACCAACGGGGTAAAGAACAAAGCGCCGGAGCGCCACACGACGTCGCCGGACATGGCGCCCGCCAATGCCGCACTGGGCTACGCCGGGCGGCTCATGCGACAGATGCGCAACGATCCGATGGGTCGTTTGTTGTACCTGGATCATTTCGGGCTGCGCAGCGCGCCCTTTCAACTTACGCCCAATCCCGACTTTTTCTTTGGTGCGGGCGACCGCGGACACATTTTGTATGCCTTGCTCTACTCGCTGCGCCATGGCAACGGCATCGTCACGCTCACCGGCGAGGTCGGGACGGGCAAGACAATGCTCGCGCGCATGCTGCTGTCTTGTGCGCCCAAGGCGCTGGACATCGCGTTTATTGCCAATCCGTCCTTGCGCCGCAGTGACGTGGTGCCGGTGATAGCCGATGAACTGGGCATCGAGCTTGCAAACGCCCCGGCCGCACAGGGGCTGCGCATCTTGCAGCGGGCACTCATCGATCGCTATGCCTCGGGCCGGCGCATCGTCGTACTCATTGACGAGGCGCACGCGATGCAGCTCGACACGCTCGAGGAGATCCGTCTGCTGTCGAACCTGGAGAGCAGTTCGCACAAGCTGCTGCAGATTCTTCTGGTCGGGCAAGACGAGTTGCGCGCAATCCTGGCGCAACCGGCCCAGCGCGCACTGCGCGAGCGCATCACGCAGCGCTTTCATCTCGCACCACTGGCTGCCGAGGAAGTCGGCTCGTACCTATCCTTTCGGATGGAACGCGCCGGCGCGAAGGCCGATGCGTTCGATGCCCGGGCCGTAGCGTTGATTGCGCGCGGCTCCATGGGGTTGATTCGCCGCATCAACATCCTGGCCGACAAGGCTCTGATGGCGGCGTTCATCGAGAACTCTCCGCACGTGCTGCGCAGCCACGTCGAACTGGCGCTCAACGATGCCGCCTTTCAAGCCATTCGTGTGAGCAACGGGTCGCGGCGCCTCTCGCCGCTCGCGCGCCTGTGGCAGCGCTATCGCCTGGGCCGCGTGGGTCCACGATGAGGATACCCATGCGCAACTGGCCCGTAGCCATACTCTCGGCTTTCGTGCTGCTGTGTCTGGGCGCCTGTGCCGGCATGCAGCAATCGGCCCAGGCCAACCGGCCCGACGGTGAGGGATACGCGGGCGTTGGCGAGTTGCTGGTGCAAATCCGGGTCATGGAGGAGAACAAGGGCTTCATCGAGAGCTTCAAGCCGCGCAAAAACCAGCGAGCGACAGTGGAGATCCGCTACCGGGGTATCGACGAGGCGGGTCACGTCGTCTTCGAGCGCCACGACGCCGATCTGCTCGCAGGGTTGCCCGTGCCGCCCGCGCCTGGCGCCGAGGGCTCCGGCGGGGAGGCGGCGTATGCTGCCTCGGCGCTGCCGCCCAACACCCGCCAGATCGTCCTCGATCTGCGCCTGGCGCGGCAGATCCGGGTCCAGGGAAAAATCATCGAAATCGTGGAAGCCGGTCCTTCGGGCGTGGTGTTTCGCCTGTACTGAGCCGTTGCGGATCCGAAGCGTGTGCCGAAGCGAGTAACATAGCGTTGATGTACTTCGGTACCCCGCTATTTTGCGAGCCCGGAGGGCGGCCAGCGCCCCCGGCGCAGCGCGCCTGATGTCCGATTATTCCGATTTCGATCACTTCGGGCTGGATGCGCGCCTCGTTGCTGCGGTCCGCGCCATGGGGTACGTCAAACCCACGCCGATCCAGTCCAGGGCGATTCCCATCGTGATGGCGGGCAAGGACGTGATGGGCGCCGCGCAGACGGGCACGGGCAAGACAGCGGGTTTTGCCTTGCCGATCCTGCATCGCCTGCTTCCCTACGCGAATTCGAGCATGTCCCCCGCGCGCCACCCGGTGCGTGCCTTGGTTCTAGCGCCCACGCGCGAGCTCGCCGATCAGGTCGCCAGCAACGTGCAGCAGTACGCTTCGCAGACACCGCTTCGCTGCGCCGTGGTTTTCGGTGGCGTCGACATGGAGCCGCAGACGCAGGCGTTGCGCTCCGGCGTCGAGGTCATCGTGGCTACACCCGGCCGGCTGCTCGACCATCTGCAATCGAAGAACACCTCCCTTGGCCAGGTGCAAAGCGTGGTCCTGGACGAAGCCGATCGCATGCTCGACATGGGGTTTTTACCCGACATTTCTCGCATACTGCAGCAGCTGCCGCGAGAGCGGCAGAGCCTGATGTTCTCGGCGACCTTTTCCGAGGAGATCAAGCGTCTCGCGGCCAACTTCTTGCGCGAACCGGTTCTGGTCGAGGTCGCGCAGCGCAACGCGGCCGCCCAGGGCGTTCGCCAGGAGCTGGTGCGGGTGCACGAGTCGGAAAAGGGGGCGGCTCTGCTCGAGCTGCTACGAAGTCGCGAGCTCTCGCAGGTCCTGGTGTTCGTGAACACCAAGATCGGCGCCCGTCGCCTTGCACGGCAGCTGCAACGCGATGGCGTCAATGCCGATGCGATTCACGGCGACAAGACGCAAGAAGAACGCATGAAAGCGCTCGAAGCCTTCAAGGCGGGTGCGATCCGCGTGCTGGTTGCGACCGACGTTGCCGCCCGCGGTCTGGACATCACGGAGCTGCCCGGCGTCATTAACTACGACGTGCCTTTCGCTCCCGAGGACTACGTGCACCGAATCGGCCGCACGGGGCGCGCCGGGGCCTCGGGGCTGGCAATCACGATTGCCACCGGCGCCGACGACCGGGCGATCGCCGCAATCGAGAAGCTCATCAAGACCCGCATCGCGGTGATGCCCCTATCATTGGCCGAGGGGCAGCGGCCGGCGCGCGAGTTCTCCCGCGGGGCGCAAGAGTCCCGGCGCGGCCGCGCGCCACAAGGCAGCGCGCGCGCCGAGCGCCGCGAGCGGGAGGTCCCTCCCGCCACTCCAGGCGGCTCACCGGCCGTGCGCGCACCCGCGAGCGGAGCCGACGAAATTTTCTTCAAACCCTATGAACCCAGCGCCCCGGAGTCCTCCAGTGGCGAACAGGGGCAACCGGCGCCAGCGCCGCCGCAGTCGGCGCGCGCGGATGGCGCCACCAAGCGCACGCGTCGTGCCGCCCTCTTGGGTGGCGCAAAGCGCTAGGGGTGAGCCGCAGTCGGCCTAGTCGGTTGAACGCGGCGCTCGAGGCGACGTAATGGCCAGTGCGCGCGGCCCCTCTACAGCCTGCGCCAGCGTTCGCGCAAGCAGGTGCGCGGCGCGCTGCGAGTAAAGGAAGGGAACATGCTGCGAACCGTTGCCGCCGGACTTGCCGGCGGCCTGGCCTTGAATGTCGCGATGCTGCTCACTTTTCGCACCATCGGATTTGGATGGAACGGCGAGGGCATTTTGCTCACCTCACCGATGCAAAGCAAAAAACTCATCGCAGTATGGACGCAGATCGAACCGCTGCCGCTCGTTGTTGCGAATCCGGGCCCGATTGTTGGCGGTCTGCTGCTCTTTGGCATCGGCCAGGCGTTCGTGTATCGCTGGCTCGCACCGGCCTGGCCGCAAGGGGTGGTGCCTCGAGGGGCGCGCTTTGCCCTGTTGCTGTTTTTTCTGACCTTCATGTTCTGGGAGTTTTTCACCCCGTTTAATCAGTTCGGCGAGCCTCTGGCGCTCGTGCTGCTCGAACTCGTGTTCTGGGCGGTGATCGCCGCCGCCGATGGGTTCGCGATTGCGGCGGTGATGGAACGCCGTAGACGCTGAGTCGCGCCGTCAGTTGCGCCGACTTCTGCGGACTTTGCGCGCGGGCCTCTGCGGCGTGTCCGGTGCGGAATCGTTCTCCGGAATGCGCGCGAAAAAGCCGCACCTGCGCTTTTTTTAGTGTGCGGCCGCGCCGCGAGCGTCCGGGCCGGACGCTTCGCTCGAGGGATTCGAGGCGCTCGCAGTCGCGCCGTGGCCTGCGCGTTCGCGCTCTGCGAGAGGCACTTTCACCACGGTCACGGTACACGCGGCCTGTGCCACGACCTGGGTTGAGACGCTGCCCAGGTAGCGGCGCAGCGAAGAGCCTCCCCGCGAGCCGATGACGATGTGGTCAACCCGATTGCTGTGCGCGTAGTCGAGGATCGCGGCGGCTGCATCGGGCGCCTCGAGCACATGAAAGCTCACGCGCCGGCCAGTCTGAGCAAGCGGCCGCGCCCAGTGCTGCAGTTGCACCAGGCGCTGCACATGGCGATGGGTTGCCGCGACGTCCGCCGGCGCCTCGATGGCCAGACGGGGTGTGCGCAGCACCGAGACGCACGCAAGCCGCGCCTCGGGTGCGGCCTGCAGAACCTGTCGTGCGGTCGCACGCAACGCCTCGGCAAGGTCCTCCCACTCCTGGGTGAAGTCCACGGCTGCCATGACGATCGGTGCGCGGTGCAGCTGCTGCGATGTCGAGCGCACGGTCGGCTTGGCGGCCAGGCGCCCGACGAGGCGCCGAAAGCGTCGCCAGGGCGATTGCGCCTCGGCCACCTCGGCTCTGTAGGTGAGCGCCACCGCCTCGGGGTGCGTGAGATCGAATGCAAGCTGCGCGGCGCTGGCATAGCGCTGCTCCGGGTCGACCTCGAGGCAGCGCAAGATGATCTCCTGCAGCCAAGGGGGAAAATCCGACCGGTGCACGCGAGGCGGCACGGGCTCTTCGTAGAGCCGTCGGCGCAAGCCCCGCACGCTGGTCGGCGCGCCGAAGGGGCGTGCGCCCGTGGCCAGGTGGTAGAGAATGACGCCCAGTGCAAACAAGTCGCTGCGGCTGTCAGTGCGGTTGTGCAGGACCTGCTCCGGGGAGATATAAGGGCCGGTGCCCATGGGAAGGCGAAATTGCTCGGCCAGCAAGTCGGGCAGGCGATCGTGCCGCGCCAAGCCAAAGTCGATGAGCACGGCGGTGCCGTCCTCGCGAAACATGATGTTGCTGGGCTTCACGTCGTGGTGGATGACTTGCTGCTGGTGCAGGTCGTGCAGTGCCTCGGCAACCCGGGCGCCGATTTCGGCGACTTCTTCGGGCGGCAACGGCGCCTCATCGAGGCGAGCGCGCAGCGATCGACCCTGGATGCGTTCCATCACGATGTAGGGCTGCGCCTCAAATCCACCGGCGGCAATCCAGCGCGGTACGTGCGGGCCGTGCAGCAGCGGCAGAATCATCTGCTCGACTTCGAAGCCGACGATGGCCGTCGCGTCTTCCCCGAATAGCGGAATCTTCATGATTCCGGGCACGGGCAGCTCGGGTTTGTTCACGCGCCACAGCGCGGCCATGCCGCCGCGATGCAGCCGCTCAACGAGCTCGAAGCCGTCGATGACCTGGCCCGGCTCCAGCGCGTGTCGCGGCGCTGCGTCAGGCCCCATGGAGCAACTGCTGCGCGTAGCGCGGCGGCAGACCGGCAGCGCGCACCTTGCGCGCTGCGCTCTGATTGTCGTAGGGCACGCGCCAGAAGCACAGCATGTCGGTCAGTTCGTCGAAGATTGCGTAGCACGCCGCCGGGTTGCCGTCGCGGGGCTGGCCAACCGAGCCCGGAAGCGCCAGCCAGCGGCGCGCGGCGCTCAGCGGTATGGGCGTGCCAGGAACCGGAGAAAACGTCTCCACGCGCTGCGTCAGTCCCATGTGGTAGAGCATGGGTTCGTGCATGTGCCCGCAGAAAGTGACGCGTGCGCGCACAACCTGCAGGTGGCGTGCCGCCTGCATGGGTCCGAGGATGTATTCGAAATTCTTCGGATCCCAGCCGTTTGCATGTACGTAGAGGCAAACCCCGTCCTGTGCGGTGAGGGGCAGCTCGCGCAAGAACTCGAGCTGCGTGGGCGAGAGTACCTTGCGGGTCCAGTCGATGCACTGGCGCGCATCGGCGTTCAAGCGCACGTCATCGGCGCCTGCGGCAGCTTCGTCGTGGTTGCCTCGAAGCGCGGTTGCGCCCCGCTGCACGAAGCCCATGACGGTTTCGACGACCCATGCGGGGTCGGCGCCATAGCCCACGTAATCGCCCAAAAAGACGTACTGCGTCGCGCCGTGCTCCTGCGCGTGCGCAAGACACGCCTCCAGGGCTTCGCGATTGCTGTGAATGTCCGTCAAAAGCGCGATCGTCATGGCAATGGGTCCGCGGCGGCGGCCACGCGAGGGCCGCTCACCGCCGCGTCGTGGCACCAGCGATCGCGCCAGCGAGCGACGGCCAGCTCCTGAAACCGGCCAATGCTGCTAGCTCCCGTGCGCGCAAACCCCAGGTGCTGCCAGGCCTGCTCGAGTTCCTCCAGCGCGTGGGACGGATCGACCGCGGGGGCATGAGTCTGTTTGGATAGCTTGCGGCCGGCCGCATCGCGCACCAGCGGCAAGTGCAAATACCGCGGCGTGGCCAATCCCAGAGCCCGCTGCAAAGCGATCTGCCTCGGCGTGTTGTCGAGCAAGTCGGCACCACGGACCACATGCGTGATCTGCTGATACGCATCATCGACGACGACGGCGAGCTGGTAGGCCCATAGGCCATCGGCGCGCCGGATGACAAAATCGCCCACAATTTTTTCGACGTCTTGCTCGAAGTGCCCGCAGCCGCGGTCCTCAAACGAGACGCTGCCGCCCTCAACCCGAAACCGTATTGTCCCCGCGCCCGAGGATCCGCGCGCGCGGCACGTTCCCGGGTAGGGCCGCGGGCGGCCCTTGGCCGAGGCGCTGAGCCCGGAGCGGGTACAGACGCAACAAAAGACCCTGCCGGCGCGCTCCAGTTGCTGCGCAGCAGCAAAATAAGCGTCCGACCGCGCGTCCTGGAACATGACGGGCTCGTCCGGGCTTAATCCCAAGGCTGCCAGAGTCGAGAGTTGCCGCGCAGCGATCCCCTTCTGTTCCCGGGGCGGGTCGATGTTCTCTATTCTTATCAACCACTTACCACAGTGCGCGCGGGCATCAAGCCAGCTTCCCAGGGCCGCGACCAAGGAGCCACGGTGCAGGGGTCCGGTCGGCGAGGGGGCGAAACGTCCGCGGTAGGTAGCACTCATCTTCGGGCATTCTTGCGCACCGGCGGCGTTGCCGGCATGGATTGTCTCGGATTTGCCGTTGTCTACCAGTTATACGGGAGTGATAATGGCGCAACCGCAACCCGGGAATCGCTTCTCGATCCGGCGTTGCCGCGCAAAAGGGTCGGCTTCTTTTCAACGTCTTGTACCCAAATTGGCTCGATGCCGTGACTTTCAACGATTTACGCGCGCCTGCTGCGGGAACTAACAAGCAAATTGCCGAAGTGCGCGGCAACGGAGACCCGTTTTCGGAGCACTCTGTACGAAACGAGAGCCTTTGCGCAGCGATTGCTGCTCGCAAGTGACGCTACCGCAATCATGTCAGCGTGGGATGCACGATCAGCCAGCAGCGCGCCCGTATCGAGCCTCGCATCACATGATCACGTTACCGATCGTAGAACAAGAAGCACGCCTTCACGGGATATGACGAGATCCACGATAGGCGACGACGGCGCCAACACCTCGCACTGGCATCTGGCTCCTGCGAGCTTTTTGATCTTGGGTTTCGTGGGCAGCGGACTTTCGGGGCACAACGGCGACTCCTGGTTCTGGATAGGCGCGCTGGCGCTCAACGTCATTGTGCGGCTCTTGATTCCGGTGGAGCCGGTGTCTCCCCGCCGACGCGCGGATCCCGCAGTGAGCCGAGCCGTGCGGTGGCGCGCCGCCTCCTATCTGCTCGACGCCGTTCTTTGGGCGGGCCTGGTGCTGTCGATCAATCCTCTGCCCACCGTGATGGCCACGCGCGTCGGTGGATCGCTCGCGGGAGCCATGTTGCTCTCCGCCTTGTCCTCGGCGAGCCGTTCCACGCCATTGGGTTTGGCAATGGCGTGGACCATCCCGGCGCTGGCCATTGCGGTGCATGCCGACAGTGGCGGGGCGATCGCGGTGGGCCTGCTGCTGTGGATGGCCAGCGTCGTATGGCTAGGCGCGACGCGGCCGGTTGCGGCGCCACCCCAGCGGCGCACGCGCATCGAGCCCACCGTGCCCCTGTCGGGAGGTTCGACTCGCCGCGGCGTGCAACTCGCCATCCAGACCTCAACGGCACCCATGATCGCGGTGCATGAGGGGCGGGTCTTCGAAATTAATGCGGCCGCCGCGGCGATGCTCGGGCAGATTTCCTTTGATTGCATTGGCCGGCGTATCGAAGAACTCGCCGTTTTTGAGCCTCCGAATGCCTTTGATCTTTCGCAGGCGGCGCGTGAAGGCCCGGTGCGCGCGACAATGCATCCGGTCGCATTGCCCGACGCGGATCCGATCACGGTTCGAGTCAAGGCCGGCCAGTCGCGAAGCGGCGAGTTAATCAGTGTATTGGCGCTCGAGGCGCCGCTTCTGACGGTCGTTGCGCCGCCAAAGCCGGCGCCGCAACCCGTGGAAAAGGCCCCCCGGGCGCCGCCCCCGCCGGCCCCGCCGGCTGCTCCCTCAGGCGTGCAGGTAGACCTTCGCCTCGAGAGCGAGCCGCTTGTGTCGGCCGGTCAGTTTGCGAGCGTGCCATCGCCGGAGAGCGCGGCCGCGGCGGCCGCTGCCGCGGCCCGCAGGCCGCCCGCGACGCGCCCGGAAGCACCGGCTGCCAAGGCTGCGGTTGCGGCCCCGTTGGCCGGCATGCCTCTTGGCTTTGGCTCTTCGGCCGAAGAAGGTGCGCAGGCTCTGGCGCGGTTACCCAACTTGTTGCCCAAGCTACCGGTGCTGGCCTGGGTCGTCGACGGCGACGGTCGCGTCGTTCATACCCACAGTCAGGAGGTACGCCG
>Ga0187778_10000388_pt1 | contig 31326 bp, 26 predicted proteins | sample 1015_Q2_SP5_20_M_FD_132418 | JGI IMG/M metagenome (GOLD analysis project Ga0187778, IMG submission 132418) | Tropical peat soil microbial communities from peatlands in Department of Meta, Colombia - 1015_Q2_SP5_20_MG | ecosystem: Environmental > Terrestrial > Soil > Wetlands > Peat | place... | reverse complement strand
CCTGTGTGGATTCCCGCGGGACACGCCGAAACGAGGCCGGGACGCCCCACTGTTGTCGTCCCGATGCTAATAGCGAAACGAGTTGAATAACAAAACGAATGGGGCGTGTCAACGCACATCTCCCGGCGCAACGATCCGCGCTGGGAGGACGGTGAAAGGGCGAACGTCCCCGACCTGCATCTTGGAAGCAGTCATAAGTCAGGCATGTGGATGCGGCAGGCGCAGGCATCGTTGCCTGCGGGCGGGAGCGATCAGCCTGCACCGGCGTCTTCTGGCTGCAACGTTACGGCGTCCCTGCAGCATCCTACGGTAAGCAAGCGGATTACTTCCGTTTGTCGCCTTCATCGGGTTGTTCGTTTCAGGCGGGTTTTGGTATAACAGATCGTCCGGCGGGTTTCCGGATGGTTCCAGCTTTTCCTCTTTATCCATTTTATTCGGAGGAATGCATTGATTGAAGTTCAGGATTTGACCAAGGCCTACGGCCCGGTCACAGCCGTGGACCACGTCTCATTCAGCGTAAACGAGGGCGAAATTCTCGGTTTCCTCGGACCCAACGGCGCCGGCAAGACCACCACCATGCGCGTCTTGACCGGATATTTGCCTGCGACCTCGGGAACCGCGAAGGTGGCTGGCTTCGATGTGACTACCGATTCTCTCTCCGTGCGTCGCCATATCGGTTACCTCCCCGAAGCACCGCCGCTTTATCCTGACATGACCGTCTCCGGATACCTGGATTTCGTCCTGCGTATCAAAAACGTCCCGGCTGCCAACCGAAGGGCGCGGGTGGACGACGCTCTCACGAAAACGAATCTCGGCGACAAGCGCAACGAGCTGATCAAGCGCCTCTCACGCGGTTATAAACAGCGCGTGGGATTGGCGCAGGCCCTGGTGCACGATCCGCTCGTCATCATTCTCGACGAGCCGACCGTCGGCCTCGATCCGAAGCAGATCATCGAAGTGCGCCACTTGATCAAGGGCTTGGCCGGCACGCACACGATTATTCTCTCGACGCATATCCTGCCGGAAGTCAGCATGACTTGCGACCGCGTGGTGATCATCAACAAAGGCAAGATCGTCGCCGTGGACACGCCTCAAAACCTCACGACGCAGCTCAGGGGCGCACAAAAGATTCACGTCGAGACGCAGGCGCCCGAAAAAGCCTTTGCGGACTTGCTGGCGCATATTGCCGGGGCGAGTTCCGTCAAGGTCGAGCCTGCGCGAGCCAGCGGCCGCGTGACTGCGACGGTCGAAGCTGGCGCCGGTAAAGAGATCCGCAACCTCATTGCCGCGAAGATCGTCGAAAAGGGCTGGCCGCTCTACGAACTTCGCGGCGTCAGTTTGAGCCTGGAGGACATATTCCTTCAGCTCACCACTGATGACGCGGCGCACGCTCAAGCGTCTAACAATTAGCTGAGAGAGTAGGAGAACTCATGCGGAGCGTTTACGCGATCTATCGCAAGGAGATGGGCCACTACTTCGTCTCACCCGTCGCCTACGTCGTTGTAAGCCTGTTTTTCCTCGTCACTGCATTCATGTTCAGTCAGTACCTCAGGGCGGTGGTTGAACAGTCGTTTGAAATGGGTCCGGATTTCGACACACCCAGCCAGTTGCTTCGCGCGTTTCTCGGCCTGCTAGCTCTGCTGTCGCTCTTCTTCATGCCGATGGTCACCATGGGGTTGTTTGCCGAGGAGCGCAAGCGCGGCACGATGGAATTGCTCATGACGTCTCCCGTTCGCGACGTTGACATCGTATTGGGGAAGTTTTTCGCTTCTCTCACGCTGTTCGTAGTGATGCTGTTTCCGACTGCGAGCTACGTTGCGTACGTCTGGCTTCACTCCGATCCCGCCCCTCCGCTGCGCGTTCTGCTTTCGGGATATTTGGGCGTCTTGCTGTTCGGCGGATGCCTGCTCGCCCTGGGCTCGTTTCTTTCATCGCTTACTGAGAGTCAGATCATCGCAGCCGTGCTCACCTTTGCAATCTTTCTTTTTTTGTGGGTCATCAGCTTCGGAACGCGCGACACGGAATCGGTTTTCGGGCAAATCATTCAATACATCTCGGTCATCGGCCATCTGGACGATTTCGAGCGCGGAATTATCGATACGTCGGGTTTGGTTTATTACCTGAGCTTCATCGGCTTTTTCATTTTTCTTACGGTGCGCTCGATCGATTCGCTGCGCTGGCGCCGCGCTTGATCCGTCGCGGCCCAATTAAGAGATCGACGCGCGCTGCTTAGAGCGGGGGACTCATCGAATGAAGAAGTGGACTCGAAATCAATGGGCCGAGTTGGCCGCGAGCGTTGGTGCCGCGGCGATTATCGGTGGCTACGTTCGCTATTCCTACCAGAATGAACTGCTTCTTGTCAGCAAGATACTCCTCATCGGCGGCGGCGTTCTTCTCCTCGCCGCGATCGTTCTTGGTTTCGAAGGCATCGTCAAATACTTTTCCCGGCGGTCCTCACAACTCGGCACGAATACCACCGTCCTCGCGCTGGCCGTTCTTGTCATCCTGGGACTTGTGAACTTCGTCAGTTACCGCCATCACAAGCGCTTTGATCTGACGACCGAAAAGCTCTACACGCTTTCTGACCAGACGAAAAAAGTGGTCGGCGCCCTTACGCAGGACATCAATATTGCCCGGTTCGCCAAGACTCCCAACGACCAGCTCAACGAATTGATGAGCGAGTACAAGAATCTCAGCCCGCACATCAAATTCCAGAATGTCGATCCGACCGAGAAACCCGATGTCGCCAAGGAGTACGGCGCCACGCGCATGGGCGACGTCATTATCGCAGCCGGAGCGCGCCATCAGCCGCTCGAGCCCGGCGTCGATGGTGCCTACAGCGAGCAGGACGTCACCACCACGATCATGAAGGTGACGCGCAACAGCGTGAAGATGGTCTGCTTCGTCACGGGACACGGCGAAAAATCGCTCGATGAAACTGGTGCGGAAGGTTATTCGCTCGCCGACCAGGGCCTGAAGAAAGAGGGCTACAACACCAATTCGATCAATCTTGTAAAGGAGAATGGCGTTCCGGCCAGCTGCGACATCGTGGTGATTGCCGGGCCGAAGCAAGGCTACTTCTCGCAGGAAGCTTCGCTGGTCAGCAAATACCTCGATGCGGGCGGCAAGCTCTTTATCGAAGTCGACCCAGAAACCGACGCCAAGCTCGACGATATTTTCAAGGAATGGAATATCAACGTCGGCAGCAATGTCGTCGTCGACGCGAGCGGCGTCGGCCGCCTCTTCGGGACCGGCCCGGGTACGCCGCTGGTCGTCGATTATGGTGAGAGCCCCATCACCAAAAATCTGCAAGGCGGCATGACGTTCTTCGAGCTCGCGCGCACCGTTTCCATCGCAGACAAAGCGAAGTCCGATCCCCAGGCGGTCGAGCTGCTCAAGACCTCTGAGCGCAGCTTCTGGATTCCGAAGCTCGTGCGCGAAGTTCAATTCGACCCCAAGACGGCCGGTCCGCTTTCGCTCGGCGTCGCTGCGAGCCAAACCGTCGGAGATAAGAGCGGGCGTCTCGTCGTGATCGGGAATTCCGCTTTCGCCGAAGATCAGTGGCTCGGCATGCAACACAACGGCGACCTTTTCTTCAATACGATCGACTGGCTCGCGCAGGATGAAAATCTGATTTCAATTCGGCCGAAACCAGCGACCGCGCGCCACATCACGCTCACCGAGGGCCAAATGGCCGCTCTTCAATGGTTCGAACTCCTCTTCCTCCCTGGATTTGTGATCCTCGTGGGCGTATCGATCTGGTGGAAACACCGGTAGCGGGCCAGAGTACACAGCCATGCTTATCCGAAAACCGACATTGATCATTCTCGTCCTGGCAATCGCCCTCGGCGGGGCTGTCTATTATTTCGATTGGAAGCGCGGCAACGAGGCCAAGCCTGAAACATTCAAGCGAGCCTACTCGCTCCAGGCATCCGACGTCGTATCCTTCACCCTCTCTCATCCTGCACGGCCCGGGGATCCCGAAATTCGCTTTTCGAAAACGGGAGGTTCGTGGCAGATCGCATCTCCGGTCACAACCGGAGCGGATCAGTCGGTGGTCGACGGCATCGTCGATCAGATTGCCGGTGCCGAGATCATGGAGACCGAGCCAGGCACCCCCGACAGGCTGAAGGCTTACGGCCTCGATCCCGCGCAGGCGTCGCTCGAGCTGCAGCTCGCGAACGGTCAGAAACATTCGCTGCTCGTCGGCACGAAGTCTTTTAACGGCAATTCCATCTACGCAATCGTGGATGGTGCAAAGAACGTGTCCTTGCTGCCGGAGCTCCTTTCTACCAGCACCGCGAGAACGCTCGACACGCTGCGGGACCGCGCCGTCCTTCATCTCGATAGCTCGAGGGTCGCTTCGTTCTCAATCAAGAGCGCATCCGGCGAGATCGCAGCCGCCAACGACAACGATCACTGGAAGCTGACGAAGCCCTTCGATACGCCCGCCTCGCAGGACGCAGTTACCTCGATGTTGCAGGCGGTCAGCGGCGGCACGATCACTTCGGTCGCCAGCGAAACGGCCGACAATCTTGCGCATTACGGCCTTGCCACTCCCGCGATTTCTTTCGCCGCGACGGATTCCGACGGCGCGCGATTCACGCTGATCGTCGGGAAAAAAGATGGCGATGCCTACTTCGCGCGAGACACATCCCGCCCCACTATTTTTCGGGTGAACGACGACCTCTACAAGAAACTCACCGAGAAATTCACCGATCTGCACGACAAGCAGGTGGTACACACAGCCTCTGCGGACATCCAGCAGTTGGAATTTCACAACGCTAGTGGCGCGATCTCTCTGAGCCGCAAGAAAGACGGCTCGGACCAGTGGGTCTTCGACGCGCCAGCCGATCAGAAGGGAAAGCTGGCTTCTAGCTGGAAGATTCTCGATCCGCTAACTGGGTTGAATGCCGAAGAAGTGATCGACCATCCTGTCGCGAACCTTCTCGCCGCAGTGTCTAAGTCGGCTGTGACGATTGTCCTGACCGATAGAGCCGGAAAGTCGGTTACCGTAAAGCTGTCCAAGGCGGTGGGCGACTTCGTTTACGCGCAGGCGAGCGATAGCCCGCCGCTCTTCAAGCTCAAGAAAGACGCATTAGAGGATTTTAACCTCAAAGCCTCCGATCTCGCGCCTTGAGGTGCGGCGCAATCGGTCAGATCAAGCCTGGATCTTGCCGCTGGGGTTCTCGCTTTGATTCGGCCAGGTGGCCAGAAGCAGAATATTTCCGCTGACCGGCGAAACGTGGATGTAGTAGACCAGCGCGTCGCTGTGCACCTCGTAGAATCCGCGCCGTTTGGAATCTGGAATGATCGTCGCACCGCTGCTCAAAATGTCTCGCAGCGCGAGAACAGTTTCCGCAGGGTGATTTCGCGGATCCTCGATCTGCCTTTCACCCGTCGTGCAAGCTGCCATTGAACTTATCCTCGCTTTCAATCCCTGATACGCGCAGCCGCATCTAAATGTTTCGTGCTGGTGCCGAAAAGGCCGGATTCTCGATCCATCATTCCCAATTTGGGAACCGATGGCGTTCCACGTAATTACCAAATAATAGGAAGGTTAACTCCCATCTTGCTACTTGCGCGGCGGTCCCAAAATTGCCATAGTCACGGCTTTTAAGGAGTTGGCGAACAGTGGCTAAGAAGACCAAGGCAAGCAAATCCAGCCGGCTTCACCGAGATCGCCGCCGCAAGCATCGGCACTGGCAGGTCACGGTGTATTACCACGACGGCGAGAAGTTTGCTCGCGTCTACATCGATCGCGACCGGGCTGAACGGTTCGCCGAGCGACAGAAAAAATCGCCGGTGGTCAAGGCAACCCGCATCCTCGAAGTAGACTAGGCTCCTGTCGGGGATTGCGCGCCGCAGCTCCGTCTCGCGGGTGCCGCCTCAATCCGCGCTCTGCCGCGGGGCCTTGTCCGCCGTGGGTCGCCGTGCTATAAAGAAAAAAGTAGTCGATTCAAGCTCTCCGGGCGGGATTCGTATAGTGGTAGTACGCCACCTTGCCAAGGTGGAGGCGAGAGTTCGATTCTCTTATCCCGCTCCAGATTTTGCTCCCGCAAAGGGCAGTTCCTTTTTAGCCTGCTCGCTGTTTTGAACACTGCCGTGAATGTGTTTCCGGTTTTTCGTGCCTCAATCCCAGTGGCCAGCTCTCCCAAGGCGTGCTAGAGTCTCCCCGCTCAGCCTATGCTTGCGTATCTTTGCGGCCCGATCGACTCGGCGCAGGAGGGCGGAAAGCTCTGGCGCCGCAAGCTCGCGCCCTTTCTGCGCGACCAACTCGGGCACCGCGTCTACGATCCTACTGAAGACACCCTAAAGAGCCTCAGCGAGGAAGAAGCCGCCAATCTTCAGGTCTGGCAAACGACCGATCTCGACCGTTTCCGGCGCGTCGTGCGCAGGATCATTGCCCACAACCTCGGGCTGATCGAGAATCGCGCCGACTACGTCATCTGCTATCTCGAGCCGGCTGCCAGTCACGACAGCGCCACGCCGGCGGCCCTGACCGCGGCCTACCGCAAAGGCATTCCCGTCTATTTGGTCACGCCCCTGCCTGTCGAAGCGGTCGACGGATGGGTGCTCGGCTGTTCCGATCAGGTATTTTCGAACGTTGAGAACCTCAAGGAATACCTCGCCTCGCGTTTCTCCCGTGAAAAGCAGACTCAGTTGTGGAACGAGTGACCAATCAAGTCCTTCCGGTGGAAAAGTTCATTGTTGCGGTCGGCAGCACGCGCCGTCCGAAGCTTGACGCCGTCCGCGAAGCGCTCGATCTTCTTGCCCCACGCTTCCGCCCTTCAGCTCAATTCGATGTCGTCGCGGTCGACGTTCCAAGCGGCGTTGGTCACACTCCACTTTCGCGCGAGGAATCGATGGCTGGCGCTCGCGGACGTGCCGAATCGCTTGCTCGTATCACGCGCGAAAACGGCGAGCTGTGGAATTACTTCGTGGGACTCGAAGGCGGCCTGGACGTGGTCCATGAATCCGGCCAGCGCTGGGTGTTCCTCGAAAATTGGGCGTATGTGGCGGACACGAGCGGTCGCGGAGCCTTTGGCCGCTCCGGCGCGGTCCTATTGCCCGAGCCGCTGGTGCAACAAGTGGTCGATCGCGGCGTCGAGCTTGCTGTAGCGATCGACGATTTCGTGGGCGCGAAAGGTATCCGCGACACGCAGGGTGCTTGGGGCGTCCTCACGCGAGACCTCATCACTCGCCGCGACTCCTTTCGCGTTTCAGTGGTCAGCGCGTTTGCCGCTCTCCTCGCTGATTCCTCCTCCTAAGCCGTAGCATTCGGAGGCCCTGTTCACTTCCAGCCGGAACAGCCGTAGAATAGGTTCTTACGGCAATGAACGCGGTACCCACGCTCGCGCTCGTGGCTCTGTTGGCATTGGGCGCCGACCAGCAGGGCTTGCTGCCATTCCGTTCGCAGCCGTTTGATTCGCCTTCCGAGACTCCCGCGGCGCTTGAGTCTCCATCTGCCGACACGACGGTTCCCGACACCACCGTACAACCGGGTGCACATTCCTCCGCGCCTCTTCGGCCTGAATCACGCCTCCTGCTGGTTCGCTACGTGGACGGCGAATTCGCAAAGCTCGTCCAGTCTCTCCCGGGCGGGAAAAAAGGCTTCAAGTTAGTTGTTGGCAAGCCTTTGAACATGCAAAAACTCAACGATACGCTGCGCCTTTATGGCACGGCCGCAGTGCGCGGCGAAACGATCCAGATCACCGGGCTGGAAATTCGTTCCCAAGAAATCATTGTGCAGATCAACGGCGGCACGAAGAAACACTTCAACTGGAGGCAGCACATCCAATTCGGAGTTGGCGATGTCGCTACGCCGCCGCAGGATATGACGCCGCTGGTACAGATCACCGGCGCGAATTTGGTCCTCGATTACGGCCGCCCGGTTCCGGACATGAGCCCGGACGACCTGAAGCACGATCTCGCCTCGATGCTCGACTTTTCCAAAGAGCGTTCTGCCACCGTCAACTGGATCGACACGCTTCCACAGCAATTTCAAGACGCCATCAAAGACCACCACGCCGTCGTTGGCATGGACTCGGAGATGGTGCTCGCGGCGATGGGCCGTCCGGAGCACAAAATCCGCGAAAAAAGCCCGGAGGGCAATGAAACCGAAGATTGGATTTACGGCAGCCCTCCTGCCCGTACCACGTTCGTCACCTTCGCCGGCGACACCGTCATCCGCGTCAAAGAATTTAACTGAGGCTCGATCGCGCAATGCGAACGCGCGCGCTATTCCTTCAGCTGGCGAGCCTTGCTGCTAGCTTTGCCGTCCTGGGGCTGGGCAGCCCTGCTTGCCTCGGTCAGCAACCGAGGCCAGCTGGTAGCGACATGCTGGAGAAGTTCCTACGACATCATCTGGGACAGCCACACGACGATGTGGACCGCGCAGTCCGCTACGTTGCCGGATTCGCGGATTTGAGGGATGACGGCGAAAAGGATGCCATCGTATACCTCCTGGGTCGCGCCTGGTGCGGAAGCGGTGGCTGCACGGCATTGGTGCTGGCGCCTACAGCAAATTCGTATAGGGTAATCACAACCATCTCCATCACGCGGCCGCCCATTCGAGTGTTGGTCGCGAAATCGAATGGTTGGCACGACCTTGCCGTTCGGGTTCAAGCTGGAGGCATCGAGACCGCCTATGAAGCCGAGCTCCCGTTCGACGGCAAGAGTTACGCACGCAATCCCTCGATGCCTCCTGCTCGGAGGGCGAAGCGGCACGCGGAAGGGGCGGTCGTCGTGCCGGCTGACGCGGATGGCTTGCCTCTGTATCCGTGATTTCATCGAGGAATCGTAATCTACTGCCGCGTTGACTTTTCTCGACACCCGCCCTAGCATCGTTCCGTCGTAACTCCTGCAGGCCCTTCCAGCAGGCTCATAATTCGCCGGTATTTCCCCGGAGGACACATGGCTGTCAAGGTTGGCATTAATGGCTTCGGACGCATCGGCCGAAATATCTACCGCGCCGCTCTCGGCGATCCGTCGGTCGAGATTGTCGCGGTCAACGACATTACCGACTCGAAAACTCTTGCTCACCTGCTCAAATACGATTCGATCCTCGGCAATCTTCCGAACCAGGTGACCCACACCGACGACTCCATCTCCGTCGACGGCAAGAGCTTCAAAGTTTTCAAAGTGAAAGATCCCGCGCAGCTCGACTGGGCCTCAGTTGGTGCCTCGATCGTCGTCGAATCCACCGGCCTCTTCACGAAGGGGGAAGACGCGCGCAAGCACATCCGCGGCCCCGTGAAGAAAGTGATCATCTCCGCACCGGCCACCGATCCCGACGCCACATTCGTCCTCGGCGTCAACGACAAGACCTACGACCCGGCCAAGCATGACGTCGTCTCCAACGCTTCGTGCACGACGAATTGCCTCGCGCCCGTCGCAAAAGTTGTACACGACACTTTCGGCATCGTCGTCGGCACCATGACCACGATTCACTCCTACACCAACGACCAGCGCCTACTCGATCTGCCGCACAAGGATCTGCGCCGCTCGCGCGCCGCCGCGCTTTCGATGATTCCGACGACCACCGGTGCCGCCAAGGCCTTGCATCTCGTCATCCCCGCGCTCAAAGGAAAGCTCGACGGCTATTCGCTTCGCGTGCCGACTCCGAACGTCAGCGTCGTCGATCTAACGGTGATGACCGAAAAGCCCGCCACGGTCGAGAGCGTCAACGCCGCCCTCAAGTCCGCCGCCGCTGGGCCGATGAAAGGCATTCTTGCCTATACCGAAGACGAGCTCGTCTCCGTCGATTTCCGCGGCAATCCGAATTCGTCGATCGTCGACGCCGGCTACACGCGCGTCGTCGGCAACAATTGCGTCAAGGTCCTCGCCTGGTACGACAACGAATGGGGCTACTCGTGCCGCTGTGTCGATCTCATCAAGCTTTTCGCCGCCAAACTCTAGCGCGAACAAGATCGCAGCGGCGCTTCGACAATCACGATGAACAAACTCTCCATTCGCGATCTCGACCTCAAGGGCAAGCGCGTTTTCGTCCGCGTCGATTTCAACGTCCCGCTCGACGGCGCCAAAGTCGCCGACGACACGCGCATCCGCGAAACGCTACCGACGCTCCGCCTCGCGATCGACCGCCGCGCGCGTCTTGTCCTCGCCTCGCATCTCGGCCGCCCGAAAGGAAAGGTCGATCCAAAATATTCGCTCGCGCCGGTCGCCGCACGCCTCCGCGAACTTCTCGGCAAGCCTGTCGATTTCGCTCCCGATTGCGTTGGCGCCGACACCGTCGCGAAAAGCAAAGCTCTCGCCGATGGCGGCGTGCTCCTCCTCGAAAATGTCCGCTACCATCCGCAGGAAGAGGCCAACGACGCCGAGTTCTCGAAACAGCTCGCTGCGCTTTGCGACGGCCTCTTCGTCTGCGACGCTTTCGGCTCTGCGCATCGCGCGCACGCCTCCGTCGTCGGCGTCACCAAGTTCGTCACGCAAGCCGCAGCCGGCCTGCTGATGGAAAAGGAGCTTGCCTATCTCGGCAAAGCCGTGTCGAATCCCGAGCGCCCTTTCGTCTCTGTCCTCGGCGGCGCGAAAGTCTCCGACAAAATCGAAGTCGTGCAAAATCTGATGAAGCTCGCCGACGCGATGCTCATCGGTGGCGCGATGGCTTACACATTTCTGAAATCACAGGGCAAGCCGGTAGGGAAGTCGCTCGTCGAAGACGACAAGCTCGATCTCGCTCGCGGCCTGCTGGACGAAGCTCGCAAGCGCAATTTCCGCCTGCTGCTCCCGGTCGATCACGTCCTCGCCGAATCGCCTGATTCCACGGTCACGAAAATCACGGATATCTCCAGCACTCCCGACGGCTGGATGGGCCTCGACGTCGGTCCGAAAACCATCGATTTGTTTGGCCAAGAAATCTCAAACGCAAAGACGATCGTCTGGAACGGTCCGCTCGGCATGTTCGAGCGTCCCGCATTCGCGCAGGGAACTCTCGCGATGGCTCGCGCCGTTGCCGCCGCGACGAAATCCGGCGCGACCTCCATCGTCGGCGGCGGCGATTCCGTCGCCGCCGTTGAACAATCCGGCCTCGCCGATCAAATTTCGCACATTTCCACCGGGGGCGGAGCCTCGCTCGAATTTCTCGCCGGCGAAAAGCTCCCGGGCGTCGAAGCCCTAACGAACGCGGGCGGCTAAAGCACCGATAGGAGAATCGATTGCGCCGCCCGGTCATCGCCGGCAACTGGAAAATGTACAAGACGGCCGCGGAAACGCGCGCCTTCTTTCAGGCGTTTGCGCCGATCGTCGCCGCTTCCAAACATTGCGACATCGTCGTCGCGCCGCCCTTCACCGCGCTCCCCGCAGCTGTCGAGTCTGCGCGCGGCACGTCGATTTCGATCGCCGCGCAGAATGTTTACTGGAAGCCCGAAGGCGCCTTCACCGGCGAAGTCTCAGCGCCAATGTTGGTCGAGCTTGGCTGCCGCTCCGTGATCATCGGTCATTCCGAGCGCCGCCAGTTTTTTGGCGAAACCGACGAGACCGTTCACCGCAAGACTAAAGCCGCGCTCGAAGCCGGCCTCACACCGATCGTCTGCGTCGGCGAACACCTTTCCGAGCGCGAGTCCGATCTCACGAAATCGGTCCTGCAGCGCCAATGCGAGTGCGGCCTCGCCGCGTTGACCGCTGCCGAGTTCTCGCGTATTCTGATTGCGTACGAACCGGTTTGGGCGATTGGCACGGGCCGCACGGCAACTCCTGATATGGCCGCGGATGCTCATCGGCACATTCGGAATGTTGTGGCGGCGCTGTTCACGTCGGAAATAGCCTCCGCACTGCGAATTCTCTACGGTGGCAGCGTCAAACCCGAAAATATAAAGGGGTTAATGGCGCAGGATGAGATCGATGGTGCGCTCGTCGGCGGAGCGAGCCTCGACCCGAAATCGTTCGCCGCGATCGTGAATTACTAGACGCGAAATTCTAAGAAGCAAGGCAGGGGCAATAGATGGGAATGCCGTCGTGGGCAAAGTGGGGTTTGTCGTTCGTAATCGCTGCCGGGTTGATCTGGCTCGGCTGGCGAGTGATGCCCGTACTCGTGACGCTGCACATTCTCGTCTGTTTCGTACTCGTATGCGTCATCATGCTGCAGAGTGGTAACGCGGCCGATCTCGCCGGCGCATTCGGCGGCGCAGGAAGCCAGACGGCTTTCGGCCCCCGCGGCGCTGCGACATTCCTTTCTCGCGCGACCACCTGGTGCGCCATCGTTTTCATGGCCACTTCGCTCGCGCTCTCGTTTAAGCGCGCGACGCCCGCCTCGAGCACAGGCTCGATTCTCGAGCAGACGCAGAAGGCCGGCACCGCCCCCGCCAAGCCCGCTGCGCCGGCTACACCGCTCACGCCGCTGCAGCAGCCGTCTCCAGCGCCCGCGCCTCAAACTCCGCCTCAAAAGTAGCCGCGCTCGCCATCGAGCGAGTTTTTCCTTATAGGGGCACAGCATGCTTGGCACAAATCCTAGGCGAGATGCCGCCATTTGCCCGGAGGTCGCCATCTTCTTGCTTGCGCACTCTTCTGCTACAATTTCTCTGCTTACCCCATGATTGCGGTCGTGGCGGAACTGGCAGACGCACCAGCTTGAGGGGCTGGCGGTAGCAATACCGTGGTGGTTCGAATCCACTCGACCGCACCAACATTTCCAACTGAAGCGTCCCATGGCTGAAATCAAAACGAAGCTCACAAGATCCTCCGTCGCAGACTTCCTGAATTCGATTAGAGACGATCAGGTCCGCAAGGATTGTTGGACCATCGCGGCCATCATGGAAAAGGCAGCCAAGGCCAAGCCCAAAATGTGGGGGACGAAAATCGTCGGATTCGGAAGTTGCACCTACCGGTACCCAAACGGCCGCGAGATGGACTGGATGCTGATCGCCTTTTCCCCTCGCAAGCGATACATTTCCCTTTATACGTATCCGGAGATTAAGGGCCGCAAAGAGTTCATGGCAAAGCTGGGGAAACATTCCGCGGGTAAATCCTGCGTCAATATCAAGCGGCTGTCCGACATCCACTTGCCCACATTCAAGAAGCTTGTGCAGGGCTCCGTCGACGGAATGAGAGAAGCGCATCCTCCGGCGAAGTGACATCCTTCGCGCGATCTATCCGTAGAAAGTTCTGGCGCTTGAATTCTCCGCCCGCTTTTGTTTGTATGATGACGTGTCAAAGGTAAGCGCTCGCCCTCCTTTCAGCGGTTCGGCTTCTCCCGCGCTTGTTCTGGCTGTTTTGCTGGTCATCTTCGTTGCCGCCACCGTGTACGTCGTCGTCGCGCGCCTTTATCCCGCGCCACCGCCGATCTCGCAGGATGCGGTCCAGGTCGACCACCAATACAACCTGACTCTGTACGTCACCGGGGCCGCTTTTGTGCTCGCGCAACTCGGTCTCGCATGGGCTGTTTTTCGCTTTCGTGACCGCGGCCAGAAGGCGAGTCACATTCGCGGCAACGTCGCGCTCGAAATTCTCTGGACGTCTGTCACGGCCATCGCTTTCGTTGGCCTGGGGATTCTCGGCCGCAATGCGTGGGCCGGCGCCCGATTCGCGCCTGCCGCTCCCGGCGCGATCCAAATCGAGGTCACTACCAATCAGTTCGTCTACACATTCCGCTATCCTGGTCCCGATGGAAAATTTGGCCGTCTCGATCCGAGCCTTGTCAGCGCTCCCGCTGGAAATCCACTCGGAATTGATCCCAATGATCCCGCCGGCCGGGACGATATTGTCGTTGCTTCACTCACCGTTCCCGTGAATCGTCCGATCGAACTGCTGGTACGCTCGCAGGACGTAGTGCACAACTTTTTCGTTCGTGAGCTACGCCTTCAGCAGGACGCGGTGCCCGGCATGGTGATCCCCGTCCATTTCACCGCCGACCGTATCGGCACGTATGAAATCGTCTGCACGCAACTCTGCGGCCTCGGGCACTACAAGATGCACGGCCTCCTCAACGTGGTCTCCGAGTCTGACTACGACGCTTTTCTGAAGCGCGAGGCACTCCCCCAGTGAGCTCCAAGCCTCGCATTGCGCACGCTGCAACCCATACCCAAAATAATTTTCTTCGCCGCTTCGTGTTTAGCACCGACCACAAAATCATCGGCCTTCAATACTTTTTTCTGGCTTTCGCTGCCGTCACGATCGGGACAATTCTTTCGCTTCTGATTCGTTTCCACCTCGTGTGGCCGGCGGCGCATCTTCCCTTCGTCGCGGGCGGCATCATGACGCCCGAGCAATATCTCGCGCTCGTGACGATGCACGGCACGATCATGGTTTTCTTCGTTCTCACGACCGCGCCGCAGAGCGCCTTTGGCAACTATTTTCTGCCGCTACAAATCGGCGCCCCGGATATGGCGTTTCCGCGCCTCAACATGCTTTCGTTCTGGCTCACGCTGTTGGCGTTTCTCGTGATGCTCTCCGCGTTTCTGGTCCCAGGCGGCGCGCCGATCAGCGGCTGGACGGCCTACCCACCCCTCAGCGGACTGGGCGAGATCACCGGCCCGGGCGAGGGCATGGGGCAATCGCTTTGGGTCGCGAGCGTGCTGATCTTTTGCGTCGCTTCACTCTTGGGCTCGATCAACTTCATCTCGACAACGATCGATATGCGCGCGCCAGGAATGACCCTGACACGTATGCCGCTCACCGTTTGGGCCTGGTTCGTGACGGCGATCCTTAGCCTGCTGGCATTCGCTGTGTTACTTGCCGGAGGAATCTTGCTCGTGCTCGACCGCGTCGCCGGAACCAGTTTTTTCCTGCCCGCGGGTCTTGTCGTGAGTGGCGAAGTCCAAACTCACGACGGAGGTTCACCGCTGCTTTGGCAGCACCTTTTTTGGTTCTTCGGGCACCCGGAGGTTTACATCGCGATTCTGCCGGGCATGGGAGTCGTCTCTCACATCCTCGCCAATTTCTCGCGAAAGCCTGTCTTCGGCTACCGCGCCATGGCATTCGCGATCTGCGCCATTGGTTTTCTTGGATTCCTCGTCTGGGGCCATCACATGTTCGTCAGCGGAATGAATCCGTACTCCGGCCTTACTTTTTCTCTTCTCACGGTTTCGATCGGCGTGCCGTCGGCCGTGAAAACGTTCAATTGGTTGGGCACGCTCTGGGGCGGCAGAATTCAATTCCACTCGCCGATGCTATTCGCGATTGGCTTCGTTTCTTTTTTCGTGACCGGCGGGCTCTCCGGCATTTTTCTCGCGCAGCCAGCTGTCGATACCGAACTGCACGCGACCTACTACGTCGTCGCGCACTTTCACATCGTGATGGGCGTCGCCGCAATCTTCGGAATTTTCGCCGCGACGTATTACTGGTTTCCCAAAATGTTCGGACAACGCATGAGCGAGCCGCTGGCGAAACTCCACTTTTGGGTCACATTTGTCGGCGTCTATTGCATTTTCATGCCGATGCACTTCGTCGGAATCGCGGGCGGAATTCGTCGCTACGCCGATTCGACCGGCGCGACGTATCTGGCCGCGCTTGAGCCGCTGCATCGCTTCATGACCATCGCCGCGTTCATCACGGCCGCCGCACAACTCATCTTTTTCTACAATTTGTTTCGAAGCTTGAAGAGCGGCGAGCGTGGGGTCGAAAACCCATGGCTTGCGACGACGCTCGAGTGGACGACCGCGTCGCCACCTCCCGCCGATAATTTCGCCGGGTGCTTTCCGAGCGTTTATCGCGGGCCCTATGAATACAGCGTCCCCGGCGCCGCTCAAGATTTCTTGCCGCAGCACCTGGCGCCCGAGAAGCTTCCATCCGGAGGCGAGGAGCGAAACCATGCACGCTAGCTCGGTCGCGGAAATTTTCGAACGCGGTGGCAGTGGCGGAGCCGGAAACGGCAGGCCACTCGGTGGCGGAGAAGGAAGCCGCAACCCGGGTGTTCCGCAGCGGACCTACGTCACCGGCATGATTCTGGCACTCGGCGGAATTCTGATGTTTTTCATGGCGCTCGTCAGCGCCTGGGTCGTCCGCAAAGGATTTCCGAACAGCGACTGGCAGCCGATCGAGCTCCCTCGCATACTCTGGCTCAACACTGTGATTTTGATCGCCAGCAGTTTTACCCTCGCGCGTTCGCGGCGATCGCTAATCGTGGGGCGCGATGAGGACTCGCGCCACTGGTGGGGAGTCACAACAATTCTCGGACTATTTTTCCTCGCGGGGCAGCTGCTTGCGTGGCGCCAGATGATTGCCACAGGATTATTCCTCGCGACAAATCCGAGCAGCAGCTTTTTCTACGTCTTCACATCCGCGCACGGGCTGCATATTTTCGCGGGAATCGCGGCATTGCTCACGATTGCGGTTCGTCCGCCGCGGCGCTTGACGCGAGAAACAGTGACGAGGATCGTGGCGCTGTACTGGCATTTTCTCTGCGCGCTGTGGCTTTTGATACTTGGATTACTTTGGTTCGGAAAGTGATTTCGAGACAATGACTGGCATCGAGATGCTTCGATATCGAGTCAAATCGGGTCTCGGGGTGGGCCGCGAAGTCATTCTACGTAGGTGTCAATTTTGTGCGCTTTTGCGCAGGTTAAGAGCACTTAGGTGCACGTTTTTGGCAGTTTTTTGCACGCTCGCACATGCCTCCGGCGCCGCCGCGCAGGGCTGCGCCATGTGTTACCAGAACGCCGCGGCCTCTGGCACCTCGGGTAGCTCTGCACTCCGCCACGCGATCCTCATCCTGCTCGTTCCGGCCGCTAGCCTCTTCCTCGGCATCTTCGGCCTCATTTTCCGGCGTGACTCGAGGCGTTAGTCGGGCCCGGGTTGAGAGTCGGTCACATGCTCGCCGCTGAATCGGGTTTCGTTGAAGGCCGGCAAAGAAAGTATGATTCTTAACACCCGAATCTAGTCGCTCTACCAATTCTTGTATAGATGCGAGAATTCCTCCGGTGAAACCTCAATCCGAATTCGCGTATCTCCTTGAGTATCCGAGTATTTGTCGTATAGAATCCCGCCATTGCTTGCCACGCATTTTTGGTATCGCGCGTGCAAACGTCACGGCATCCCGACCTTACGGGGAGCGTCCGGGTGTGACGAAAAGCAGTGCGAACGCGGTAAGTCGCCGGCAAGAAGCGATCTGGCATAGCCGAAATCGACAATCGAGCTCAGTTTCACATTCGGATAGGGGGTGTGTAATGAGGAAGCTTGTCTCCTTAGTGGCGGTTCTCCTGGCGTTGCTTGCCACTTGTTCTTCGGTGGTGAGCGCGCAAGGAACCGGCACGGCGTCCATCACGGGCACTGTGACTGATCAGTCTGGCTCCGTACTTCCGGGGGCTAGCGTGAAAGTGACGGACACACGAACCAACACAGACTATTTCGCCAAGACGTCCGGCGACGGCACCTTCCGAATCACAGACCTGCCGCCCGGACCGGGCTACTCGGTGACGATCAAGAAAGACGGCTTCCAGACGATATCGATCGCGAATCTATACTTGGCGGTAGCGGTGACAACGACGCAGGACATCAAGATGGAATTAGGGTCTATCGAACAAACGGTGACGGTGACCGCGACAAGTTCGGTGACTCTTGATACGACAGACGCGACGATCGGCAACAACATCGACACTCACGCCATCGAGAGCTTGCCGAACGAATATCGCGATGACCCTGCTAACTTGCTCCGGTTGTCTCCCGGCGTCGTGAGTGCACTGACGCCCCCGGGCGGACCGGCGTCAGGGACTGGGTCGATAGACCCCAATCTGACGCGAGACGGTTCCATCCTCGGCGGGCGCACGGACCAGAACAACATCCTCATCGACGGCATCGACTCGACAAATATCTCGAGCGGATTTGCTTTTGCGAGCGTTGCCTCCGTTCCAGTCGAATCGGTTCAGGAATTCACGGTTCTTGTGGGCAATCCGACCCCTGAGTATGGCGGAGGGAGCGGAGCGCAGACCCTCATCACGACGAAGAGCGGAACGAACGATTTTCACGGTTCCGCTTACGAATACAACCGCACAGCTGCGACAGAAGCCAACACTTACTTCAATCAGATTGCTGGCGTCCCACGAACGGCGCTGATTCGGAATCAGTTCGGCGGCAACATCGGCGGACCGATCTGGAAGAACAAGGCATTCTTCTTCTTCGAGTATGACGGCAGGCGCGACAATGAGGCTGCTCCAGTTCTAGAATTTGTGCCGTTTCCTCATGTAAAGCAGGGCGAAATTGCCTATATCAACAGTACTGGGATGGGAGGGGCTTGCCCGAACAATAGCCGTTTAACATCAGCGGACGTACCCACTGCGTGCGTGAACATTCTTACAGCGGCGCAAGTGACTGCACTCGATCCCTGCTCACACGTGAGCTGCACCTCTACTCCCGGTTTTCAATCGGCCGGTATTGATCCAACGCTGCAGGCCCTATTTAAGAGCCGGTACCCGAATCCAAATGATTACACCGTCGGTGACGGCCTAAATTCAGCCGGTTTCCGCTTCAACACCGCGACGCCGTTGCGCGAAAATCAGTATCTTTCTCACGACGACTTTAACATTAACAGCAAGAATCAGCTTTTTGTGAGGTTCGATTTCAGGAACGAGACGACCGTGGTGACCCCAAATGCTTTTCCGGGAGATCCTCTTACGTCGCCGGACCTGCTTCAGGACCGGTCGTGGGTCCTTGGGGAAACCTGGACAGTCAACTCGAACCTCGTGAACCGATTCACGTATGGCGAATCGCGCGAGAACGACGTTCAACCGATTTTGTTCAACCCCAGCGGAGGACTTTACGAGCTGGAGTTCATGAGCGGGATTATCTCGAATCCGTATCTTCGCCAGTCGGCATTCGGCACCGTCGCCCCGGAACCCACCTTCCGCGACGATCTTACTTATGTGCACGGGAACCACACATTTACTTTTGGCGGCCAGTGGAATCCCGTACTGATTCACGACATTCTCACAAACGACTTCGCGTTCATTCAAGAAGGGCTCGGTGGCAACATTCCCAGCCTTCCCACATACAAAGCAGCAAACCCGATCAATGTGAGCCCGCAGGACCTCCTGGATGATCCGGTGGCCATTGCAAAATACGATAATGCGCTCGTTGGCGCGTTGGGAGCAGTCTGGAATCTTCAAGCGCTAATCAACTACACGGGCAAAGGCGTTGCGCTTAGTCCCGGTTCGAATGTCAGCCACACTTATCGCATCACGAATCTCGCGGGTTATTTCAACGATTCTTGGAAGGTTCGTCGCGACGTGACACTTACGATGGGAGTTCGTTATCAATACCAATCAGTACCTTACGAAATCCATGGAGTCCAGGCGAGCTACGAAAACACGAATTTCAAACAGATCATGGAGGCTCGTATTGATAATGGGCTGGCGGGGATCGCAACTCCGACCTCAACTCCACTGCTCACGTACTCGCTGACAGGCAAGGCAAACAACGCACAACCACTTTACAGTCCCGAGTACCACGACTTTTCGCCGCGACTGGGGGTCGCGTGGAATCCCTCTGCGACCGAAGGTATTCTAGGCAAGCTCCTGGGCGACCATAAGACCGTACTCCGAGCAGGAGCCTCGATCATTTACGACCAGACGGTGGTCAACAACATCATCGCCCTAGAGAATCAAGGAGACTACACGTTCGGCGGATCTTTTGCAGAGTCATTCGGAGTATCCGGCGATCCGATCAGTTCATTGGAACAGGAGCCGAGGTTCAATGCCATCAATGCGTCTCCGGTGCCCGTGATTCCACCGACGTTTCAGACACCGATAACCCCCTTTGCGATTTTCAACTACGACGTCGACAATCAATATCGGACGCCGTATTCGATCATCACTTCATTCGGCATTCAGCGGCAACTCCCGTGGGGCGTGCAGTTCGAAGCTGACTACTACGGGCGGTTTGGCCGAAGGCTCTTCGTGTTGGCGGATGCTGGGCAGGCGGTCAACTTCGTCGATCCGAACAACCCGTCGCACAGTCTTGCTGGAGACTTCACGACTCTTGAGCTGGAGGCTCAGGGTGGCGTGCCCGTGACCAGCGTCAAGCCTTTGCCGTTCTTCGAGGACGAGGTTCCGCAAACCGGGCTAAGCTGCGCGACTCTCAATGCGCTTATCCACACGGCATTCGGGAACTGCACGCAAGCGATCTATGAGGCTTTCAATTCCGCGCTCGTTCAGGGGAGTACTGCCGGTGTGCTCTACGGTCTCGGGTTCCAGGGGACGAACATCGGTCTTACGCCCCAATTCGCTGTCAATGCGCTCGGTACGAACTTGGGCAATTCTTCTTACAATGGTCTGGTTACGACTGTGCGTAAACCTTTCGCTCATGATCTGCAGGTTGTATTCAACTACACGTATTCACATGCAATCGACAACAACTCGACGGTTCCTCATGCCAACGGCAACTTCGAGCCGGGCGTCACGACGATTCTGTGCGATGCCACAAACGGGCATATCTGCCGTGGCAACTCCGAGTACGACATAACGAACCAGATCAACAGCTATTTCGTTTACAGCTTGCCATTCGGTCACGGCGAGAAATTCGGGAGCAGCGTTAGCAATCTCTTGAACGAAGCGATTGGAGGATGGCAAATCGCAGGAATTGAAACCTGGCAGACGGGATTCGCTCTCACGGCGGATAACGGGATTGCCAGCACGACCAGTCTTGCGTCCGATGCAGGAGATATGTTCATCGGACCGAAGTCTGCGCTCGCCGAAAACGTTCACGTTGACCCGGCGCTGAATGGTGCGGTCGAGATCTTCAAGAATCCGACGGCAGCGGCAGCAGCGTTCGTCCCCCTAACCGGCTTGCAGGTCGGCACGCGCGACAACCTGCGTGGGCCGCATTTTTCAAACCTCGATGTGACGGTTCTCAAGAATTTCCCGCTCCCGAACGAAAAGTACCGGTTTCAATTCCGCGCCGACGCCTACAACGTCTTCAACCACACGAACTTTGGATTGCCCGATCCGAGCCTCTCGGACGGTACTTTCGGCGTGCTCACCTCCCAAGCGGGCAACGAGCCGTCACGTGTGATGCAGTTTGCATTGCGGTTCGACTTCTAAGAGTTCAACAGCTAGATGCTTGAGAGCGGGCGGATTTTTCGCCTGCTCTTTCTTTTTGGGATCTGTTTCGGGAGAGCTAACGACCTATACGTGCTCGAGCTGGGCGAGGCGGAAGGGGTCGCCGGTTTTTTCGTGGAGTTCGCGCCAAACGCGCTCCGGCTGCGCCAGAAAAACCTCCACGACGCGCGGATCGAATTGGCGTCCCGCGAACCGCCGAATTTCATCTCGCGCGGCGGAAATCGGAAGCGCCTTGCGGTACGGCCTATCGGAGATCATCGCGTCCAGCGTGTCGGCCACCGCGAAAATTCTCGCACCCAGCGGAATCTGTTCCCCTCGCAATCCGCGGGGATAGCCAGTCCCGTCAAAAAATTCCTGGTGCGAGAGAACGATTTCGGCGGCTTCCTTCAGGAACGGAATCCGCTGAAGCATCGCGAAGCCGATCTCGCAATGCCGGCGCATCACTTCGCGCTCCTCCGCCGTTAGCGGCCCTGGCTTTCGAAGAATGGAATCGGGCACGCCCATCTTCCCAATGTCGTGAAGGAACGCACCACGCGCGATGTGGCGCAGCAAGCCTTTATCCACTCCCATGGCCCGCGCGATGGTGATGGTGAACGCAGTGACGCGCTGGCAGTGACCCTCGGTCTCGGCGTCCTTGGCGTCGAGCGCACCGCCGAGCGCTTCCAGCGTGTAGTCGTACGACTGCTCCAAATCCTGCAGCGTGATCGAGAGCTGCTGCGTGCGCTCGGCCACGAGCTGTTCGAGATCGCTCTGATAAATCCTGTTTTCGAGAACGAGCCTCCGGTGATCAAGCGCCCGGCGAACGCTCAGGTGAAGCTGGTCCTTTTCGAACGGCTTCAAAACGTAGTCGTAGGCGCCTGCGCGGATCGCTTCGAGAGCGATCGAAATATCGTGCATCGCCGTGACCATGATCACGGGTACGTCCGGGTCGTCTAGGCGCAGCTCCGCCAGCAACTTCAAGCCATCCATTTCGGGCATGACGATGTCACTGAGGACCAGGTCGTAGGTGTCCTGGCGAAAAGCCTCGAGGCCTTTGCGACCATTTGGGCACGTGGTGCAGCGATAGCCCTGCGCTTCGAGCAAAGTCGAGATGACCTCGCGAATCGCCTCTTCATCATCGACGACGAGAATTTTTTCTTGTTCCACGTGGGCACCGACTCAATGGTCATTATAATGCACGGCACACGGGCGGATTGGGTTCGTTGCCCAATTTCGAAACCCTGTGCTAGGTTTCGTAATGGCTTCCTGATATCCCCGAAACCGCTTGGAATTATGAGCAGATACGCTTGAGAGTGGCGGAGCGCCGCTACAACTCGTGGTATGAGCTTTGCTTCCAATCCGGGGTTTCTCGCCGTCGCCTTCATGGAAGGCTCCGCCGCCTTCATTCTGCTCGTGATCTACTGGTTGCTCGCCGCAAACTTCTCCGCGCGGTTCTTCAAATACTGGCTGGCGGGCTGGACTGTCTACACCGGCCTCGAGGGCGTCCGGATTTATTCGCTCTGGCGCGGACGGGCGGACGACCTTCACTTGGGACCGTGGCTATCGATGGTCGCTGCGGTGTTGTTCTTTGCAGCGATCCTAGAATGCCTCGGGCCCGGCCGAACCGTGGCGCAGTTGTGGCCGATCGGGGTGATCGCTGCGAGCGCGTTTGTCGCGCTAGGCTCGGTGGCGCGCCTACCCAGCTTCGAGCAATGGGCTGCGGCGCTGCTCGAATCGCTTCTTTACGTCTCGGCTGGGTGGATTTTCTGGCGGGGCCACGCGCGACACCGAGGAGTCGGATGGAAGCTGCTCGCCGGCGCGCTGCTTCTGCGGGGGCTCCACGGCTTCGACCGGCCCGATTGGTCCGCACACTCCGTTGAGCTGTTCCGGCTTTCCTTCCACGGATTGTTCGGAATCATGATGGGAATAGCGATGGCCGTGCTGGTCCTCGAAGCGGGCCGGAGTCGGACAGAGGATTTGAGCGAGAAGTTGCGACGGCTTGCGTTGATAACGGCAGAGGCGACGCAGACGCTCAAGGTGGACGAGGCGTTGCAGAGCGTCTTGCAACATCTGGTGGAGAGTCTGAGCGCGAGCCACGGCGTGGTGTTTCTGGCCAATGAGCCTGGCAAACCCGCGGGGCTGGTTCTGCGAGCGTCCGTCGGCTTCAGCGATCGATTTCGAAGGCAGAGCGAACGGATGGCTCCCGTAGAACCGTGGATGCAAAGTGCGTTTGAGCAGGATGCACCTGTCGCTGTGCACGCTAATGACAGCGAGCCCGCGCAATCATGGCTCGAGACAGAGAAGCTATCGTCGATTGTATTCGTGCGCGTGCCTGGAAAAGACGCACCGCTCGGATTGCTGGGAATCGGCTCAACGGCGCCGCGAAAATTCGAAAACGAGGAAGAGAGATACTTGGTGAACGTCGCCAACCTTCTCGGTTTGACGGCGCAAAACGTCGCGTTGGTCGAAACTGCGACCGAAAACCGGCGCCAGTGGCTCGATACATTTGACTCGATCGACGATCTGATTTTGGTGCACGCGCTGGACGGCCGGGTTTTGCGCGTGAATCGAGCCTTGACCGAGCGGCTGGGCGTCGTGCCGACCGCTTTGGTCGGGCGCGATGTCCGAGGAGTGCTCCGGCATGGCCCTACCGCGTGGACGCGGTGCCCCTATTGCGAGGGTGTGGCGGGAAAGGACGAGGACTTCGATACGACGTTTGGCGGCTATTTTCTAGCAACGGATTCCGCGTTAACCGATTCCGCGGGCGGGCGGCTCGGAACGATTCATGTTCTTAAAGACGTAACGCTGCGGCGCCAGGCCGAGAACAAATACCGCACACTTTTCGAAAAGGTGCAGGAGGGTGTGTTCATCTCGACGCCCGAGGGTCGCTTCATTGATTTCAACGATGCGTTTATGCGAATCCTCGGCTACGACAGTCATGACGAGTTACTGCGTGAGGACATTTCGACGCATTTGTACGTCAACGCTGCGGATCGCGAGCGGCGGCAGCGGCTGCTGAACGACTACGGCGAAGTGGTCGATTTCGAATTTCAATTTCGCCGGCGCGATGGCGAAATTCGCACGGCACATGAGTCGAGCTTCGCCACACGCGATGAAAATGGGGCCATCGTCGCGTACCAGGGTTTCCTGCTCGATGTGACTGAGCACAAACAGGCCGAATGGGACATTCGGCGCCGCAATCGCGCGCTGCTGGCGCTCAATGGCATCGGGGAGCTGCTCAGCCAGTCCGCCGCGCTTGAGGAAGGCTTGGCGGCGGTACTCCTGAAGATCACAGAGCTGTTTTCCGCCGATGTCGCGTCGGTTTATTTCCTTGAGGAAGGATCGGGAGTGCTGAAGCGTGCGGCGGCCGTCGGCTACCGATCGGAGCGGGCAGATCGCGAGCAGCATGTGCCGGTGTCGGCGTCGCTGATCGAGCAGATTCGGCAGGCGCACGCGACGGTGCTGTCCGGCGCGCTCCCGGGATTGCCGGAAAATCTTCGGGAGCTGCACAGGGCGGAGGACGTTCAGGTTTCGCAGGTCGTCGTGCTCTGGGCGAAAGACAGAATCATGGGAGTGCTCGTGGTCGGATGCCGCGACGTGCGCATATTTTCGACCGCGGACTTGAACCTGCTGTTTGCCGTCGGGAATCAGATCGCGACGACGATCGACAAGTCGTTGCTCCTGGAAAAAACGCGCGAGGCGTACGAAACACTGCGGCGCACGCAGGAGCAATTGCTGCAGAGCGAAAAAATGGCGGCCGTAGGGCAGCTCATTTCGGGCGTTGCGCACGAGCTCAATAATCCGCTGACGGCCATACTGGGCTACAGCCAGCTGCTGAAGTCCGAAGATTACGTGCGGGCGCGCGGACTCGATTACCTCGAAAAACTCTACAAACAGGCTCAGCGCACGCACCACATCGTGCAGAACCTGCTCAGTTTTGCGCGGCAACACAAGCCCCAGCGCGCGTCGGTGCAAGTGAACCAGATTCTGGAAGAAACGCTCGTGCTACGCGAATACGATTTGAAGCTCAACAATATCGTGGTGCATCGCGAGTTCGATGCGAACCTGCCCCCGACATCGGGAGATTTCCACCAGCTCGAGCAGGTCTTCTTGAACATTCTGAATAACGCCGTGGACGCGATTCACGAAAACGGCGGAGCGGGAGAAATCTGGATTCGCACCGAGATTGCCGGCGAACGGTTGAGAGTCGAGATCACGGACAATGGACCGGGAGTGTCGCATCCGCACCGCATCTTCGATCCGTTCTACACGACGAAGCCGGTGGGCAAAGGAACAGGACTCGGGCTCAGCATCTGCTACGGCATCGTGAAAGAACATGGCGGCGAGATTCAGGTGCGGAATTCCCCGCCGCGCGGCGCCACGTTTACAATCACGCTGCCGCTTTCGCACGCTCCCGCTGTGGCTCCGGCAAAGCCTGCTGCAGAGATGATCCGCATGTCCGGGATCGTGCTGCTGGCTGATCATGATGAAGCGATGATTCAACTCGAGCGGGAGGTGCTGGCTGCGGCCGGAGCGACAGTCAAAGTGGCGCACAACGCCGACCAGGCGATCGATGTCCTGAAAACAGAGTTGATCGACGCAGTCGTCGCCGATGTGGAAATGCCAGGAGACACGTCGGCGGTGAATGTCGCTCGCTGGATTGAAGTTCATCGTCCCGAGCTCGCGTCGCGAATCGTGTTCACGAGTTCGCAGCCGAGCGATCGACTTGCGGGCGAAATCCGGAACTCCGGCTGTCGGATCTTGACCAAGCCATTCCCGATCGAAAAACTGTCGGAAGCGGTGCACGCGGTTCTGACGGCGCCCGTCCCAAGCGCATCCAACTCCTGATCTTCGGTTCCGTCGCACAGACCAATGATTCGTGCACTTGCCTTCGCTAACCTCGTTGACAATTTGGCCCGCAATCCTTAAATCTACGAACGCTCGAAAGTGCGACTTAGGAGGAAGTGATGGAGCGTAAATGCCGCAGTGCCAGCGTCCGTCCCTGCGGCGGAATGTGGCGTCGAGGTGGCACACGCGTCGTCGGCGTCGTGGCGTTGATGGCTGGGTGCCTGCTTTTGGCCCCTGGTGGGGTTCATACAGTTTTCGCAAGGCAAGCGGGCGACCAAGCAAAGGTCGAAGCTGGCAAGAAGCTTTACACTGCGAATTGCGTGTTTTGCCATGGTCCCGGAGGAAAAGGCGTGGGCTCGACGTCGGCGTTCGAGGCCGGCCAATTGACTCCGCAGAGTGTCGCAAGCGCCATTGCTGACGGAAAGCCGGGAACATCGATGCCCGGCTACAAAAATATTTATGGCGCTGAGAAATTGGACGAATTAGCGGCATACGTGCTTTCGCTTGTTCCCGGGAGTGGTGCGAATACCTCGAAAGATGCGTCCGCCACTGCCAGTGCGGTTCTGGACGGACAAGCGCTTTACTTTGCGAAATGCGCAGCGTGCCACGAGGCCGGCGGTCCGCCTTATCTGAATCACTTGGTACTGCAAGCGGCTGCGCCGGAATACATCATTCACATGCTCTCGCGCGGCGTGATGCACAAGCAGGGAGCGTCCCTGACGCCGGGCGAGCGCATCGCCATAGCCGAATACGTTACGGGCAAGCAGCTCACTCCGCCACCGCCTTCGACTTTTTGTTCGACGTCAACATCGATGAGCCTATCAGGGCCGCACTGGAATGGCTGGGGAGTGGACCCGGACAACAGCCGATTCCAGCCCGCCGATCAAGCCGGTTTAACGGCAGCGCAGGTCCCGAATTTGAAACTGAAATGGGCGTTTGGATTTCCTGGCAATTTCACGGCATACTCGCAGCCGACCGTCGTGGGAGGGCGCGTTTTCGTCGGTGACGTGCTAGGCCACGTCTATTCGCTCGATGCGAAGACCGGTTGTACGCACTGGGAATTTCAGGCGGACGCGGGAGTGCGCACCGCCGTGACCGTCAGTCCCGGCGGACTCGCGTATTTCGGAGACCTCCGGGCCACCGTGTACGCGGTGAACGCGCAGACTGGGAAGCTCGTCTGGCGCGCGCACATTAGCACGCATCCGTACGCGCGCGTCACAGGAACGCCGCGCCTCTACAAGGGCCGTCTCTACGTACCGGTATCGTCCCGCGAAGAATGGCTCGCGGCCAGTCCGCTTTACGAGTGCTGCACGTTTCGAGGAATTCTCGCCGCTCTTGATGCTGCGACAGGGAAGGAAATTTGGCGAACCTACACGATCGACGAACCTGCGCGTCCCACAAAGAAAAGCAGTGCCGGGACGCAGGTTTGGGGACCTTCCGGCGCGGGACTTTGGTCTTCTCCCACGATCGATGAGGAGCGAGGACTCCTCTACATTGGCGCCGGGAACAACTATTCCGATCCTGAGACTCCCAATAGCGACGCAATCCTCTCGATAAGTTTGCGAACTGGGAAAATCGTCTGGTCGCGGCAAGTCACTTCGGGCGACACCTACAACGTGAGCTGCTTCCGCGACGATCACAGCAATTGTCCTGCGAAGCAGGGGCCCGACACCGATTTCGCCGCGCCGCCGATTCTTCGCAAGTTGCCCGATGGCAAGCGCGTGCTCATCGTCGGCCAGAAATCAGGCGATGTGCTGGCCCTCGACCCGGACAACAAAGGCGCGATTCTCTGGAAGACCAATATCGGACACGGCGGCCCGCTGGGCGGAATCCAATGGGGGCCTGCGGCAGACTCAGAAAATGTTTACGCAGCTTTGGCCGACTTCGGATTCAGCAGCGGCCCCGAAGGAACGATACCTGATCCCAAAGCAGGCGGCGGCTTGTTTGCAATCAAGCTCGCAACGGGGGAAAAAATCTGGGTCGTGCATCCCGCGCCCGGAGGATGCATGGCGCCACGATGCAGCCCCGCGCAATCAGCTGCCGTAAGTTCCATTCCAGGAGTGATCTTTTCGGGATCGGACGACGGCCACCTGCGCGCATATTCGGCACAAAATGGCAAGGTGATTTGGGATTTCGACACGCTGCACGATTTCGACACGGTGAATCACGTGAAGGCGCACGGGGGAGCGGTCGACGGCGGCGGTCCGGCCATCGCGGATGGGATGGTTTTCGTCGACGCCGGCTACGGGTCGCTCTATGGAATTCCGGGCAACGTGCTGCTCGCATTTGGCTCGGATTAGGAGGAGCTTCATCGGCGGCCAAACGCTATCCAACCAGTGGTTTCGCGCCCAGAGTTCCCCTTCTTGAAGGTATTCATTGGGATTTCAGGTCAATACACGCAAAGCCGGCGAAGTCGTCGTGATCGAGGCGGCGGGTAGGCTCACGCTGACTGACGGCCACACGAAACTCCGCGACGAAATTCACGTCTCGGCCGGCTACGGGACTAAGAGATTCATTCTTAATCTGTCGCGGGTGGAAGCGATCGATAGCTATGGCATCGGCGAGCTTGCGCGCTGCCACTCGGTCGCACGGCAGGCCGGAGGGGCGCTGAAACTGGGCGGCGTGAACCAGAAAGTGCTCGAAGTTCTCAAAATTTCGCACCTGAACACGATTTTCGAAATTTATCCGGATGAGACCGAGGCGCTTCGGGCGTTCGCCGCCGGGCGCTAGATTCGGACATCTTCGCGACTCCGAATCGGGATCTCACGAGCAGCCTTGAAGAGTGGCGCGTGCCTGGATCTCCCCCAAAGCAACGAAGCCGACCGAAACCTGCTATCCTGACTTAGCACCGAGGCGCAGGGAGGCAGGGATGAAGTGGTTGGCAGGTTTGACGCTTCTGATATTTGGGATTGCCTCGACCGCGCAGCAGATGGCGCCGCCGCCCGCGAGTCCCGCCGCACCTCCGCAGGTCCACGCTGCAACAACCCCCGAATTCTTAAAAGCGGCGGACGAGGTGCTCGGGCAGATGAGCGAAATTCTTCATCTGCCGATCAAGCAGCCGCTAAAAAAGAGCCTGCGCTCGAAAGACGAAATTCGCGCGTATCTGGTGGGCGAGGAGAAGGAAGATCGCACCGACGGGCAGCGCTACGCGGATGACAAGGCTCTTGAGGCTTTCGGACTGATCCCCAAAGGTTTTCCGCTCGATTCGTTTCTGCTCGACATCCTCACCGATCAAGTCGCGGGCCTCTACGATCCGAAGGCGAAGGAGTTTTACATCGCTGACTGGATTCCCGCGGACGAGCAAAAAGAGGTGATGTCGCACGAACTGACGCACGCGCTTGAGGATCAGTCGTTCAACGTCGAACCGTGGATCAAGGCGGCGCGCCCGAACGACGACGCGGAAATGGCCCGCGACGCGGTCAGCGAAGGCACCGCGCTCGCCGCGATGCTCGACTACGCGCTGCGCGACGAAAAGATGAGCGTGCGCGATATCGGCGACGTCTCGATGCTGATCCGCGCCGGTGCCGTCGCGGAGATGGATCAGGATCCCAAGCTCAAGAAAGCGCCTCTGTACATCCGCGACGCGCTGCTTTTCCCCTATCTCGCCGGCACGAGCTTCTCACAGCAGTTTCTGAAAGCGCATGACGGCTGGCAAGATCTACATCTGATATTCGAGCGACCTCCGGTCTCGACGCAGCAGATTTTGCAGCCCGACTTTTACTTGAAGGATGTGGGCCCTGCGAAGGTGACGCTCCCGGCGTGGAAGGGTGTCGCGCCTGCCGATTGGAATCTGCTGGAAGAAAACGTGCTCGGAGAATTCGGCTTGGACGAGGTTTTGAAGCAGTACCTCGATACTGAGCGAGCGGAGAATCTCTCGCCCGCCTGGGACGGCGACCGGTACGCGGTTTTTGAGAACGCCAAAACGAAGAACACCGGCCTCGTATTCATTCTGGCACTCGAAACGACCGACGATGCATATCGATTTTTCGGCCAATACAGCGAGGCGCTCGAGAAAAAATACGATACCCGCAGCCACCTCTACCGCCGGCCCAATTTTTTCCAGTTTCAGACTGATAACGGCGGCGTTTTCCTGCGTTGCATCGACCGGCAGTGCCTGACGGTTGAGGGCGCTACGCGCGAGACGTTTGACGCCGTCGATCGCGCGATCGGATGGCCACCCGCTCCGGGACCTGCTGAAGAGGCGGCGCCGTCGGTGGTCCAGCTTTTGCGCCGAACCTCGCAGCCCGCTCGCTAGGAATTTCCGATGTCGCTTCTCGACTTGCCCCGCGTTCCTGAACCCGAGGTGATGGAGGATTCGGCGGAAGTCGAAGCATATTCGTACTCCGCGGCCCAGGCGCACCTCGATGCGATCGACGACACATTTGTGGAACACGCAATGCGGCTGATCGCCGGACGCGAGCGCGGCCGCTCGCTCGATATCGGCACGGGGCCAGGTCAAATCGTCGTCAAGCTGGCGAGAAAGCTGACGCTCTGGAAATTCGTGGGCGTGGATCGTTCGCTGGGAATGATTGCGCAGGCGAATGCGAATCTCGCTGCGGCGGGCGGCGGGCTTGCGGGGCGCGTAGAGTTTCAGGTGGCCGACGGAAACAGCCTGCCGTTTCCGGAAAAGAGCTTCGATTTCGTGATGTGCAATTCCGTGCTGCACCATTTCGCCGAGCCAGAAAAGCTTTTTGCCGAAATGGCACGTCTCGCGAGGCCGGCGGCGGCAATTTTATTGCGTGATTTGCGAAGGCCGGGGCGACTGGCCTATCCATGGCGCGTCTGGCGAAATGGCCGGCATTATTCGGGCGAAATGCTGCGCCTCTACCGCGCGTCGGTGCGCGCGGCGTACACAGCGGAGGAGCTACAACAAATGTTGGATGCCTCGCCGCTGCGCGGGGCGCGCGTCTTCGAGCACCGCTCGACGCACATCGGAATCGAACGCGCGGCTAGTCGTTGAACGCGGCTGCGCCTGTGCCAACGCGTTGAATCGCCATCAAAGTTTGATCGTCGGCCTGGCGCGAACCCGCGCAGTGTTTCTCGACATCGCTCAGGCAGGCGGCGACGAGTTCCTGCGGCGACGAGCCATGGCGCTCTCCTGCGGCGACGGAAAGACCCTCGATGCCGAACTGCTCGCCCGAATGGTCGCCGGCCTCTGAAATGCCGTCCGTGAAAAGCAGCAGGCTGTCGTCGAAATCGAGATGGGCGCGGCGGACTGCGTATCGGCTCGTCGTGAACAGCCCGAGTGGAAGCCCAGTCGAGCCGATTTGCTTCACGCCGTCCCTGGTGACCAGCAGGGCGGGGAAGTGGCCGGCGCTGGCAATTTCAACTTCGCCGTCGCGGCCGATGCGACCGCAGATCAGAGTGGCATATTGGCCCGCAGTTGTACTCTCGCAGAACACCCGATTGGCCATTTCGAGCAGCTTATCGAGCTCGAAGCCGATGCTCGCGAGAGTGCGAAACATCGCGTGGAGGTGGGTCATCAGCAGGGAGG
>Ga0187778_10000387_pt1 | contig 31335 bp, 28 predicted proteins | sample 1015_Q2_SP5_20_M_FD_132418 | JGI IMG/M metagenome (GOLD analysis project Ga0187778, IMG submission 132418) | Tropical peat soil microbial communities from peatlands in Department of Meta, Colombia - 1015_Q2_SP5_20_MG | ecosystem: Environmental > Terrestrial > Soil > Wetlands > Peat | place... | reverse complement strand
CGCCGACATCAAATCTTGTTACTGGCTGCGGCGGAGGGATCAGTTTGATCGGTGCGATATTGTGGGGGAAAGAAATGCCGCCCTCAATGGCGGCCATGTCGCCGGAATCCATCTCTTCGTTGCAGGGGAGGTTCTCGATCTTAATCATGACACCACTCCTAGAGGTTAGGTTGTTTGAGCATCTGCTCGTCAACCAATATCGCAAACCCCCGGCACCGCGTGCCATTACCAAAGTCATGTCATGCGTTGCACGGGCGCGCCAGATTCACAGTAGTGACACTTACCTCGACCTGTACGACGCTGGCGGCATGGACGAGAAGGGAATCAGGCGAGCGGCTCTGATCACGCTGAGGCGCTCGATATGCGAGCGATTCCCTCCCGGCCCGGAGCGCGATCGCTCGTGAATGTCCGAAGAGCTGATTTTCGAAGTCGCCAAGTGGACCGAGGCGCTCACGGCTCAGGGTCGGAATTACCCGATCGCCGAACTGGCACATACGACAACTAAAGGGCTCCGCTGCTGTCCAGTGGAGTCACTCAGGCAGCTTCTGCGTGAAATAAATGCGCGGTTTGCCGTGCGGATTCAGACCGATCGCCAGGAGGTTCCGCCCCGACTGCCAAAGATGAACGATCGGCAGTCCGTTGTGGCGGAAGTTGCGAGCGAGGCTCGCGACCTGTGGGCTGACAATGTCCGGGTTGTTTTGCCAGCGGATCTCAAAAGCAACGCGTGAACGCCCTGCCTCATTGGCCTCGACTGCCCCGGTGCTGACAGACAGATCTTGTAGCCCCACCAACGCCTGCCGTGGCGCATCGAGACGCTGCAGTGGATGCTGCGGGACCGTGGGGGTGCGGGGGGCCGTCGATAAATTAAGCATCACCCCGCGTAGGCTGCGCCCCGAATAAGCCGGACTGAGCACTTCCCCCACGACGTCCCCTAGCGGCGGCCCCGCCTGCGCCAGTGAGGTCGCGCACAGCAGAGCCGCCGCTACAAACGCCTCACTTCTTTTCGAAAGCAGTAACACTCACATCCCTCTGCCTACTAGTGTGAGATGACTCCTCGCGTGTCCCCCTTGCGCTAAACACCGAGCGCATAGATGGATTGTCGGCGCAATCCTACGCAAACACGCTCCCATGCCTTTGGTGGCAGTGGCGCAGGGCACGTACTCGAGTGGACGCTCTGTGAGGCGGCACCCAGACGCTCTTACGCCAGAAGACGCAGAACTCCCACGACGGCCCTTGAGTTCGCGACCGACCGCTATCAGTCGTCACAGCGACTCCATTTTCCATCCCGGGCAATCATCCAAAGCCCGGAATCTTTCGGACCCTCTTCATCGTAGACATCGACGAGTAGCACGGGCACGCCCCGCGCCCGGGACTGGGGGAGTGACAGCTCGCCGGTAAAGAGCCACGTGCGATGTTCGTGGGTCCAGCACGAGCAAGCATGTCCGTTTGTGGTGGCTGCGAGGCGCGCAATTATCCGAAGCTCTTTGGGCGCCGAGGCGAAATTGTGAATCTGATGCGCCCCTTCTGGTACTAGGTTTGCGCGCACCACCAGCGCGTGCAGCAGTCGCTCAGCGTGGGCGGGCTGCTGCTGGAGCTTACGTGGTTGAGCCACCTCGAACACTCGCAAAATACCTCTCAGCGTCCGGTAAATCTTTTATGGGGGACTGAATCCCTCTGGCCACGTAAGCGCCTGGTGGCGGGGGGAATCGACTTCTTCTCCTTTGGATCTGTGACGCGACTGCGCGGCCGCAAGCGGTGTATCTAAGCTAAAACCATCAGGTGTACGTCCCGAGATAACTGCGGTGATGGTTCAGGAACTGGCCAGCATGTGAGCCTCGGAACTTAGGCCGGCCAAACCTGAGCAGGCGATTGATGGCGCGCGTGAGTGAGCGCATACGCTATCTCCCCTTGTGGATCACGCTTTCGCCTCAGCCAGCGCGCCTTTTTTAAGAGACGGAGCTTGTTGTGATGGAGCATGCGCGCTTCCGAGGTCCCCCACCGAGTTCGCGGTCACTTGGCTTTCGCCTGCTACCTGAAGCCGCAGGATTTCCCGCCGCATCGCGATCATCCAATACATGTAACGTTGCTGATTCTCAAATCGGGTGAACTCAGCGGCGCGCTCGCATCGCTTCGGTCTTGAAACGTGCGATGGGCGTCGCTTGTCCGCTAATGTGCATGTACAAGAGCCACACCAAGAAGTGTGCCGGCAATGCGCCCACGATTGTGCTCCCCTCTCCGGAGGCTGCTGGACAGCACTGGAAGTCCCCTGCTGTTGTCGCGCACGCCTGCGTGCTCACGCGCTACTTATGCGCAAACGATAGCAAGTAGCCCGTATGTTCGAGGCCGCATTCGAAGGAGTGTGATCTGGTTCACATGACATATGCGTTGTGTCAAATGGGTGACGCCATCTATCGGATCGGAGGGCCTCACGATGAAAGATGCCATCGGCTATCTGAGAGTCAGCACGCGCGAACAGGGTCGCAGCGGCCTGGGACTGGCGGCGCAGCGCCACGAGATTGAAGCCTTTGCGTTACGCGAGGGGTTCGCCATCAGATCCTGGCATCAGGACGTGCAAACCGGTGTGGGAGCGGATGCGTTGCTGCTGCGCCCGGGTCTTGCGGCAGCGCTGAAGGAGGCAAGGTCAGTCCGCTGTCCGCTGATCGTCTCGAAACTCGACCGCCTTTCTCGCAACGTGCACTTTATCAGCGGCCTGATGGAACACCAGTGTCCGGAGTGCGGCGCGCCGATCCAGATGCACCTGAAGCGGACGCAGCAGCGGCAGTAGAGCGCAAATGCGGCGAGCTGCTGCGAGAGATGGCAGAGAGGGGGAGCGCAAAAAACGCGAGAGACCGCGAACGCTCGGCCGACGAATTCACCCATTTCGCCGCCAATGTGTCAGGCGAGACCGCTGACAACCGCGGCTCCCAACCATCGTTCGAGGGGGCCGTAATGCGTGGTCTGCTTTCAGTCCAACAGCCGATATCCCCGCGGACGTTAGGACTAAGACCCTGGTCTTCTGTTAGGGACGCTGAACATGAAATGAGGAAGGAGCGGTCGCTCGGACATCGAGTTGCTAGCGGCGGCCGATGTCATCAAGGCAGAAACACTTGGACATCGATGCCCTGCGCCGCGTGCTGGCCAGGCTCACGATGGCCTAGAAGTGGAAATCGCAATCGGCTAGCTAGCTGAATCTCTGCAGCACGACACGATGTAGTAGCTGCTGGCTATCAAGGCCTGTCCTCCTTGAAAACGCTCAGCATCGAGGTACGAGCTGAACTGATGTGCCACTATCGGCGGGTCGTAGCTGTGGACCCTGGAGCCCAGGTAACCAGGCACGGAGGCGAGCGACATATTTGCACGACGCGCCTGCGCGTCTAATTCATCTGCCGTCAATCCATGTCTCCCAAACCGCCATATTTGCCTGGGCGCTGGCTCGCCACCCAGGAGCTGGTGCTGCGGCAGAAACTCTCCTCAAGCGAGTACCGACGCATCGGGCTGAGACCATTGAGCCGCGAGTCAGCGTACGTTTCAACAGTGTGCTCACGAGCCAAGCTATCTCACCCAGTCCCGCCTGTTTTCGCTGACGCTCGGTTTTTTGCTTCGGCCGTCGGTCTAAGGCCGCTTCGACCGTGGCATCAGCGGCTTAGAAAAAATCAGGTATGCCTTCCCGCCGAGCAGCACGCCGAATAGAGCGAGAGTCCCAGGCGGCGGTACGCCGAAATCCGTCGAGCGCAAATGCAACATGCCTTGGACGAAGGCGACCGCAAACGGTAGCCCGAGCGCTCCGCCAAGCACGTAAGCCCACGCCGGCCCGCGTCTCGGGCGCGGTTTCACATCGTTGCCGTCGTCGGCCATCGAGCGTTTCCCGCGACTGCATTAGTGGTCGCAATTGTGCAGGTTTGCGCATGAGCAATTCCTTGCTGCTCATCACACATAACCTCTCTTAGTGCGGATTCTTCGGCACCCCACGTGGCCGAGGCCTCGCGACAGCCACGACCTCGGCGGCTGTCTTCCCGCACTGTGAGCAGCGCATGCGGGCGGCGAGCTGGGCGAACGTCGCTGACTTCCCGGCGATCCGCGCGAGCGCCTCGGGCTCGATGTGGCGCGACGCCCCGCACGGGCAGCTGACGCGCACGAGGAAGTCACCGAAGCAGTCGTCAAGCCGCTTGATGTGAGTGAACAGGCGCACGCAGCGCATAGTGCGCAATTTCTGATAACTCGACTCACCCGAATCGATGGCGTTTTGGGCTCGGTGCGCGCCCAAGCCGATCTGATCTGCATCAAGGACGATGTGCTTATGGACTCGCTACACGGCGATCCGCGCTACAAGGCGCTGCTGCGCAGGATGAACCTGCCGGAATGACCGCTGTCCGGCGGAGTAGGACCTCTCGACTGCTGACCGCTGCTGGCCGCATTCTCCCGCTCGCGAGCACCTGAATGGGAAGACCTACCGATCAACTGGTCTGATCAAGGTGGGCTCGTCGAATTCCAGGTGATTCACGTAGGGGGCGACCGGGTGAGAAACCATCCGAGTGTGGGGATAAGGCCCCAGCAAATCGTTCGCCTGGTGTGCGCTGGATGAGAGCCATGCGTCGTAATCTTCCGATCGGAGTATCGCAGGCATCTGTCCTGTCGTAGGGTCGATTTCAGTCAGCAGCGGATTGGCATCGACGGTGATAAGCGCACAGCTCTCGATTACTTCGTCATTGGCTTCTGCGCGCTCCCAGAGCGCGGCCACACCAAAGACCGGCCGGTTCACCAACCGCACGTAGTGGGGCTGATGATAGCCAGTTAACGCTCGTTGCCACATGTAGAAGCCCGCAAGCGGCACGATGCCGCGCTGGCCGTATGTCCACATTCTGTGCAGGTCCTGCACAGACTTCAGAGCGTCGCGGCGGACCGACCCGCAGTTGGTGAAATTGATGCTGCCGCACGCGGTCTTCTGCGCAAGGCCCCACCTCATCACTACGCCTTCCGATTTGCGTTCGTGCATTCGAGCGACTGGAACGCTCTGCGAGATGGCAACGTTAAAGCGCACAGAAAATTGCCACCAGGGACGCGCGACCGGGAGTTCGCCGTCGACTTCCTCTCGGCTTGGAATCACGAGTCGTTGCGCCATGCGTAAAGCGTACGGATGCCGGCTCGAGCGTTTAGTGATCCACCGCACACACCCTCAACTGAACACGTCCTTACCGTCCGCATTTGAGAAGACCGAGTTGCTGCCCTGGACGGCCGGTTTTGGCCGACTCCGGAGTTTCGCGAACTGGCGCTATCGACCCCAAAGCCGCCGGTGGAAAACGGCAGCTTTGCGGATCTGCGCTCGAAGACCATCGCAAGGAATCATGCGATGATTCGTCGCTGAACGGGACCCGAGTTTCTTGCTGGAAAGGCTGGCCTGCCCGAAGTAGCCATTTGGATGAGGTAAGCCGGATTCTCGTGTTTACAAGCAAGGAAGCACGCGGAATGGAGATTCCTTTCGGCGCAAAACGGGGTCGCTTCACCGCGTCCACAACCGCCTCATGGTTGACTTCCGCGCGCGCATGCTTGACTACGGCCGGCGCCCCAGGCCTCCTGGGATGCCCCGCTGCACCGTGTTAGCCAGATAAAGAAATGACGCGCTCCATTGGGTCGGCACACTGCATGACGAGCAGCGTCCTTGTGCTATCAATCTGGCTCTCGCTTGCAGCGAGAGCGGAAGCTTCCAATCTCGCTCCCGGAGCGTACGTCGCATCGGGCCATACGATATATGTTGGTGTTCGGCACGACCTACCCGATCCAGCATCCAACGACTTCTTCGATCCTGCTTCGCAGCGCACAGGTGATCTGCAAGCGACGCGTGACTTGCATCTGCGACGCGGCATCCTAGAAGAGCGGCGTGTCATCGAAGCGCCGCAAGGGCGGCTCGGGTTTTCGCTTTACTACGCGGACGAAAAGCGCCGTGCTGCAGTGATCCTCGTCCATGGCAATGATCCAGAATCGCGAGAGATGGGATTCATCATCCCGTTCTTCGTGTGCAACGGAGTAGATGTCATTAGCTATGACCAGCGCGGCGTGGGCGAGTCAGCTGGTGACTGGCTTCTCAATGGACCGAGTCAGAGAGCTGATGACGTGGAGGCTATCTATGACGCAATGCAAAGGGAACGCCGCATCGATTCGCACCGGATCGGCATCTGGGGTTTCAGCAACGGGGGTTGGACGGCGCCACTCGTATCGGTCCATCGCCCGGTTGCGTTCATGATCCTGAAGAGCGCGCCGACGGAATCCTTGACGCAAAATATTGACTACGAAGTCGAACAGTCCATGCACCGGCACAACGCGCAAGATGCATCGCCACAAGCGATAGCACTGTGGCATGCGTTCGAAAGGTCACTCGATGGCACGGTCTCGTGGAGTGACACAAAGCGCCTGTATGATGTCGACGCAAAGCAACCGTGGTTCCAATACTCGCTGATGCCGGATCTTGGCATCTCCATTCCGCCACCGCCCACAAAGATTGCCGGACTGCGCCGATTCATCACATTCGACCCGACACAAACGTTACTCAGCGTGTCATCGACTCCCACGTTGGCGCTTTACGGCGCGCTTGATCGAAATGTTGATTCAGCTGACTCAGCGGCTCATTTACGCGAATATCTCAAGCGTGCCGGAAATCGTGATGTAACGATCAGACTGTATCCGAATGCAGGGCACCAGCTCATTGTGTCGAAAAGCGGATACAACGGAGATCCAGCACCTCCAGAACGGTTCGTTCCCGATTATCCGCAGATCATGATCACTTGGCTGGAGCAGCGCGAATTCACAAAGGAGCGCCTGCCCTGAGTTGCGACGACGTTTGTGTGCTTCGAGCGTCCGGTACCGGCGAACTCAAATGGCCTGCCGAGCGTCTCCTCGTGGCCGATGAGCGCCCGTGCAGCGCTCCACCGCTGAACATTTCTCACCATTGATCCGTACGATCGGAAACGACCCCGAGCAGTTAGTCGCGGATGACCGCTCGTGGACATCTCACTCGACAAGCCATCAGAAGGTGGATGGTCGAAGCCGGCTACTGGAGCAGGGGGTTGTTGGGGTCGACTATTTCCGGGGTGGGGTTTAAGGGAGAGCTTATTGCCGGCAACCGGCCGAAGACGTTCCAGATCGAGCCGATCTGTGCGGGTCTGACCCATGCCGGCACTAACGGGACGGGGAAGACGTTGATGTCTGAGTTGTCGCCGCCACGGACGGTGGTCATGGTCTTGGTATCGAGTTCCTTGCTCAGGTCTTGGATCAGCATTTCAGCACTCCTAAAGTCAAAGGATGTTCAGAGGGGTTGACATTGAGCATGTGCTCGACGACCTGTGCTGCAGGTGCCATGCCAGCAAGGTCGCGACCTTGGGAGTTTGTGGCAAGTGATTGAAGAAAAGGGAAATAGATCCGCTTCTAGCTCTCCAGAGGGTTTGCGATCGGCTCATAGGTTGATGGGTATTGGACAACAGTGAACAACGAATCTGTTTGATCCGAAGGGGGCCGCACTGGTCAAGGTCACAAAAGGAGCAGGTACCGGGGCGCTGAGGCGGCGGAGGCTGTGCGCTGGGGATGTGAGCTGCGGTCCCAGCCATGATCGCGGCGATTTGGGTACGCCATCGGCCGCCTCGGGTAGTTATCTTCACGCCGGTGCGTCTGATTTCAAAAACAGGGATCTAAGTGCGGCCCCAACCAGCGACCGTCCGCTTCCGAGAAAGATGAGCTGCCCCTTCGACAGGCCGCTCCTGTGTCGCTTCCGGGATCCTCTCGATGGCCTCAACCGTGGCCGCGACCGCCGCCGTGTCCGGGGCAACGTCGGTAGGGAACGCTGCTCGGGGGTCCCCCTGGGGTCCGGCCACGCCGATCCACTCGTAGCTAAGGGAGAAGGAATAGTCGATGTAGGCGAGGCGCAACTTGGTGCCGTCTCCATCGTCGCTGACCAGTACGTGCGACAGCCGGGAGCTCCCTGTTGGAATTGTCGCCGAGGTGACGCTGCCAGATCTGCGCGGCATCGGCACGGCTCTGCGTCCGTCCTTTGCGGCCAGCGATCTAGAGTTGATGGGTCCCCGGGCGCGCGAGCTACTCGTGTCCCCGCCAGACTACCCATCCCTCCGTTCACTTCGATTGATTGCGCACCGTGCTGGCAGTCAAACCAGACATAGGCACAACAGATTGGCATCCAGCAGCCACTCGATCGCCGCCCGCTGCGCTTCGATAGCCTCGAGTGCCGCGACGAGCACAGTTGCATCGTGCTCAGCAGTCTGAGCGGAGCTGCTCGCCGGCAACGCGCAGCGAGTAATGTCAGTTGCCATTGCTTGCGGCACTGACGACGTCTGAAGTACCCACGGCGCACTCGGATGAGAGGCGGTTACGGTGTGCATAGGCCTTTGTTAATGCAACGCACGTGCCAACGGGAGCCGCCCGCGAAGCCGGCGCTCAACGCACCGACCCATCAATTCGTGCCCGAACATGGGGCACGCCTTGAGCTGTACGCTCGACCGGAGTGCATCTGTCGATTCCTGCGACAGCCTGGAGATACGGTGCCGAATTTCACCGCCGTGACCACCGTGGGCGAGATCCGCTGGACGATTCTGTTCTCGCATCCCGAGGATTTCACGCCGGTCTGCACTACCGAGCTCGGCGATGTCGGCCGCCTCAAGCCGAATTCGACAAGCGCAACGTGAAAAGTCATTGGGGTATCAATCGATTCCATCGACTCTCACAACAGGTGGGTGGGCCGACGACATTCGAAACCCAAGGGTATGCGCTCAACTTCCCTCTGATTGCGGATTCGGACCGGCATGTGGCGCGACTATACGGAATGCGTCATCCAAAGCATGACGAAGTATTCAAGGTGCGAACGATCTTCGTGGTGGATCCGCAGAAGACCTCGCCTCTCGATTACCTATCCGCAAACGACTGGCCGAAACTTTGACGAGATCTTGAGGGTCGTCGATTCGCTCCAGCTGACCGACCGCCATTCGGTCTCGAGGCCCGTTAACTGGCACTCAGGCGAGGACGTGATCATCGTGCCGTCGGTCAGCGATAACGACGCGCGCGAGCGATTTCCAAAGGGCTGGGGGGCTCACGGGTCACTCGGCCTTTGACCGCCCGGAAACGCAGTGCCTTACGCTGATCCGTCAGGGAGTTACGCCGTTAGAGCGCCTCTCTACACAACCAGGAGGTCGGGAGTTCGAATCTCTCCGGGCGCGGACCCCAAAGGGCAGTACACAGAGTGCCTCGGCCGAGCCGCGCACCGGTTCCGAGACCGCGCAACCGGCCATGCCACTAGACATATCGTCCTCAAGCGACCATGCTTTGCGACAGTCCGGTCCCAGATGCGATCCGCTTGCGAGTCTTGATTGGACTCCAAGCGACGCGCCTCTGAGAACCGAGCTGGACGCCGATTAAGGGCAAACCCGTTCGAAAGGCGGGGACGCAAAGCTACCGGTCTAAGGGCGTGACAGCCTAAGACGGCGGGGTTGCCACTCCACCCCCTCGGGTGTGAGCGTGCAGGCTCGGCTGCATTAGATCTCGCGCTCTCCCGACCGTGATTCGAACGTTCGTCTCAGGGAGAGGCTTATGACATCACCGTTAGAAAAGCCCGCCGGGTGGTTGAACACCCATCCAGAGGATCGAGCCCAGGCCGCTACTGGTCATTTCATGCTGACGCTGTGCCGGTTGGCTGCACCGGTGTCCATTCGACCGCCGCAATCACCACAGCTCAAACGATTCACATTCTTCACGACTCGTGAGCGTGCGCCGGATGGCAGTGAGGGGCTGTACCTCCACATGGGGTACTTCGAGACGCTAACTGATGCCGAGAGATGGGTAGAAGCCGTACACGGCCGTTTTCCCAACGCGATCGCGACTATCGCACCGGCTGCGCTTTTGCGACCGCCGAATTCGGAGGTGTCTTCGGTGCCGCCTGCTGACTCTGGGCAAGGGGTTCCCCAGAGCGGGGACTTCGCGCCGGTCGAAGATAAATCGTTGACCGACACACAGGTCCTGAAGATTCTGGAAACGCGCCGTGTTGGCGCAGTGCAGGGCGACGCTGATGAGCGGAATTGCGAGCAGATCGCTTTGCTCCGCCCCGACGACACGAGTACCCGGCACGCCCTGAAGGACGCTGTTGTTCAGGGTGCACCGGTTTCCTTTGCCGTGCAGCTGCAGTGGTCGGCGCAACCGATCGACCTGAGCCGCGTACCAGCGCTCGCCATATTCAAGGCCTACACTCTATACGCGACAGAAAGTCGCCGGGAGGGGAGTTCCCGCCATTTTCTGCGGCTGGGTTTTTTCAGCGATCCGATCTCTGCGAAGCAAGTCGCCGTCCAGATGCGCTCGAACTTTGCGTCCGCAGCCGTCGTGCCTGTTGCCGAGCAGGAGGTCACGTGCGCACGCGAAGCTGCCATGGAAGCCTCGTCAATCCCGTATCTCGTGCAGCAACGAACCGCTCGGACATCCGATGGCGATGGCACGCCAGGAACGCCGATGGAATCGAAGACCTTGATTGGTGTGCGTCGCAGCGCCTCCCGACGTCCCGAGACACTCAAAGAGACCCTGCAGCGGCTTGCCGAGAGGGAAATGTTGACTGACCCGGACTCACTTAGCGAAAGCGGCGTGCGCCATCTGAGAGTCGATGATGTGCGAGAGCGCGCGCGGCACGGTCGTTCTTAAGACGACCCTGTCGGAGCGCCGCCGACCACAATCCGGCAAGCGCTGCAGGTGAGACGAATCTCGGCTGCAGGCACGGCCGAGAGGTCTCGATGTAAGCTACGAGTAAGGCATTTGGCGGAGCATCGGCTGTGCCCAAAGACATCGAGCAGGAGCTTGACGCCATCTTGGCCCACCACAAGGCGCGTGACGCAGGCTCGCGATGAAGCAGCCGGCAAGACAGCCGCCGAGGAGAATTTCAGTCAAGCCGCCACAGTTTGCTTGGCCAGTGTGGTTACGCCTGCCCTTCAGCAGATGGCCCAGGCACTCAACGAGCGAGGTGTAGCGGCGAGAGTGCCAACTGACGGAGGCGCTGCGCGGATGAGACTCACAGCCGCAGTTCGACGCTGACGTCCTTGCTCGGGATCTACTTGATCGGATTCAGGGACTGCGTCGGCGCCTCGGCGTGAGGCAGCGCTTGATCGAGGCTTACGCCGCAATATGGGCAGAAATTGACCTTGGGACCGGATCCCCAGCTAAACGCCAGAGGCATCGCGATGGTCTGTCCGAGCCTCGCCTTGCACTTCGGGCACCTCACGATTCTTTGCAGCGCGAGGATTGCGCCGCCGAACAGGATCATTCCGCCGACAGGGATGACGGCCTCCGGCACCCCGTGTGGCAGGCTCCTCGCGAGTACCGCGCCCAGTGGAAACATGAGCCACCCGCAGGCGGCGAGACCCGCACACCAGTAAACCCGGCGCTTGATGTAGTCGCGGATCGTCTTGTTCATCGGACGCGATGCTACTGCGCGAGTCCTTTCGGTGTTATGGCGATGACTACGCTCTGTGACGCGCTGCTCGCTCCGGTGACGCTACAGACGGAACTTGATTGCGCGCGACTTAGCGCACGTAGTCTTGGACTCTTCGACTCTTCTGCGAAGCCTGGTGCCGCGAGCATCACCACGCCTCAACCTGCTCCACGAGAACCACTTCGCATGAGCCAGGCCCACTATCGCTTCGCGTCAGCGAGGTGTTGATGTACGCGCCATCATCTCGCACAGCGTTGACCAGGAACCCCGTCAGGTGAACAACCTGACCAACGCGCAGACCCTTGAGTTGACGGCGGACCCCGGCGTCGGCCGGAATCACGTGTGTATTGGCGCTGTGCTCGATTACAGCTTGTCGTGGAATCGGCAAAGCCTGCTTGGGTACCCAGGTGTAGAATCGCGCCCCTTGCGTGATCTCAAAGGCACGGAGCACCCGATTGTCCGACATCGGCCCCCAGCCAAGCGTGAGATCCTCCGGGATGAGGTCAGCGAGCGAGTCAAAGTGATAATCCTCGCGACTGAGGATTCGTGCCGTGATGTCGTAGCGAGCTCGAGGTGTAAGTCGCCAGCGTCCGAGCGTTGTAACCGGTTGCTCTCCGACATCCGTCTGCTGGGGGTCATCCGGAGCTATGGGTCCGTCCCGAGGATGAACAGGTCGCAGTTGCCAGTTGTTATACCCCTGCCACAGCCCCATTGCCGCCAACGCGATCATAAGGACCGTGCGCAAGGACATACGAGGCGTGGTGTCTACGGCTTGGGAAGCGGCTGGCGACTCGGCCTTCAGTGATTAACAGGCTTTTGAATCCAGAATTGGTACATCCCCAAGAAAGTATCGGGGTTATCCGCCTCGAAGCGCGCCCAGTTGCACAGATTCGTCGCGGCCGGGTCACCGGTAAAGCGCGTGCGGTACTGCTGTAGCAGGCACGGATCCAGCTCGAAGCCGATGAAGTGGAGCCCGCAGTCGGAAAGAAACGACATGATCTGATCCAGCGTTACGCGATGCTCCTGTACGTGGAAGACCAGGTCCCGACATTCACTGGTCGAATAGAAGTCCGGAATCTTGGTTAGCGACTGCAGCTCAGTGCCCGCTTCCCCTGAAGCCAGATCTCGGCGGAAGCGACGAATGTCATCCGCTGTGCTTGCATAGCCTCGAGCCGCAATAAACTCGCGCGCTTTAACCACTTGCCTGCGCGCGAGTTGGCTGTAAAAGCCCAGATGCATGAAGCCCCCGGGCCGCAATCGGCACAGCAACGTCCGCCATCCTAGGAAGGGATCAGCCAGATGATGCAGAACGCCCCCGGATGCGATGATGTCAAACGTGCGCGTGATGTCGCCAAGTGCCAGAATGTCGGCCTGTGCGTACTCGATGTTTGTGATGCCCAACTCCTGCGTCTTTCGTAAGGCATAGCAGATGCTGCTCAGGCTCAGGTCTATCGCCAATACACGAGCGCCACGGAATCTCTGGGCAGTAAGAATCGAGTGACATCCGGTGCCGCATCCGGCGATAAGTACCTCCGGCCGGCTGTCGTCATGCATTGGCGCAAACCGCGCGAGCGGTAAGGTTTGCCGCAGCTCGTCATTGAAGCGCCGCGCCGCGCGATGCATCGGCAGTTTCACCCAGCGCGGGTAGGGATTTTGCTCATACTGGTCGCGCACCTTTTCTGAGACACCATGCGTGATCGACGTCAGGCATTTGACGCGAGCACGCAGCGCCTGTTCTTCGAGCGGCTCACGAACCTGTTGGCGCAGCACGTCGTCAACGGGCCGCTGCTCATTTGCAGCAAGGAGCCGACCTGGTTCAGGCAGGGTGTATAGCGGGAAATACGCGGCTACGGCTAGCAAGAGCAATGGCGGTATCACCGCTTCGGCGTCCAGCAGCGCCAACAGTTTTGTGCGACAAGCGACCGCTGCCGCTTGTTCGCTCTCATCACAATCAAAAACGTACTCATTGATGAAGCATTGCCGAGCGAGTGCGGCATAGAACGGCAGCGCTGCGATGTCGGAAGGATCGGGTGGGTGTCCACTCGTTGCGCTCTCGAGCAGCGCGTGGCGTGCGGCAGTTAAGAAACGCTCGAATTCAATGCTGCTGCTCACGGGCGCGGCATCCAGCATTGCATGCAGCAAGGGGTCGGCGGCAAGCGTGGCGAGGACGCCTGCACCGAATAACACTGCCTTCGGCACGCGCGTGGGCCATCGTTCGTTGACGAGGCGGACGCAACTCGCAATCCCCGGCTCGAGCATGATCAGGCTGAGTGCGGGCCGACAAAGCTCGTACGGCATTCCCCATGGTTCGCTGATCGCGACCGCGAGTGCGGTGCGGATCAAAGGGTCGCTGGTGAGAAACCTCGTGCGCGCGATGCAACGGGCAAAGGCCGTTTTGATAGTCCACGTCGGCATGCGCTCGAGGTTGCACGTTAGCAGTTGTACTGCCTCCGGGGACCTATTGCGTAGCACAAGAACCATGGCCAAGTCGTACAGGGTGGCCTCGGATTCAGGCGCGATAGAGAGCGCGCGGCGCAGGCTTGCCTCCGCCGCATCGAGACGCGCGAGCCCGATTAACACCTTGCCCAGGGTGTAGTGTGCTTCGGCGTAGTCGGGTTGCAGCTCGATTGCCTTGCGCAGGCTTTCGGCGGCCTGTTCATTGCGCCCCCCAGCCGCTGCGAGTACACCGAGATTGAAATGAACTTGGGCGTAGCCTGGATTGATGGCCAGCGCCCGCTCGTAGCTCGCTATCGCTTCGGAGCTGCGCCCCAACCTGTCGAGAACATTTCCCATCGCGACGAACGCATCTGCAAAGTCAGGCTTGATGCCGAGGGCAACCTGATAGTCGTGCAAAGCGTGCTCGTATTCGCCGGTACGACAGTTGAGGTTTCCCAGATTGAAGTGGGCTGCCGCGTAATGCGGATCGCAGGCTATCGCGAGTTGGTACGCGCTGCGCGCCTCGTCGATCTGGGCACCCGCGTAGAGAACGTTGCCCCGGTTCAGGTGCGCCCTTGCGCATCGCGGGTCCGCCTTGACGGCAGCAGCGTAACGCGCCATCGCCTCGGCGGTCCGTCCCTGTTCCTCGAGCGCATTTCCCTCATCGATCAGTGCGAGAACGGAGCTTCTCGAGGTGGCTGCGAGGTGGTTTTCAACGGCTGCACCCGTCGCCTTCAAGCGAGCCGTTTCGCGATCGCTCATCTTTTGATCCTTGATCCTCGTGAAATTCTCTCGCAGAACGCAGTTTCTTCCCGTGTCCGTGTTCGCAAGAATTGCAGGGTGCGGCTGGCGATCGTTGATGCAGATGTGCCTCGAGGGGAATCAATCCGTCCCCGCTTGACGCACTTCGCTTGCGACCGCATCGGCAACCTCGGTTACCAGGCTCTGAAGGCTTTCGGGGTTGCTCGTCCGGCTGGTACCCGCCCACAGGAGCTTATCCTTGGTTAGCGAGTAGATCAGAGTCTCGATTGTCACTACGGTGTCAGTTTGCACTGATCCGGTGGAATAGCTGATCGCCATCCCATACGACGAGTAGTATGACCCGAATGAGGTGTAGGCGCTGCCGGAGAAGCCACCTGGGTCGACGATGATCCGCTGATCATGGCCAATCATGCGCATTACCACGACACCCTGGACGCCGGCTGCCTTGAAGTGGGACAGGGCGTAATCCACGTTGGGGTGTTCCAGGCCGATCAGCGTGTAAGCAGCCACGCCGTTCGCACCGCGGATCGTCAGCTCGTGAGCCAGATAGACCTCCGCGGAGCGCCGCTGCCTCGCATCGCCGGTGATAACTAACGCCGCGATGGTCTTGCCTGCCGGGTCGATCCGGTGCGCGTCCGGCGCCTTCCAGGTTGAGGTGAAAGTTGTGCTCCCACAGGCGCTCAGGCCTAGGGCCGCACCGCAAATCAGAGCGCGCAACATCTGTGACAAGCGTGTATCTCCCAGCCGAAATTGCCGGCGCTCACGAGTGCTTGCCGGCCGGCCTCGAGACGCGCGTTCCACACCGGCCACGCGTCGATCATGTGCGGCCAGATCTCGAGTGTCACGTTGACGTCTGCTGCGCCTGCCGCGGCGGCAAGTCGTACGGCATCATCGAGGAGCGTCTCGTCGGAGCCGACCTGGATGAGCAACGGCGGCATTCTGCCAAGCTTCGCGAAGAGCGGCGAGATGTGCGGATCCCTGCGGTCTGCGTGCGGCCGAGGTAGGCGTCGGCGAGCTCAGCCAGGTAGCCCCTGTGAATCAGGGGGTCGACAGCGTCGTTCGTCGCCAGCGTTGCGCCGGACATCGTCAGGTCCGTCCACGCCCATCGACATCGTGCCGAGGCAAAGCTGCGACACCTTGAGGCCGGTCTGCCCGAACCGGATGTACTCCATCGAAATCCACTCCGAAGCGCGACCTGATTCTGTCGTCTAAGCGCTCATCGAGTCCACCGATAGACCGCCTCGGGGAAACGGTGGCTTCCACAGTGTCCGCGCCGCGGGGACCGCAGGGCCTATTGGTGGCGTACCGCGGCGGCCGGCGTTGGAGCCCGCACGCACTCCATTGCGTGCGACATGCACGGAAAGCGCGGCGGCCGCGTGATGCCGCTCACGGTTTGCCGGCCGAACTGACCCGCAGAATGCCGGCCGGGCAGGAGAATGCGCGGCTACGGCATCCAATCATGAGCATGGCTCAACTCATCATCGGCGCCGCCCTCGGCTTTATCATCGCGGAAGGGGTGCTGTACGGCATCCGGCACCTTGTCCTCTGGCTGCGGCGCGATGAGACGCGCCGGCGGTTCCACGCGCTCACCGCCTCGCGGGAGTCGGCGTTCATTGCGGGCTTCACCCGCTACGGCGCCCTGGTGGGAGCGAGCGCTGCCGTGATCACGCTCGGAGCATGGGCGGTCGGCGACTATCTGGCGGCGAAGTCCGCGCGCAGCGCCGTCATGGCCAACGCCTTCGACCCCGCCATCCCCGTGCCGGCATCCGTTCTGCACGACTCTGCCGAGGACGCTCGAGGAGTCGATCCCGCAGCCGACGTGGATTCGGTGCAGGCGGCGCCGCCGGCTGGCGTCGATCCGTACGCCGACCCCGACTTCAAGGTCCAGCACCGCGTGCACCGCTCCGGCACCTCCCTGAGTCTCAAGGAGACGCTGCTGGAGCGCTCGGAGGCCAAGGCCCGCGTCGAGCTGCTGCGGGAAACCAAGCAACACCTGCGCCGCTCTCAGTACGACTGCGAGGCTGCTGACCGTGCCGCCCGCTACCTCAAGGCCGGTCTCGACGTATGGGGCTTTGCCGCCTGGCAGCTCAAGTACTTCCCCGCCGACGGTTACAAGGGTGCGACGCTGACCGAGTGCAAGGACATCAAGGACGTCCTCGACCCTTCGGCGGTGGATCTGCAGTCCAGCGTCGCGCAGGCCGGTCACCCCTGACCGGTCGCTAGTCGGACGCTTGCGCGCCGGCTCGGCAGGGTGGGACCGGCGTGAGCCCCGCCGGCGAAGCCTGCGTCGCGAAAGTAAATTCGAGCCGTGTGTTGTCGGTGCGCATGCCGACCGGCCCGGCAAACGCAGCCGCGACCGGGCCGACACTTCCCTGCCAAACGAGTCTGCCGTCGACGTGTACCCGTAGATCGTCGCCGCGGATCCGTGCCTGCAACTGGTGCGCGGCTCCTGCCTCGAGCGCGGGAAGGGTGGCGCTCGAGACGGGTTTGAGGTTGCGGTATCCGCGGTTCGCGCACTGCGCGCTCGACTGCTGGCCGGGGTTTGCCTTGACCGACACCACGAGTTTCGACTCCGGTGTGACGCGCCACATGACGTAGATGAGGTTGCAGGCATCCGCGGCGCGCAGCTTGATGCCGAACTGGCGCCGGCTCGCGCCTGAGCCGAGGGATGACTCGACGGCAGTGGGCCCGAGATAGCTGAAGGTGAGCTGCGCAACGTCGCTGGCTGCGCGGTTCACGTAGGCGCGCATCTTCGGGACCGTGACGAGGAGCGACCGGTCATGCTCCTCGAGGGCGCCTTCCGTGACGCAGAAGTCCGCCCGCGAGACCGCCGCCAGTTGCGTGGGCGGCGACTGCGCCTGCGCCGCAGGTGCGACCACCAACAAGGCCGCGCAGCTTTGCCACCGCGCTCTCATGTACGCCGATGATAGTGCGTGCCGCGGGGGGAATCGACGTGCCGCCCGCAGCCTGTACGGGCCTGAAGCGCCGTGAGACTCGCGCGAGCCGAAACTGCGATCCAGTCGCTCCCCGGTCGTCGGTCAGCTCCGCGACTATGAAAGCGATGGGAGGACCCTCATGAGCGAGCACTTTTCAGCGCGAATTCTTGCCATGTTGAGCGCAATGCTGGTCGTGGTGTGCACGGATGCGCGCGCGGGTACTGCGGACAATGTGCGTACTGCGAAGCGTGTCTTCCTCGAGACGATGGCCGAAGGTCGTTTCGCAGGGCTTCGCGAGATCTATGGTCCGAATTTCGTCGCCCACGGCGCCTCCGCCGACTACAGCCTCGAGCAGGACTGCGCAGCGACCGCGTCCTGGCGAGCGGCCATGCCGGATCTCAAGGTAACGGTTGAGCGCACCGTGGCCGATCGTTATCTCGTGGCGGTACACTGGCGGGTCGTTGGAACCAACACGGTGGCCGCCGGCGGAATGCCCGGTAAAGGCGACCGGATCGGCATCGAAGGGATGACCTTCTTCCGCTTCTCCGGGGGCCGCATCGTGGAGGAGTGGAGCGTCATCGACGTAGCGACGCTGCGCAAGCAGCTCGGCTAGCGGCTGGCGCGTGCTGCGATTAGAGCGGCTGGTCGATCGATCTGGCGAGCGGAGTAAAGAGCTTCGGGCCCGCCTCGCTCATGTGCCAGCAATCTTCCAGCCGAATCCCGAACTCGCCGGGGATGTAAAGTCCGGGCTCGTCCGAGAAGCACATGCCGGCCTGCAGCGCCGTTGTGTCATTGCGCACCAGGTTGGGGGGGCTCATGCACGTCCATGCCAATGCCATGGCCGGTGCGATGCGACAGGCCCGGGACCCCATGGTCCCTGCTCCACCCCTTGCCCTCGTAGAAGGCGCGCACCGCGCGGTCGATGCCGCCGACTGCAGCGCCGAGCCGGGCGGTCTCGAGGGCGATCTCCTGGCCGCGCTTGACCGTGTCCCATACTTCGCGCTGTCGCGGCGAGGCGTCGCCGAACACCAGCTGCGCGAGATATCGGCCTGATAGCCGTGCACGCTGCAGCCTGTGTCGATCAGGATCACCGAGCCCGCGCGCAGCTCCTGCGGCTTGAGCGAGCCGTGCGGGTAGGCGCTGGCCTCGTTGAGGAGCACCAGCGAGAACTCGTGCTCACCGCCGAGCTGTGACCATCAGGGCGAGGATGTCGGAGCCGCGCATACCGGCTTCGATATGCCCGTGCACGTGCCGCAAAGCTGCGTAGGTGACGTCGTTGGCGGCCTGCATCAGGGCAAGCTCCGCAGCAGACTTGATCATCCGGCAGCCACGCACGAGCTCGTCTGCGGGCACGACCTCGGGGCGCGGCGTCGCGGCGCGTGCGACCTGCTCGACGATGAAGAACCGCGTCGTCGCGTCCACCGCGAGCGGCTCTGCAGCCCCAACCCGGCGAGGCAGGGCCCTGCGATAAGCTCAAAGGGGCTCTCGTCCTCCCTCCAGGGACGCAGGTCGGCCGGCACCCGCAACGTCTCGCGGATCGAGGGCTCTTCGAAGTACGGCGTGACGACCACCACCTGACCCGAAGCGGGGATCAGCGCCGCGGTCGTGCGCTCGGACCTGCGCCAGCGAACGCCGGTGAAGTATTCGAGCGTGGATCCGGACTCGACCAGGAGCGCCGCGGTGCGGCGCTGCTGCATCAAACTCTGCACCTTCGCAAGGCGCGCGCCGTGCTCCGCTGCGCTGATCGGCTGGGTGCCGCCGGTCAGTGAGCGCAGACCGTCGTGCGCTGGCCCGCCCTTGATTGCCGGCCCCTGCGCACCCACGGCGATCACCGCGCCGGCGGCGGTCAGCCCGAGGAAAGCCCGTCTCGATGCCGTCATGGGTTTCCCGCATGCCCTGTTGTCCGCGAGGACCATACCACTTGCCCCTCCCGCTGCGCCCGGCGCGGCGCGGGCGCGTCCGCTAGGCCCCCCCGATCTGTGACGTCCGTCACTCCCCGCTTCCCGGCCGCCTCCGTCGCCACGGATTTTGAGAGGCCAGGACGAGAAGAAGGCCGGTGTTTCCATTTAGCTTAATTCAGTGGATATCCGCTCCAAAGTCATCGCGTTGATCGGGGCGATCTTCGTGATCCTCGGGCTCGCCCAGGTGCTGGTCGAGAAGCTCGTGATCATGCCGAGTTTCGCCGAGCTGGAGCGCGCCGACGCGGCTACCGCCATGCGCCGCATCAACTACTCCCTCGAGCGCACGCTCGGAGAGGTCGCGACGTCGGCGACCGATTGGGGCAACTGGTCGGACACTTATCGCTTCGTCCAGGATCACAACTCTGCGTTCATCGCGGCCAACATCAGCGACCTCGCGCTGCGTCAGCTGAACATCAACGCGCTCGTCATCGTCAACGAGAACGGCGAGGTCGTTCAGGCAAGAGACCTCGATCTGCAGACCGAGCGGCCGTTGGGGCTGAATCTGACGGCATACCCGGCGCTGCCGTCCGACTTTCCCTGGCGGGCGAATCTGCCTCGCGGCGTCGCCGCGCGCGGGCTGCTCAACACCAACCGCGGGACTGTGTTGCTGGCCGCCGCGCCGATACTCGATGGCAATGGCCACGGACCCCCCCGCGGCATGGTGATCTTCGGCCGGCTCCTCACGGCTGCCGTCGTGGAAGGCATCGGCTCTCAGGCGCAGGCGAGCCTCGCGCTGCTCGCGCCGGTCGCGGGCGCGCCGCCCGAGGGACTCCTCGAGACCGACGCCACCACGCGCGTCTACCAAACTTTCAACGATCTCTATGGCTGGCCGGTGATGCGCCTGGAGGTCGACGTGCCGCGCCGGATCACCGCGCAGGGCCGCATGGCCGTGCGCTACGCCTCGAGCGGCCTGCTCGCCGCGGCCGTGATCGTCCTCATCCTCCTGGTCGTGGTGCTCAACCGGGCGGTGTTGAGGCCCCTTGCGCTCGTGACGCGCCACGCGGTGGCCCTTGGCCAGGACAAGGACCTCACCACCCGGCTCGATCTCAAGCGCAAGGACGAATTCGGCGTACTGGCACGCGAGTTCGATCGCATGGTGGAGCGCGTGGCCGAATCACGCACCCGGCTCGTCGATCAGTCCTATGGGGCGGGATTTGCCGAGCTCGCGAGGGGTGTGCTGCACAACCTCGGCAACGCGATGACACCGATCGGCGTGCGTCTTGCGACGCTCTACGACCGGCTGCGCACTGCTCCGGCCGAGGACGCCGAGCAGGCGGTCGCCGAGCTGCAGGACGGCAAGGTGGACCCGCAGCGCCGGGCGGACCTCGAAGAGTTCCTGCGCCTTGCCAGTCGCGACATGGCCGGCACGGTGCGTGCGGCGCGTGAGGACGTCGCCGTAATCACCCGCCAGACCACCGTCATCCAGACGACGCTCGCCGAGCAGATGCGCGCGACGCGCAACGAGCACGTCATCGAGCCGGTGCGTCTCACCGAGCTGCTGGCGCAGTCGCTCGAGATCGTGCCAGACGTCTGCCGCCAGCGTCTCACGATCGACAGCGACGAGACGCTGCGGCGGCTCGGCGTGGTGCGCGTCGCCCGCACCGTGCTGCGCCTCATCCTGCAGAATCTCATCATCAACGCGGCGGACGCGATCCGCGATGCGGGCAAGGACAAGGGGACATTACGCGTGAGCGCCGAGATCGTGCGCGATGCGGATCGGCAGCAGCTGCATCTGCAGTGCGCCGACGACGGTGTCGGCATCCCTGCCCAAAACCTCGAGCGCGTCTTCGAGAAGGGTTTTTCCACCAAACCACCGGAAACCAACCATGGGATCGGTCTGCACTGGTGCGCCAACGCCATCGGCGCGCTGGGCGGGCGGATCTGGGCCGCCAGCGACGGCCCGGGGCGCGGTGCCTCGCTGCACCTGCTGGTGCCGCTCGCCGCCCGTGAAACCGCTCCGATCGCCGGAGCTGCCTGAGGTCCTCCCATGGCTGAACGCACGCCAAAACCGATTCGCGTACTCGTGGTCGATGACGAGCCCGAGATCCGCGAGGCCTACCGGCAGGTGCTCTGCGACAGCGAAGTAAATCTCGAGATGACCGGCTTCCACGAGCTGCGCAGCCGGCTGTTCCGCAAGAACCCCGCCGAGGCGCTGCGGCGCGCGGCGGCGCGCACGGCGACCAGCTTCGAGCCGGTGTTCTGCGAGCAGGCGACGCAGGCGGTTGCCGCCGTAAAGGAGAGCCTGGCGCGCAACGAGCCCTTCGCCGTGGTGTTCCTCGACGTGCGCATGCCGCCCGGCCCCGACGGCGTGTGGGCAGCCACGCAGATCCGCGAGCTCGATCCGGCGATCGAGATCGTCATCTGCACGGCCTATTCCGATGCCGACCCCGGCGAGATCGGCGGCTTCGTGCCCCCCGAGGACAAGCTTTCCTACCTGCAAAAACCCTTTCACCCGCACGAGGTGCGGCAGATGAGCATTGCGCTCGGCAGCAAGTGGCGGGCCGAGCGGCGCATCGTGCGGCTGGCCTATTTCGACACGCTCACCGGGCTCCCCAACCGCGAGCAGTCGCACAACCGCCTGGTGGGCGCGCTGCAGGCTGCCAAGGAGAAGGGCGGCAACCTCGCGGTGCTCTATCTCGACCTCGATAACTTCAAGCGGGTCAACGACACGCTCGGTCACGCCGTGGGTGATGAGCTGCTCTGCGTGGTCGCCGACCGGCTGCGCAGCTCGCTGCGCTACGGCAGCGACTCGGTCGCCGGCTCCAACAGCACACGGACGGGCGACATCGCGCGTCTCGGAGGCGATGAGTTCATGGTGCTGCTGCCCAACCTGCGTAACACCGTCGATGCCGGCGCAGTGGCCGAGCGGCTCATGCTGGCGCTGCGCGAGCCGATACAGCTCGCGTCGAATTCGCTGGTCGTCACTCCGAGCATCGGAATCGCAATCTATCCTCAGGACGGCGCCGATGCCGAGACGCTGCTACGCAACGCGGATCTCGCCATGTACTTCGCCAAGCGCCGCAGTCCCGGCACCTTCGCCTATTTCGACGTGTCCATGAACGCCACCGCGCTGCACCGCTTCACCATCGAGGAGCAGCTGCGCGGGGCGCTCGAGCGCAACGAGTTCTCGCTGCAGTACCAGCCGCAGTTCGACGTACGCACCGGGGCGATCTCGGGCGTCGAGGCACTGCTGCGCTGGACGAACGCTGAGCTCGGCGCGGTCAGCCCCGTTGAGTTCATACCGGTCGCCGAGGAAACCGGCCTGATCCTCGCCATCGGCAAGTGGGCGCTGCGCACGGCGTGCCAGCAGGCCCAGGCGTGGCGTACCGAAGGCCTGCCGGTGCAGAGAATGGCAGTCAACGTCTCCGGGCGTCAGTTCGCCCTCGCCGAATATCCGAACGAGGTGGCCGAGGTCCTCAAGGAGACGGGCTTGCCGCCGGCGGTGCTCGAGCTCGAGATCACCGAGTCGGTGGTCATGGCCGACGAGGCCTGGGCGGAAAAGGCCATCAACCAGCTCAAGGCGCTCGGCATCTCGCTGGCCATCGATGACTTCGGCACCGGCTACTCGAGCTTCGGCCGACTGCGCCACTTCGCGGTGGATCGGCTGAAGATCGACCGCTCGTTCGTCACCAGCATCACCGAGGGAAGCGACGATCGGGCGATCGCGGCCGCGATCATCGCCATGTCGCGCTCGCTGCGCATCAACGTGACCGCCGAGGGCGTCGAGAACTTCCCGCAGCTCACCTTCCTGCAGGAGCAGGACTGCCAGGACGCGCAGGGATTTCTCCTCAGCCGCCCGCTGCAGGTGGATGCCGCGCGTGAGCTGCTGCGGCGGGTGAACGAGTTGGGCGATGCCTCGCGCACGCAGCGCCTGAGAGTCATCACCGGCTAGGCGCCCGTCCGCACGCTGCGCATCCGGTGCGGCGCTGCACGCCGGCGTGCCGGAGTGCCCGGCGCGCGATGCGCGTAGAATTGCCCGTGCACGACTCCCGCCCGGCCTCGGGTTGATGGAATCGGAAGGTATGCAGACCGCGCTCGCCGATTTCATCAGCGCTACACCGCAGGGCCGGGAGGCTGATGCGATTCTGCGCAGCTGCGTGCATTGCGGCTTCTGTCTTCCTGCCTGCCCCACCTATCTGCTGCTTGGCGACGAGCTCGACAGCCCGCGCGGGCGCATCTATCTCATGAAGCAGCTGCTCGAGGGCGCTGCGGTGACGGCGAGCACGCAGCTGCATCTCGATCGCTGCCTCACCTGCCGCGCCTGCGAGAGCGCCTGCCCCTCCGGCGTGCAGTACGGCAGGCTCCTCGACCTCGGGCGCGCGCTCACCGAGGAGCGCGTGCAGCGCGAGCCGGTGGCGCGTCTCAAGCGCTACCTGCTGCGCAGCCTCGTGCCCCACCGCGAGCGCGTGCGGGGACTGCTCACCGCCGCCCGTGCCGTGCGCGCCCTGCTGCCGCGTGCGCTCCGGGCGCGTCTTCCCGCACCGGATGCGCCGCTTCCGTCGTTGCGCGCCCCGCAGCCGGTGTGGCCGCCGCCGCGGCATGCGCGGCGTGTGGCGCTCCTCGAGGGCTGCGTACAGCCCGCGATCGCGCCGGATATCGACCCGGCGGCCGCGCAGGTTCTCGATCGTATCGGCATCTCGGCGATCGTTGCGAGGGACGCCGGTTGTTGCGGAGCGCTCAACCATCACCTCTCGGCCCACGCCGAGGCTCGCGTCGAGGTGCGGCGCAACGTCGACGCTCTGTGGCCGCACGTCGAGGCCGGAGCGGAGGCGGTGGTAGTGACCGCGAGCGCCTGTGCCGCCATGGTGTGCGACTACGGGCGGCTGCTCCAAGACGACAGTGCTTACGCCGCCCGCGCCGCCCGCATCAGCGCGCTTGCGCGCGACATCAGCCAGCTGCTCGCCGCAGAGGGCGGAACGGTCGGCGCTGCGCTCGCTCGCCGCCCGGGCGCGACGCGCTCGGATCCGCCGCTGCGCGTGGCGTTTCAGGCGCCCTGTACGTTGCAGCATGCGCTTCGCGTGAAGGGCGTGGTCGAGCCGCTGCTGACCGCGGCCGGTTTTATGCTGACCCCGGTCACGGACGGACAGCGCTGTTGTGGCTCGGCAGGGACCTATTCGATTCTGCAACCGCACCTGGCGGGCGAGCTGCTGCGCGCCAAGGTGGCGGCGCTCGAAAGCGGCGCGCCACAGGTCATCGCCACAGCCAACATCGGCTGCCTGGCCCACATCCGCAGCGCCACCGCCTTGCCGGTGCGTCACTGGATAGAGCTGCTCGCTGCGAGATTCGCCGGTGGCTGATCCGTGGGGCGAGCGTATGCCGCGCTCGGTGAGCCTGCTGCAGACGATCGCCGTTTCGGTCGGGATCACGATAGGCAGCGGCATCTTCCGGGTCCCGGCCACGGTCGCCGCGCAGCTCCAAGCGCCTGGGGCGATGCTGCTGTGCTGGGTACTGGGCGGCATTATCGCGCTGTGCGGCGCCCTCACGGTCGCCGAGCTCGCTGCCGCTCTGCCGCGCTCGGGCGGCATCTTTGCCTACCTCCTCGAGGGGTACGGCCCGCTGCCCGCGTTCCTCTTTGGCTGGACCGAGCTCATTGTCATTCGCGCCGCGGCGCTCGGGGCGATTGCAACCATCTTCGCCGAGTATCTCGGCTACTTTGTGCCGCTCTCCGGCAGCGAGGTCCGCCAGACCGCCGCGCTCGCCATTGTGCTCGTCGGCGCCATCAACTACGTGGGTGTGCAGCGTGCGGCGGCGGTGCTGAGTGCCTCGACCGCCGTGAAGTACGCCGTGCTGCTGGCGCTCGGCCTGCTCGCCTTCACCGCCACGGGCGCCCGTGCCGCCCCTCTCACGCCCGCCTGGGCAGGGGGCGTGCAAGGGTGGGTGCTGGCGAGCGCACTGATCCCGGTCATGTGGACTTACGACGGCTGGGCAGATGCCACTGCCGTCGCGGGCGAGATCCGCAACCCGCAGCGCAACCTGCCGCTCGCCCTTATCGCCGGGGCCGTGTGCGTGATGCTGGTCTACCTGGTCGTCAACGTGGGGTTCCTGTACGCGCTCGCCCCGGCGCAGATGGCGCAGTCGAAGCTGATCGCCGCTACCGTCGCCGAGCGCATTCCACTGCTCGGCGGCGCGGGCGCCGCGGTGGTTGCCGCGGCCGTGGTGGTGTCGGCTTTTAGCAGCCTGCACGCCTCGATGCTCACCGGGTCGCGGATCTTCTTTGCGATGGCCGACCGGGGCCTGTTCTTCCGTGCCGCGGCGCGCGTTTCGGCGCGCTTCAACACCCCGTCAGTCGCCATCGCCCTCGCGACCGTGCTCGGCGTGGCCTACGTTTTGCAAAACGATTTTGCGCAGCTTGCCGACAGGTTCATCCTCGGCATCTGGCCTTTCTACGCGGCCACCGTCGCTGCGGTGTTCGTGCTGCGCCGGCGCTCCCCGGGGCTCGTGCGCCCGTACCGCGTCTGGGGCTATCCGCTCGTGCCGGCGGTATTCCTGATTGCTTCCGCTTTCATGGTACTCAATGCCCTGGTCACCGACCTGCGCAACACCGGTCTCACCTTCCTTATCATTCTCGCCGGCGTGCCGGTGTTCTGGCTGCGCCGCCGCGCGACTCGCGGCAGCCACTTGAGTCATGCATAAGTAAGGTCCCGTGCGAGCTTGGGAGCAACAGGCAAGCGTGTGAGGCGCGACGCAGGTTATGTCGTCGCGCTGGGCTGGGATGCGCACGAGCGTTAGGTTGCATCTGAGCAAATGCCTGAGCCCCTCAGAGTTCGTCGCTCGGGTGAAGCAGACGCGGACTCGATTGCCGAATTCATCCGCGCAGCCGCCTGGGACCGAAATGCCACAGCGGAGAGCGCCCGCGAAATGCTGCGCACGGCCGCGCACAATCCGTTCGCGCCTCGAGCAGCGCGCCCGCGCGCGAGCGCTGAGCGCCGCCCGGTCGGCGGCGACCGTCACCGTGCTTCGTATAAGATAGCGCGCCCCCTCGTCCAAGGATCTCATGAGCGCGCGCAAGGCCGGCAACGGCGCCCTGATATTCGTATTCATCGCCGTGCTGGTCGACTCGATCGGCTTCGGCATCATCCTGCCGGTCTTGCCGCGGCTGATCATGCAGCTCACCGGCGTGAGCGTCGATCGCGCGGCCGGCTTCGGCGGCTGGCTCTCGTTCGTCTATGCGCTGATGCAGTTCTTCTGCGCGCCGGTGCTCGGAAATCTGGGCGACCACTTCGGGCGCCGCCCGGTGCTGCTGTTCGCGCTGTTCGCGCTCGGCTGTGACTATCTCATCATGGGATTTGCGCCGGTGATCGGCTGGCTGTTTGCCGGCCGGGTGATCGCCGGCGTGGCGGGCGCCTCTTTCACGCCGGCCTACGCCTACGTCGCGGACATCACTCCGCCGGAACGCCGCGCGCAGAGCTTCGGTCTCATGGGCGCGGCCTTCGGCGTCGGTTTCATCGTGGGACCTGCGATCGGCGGTCTGCTGGGCGCCTTCGGCCCGCGCGCGCCTTTTTTCACCGCCGGTGCCATCGCGCTCGCCAACGCGACGCTCGGGTACTTTGCGCTGCCCGAGTCGCTGCCGCGCGCCGCGCGGCGCCCGTTTCACTGGGCGCGCGCCAACCCGCTCGGCATGCTCGCGCAGATGCGCCGCCACCCGGCGGTGCTGCTCATGCTCGGCGCGCTGTTCCTGTGGCAGCTTGCGCACCAGGTGCTGCCGAGCACCTGGGCGTTTTACACGATCTTCAAGTTTCACTGGACCAGCGCCGAGGTGGGCTACTCACTCGCCTTTGTCGGCGCGGTGATGGCGCTTGCGCAGGGCGTGTTCACGCGGGTACTCATTCCCTGGCTGGGTGGGGAGCGGCGCGCCGCGCTCGCCGGCATGGGGTGCGCGCTGCTCGCCTATCTCGGTTACGCCTTCGCGAGCGCCGGCTGGGTGATGTATGTGGTCGCGCTCACGACATTCCTGTTCGCGCTCACCTATCCATCGATGAACGCGCTTGCCTCGCAGCAGATCGCGGCCAATGCGCAGGGCGAGCTGCAGGGCGCGGTCGCGAGCCTCTACAGCCTGAGCGCCATCGTCGGACCGCCGCTCATGACGCAGGTGTTTGCTCATTTCTCAGCCCCGTCAGCGGCGCTGTATTTCCCGGGGGCGGCGTTCGTCACTGCCGCACTCCTCACGGCCGCTTGCGCGGCGCTGTTCACCAGGGCGCTGCGGCTCGCGCCGCACCGCACCGCTGCCGCGGTCGGCGCCGCACCGGAGGTCTGAGTGTCCCCACGACATGCCGCCGGCGCGCTGGCCTTGCTGGCGTTGTCCCTCGCGCGCACCGCAGTGAGCGCACCGCTGGTGCCCGCGCTACCGGGGTCCCCCGCGAGATCAGGCGTCTTGCTCGCCGCGGCAAGCTCGCCGCAAGCGCCGGGCCTGATCTCGCGGGGTGAGCTGCCGCCGGTCCGCCACGTGTTCGTACTGCTGCTCGAGAACAAGTCCTATGCCGTGACTTTCGGCCGCGACTCGGCCGCACCCTATCTCGCGCACACGCTTCCTGCCCGCGGGGCGCTGCTCACGCAGTACTACGCCATCGGCCACGCGAGCCTCGGTAACTACGTCGCGCTCATCAGCGGCCAGGCGCCCAACGAAGACACGCAGCTCGACTGTCCGACGTTCGCGGATTTTCGCGCGAGCACATCCGCGCTCGATGCACACGGGCAGCTGCCGGGGAGCGGCTGCGTGTACCCGGCGTCGGTGCAGTCGCTTCCCGACCAGCTCGAGGCCGCCGGGCTCACGTGGAAGGGCTACATGGAAGACATGGGCAAGAATCTCGCGCGCGAGTCCGCGACCTGCGGGCACGTGCCGCTCGGGCAGCCCGAGACTACGCAGCTGGCGCAGCCCTCCGATCAATACGCGGCCAAGCACGACCCGTTCGTCTACTTTCACGCGATCATCGACAAGCCGGCGCGCTGCAATGCGCACGTCGTCAATCTCGCGCGGCTGCCCGCCGACCTCTTGAGCGAGGCGAGCACTGCCAACTACACCTTCATCACCCCGAACCTGTGCAACGACGGGCACGACGCTGAGTGTGCCGACGGCCGCCGCGGCGGGCTCACCGCCATCGATGTCTTTCTCAGAAAGTGGGTGCCGCTCATCGAAAGCTCACCGGCCTTCCGCGCCGATGGCCTGCTCGTCATCACCTTCGACGAATCCGAGGGCGCGGGCGCGGAGGGCTCGAGCGCCTGCTGCGGTGAGCGGCCGCTGCCGGGGGCGAAGTACCAGCCGGGGATCTCTGGCCCGGGCGGCGGACGCGTCGGCGCCGTGGTGCTGTCGCCCTTCGTGAAGCCGGGCACGGTCTCGGCAGTTCCCTACAACCACTATTCGCTGCTGCGCACGGTGGAGGCGCTCTTCGGACTCTCCTACCTCGGTTACGCGGCAGAACCCGACCTGAAGGTCTTCGGGCCGGACGTGTTCAGCGCCTTCGCGCCTCGCTCACCCACCCCATAAGTGCGCGCTACTCCTCGCGCTCCTGCGCGTGGCCTACCGCGCCCGTGCCGCCGCCCAGGGCGCTGCCTGCGGGAGTACGCCCCGGCTCATCGAGCTTGTCGCCCATGAGGCGGCGCACGGCGACGTAGCACACCGGGATCATCAGCACGCCGAGGACCGCGGCGCTCAGCATTCCGCCGACCACACCGGTGCCGATGGCGTGGCGTGCATTGGCGCCGGCGCCGGTCGAGACCACCATCGGGAAGACGCCAAGGATGAAGGCGAAGGAGGTCATGAGGATCGGCCGGAAGCGCAGGCGCGCCGCCTCGAGAACGCCTTCGTGCAGGCTCTTGCCGTTCGCCTGTGCAGTCACGGCAAACTCGACGATGAGGATGGCGTTCTTCGCCGACAGACCGATGATGGTGATAAGGCCCACCTTGAAGAACACGTCATTCGGCAGGCCGCGCAGCAGTGCCGCGACACCCGTGCCGACGAGTCCCACCGGCACCGCCATCAGCACCGCCACCGGGACGCTCCAGCTCTCGTAGAGCGCGGCGAGGCACAGGTACACCACCAGGATCGAGAGTGCGAACAGCATCGGTGCCTGCGCGCCCGAAAGGATCTCCTGCAGCGACTGCCCAGCCCAGTCGTTGCCGATTCCGTGCGGCAGGTCCTGCGTGACGATGCGCTGCATCGCCTGCATGGCCTCCCCGGAGCTGCTACCTGCGGCGTTGCCGCCGGTGATCTCGACCGCCGGGTAGCCGTTGTAACGCGTGAGCGAGGGCGAGCCCACCACCCAGTCGGCCTGCACGAAGTTCGCGAGCGGGATCATAAAGCCGCTGCTGCTCGCGACGTAGAAATGCCCGAGCGCCTCGGGTGTCATGCGCCAGGGCGCATCGGCCTGCAGCAGCACGCGCAGCACCCGCCCCTGGTAGATAAAGTCATTGGCGTAGACCGGCGCCAGCATCAGCTGCAGCGCCGTGTACACGTCGCTCGCCGACAGGCCCATCGACTGGGCCTGGACGCGATCGACCGTGAGGTGCAGCTGCGGCGCGGGCGGCAGCAGGTTGGCGCGTACCCCGGCGAGCGTCTTGTCGGCCGCCGCCTTCTGCAGGAGCATGTCCTGGGCAGCGGTGAGCGCGGCGCGCCCGAGGCCGCCGCGATCCTCGAGGAAGAAGTCGAAGCCTCCGAAGAACCCGAGGCCGCGCACCGTGGGCAGGTTGAGCACGTAGACCCGGGCGTCGTGGATTTCGTGCGCCAGTGTCGTGTTGGCCCAGCGTATGAATTCCGCCGCCGTGTCGGAACGCTGGTCCCAGGGCTTGAGGTGCACGAAGGCGCGACCGGCATTCTCACCGGTGCCGACGAAGTTAGAGCCGACGATGAGAAAGGCGGTCGCCACATCGGGGCTGCGCATGAGGACGGTGTTGATGTGCTGCATCACCTCGCGCGTGCGCGGCAGCGACGCCCCGGCGGGCAGTTGCACGTCGATCAGCGCGTAGCCCTGGTCTTCATCCGGCACGAAGCTGCCCGGCAGCTTCATGAACAGCAGCACCCCGACCGCCAGCATCGCCGCGAACACCGCCATCCAGCGCGGCACGTGGGCCACCGACTGGAACACGCGCCGCACGTAGGCTGCGCGCGTGCCCTCGAAGGCGCGGTTGAACCAGTTGAAGATCACGTTGCCGTGCAGATGCTCGGGGCGCAGGAGCGAAGCGCACAGTGCCGGGGTGAACGACAGCGCCAGGAGCGCAGAGAAACCCATCGACAGCGCGATGGTGAGGGCGAACTGGCGGTAGATTGCCCCGGTGGTCCCGGTCTGCAGCGCGCTCGGGATGAACACCGCCGCCAGCACCGAGGTGATGGCGACGATCGCGCTGGTGATCTGCCGCATGGCTTTGCGCGTCGCTTCCTTCGCTGGGAGATGCTCCTCGCGCATGATGCGGTCGACCGCCTCCACCACCACGATGGCGTCGTCGACAACGATGCCGATGGCGAGCACCATGGCGAACAACGACAGCTGATTGATGGAGAAGCCGACGGCGTAGATGCCCACCAGCGTCCCGAGGAGCGCCGCGGGCACTACCAGCGTCGGGATGAGCGTCGCGCGCAGGTTCTGCAGGAACACCAGCATCACGAGGAACACCAGCGTCACTGCCTCCACCAGCGTGACGATCACTTCACGGATGGCGACCTTGATGAAGGTGGTGGAGTCGAACGCCCAGAACCAGCTCACCCCGGCGGGGAAGCTCGACTGCATGTCATTCATCTTCGCCGTCACCGCGCGTGCGACCTCGAGCGCGTTGGCCTCGGGCGCGAGCT
>Ga0187778_10000386_pt1 | contig 31397 bp, 25 predicted proteins | sample 1015_Q2_SP5_20_M_FD_132418 | JGI IMG/M metagenome (GOLD analysis project Ga0187778, IMG submission 132418) | Tropical peat soil microbial communities from peatlands in Department of Meta, Colombia - 1015_Q2_SP5_20_MG | ecosystem: Environmental > Terrestrial > Soil > Wetlands > Peat | place... | reverse complement strand
GCGGTTAAGGGATTGAGGAGATGCAGCATCGCCGCCCAGCGGGTCCGGGCTCATGAACCGTCCGAGCCTGCTGTTGTAATGCCGGAATACGGCATAGTCGAGCCCGGATTCCCCATCGCGCTCATAAGTCGCAAACTTGTACTCCGGCGGGCAACTGTTCGTGGCCGTCACTTCGTAGCCAAGTGGCTGGAAGTCAGCATCGTAACAGACGGTTCCGTCGGATCGAGTCACTACGCGGGTGCTGCCGATCTGGTCCGAAAAATAGTAGTAGGTGTTGTTCGAGGAATCCATGCGTGCCACCCGCAGCCCGGCAAAGTACACGTACTCGTCCAGGACATTGCCGCTCGCATCAGTCTCGTCCAGGCTGGTCACGCCTCCCGCCCGCCAATACAGCCTTCCGGTGGATTTCTGCACCCGCAGACCCGCTCCGTCATAGGTATAGTTTACGCCTTGGGTGCTGGAAAGGCGGTTCTCGCTGTTCCACGAATACCCGTACGAGCCTTCCTGTGTCATGTCGCCTGCGTTGTTGTACCCGAATCCTGAAGTCGTGATCCAGTTGTACGAGTTCACGGTGACGTTAAGGTTGCCTCCGCCGCACGCGATGGGCGTGAGCGTGAGCAGGTTGCCCCAACGATCATAGCCGAAAGTGTCGCCCCAGCAGTAGGGACCGCTGGTCGCCTGCGTCGAGGGGTCAACGACGGGGCTCTACGATTTCATGTTTCGCGAATATGCGCAGTATGGGAGGTGGATTGCCCCGGACCCGGCGGGGATGGGTGCTGTCGATCCCACGAATCCTCAGACCTGGAACCGCTATGCGTATGTACTGAACATCGCGGTAACAGGGTTGGTTTGGGCAAATCCAGCCGCGAACACGGCGAGCAAGAAGAGGAAAAGTACGAGAAGCATTCGTGCAGCAATTCCCTGCATACCAGTCCTCCTGGGAAATCAAATGCGTTGGTTAAGCTAAGCGGTCGATGATGCTGCAGTAGGAAAAAGTGTGACCGGGGAAACTACGCGCCGAACTACTTCGCAGTCAAGAACAACAGTCGTTTTGTGGGAGACATGTGATCGCAAACTCGGTAGCGAGCAAGGTTGTGGTTATCTGCATACGTTTGTCTAGTACGAGCGCTCTATGGCCAGCGTGTTCTGATTTCGGAACAACACCTCGGAGGTCGGCAGACTCGTGCCCCTCCCGCTACCACCCGCCCGTACGCCCGCTCGCGCACGCCCCGATCCTGCGTCGCCCCACACCGAAAATGGGCAACGCCAACGGAAACCCGCATGAATGGCGGGCCGCAGGTGTAGCAAAACGCCCTCAGGTCATAGTATCCCGGCTCGCGGTTGACTTGCCTGCGCCCGCAACCTAACATGGCCGGGCCATGGCGGACGCTTTCATCGGGCGTACGATCGCGCACTATCGCGTGCTGGAAAAGCTCGGTGGCGGGGGCATGGGTGTGGTTTACAAGGCCGAGGACCTCAAGCTCGGCCGCATGGTCGCCCTTAAGTTCCTTCCCGAAGAACTGTTGCGCGAGCCGCAGGCGCTGGAGCGCTTCCAGCGCGAAGCCCGCGCCGCCTCCTCGCTCGACCATCCCAACATCTGCACCATTTTTGAAGTCGGCGAACACGAGGGCCAGCCCTTCATCGCCATGCAGTATCTGGAGGGACACACCCTGAAGGGCCTGATCGAGGGCCGCCCGTTGAAGATCGGCACCGCGCTGGAGATGGCCATCCAGATCGCGGACGCGCTCGAAGCCGCACACCACAAGGGCATTGTCCATCGCGACATCAAGCCCGCCAACATCTTCGTGACCACGCGCGAACAAGTGAAGGTGCTCGATTTTGGCCTGGCGAAACTGGCGCCCCGGCGCGTCGCAGAGGGCGTTGGCGCCTCCGCCATGCCCACTCGCTCAGCGCCGGACCTGCTTACCAGCCCGGGCGTCGCCATGGGAACGGTGGCCTATATGTCGCCCGAGCAGGCGCGTGGAGAAGAACTCGACATCCGAACCGACCTTTTTTCCTTCGGCGCGGTGCTCTACGAGATGACCACCGGGACCATGCCCTTCCGGGGAGACACTTCGGCGGTGATCTTCGACTCAATCCTCAACCGCTTGCCCACGCCGCCGGTGCGGCTGAATCCGGAACTTCCCGCCAAGCTGGAGGAGATCATCGACAAGGCGCTGGAGAAGGACCGGCGCATGCGCTATCAGACGGCGTCCGATCTGCGCGCCGACCTGGCGCGCCTGAAGCGTGACCTGGATTCAGGCCGGGTGTCCGCTGTTTCATCGGCTGCGGTTCTCGCGGCTGAGGTAGCACCTATGCCTGCTGGCGGAGTGACGCCGGCCAGTGGCGCCAGCCGCCCGGTGACGGCTGCTGCCACTCCCGCCGCGGGCACTCTTCTCCCTCCGACATCGGTGGCCGGAACAACTCCCGCCAGCGGCACCACGCCTGCGGTTGTGCCCGAGCCCGCGCCGCGCAAACCAGTGTGGCTGTATGCAGCGGCCGGTGTCATGGTCGTCATCCTCGCGGTCGTTGGCTGGTGGCTCCTCCGCGAACGTAGCACACAGCGAAGCAAAATTGCTGGCCACAAGTCCGTCGCAGTGCTTTATTTCTCCAACCTGTCGCAGGACAAATCGCTGGACTGGCTCGACCGCGGCCTCACGGAGATGCTCACCACCAACCTGGCCCAGGTGCAAGGGCTGGACGTGCTTTCGACCGAGCGCATCCAGGGTTCGCTGCAACGTGTTGGCAGGAAGGACGGCGGCATGGATCCCGGCCTGGCGCAGGCGGTGGCGCGCGACGCCGGCGCCGACGCCTTCATCACCGGCGCGCTGCTGAAGGTCGGGCCGACGCAACTACGTCTCGACGTGCGGGTGCAGGACACGCAATCGGGCCAGATCCTTGAATCCGAGAAACTGGAAGGCGAGAGTCTCCAGAACATCTTCGGCATGGTAGATTCCCTCACCGCCCGCATTGCCGGCCATTTTCTTCCGGGCGGAGCGCCTGCCAAAGCGCCGGAAATCGAACAAGCCTCTACCTCGAACGTCGAGGCCTACCGGCACTATCAGTTGGGGCTCGACTATGAGCGCCGCTTCCTGACGGCCGATGCCATCCGTGAGTTTGAAGAAGCGGTGCGTCTTGATCCGCAATTCGCTTCCGCTTATATGGAATTGTCGTTCAATTACGCATACCTTCAGGGAGACTACCGCAAAGCCGAAGAGGCGGATCGCCGGGTGGAGCAACTTCAGTCCCGTTTGCCCCGGCGCGAGCTGCTGCGATTCGAGGTCCATAAGGCAAGCCGTGCACGCGACCCGGAGGCAATGATGCGTGCTCTTGAAGCCGCGATTGCAGAGGTCCCCCGCAACATGGATGCTCGCGGTACGCTGGCGGTCATGCTTGCGGGAATGAACCAGCCGGACCGCGCCATTTCCGTGTTGCGGGAAGGACTGGCTATTGATCCCAAGGACGAAGCACTACTAAATATTCTTGGCTATGCTTACGCTAGCAAGGGGGACGAAACTGCCGCGCGGCAGGCCAACGACCAATACATCGCAGTCCGCCCCGGGGACCCCAATCCCCTGGACACTCGCGGTGACATTTTCTACTGGTTTAGCCGCGATGACGATGCTATCGGAGCGTACCGCAGGGTCCTGGAGATCAAACCCGATTTCCAAGGTTTCGAGGAATATATCAAACTATCAACGGTTTACGCCGATCAGGGAAAATACGCCCTGGCGGAAGCGGCTGTCCAGGAATTTGCTCAGCACACTACCCCCCTGTCGCGTCTTTACCTGCCGGTTTATGAAGCACACATCCAGCAGATGCGCGGTGATTTGGATGGCGCCCTTGAAAGCTATCGTAAGGCGATCGTCCAACTGGCCCGCGCCGGCCAGGATACCGGCGCGGGCGAAGCTCTCGGGGCATTTGCCGGTTCGGCGCTTCTGATGGGGGAAAACTCGATGGCGCTCACCTTCGCCCGCCAGCAGAAGCTTCATGGCGAGGAGCTGCCATCAGTGTCCTTGCTGGAAGCGGTCCGTGGAGATCAGGCGGCGTCTGAGCGCGATCTTCAGAACTATGCCAGCGCGCGGCCCTGGCTTTCGACTCGTTACATTGAGCTCCAGCGCGATGGAAACCAGGCCATTGCCGCTCTTATTCGCAGCGACGGTCGGGCCGCGCTGAGTTTCCTCTCGCATCTCCCTGACTTCCAGGCTGTCGACCTATGCTTCGAGCGGGGCAGGGCCTACCAGTTGGTGAACGATTATCCGTTCGCTGAGCAGCAACTTCGTCGCGCCTTGAAGCAAGCCCGCCTGATCAGCAGTGGCGCCGCCGAGCGCGGCCAGCTACCATTGATGGAGCTCCTGGCCCACTTCCACCTCGGGCAGATCTATGAAGCCACCGGCAAGAGCCAGCAGGCGATCGACGAATATCAGGCCTTCCTCTCGCACTTTGAAGGCTCGCGTACAAAGATACCCCAGGTAGCCGACGCCCGCGCCGCCCTCAAGCGCCTGATGCATTAGAGCGCAAGGTTTTATCTCGGGTTCGTTTCGCGGTAATCGGACAGGCATACACTGAGGCCCGAAAGAGGAGAACCACCCATGAGGCCAACACTCGCGATCCCCACGTTGATAGTTGCCACCTGTTGCGCCTTGCTGGCGCAAGGTGCCAAGAGCACCTCGTCTGCGAAGAATCGCACGGCTGACGACCAAACTATTCAGAATCAGTTGAAACAAATGGAAAAGCAGCGGGTAGAAGCGTTGATGAAGGGAGATGCGGGATTTTTCGACCGCACCACCGCGGACGATTACACGATGATTACCGCGTCCGGGGCATTAAGGAACAAGAGACGGGCGATGGGCGATCTCAAGTCCGGTGCAGTCAAGTTCCAATCCGCCGATGTGGACGAGCTTGAGGTGCGCGTCTATGGCTTCGCTGCGGTGGTCACCGGGCGACACACGCAGAATGCACAATCTGCGGGAAACGACATCAGCGGTCAGTACCGGTTCACGCGCGTTTATGTGAAGCAAAAAGGGCAATGGAAGGCGGTGGCTTACCAGGCTACCCGCATCAGCAATCCCTGACATGCCGAGAGCCTCGACAAACCGGCCGGTAGTTTTGTCGGGGTGAGGGGCCATGAGCGAGCGTGAGCTGGTTGACCGCCCCGACTCTCTGCCAACGTCTGGGCTCACAGATCAATCCTTTCCTTCAAAGCTTTTTTATTGAATTACTGAAGCCACGAATCCGCGCGCTGCTGGTCAGAATCCAACTAGGTTCTGCAAGGGTTGCACCATGCACCTATTCACGCCTCTCAAGATCCGCGACGTCACTTTCCGCAACCGCATCGTAGTCTTGCCCATGTGCCAGTATTCGCCCCGGATACCAGACTGCTATTGCGCAGCGCATAAAGAAAGAAGCGGGTATCCTGACAGGTGCGGTAGGAATGATCATCGCCGCCGAACAGGCTGACCACGTCCTGCGCACGGGCCAGGCGTGGTGGAGCTGGCGCGTGAACTGCTGCGGCATCCTTACGGGCCGCTGGAAGCAGCGCGCAAGCTGGGGTCCGTGGCCGAAGCAGTATTTGCGAGCGAAACAGTTAAGGACACAAACAGAACAGGCTTTGCGGGGCTTCAGCGTCGGCTTCGCTATGCAGGCTTTTTGAACACAACCTATTTCCGATTCTTTCTCAGTGACCATGTCGGAGCGTCCCCACATCGATTCGGCTGAACTGACAGCTTCGGCTCCCTCCCGCGTCCCGCACGGGCTGCGAGCGCTGCGTCACCGCAACTTCCAGCTCTTCTTCGGCGGGCAACTGATCTCGCTGATCGGCACGTGGATGCAGAACGTGGCCCAGGCCTGGCTCGTCTATCGCCTGACCGGATCGTCGTTCCTGCTCGGCGCAGTGGGGTTCGCCGGACAGATCCCGGTCTTTCTGATGGCGCCTCTTGGGGGCATTGTCGCAGACCGCATGAACCGCCACCCCGTGGTCATCGCCACGCAAACGGTCAGCATGCTGCTGGCCTTTGTCCTCGCCGGACTGACGCTGACGAAGCATGTCCAGGTCTGGCACGTGATCGTGCTGGCTGCCTTGCTGGGGGTCGTGAATGCCTTCGACATCCCCGCGCGCCAGGCCTTTATTGTGGATATGGTTGGGAAGGAAGACCTCATCAATGCCATTGCACTGAATTCTTCAATGTTCAACGGTGCACGAGTGGTGGGCCCGGCGATCGCCGGACTGCTAGTGGTCTCGATCGGAGATGGCTGGTGCTTTTTCGGTAACGCCGTCAGCTATATCGCCGTGATCATCGGCCTGCTGCTGATGCGCGTGACGTGGCAGCTCGGGAAGCCCTCGGGCTCGCCGCTGGATAGCGTCGTCGAAGGATTTCAGTATGTGCGCGGCACGCAGCCCATCCGCGTGCTGTTACTGCTGCTGGGCCTGGTCAGCCTCGTGGGGATGCCATACGCAGTGCTTATGCCCATTTTTGCTGACCGCATCCTGCATAGCGGCGCCAGCGGGCTCGGCATCCTGATGAGCGCGACCGGCGTGGGCGCGCTCATCGGCGCCCTCAGTCTGGCTTTCAAGCGAGGACTGAAGGGATTGAGCAAGTGGGTGCTGCTCTCCTCGGCGGGGTTCGGCGCTTCGCTCATCCTGTTCGGGATTTCAAGGTACTTTTGGCTGTCGGTGGCGCTGCTGGTGCCGGTGGGTTACTGCATGATGGTGCAGATGGCTTCGTCAAACACGCTGATCCAGTCCATTGTGCCGGACCGGCTGCGCGGGCGCGTGATGTCGGTGTACTCCATGATGTTCATGGGCATGGCGCCTTTCGGGGCCCTCAGCGCGGGCGTGGTGGCCCATCATTTAGGTGCGGCGCTGACCGTTTCCATCGGCGGCATGGCCTGCATGCTGGGCTCGGCTGCCTTTGGCATACGATTGCCAGTGATTCGCGCAGAAGCACGCCGGCTCCTCCTCGCCCAGGGACTGGCCGGCGGCGACCCGGCACAGGAGATCGTTTCTCAGCAGGTTTCGGAGAAGGCCTGACGGCGCGTATTTCTCACCTTAGCAAGTCAGGCGCGCGCTGCCGCGCTTTCCGCCTCCGCGACCGAGGGATATATGGAAAGAAACTGAAAAACCCCGGTGATCTCTAGCGCATGCCGCACCCGCTGGTTGACGCCTACCAGGGCTAGTCTGCGGCTGTCCTTCTGGCGCGAAACGTACGCCCCCATCAGCGACCCGATGCCCGCCGAGTCGATGTAAGGCACGTTCGTCAGGTCAACGATCAGGACAGCCGCCTTTTCCGCGCGTATAAGGGCTTGAAACTGAAAAAGGTTCGATAAGGTCAGCGGTCCGCTCAAACGTAAGATCCGGCTCCCGGCTTGAGAACCGTCGAGATTCTCCATCCGCAAAGGCTCATCTGCCATGTGCGGGATTCTACGTGGCGTCTTGGTGGGATTTGTTAAGGGAGTGTTAATTTCCACCACCGCTGAAGTCGAATCGCGCCGATGAACGCGCTGCGGCCTGCCCGACGACCCAAAAAGCAAATGGCAGCCCGGATCGCGCACGGTCATCCGGGCTGCCTTGCTTTCCGGCGGGAAAGCATTCCAAGTGGAACTATGCTAGCGAAGAGAATGTTGCAGGAATATTGCACCAATGTGAATATGTCGTGAATCGCAAGGCCCGTGGCCAACCTGCCGCTCGCTCCGTTATCATAGCGGGGTCCTTCCCATGGCACGCTTTTCAGTAGACAAACCCGCCTGCTTCTTGAACCGCGAGCTTTCCTGGCTTGCCTTCAACCGGCGTGTGTTGGAGGAAGCCCAGGACGAACGCAATCCCCTGTTGGAACGTGTCAAGTTCCTGGCGATCACCGCCAGCAACCTGGATGAGTTCTTCGAGGTGCGGGTGGCTGCTCTGCTGCAGCGGATCGAAGACGGCCATGCCGAGCCCGGGCCCGACGGCATGACCCCCCAGGACGAGTGCGCCGAACTGGCCCGCATAACCCACGAGTTCGTAGCCGCGCAATATCATTGCTGGAACGAGCAACTTCGTCCGGCTCTCGCTCAAAATGGTCTCCGTGTTCTGAGACTGAATGAACTCGACGCCGCCGCCAGGGGTTTCGTCCGTGACTACTGCGAACGGGAACTGGACCCCTTGCTCACCCCTGTGACTGTGGACCCGGCACATCCTTTTCCGCGGGTGATCAACAAGGCGCTCTGCCAGGCAGTCCTGCTCAAACGCCGCCGCCGCTCTGCGGTTACCTACATGGGCGTGATCACGGTTCCGCGGGCGCTGCCCCGGCTGGTACGCCTGCCCTCCCAGCACGGGACCACGGACTACATTACGCTGGCAGACCTGGTGGCCGCTCATGCCGCCCAGATGTACCGCGGCTACGATATCCTTTCGGAATCGGCCTTTCGCATCACCCGTAACAGCAATCTTTACCTGCACGAAGAGGAGTCGCGCAATCTTCTCGAGTCGGTGCGCACGGAACTGCACAACCGGCGCAAAGGCGACGCCGTGCGCCTGGAGATCGAAGCTGACGCCAGCGCGGAAATCAGCGAACGCCTGCGCGCGAATTTCAATCTCCAGGAATGGCAGGTGTTCCGCACCGAAGGACCGGTCAATCTCTCGCGCTTGATGCACCTGTACGACGAAAGCGAGCGCCCCGACCTGAAGTTCAAGCCCTTCACGCCGCGCGAACTGCACTTGTCACGGGCGTCGAGCAATCTGTTCGACGAGATCCGCCGCAGCGACATTCTGTTACATCACCCCTACGATTCCTACGCGTCGGTGGTCGCTTTTATCGAGGCGGCTGCGGAGGATCCTGATGTTCTCTCCATCAAGCAGACTCTCTACCGTACCAGTGAGCAGTCGTCGGTGATGCAGGCGCTGATGACGGCCGCCGGGAAGAAAGAGGTAACCGTCGTCGTCGAGCTGAAGGCCCGCTTCGACGAAGCCCCCAACATCCGCTGGGCGAGGAGCCTGGAGGATGCCGGTGTGCAGGTATTCTATGGACTGGTGGGCCTGAAGACGCACTGCAAGCTGGCCCTGCTGGTGCGTAAGGACCCGGATGGCGTGGTCCGGCGGTACGCCCACCTGGGCACGGGCAATTACAACCCTGCCACCGCCGCCTTTTACACCGACCTGAGCCTGCTGACCGCCGACACCGAGATGACCAGCGCCGTACACGACGTTTTCAATTTCCTGACCGCCTACACTGAGAACGCCGATTATGGCCCGCTGCACGTCTCCCCAGTGGGATTTGCCGAGAAGAGCTTGAGTTGGATTGCACGAGAGGCGGAGCACGCCCGTCACGGGCGTCCGGCGCGCATCATCGCCAAGGTAAATTCCCTTCTCGACAAGAACATCGTCCAGGAGCTGTACCGCGCTTCGCAGGCCGGAGTGGAGATCGACTTGATCGTGCGCGGCATCTGCGCCCTGCGGCCTGGGGTTCGCGGCATCAGCAACCACATCCAGGTGCGCAGCATCGTCGGCCGCTTCCTGGAGCACAGCCGCATCTTCTATTTCGCCAATGGCGGCGAGGAGGAGATCCACCTGGGCAGCGCCGACTGGATGCCGCGCAACCTCTATGAGCGTGTGGAAGTGACGTTTCCCGTGAAAGATGCGATGCTGCGGCAGCGCATCCGTACGGAAATTCTGGAAGCCTATCTGCGCGATACGGCCAAGGCGCGTGGCCTGCGCCCCGACGGCAGCTACGTGCGGCCAAAACTTCCTGCCGGCACCGACGGCTTCAACGCGCAGAATTTCCTTATTGCGGTGGCCGAGGGCCGCCAGAACGCGAGCGACATCCCTGCCGTTTCCACCCGCGGTGTTCACACCCGCAGAAAGATCGGTATTCTGGCATGATTCTGTACCTGTTGCGTCACGCGAGCGCCGGACATCACGTCGCCAATCCCGCGCAGGATGAGAAACGTCCGCTGGACCCTCAGGGCATCGAACAATGCACGCAGATGGGCCGCGCGCTGAACGCCATGGACGCGCACGTGGATGCGGTCATCTCCAGCCCGCTCAAACGCGCCACGCAGACCGCTTCTCTGGTCGCCAACGAGATTGGCTTCGACGGAAAATTGCAGCGCGCGCCGGCGCTGCGCCCCACCGCGCCGATGGAAGCTTTCCGCGAACTGCTCGACAAGAACGCCAAGCTGGAGGCGGTAATGGTGGTCGGCCACAATCCCAGCCTCAGCCAGTTCTTGAGTCTGTTGATTAGCGAAGGCGCCAGCGAAAGTTCCGTGGAGCTGAAAAAATGCGCGGTCGCGCGGGTAGACGTCTCCGGCAGCATGGGCATCCTGAAGTGGGTCCTGACGCCGAAGATGCTTCAGGCCGCTTCCGTCACTACGGCCAAGAGCTCCCGGCCGAAAACGTTGCGGAAATAGCTGCGCTCTTTTTCCAGCGCCCACAACTCCAGGTCAGCGCCGCTCCGCTTGGTTTTCAGCCGCAGGGTGACTCGCTCGCCCTCGATCTTCACTTGCAGCCGCGTCACGGCGCCTCGGCGTCCGTGGTCCAGGGCGCGCGCCAGGCGCAGGATCGCCACCGCCTTGGGCACCAGCACACGTTGCTCGACCGGCAACGGCTTCAGGACGCGGTCTGCTGGACCAGGACGCGATTTCCCCATATAGCGCGCGATGCCGGCAATCAGCCGCCGTTGCTGCGTCGTGTACCCGAAGATCTCCGAGTTGGAGATGATGTAATAGGTGTGGCGATGCCGTCCCGTGCGGTTCAGATAAGAACCGACCTCGTGCAGCATGGCCGCCGCCGCCAGCCAGTCCTGGTATTCCGGCGGCAGGCGGTGCACTTTCTTCAGTCCGGTGAAGAGCGCAAGCGCCAGGTTGCGCACGCGGGCAGCGAAACCCAGGTCCGCGCCATAGTGCTTTCCGGCGGCCAGCAGCGCGTTCCATCTTTCGGTTTCGATCTGCCGCCGGACCTGCGCGCCGTGTCCGTAATCGGCTGCCATCTGCGCCAGCAGGCCATCGCGCAATCCCAGCGGAGAGTAGCGAAACCCGGAGACGCCGTGGTTCATCAGTTCGGAGAAGACCATGGCCCCGGCGATGATGATCTCAGCGCGCCGCGGACCGATGCCGCGGAGCGCGATCCTCTGTTCCAGCGAATAGCCCTGCAGTTCGGCCGCCAGGGCGTGCACAGCCCGGCGCGACACGAACCCTGGTTTGTGATTGCCCGCGCCCTGGCGTCGCGCCGCCACAACGCTGGCCAGCGCCGCCGCGGTGCCCGAAGTCGCGATGGCAAGCTGGACGTGTGCCGCGGCAATCCTGCGCTCGATGCGCGACAACTCTTCCACAATGAATTCCCGCATCCGTTTCAATTCAGCTTGCCGGGGAGGATCGTGCTGCAGGAACTCCTGCGTCAGGCGAACCGCGCCCAGCGGCAGGCTGAACATACTGCGGATCTGGCCATCGAGCGAGAGCGTCAGCTCACAACTGCCGCCGCCCAGGTCGATGAGCAGCAGCCGCGAGACCCCGATGCGGGTCCCGGAGATCACCCCGAAGTGGATGAGGCGCCCCTCCTCCAGGCCGGAGATGACTTCCACCTGCCAGCCGGTCATAGCGCGCACCCAATCGATGAAAGCGCGGGAGCTGCGGGAATCGCGTAGCGCGCTGGTGGCGACCACGCGCACGAAATCCACGCCGTGGCCCTGGCAGGCGCGATGGAAACGTCGCAGCACCTTGATGGTGTGTTCCATCGCGTGCGGATCGAGCGCCCCGGTGCGGAAGACGGACTCGCCCAGGCGCGTGACTTCCCGGTCCTCGTGGACCACCTTCAGGCGCTGGCGCACCAGTCGCGCGATCTCGAGACGGACCGAGTTGGCTCCAATGTCAACCGCGGCGAATGTCGGCATGGGACCGGGTCAGGGGATGTTACCGCAAAGCCGCCGGTCATGCCTCGCGAACTCGGCGGGAAGCAGTCTCCGAAGTTCAGACCCGCCGGGTGGCGGCCTTTGCCATAGCGGCGCCACGCTACGCGGGCAATTTCAACTTGCTCAGCGTCAACCGCAACGACCTCGAGACTTGCCCGGCCTAGGAACAGATCGAACTCCCGGCCAGCAGCTTCGCCACGCCGGGCTTCCAGCACGATGCCGGTTTCAAAGGCGTTCACAGCAGAGACATGGCAGAACCCGCTTGGTGCTTTACCAAAGCAAAGGTTGCTGGAAGCTCGGTCCGCTGCGCTCAGGCGGTGGCTGCCCTCGGCGCCGGGGCTTGCGTCTCCGGACCCGTGCTGGATATAGATTTGCGCAGGTGGGGTTTGGGCTCGCGCATTTCCAGCAGGATGCGCTTGGCGTCAGCGGTGATGCGCAGCCCTTCGAGATATTTCGAGCGAGTGGCGGCGCGCAAGGCCGAAATCAGCGGCACTTGTTCCGAGCGCGACAGGACACTTTCAGCGGTCCCGGTGAGCGTCAGCCAGTCGTGCCAGGCGCCGAGTGAGTCCTGAATCCGCTTGAACTGCTCGATCGCCGCAGCCGCCCTGGGGCTCTCGCCCGCCATCTCGGCCAGGTAGCGCACCCGTTTGCAGTCCATGCGAAACTGGTGAAGATTAGTCTCGCTCAGCGTCGGACGTTCTTGCACCAGCGCCGCGAACTTTTCCAGGGCGTCCGCGAGGAAGCGGTTCTCGGCGGCGGCCCGCTGGGCAGGCCTGCGGAACTCCTGCTGCAGGTGCTCGGAAGTACGCTTCAACCGCTTGTGCAGCCCGGCTTCCACCGCGTCACGGGAGACTCGCACAAGCTTGCTTTCCCGCTTGGCGCGCGCTTTCTCCAGGAACGCCATCACGCGCGCCCGATCGCGGGTAATCGATTCGAGCCGCAAGCTGGCCAAGGCTTCGATCTGCACATCCAGATCGCGGACCTTGCCGGCGCGGCGGCGGAGCCGGCCGAGCTGCTTCAGCAGTTTCGTATGCTTGCGCCCGGGCGCGGGCCAGGTGGCGGCGACGAGTGTCTCAATACGGCGGATGGTGGTACGCAGCTGGTGGACAGCCTCGGGCTTGGCCCCGGACGAGAGCCGCAAGATACGCTGAAGCTGGTCGAAGAGAGCTTGAGTTCGATTTCGATCGGAGGTCATGAAGCAGCGCAGAATACAGGGCCATCCGCGAAAATGCAACGTTTATGCGGCACGCTTAGCACAATTTGCGCCTGCCAAATGTTAAAAGTTGATGAAAATCAATAGGTTGACTTCTGGCCTTTACAGACATCCCCGCTATTGCATAATGTAAAATTATTCAACACTTCTTTCTCCAAACGTGAGGAAATGACGCCAGCCGATCCTGAGCCGATCTGGTTGAATCCGCCAAAATTCTGGGCGGCCACCCGAGGCATGTCCGCGCAACAGATCGATGCCTTGATGGACACTTTGTTCTACCTGGCAGAGATTCGCAACCTGGATGCCCTGCGCAAGTTCGATTTCATCGGCATCGGATACTCGTATCTGTGGCCCAACCGACTCAGACCTACGAACCACACCGCATAACGCCCGCGCCGGTTCCTTCGGAAGCAAGAGTCTGCGCAAAAAGAAGTGGCCCTCCGGGGAGGGCCGGCTCTCTCCAGGCGTGACTATCGCGGGCTAAGGCATGGCTTGATAGATGGCGGCCGAGGCTGTCGATTGCATCAGCGCCGGGGTGTCGTGCATGACAATCGACTTTGCGGTACTCGGGGGAATGTACACAATGTCCTCAGGTTCGAGCGCCGGGTCCGCCGCCCGGCCTTCGAGCACTGGCTTGAGATCGAGCGTGGTCTCCTGCACTCCGGAAGCGGTCTTGCGGATCAGCCGGGTGTGTTTCTTGGCGGCAGTGCGATTCACACCCTGCGCCATGGCGACCGCCTGCAGCAGCGAGATCCTCCCGCTATTCTGCATGACGTATCCGCCCGGACGCCCCACGTCGCCGAGCACGTAAACGATTCCGGCCTTGGGAACGATGACCGTATCACCCGGACGCAGTTCGATGTCCCTGGCCAGCAGTTCGGCCGGATCGTTGGAGAGGCTGGCAGTGAGGGTTTCCGGGCTGGCGCGGCGCTTGACAGTGGCCTGCTGTCCGGCGAACGGCGTGGTCCCTCCGGCTTCGGCGATGATGTCGAGCAGATTGCGCCCGCCCAGCACCTGATACACGCCTGGTTTCTTCACCTCTCCCAGCACGGAGGCGCCTTGTGTCCCGTACTCACGGATGATGATGGATACGTGCGGATCGAGGATGAAGTTGCCGTTGCGCAGGCGGTACTCGACGAGCGCTTGCGCTTCGGCTGCGGTCAAGCCATCCAGGTGAAGCGCACCCAGCAGCATCAGCGTGGCGCTGCCGGTATCGCTCACACGCACCACCTGCGTCAGTTCAGGCACGTCGAAGACAGCCAGCTCCAGCAGATCGCCAGGACCGATGTGGAGGCGCGCCATGTCGACCGCTTGGGTTCTCGATCGCCCAGGGCTAGGATCAGACACCGCCGTCTCCTGCGCAACACAGGGGCACGCCAGCGCAGACACGAGAACAACCAATAAGACCAAAGGCCACAGGCTAAGGTGCTTTTCAATGGTTGCTGCCATGGGACCGTTCTCCAAGCCTCTCGCCAAGATCAGCGTACGAGTTGTAGTAATCAGAAGAATGGATATTGGCGCGGTTGACCAACACGCCGGCGATCCTGGCGTTCACCCGCAATAGCAGGTCGCGGGCACGCAGCAGCGATTGTTCGGTGGTCTCGGCCGAGCGCACGACCAGAAGTACGCCATCCGCACTCTTCGAGAGCACCACCGCGTCGGTGACCGCCAGAACCGGGGGCGTGTCGATCACGACGAAATCGAAGCGCTTGCGAAATTTGTTGAGTAGGTCGCGCATCCGCTCCGAGCCCAACGCCTCGGCGGGACTGGGGCGACGATATCCGGCTGGCAAAAGGAACAGATTCGGCGCCTTGGCACAAGCAAAGGGCACTACCGACGGGACATCGTCAGCAGCCAGCAATTCGCCCAGTCCGGGCTCTGCGGGAACACCCAGGCAGGCGTGCAACTCGGGGCGTCGCAAGTCGGCGTCGATCAGCAACACCTTCGCTCCCTGATATGCGAGGGCGATGGCTGAGTTCAGGCTGGCCGTGGTCTTGCCTTCCTGGGGCAGGGCGCTGGTCACCAGGATGACCTTGGGAGAAACGTCGCCGTTGGAGAACAGCAGCGCCGTACGCAAGGCTCGGTAGGACTCGGCCAACTGCGAGGAGGGGGCGTCCAGGATGTTGCAGCCGACCCTTTGCGCGTTCCCCCGCCGCAGTCGCAATGCGTGACTTGCACCTAGATCGGGGATGATGCCCACGGCGGGCAGACCGGCAACCGCTTCCACCTGCTCCGTGGTGCGAATGGTGCTGTCGAAACTTTCGCGCGCGAACGCCAGGCCAATGCCGCCCAGAAGCCCCACGCCAAACCCCACCGCCAGATTGATGGGATAGCTCGGACGCACCGGTTTGGCGCTGCTTCTGGCGGGATCGACCACCACCAGGTTGCTGGAGCGCAGTCCGGCGAGCACGCCTGCTTCTTTCAGCTTCCGCAACAAGCCGTCGTAGAGTTCGCGGCTCGATTCCGCATCGCGTTTCATGATGGTATAGCGCACAGCGCTGTCGTTCAGCTTGTTGGCCTCTTCTTTCTGCCGATCGAAGGCGGCGCGCAGGAGGTCTTCCGCATTCTTGGCCGCGAGGAAGTCGTTCTCGGCTCGGGCCGCCACCTTGTCGATCTCCGCCTGGATCGCCCGGTCGAGTTCCTGCAATTGGTTGCGCATCTGGATCAGTTTGGGATAGGCGGACCCGTATTTGCTTGCCGCCTGGGCGTACTGCACCTTCAGCTCAGCCTGTTGCGAGCGCAGGCTCTGGATGAGCGCCAGGGGATTGCTGTTCATGCCGGCGAGGCTGCCCAGCAGATTGCTGCTGCCGACGGTCGAGATCAGCTCGGCGTTGCCGCTCTTCGCGATCTGATAACCCGTCTGCTTCAGCATGCGGTTGGCTTCGGCGGCGGTGAGCTGCTTGTTGAGTTCCTCCAGCTTGGCCATGACCACGTTGTTGGCCTCGTCCGTACCCAGAATGCCTTTGGCCTTCTGATACCGCACGACTTTTTCCTGGGCCTCCTCAGCTTGTGATCTGAGCTCTGCCAGTTGTTTCGACAGCCACTGAGAAGCTTGCGCGGTGGCGTTGTAGCGAGTGCGGAAATACTGTTCCAGGTAATCTCCCACCAGGGTATTGACGATGTCGGCCGCGAGCTGCGGATCCGGATTGAGGAAGTGCACCTCGATCATCCGTGTGCCGGGAATGGTCTTCACCGTCAGAGACTTCTCGAACGCTCGCGAGATCTTGCGCCGGCGCAGCGGGGCCTTCTCCAGTGGCAAGCTCTGCTCGGCGCGGACGCGGTCGGCCTCGAACCAAGCGCCGGCGAGCGAAAATTCCTCGTGCTTCTCCAGTCCCAGTTGCTCGGCGACCTGGAAGGCGAGCGAATCGCTGCGCAACACGTTGGCCTGCGTCTCGAGCGTGATGGTGTAGTCGAGGCTATCGGTCACGCCGGTTTGCAACGCGTCCAGCCCCAGAATGTCCGAATTCTCCTTGTTGACCTCGATGATGGACACGGACTCGTACTTGGGGGTCATCACCAGCGAAACCACCAGGGCCAGCAGCAGACAGGCGGCAACCGTGGTCCCGACGGTCCGCTTGCGACGCTCGAGGACGCGCCAGAATTCGCGTAAGGAAAGGTCGGGCTCGCCGCCCAGGCGCAGATAGTCCATTGCAGCGGCACGGGGGCTTTCCCTTGTTGTTGGCGGAGGCAATGAGCGTTCCATGATGAACTCCTATGGGCCGCAGATGCGCGGCACCGGCACGGAAGCGTCTGGTTCGGAACTCGGCCGCCACCGTTGCCCCGCCTGCTGCAGAATGATCCAGAGAAATCTACCGTTGCCGATGAGATAGCGTTTCCACAGGCGGCCGGGCTCGCGCAGCAGGCGATACAACCACTCGCAGCCCAGGCGCTGCAGCAAGCGAGGCGCGCGCGGCAGGAGACCGCCTACGATCTCGAAGCTGCCTCCTACGCCGATCAGCGCGGGCACGCCGAGCCGGCGACCATGCTCGTGCATCCAGACTTCCTGCTTGGGCGCGCCGAGGGCGACGAAGAGCAGATCAGGTTGGGCTGCGCGGATGGTATCGTCGATGGCCCGTAACTCCTGCTCGTCGCGTTCAAAGCCCAGCGGCGGACAGCAAGTTCCGGCGACACTAAGACAGGGGAACTTTTGTCGCAGCTTTTCGGCCGCTCGCTCCGCGGAACCGGGACGCCCGCCGAGCAAGAACACGCGCAGCCCGAGCTCCGCGGCGCGGCCACAAAGTCGCTCGAAAAGATCGATGCCGGTGACCCGCTCCGGCAGTTTTTCCCGCAGCAGGCCTGAGGCGAACAGAAGTGCGGCGCCATCAGCGACCACAAGGTCCGCATTCGCGTAGGCTTCGCGCAGACAGGCATCCGACTCCAGCAGCACGATGTGCTGGGCATTGGGCGTGACCACGCAGGCCGGCGAACCTCGACGCGCAGCGTGATGCGCGATGGCATTTGCCGCCTCCACGAAGGAACAGCAGTCCACCAGGGCGCGTCCGATTCGCGCGTGCGGAAATGGAAAGCTCAAAGCTTTCGGTTGGACGTCACAAGTCATGGAGTGCAGCCCCACAGGCATAGTTGCAGGAGACCTTCCATAGCCGTTGCTGCATTCGTCGAAACAGCCGCGGGTCTGCACCGAGGCGAACCATCTCGCGGCGGCGGAAGGGATATGTGACACGGCGAAGAAAGTGCGCCGGTGCGTGCAGGGCCGCCCTCACCAGCCGCGGCACGACCCTGCGGTATCGTCGGGCGCTGAGATGAGCCGCGGCGAGCCACATTTGCTCGCGGTATGCGAGCCGGCTCTTGTCTACCAGACTGCTCAGGGCGCCGATTACCGCCTCGTAAGGCCTTGGTTCTAATCCCCAGAGCTGTGACAGCAGGAGGTACTGCGCGAACAGGGTGTTGGCGGAAAGGGTTTCCAGGCTGTTGATACAAATGCCGTCGTGCTTCAGGCGATACCGCACCGTCAACTGCGGAAGGAAGATGATGTCGTGGCGCAGCGCCATGCGCCACCACAGGTCGAGATCCTCGACATGAAGATCGAAGCGATATCCGCCGAGAGCGCGCGTCCTGGCCACGTTGAGCACAACGCTGGAGTGAACGATCGAGAGCAGGTAGCCGGCGCGTGTGAGATGCCGCAGTTCAGCGGGCGTGCCTTTGGTTGAGCGTGAAGCGGCGATCGCCGGCATGTGGCCGTAATGTGAAGCGTGCGAGTAAAACATGCCGGCTGCGGGCTGGCGCTCCAGCGCTTCGGCGACCAGCGCGAGACGTTTCGGCGAGGCAACATCGTCGGCATCCAGCCGCACCAGCCAGGGCGCACGCGCTTCCGCCAGCATGCGGTTCAGGGTAGCGGTGAGCCCGCGATTCTCCTGGGAGATGATCCGCAGCCGGGAATCGTCCACGCTGCGCAGATATTCAAGCGACCCATCCTGCGAGCCGTCGTTGATGATCAGCAGCTCGAAGTTCGGATAGGTCTGCCTTAACGCGCTCTCCACCGCTTCCGGCAGGTACGGCATGGCGTTGTACGCCGGGATGCCAATGGTGAACAGTGGTGTCATGCGGCAAGATTCTCCCTGCACCTACTCGCCGACCACCTTCACTTCGTCGCTGGCTGCACGGCGGCAGGCGGGGGAGGCGGCTCCGACGCAGCCTTTTCCCGCGGTGTGGCTGCCGCTTTTACTAATTCCTTCTCGAGCGAGGCCTGCACCCGCTTCTTGAAGTCGCCGGCATCGTCGTGGACGAGTCCGCTGTACGCAGTCTGGGTCTGCATCTCACAGGTGTTGTTTCCGGCGTCATTCAAGACAACGGAGTTAATGCGCTTCCCACCCAGGGCACCGCCAATGTTGTAGGAGATCGCCATCTCGTCGTTGTCGACGCCAATGATTCCGTACTTGCCCGAGTTGCGCACCGTGTCTTTGACGGCTCGCCAAAGCACGTCGCAAGGAATAGGAAACACATCCCTGTGAGTCTTGGCTTCCATCAGTCCCGCCAGGCTTGTCAGCGTGAGAACTGCTCCTAAGGTCCCCATTTGCCTGCCCTCCCTTACATTGTGCTTACGTCCCGCAACATCGTCTCTTCCCCGCTGAGCGCGTACGCTAGCAATGGGGTCAGCCATGCAGCCGCTGGCGCACGCCCCGGGGCACAGTCCAAAATCCGAGGTAGCGCAAGAGGTCAGCAAGGCGCGGCGACCCGTTGCGACATGCGTCGCGCAGCAACGGGAGGAAAGCTCTCCACTCCCGCTGCGCGGCTGCCTGCCACGCCACGTGCGTGGTGATAAAACCGGCATAGGCGCGGCGAGTTACCAGTTGCCGATTCTGCTGAATCCACGCCAGCGAAAACTGCCAGTCGGCGCTGCGGCTGGTGCTCGCGCGTGTGCGCATTTCGCACCGTGCCAGCACCTCGGGACAAAACAGCACGCTTGCTCCTTCCCGCGTGGCGCGCAGGATCCAGTCCCAGTCCTGATGCTTCTTCAGTCCGCTGCGGAAAGGGACGCGGCGCAGCAGCGAACGACGCGTGAGTATGGTCGGGGTGGCTACGAATCCATCGCTGCGGCCGAGGCCGCGACGCGTCAGCAGGTATTCGCAAAGGGGTTCGGAAGCCTGCGGCAAGCGTTCCGGCCAGATGCGGTCGCCGCCGTCGGTGCGGGCAAGAAACCGGCATGAGAGGATCGGATCGCTGTCTGCCTGCGGCAACATCGCTAACTGCCGTTCGATCTTTGTGGGGAGCCACTCGTCATCGTCGTCCAGGAAGGCGATCCATGCGCTGCCGGCCGCTTCGACACCGGCGTTGCGCGCGTCCGAACCACCCACGTGCACCGGCAATGCGACCACGCGTACCCGCGGATCTCCCATCTCGCGCAGCATGAATTCCGTCTCCGGATCGGGGCCGTCGATCACGACCACGACCTCACTGGCCGGATGCGTTTGAGCCAGCGCGCTGTCGACCGCCAACTTGAGTGACGCCGGCCGGTGTCGCGTAGGAATCACCACGCTGACATGTGGATGACTATCCGTGGAAGCAACCATCGGGTTCAGTCTGCAGCCATTTCACGGCGCAGCACGGCACGGTAGATGTCTTCGAGGGCGGCGGTCTGGCGACGCAGGTCGAACAGCTCGCGTGTCCGCCTTTGCCCGGCTTCGCTGAAGCGCTGCCACCTCGAACGATCGCTTAGCAGCGTAATGATGTTGTGAGCCAGCCCTGCGACATCGCGCTCGCGCGCCAGCAGCCCGGTCTCGCCATGGACAACAGCTTCGGGGATGCCACCAGTAGCGAAACCCGCCACTGGCAAGCCCATGGCCTGGGCCTCGGCGCATACAGTCGCGATTCCCTCGGAGGCGCCCGAAGCGACGGTGACACTAGGCACGCCGAGCACGTGCGCACGGTTCATCCAGTGCCGGACCAGTCCAGAGGGCTGAGTAGAGAGGAAGCTGACGTGGTGCAGAGCCAGCTCGTGCGCGGTTTTCTCGAGCTGCGAGCGCAGAGGCCCGTCTCCGATGATCACCAGCCCGCATTCGGGACGTGCCTGCTGCACCAATCGCATGGCGCGCAGCAACGACTCACACCCTTTGTTCTCCACGAGCCTGCCCACGAACAGCACGGTGTCCGAGCGCGCCATAGACGGGTCGGGGGTGAAACCGCCGATGTCGATGCCGGTGTAGTGCACCAGCGTCTTGTGCGGAGGGGCCCCTTTGCTCAGCGCCTTGCCACGCACGAACTCGCAAACACAGATCACGAGCGCAGCCACCTGGTAGAGGCGAGCACGCCGCTTGACGTAGAAATGCAGCGGCAGCGAACGCGACAGCGCGTGGTCTTCGGTGGTGACGTCGTAACCGTGGTGCGTGACGATCAGGGGCACGTCGAGGACCTGCGCCAGCGGCATGGCGTGGGTCGCGTCCGGACCGAAGTGAGCATGGATCAGCGCTGGGCACAGGGCGCGCACGCGAGCTGCTTGCCGCCGGCTCGGTCCGAAGAGCTTGCAGAGAACCCTGCGCGGCCGGTTCAGCCGCCCGGGCTCGACCAGCAGCGCGCGCCGCTCGGCAGGAACAGGCAAGCCTTTGACCGAGCGCAGTCCCACGTAAACCGGGCGGAATTCACGCAGCGCCTCGGCCTGCTTGAGGATGAAGGTTTCCGAGGCGCCCAGGAGATCGTCGCGGTAGATGACCAGGTTGTTGTTCAAGGGGTTCAAGCAGAAGGCCAGCACGGACCGGACTTGCGGCTTTCGACTGCCGTCGTTTGCGAACCGCCTGCGCGGCAGACACCACGACGGCTACGTACACGGCCCAATAGATGTCATTCTGTCGCGGGACGAGTCGTTCGACCAAGTCACAAAGGAACAGGAAGGCGAGATACAGCAGTGGCCAGCATGCCAGGCGATCCGGACTCACCCGCAACAGTCTGAATCCATTGCCCGCGGCCTGGAAATACCCGGCGGTGAACAGGGCGAGTCCAGCGATCCCTAATTCCAGCCACAAATCAAGAAATCCGTTGTGGGCATGGCGCGCGACGAACCCCAGCATGGCCGAGACGCGAGCGGATTCGCCGTGCAGGCCTGCCCAAAAACCGCTGAACCCGTACCCCAGCACCAGGTGGCTTGAGATAGCTCTCCACACGGCGGTCCAGATCTTCGTTCTCCCCGTAAGTGTCGCTTCGCGGCCAAGGGAGGCGAGCAAGTGCGCGCGAGCGCGGATGGCCAGCAAGACAACGCCGGCGCCCGCCGCCAGGAACACGATTGCCAGCGGAACCAATGTAGTCATGCGGGCACGCAGGATGCGATAGCTCGGGAGCAGCAGCACGAGAGCGAGGGAGACCAGCAGCGCAGTCCGCGATCCCGACATCAGCATCACCACTGCGCAGAAGGGCAGGGCGGCGATGCGCACCGCCCGCGGGAGCACCCCTTTGGCCGACCACAAGACGAGAATTGCCAACGCCATCATTTCCCCCAGCCGACTCTTGTGCCCGAGGATCCCCTGCCAGTCGCCGGGATGGAGTTGGCTATCAATGCCGTACTGGGGAAGCAGAAGCGCGCACGCCGCACTGAGCATGGCCAGAATGATGAATGTCCAGGCCAACAGCCGCACCTGTCGCGCGAGTTCGTAACGCGACCCGAAGTAAATGCCAAACGTAGTGGTGGCGATCAACACCAGGCTGCGGTGGAAGGTGAAATCGGGGTCGCTTGACCACAGAGTCGAAGCCAGGGCCAGCAGCGCCAGAGCCAGCACCCAGCCGCTGGCGCGCAGAGCTCTCATGAACTTCCGCCAGTGCAGAACCACGAACCCGAGGGTGATTCCGTACATAGCGGTCTGGATCGTCAGCAACAAAGGATTGTCCTCCAGGCGCCAGACGTTGAACAGGGAATCACCTGCCAGAAAGCCGGTGAGTCCGCCGGTGAGATACAGCAGCATCAGCACCGCAAAACATCGCTCTAGAAGGTTTAGCATTCCGTCTGCGGGGCAAGTTTTCTGGCGCCACTGCTGGCAGCTTGTGGCGAACGCGTTCGTAGCAGCAGCACGCAACTCCACAGCCCCACCGCCAGCAGGCCGTCAGAAGCCAGGCTGCTCCAGGCCGCGCCGCGCCAGGAAAATCGTGGGATGAGCCAGAGATTGATGAGCACATTGAAAGCGGCGATGACAAGCTGCACCAGCGTCCGCAGGGCCTGAGATCCGGCGCCGGTCAGGGTATCGGCGGCGAAATAGTGGCAGGTTTTGAGCAACGGCAGCAGAGACAGCCAGCGTAGCGCCTCGGTGGTGCGGAGGTACTCGGTACCGAGAATGCGCGGCACCACAGGCGCCGCCAGAATCATGCCGAATGCGGCTGCGACGGAGTACATCAGCGGTCTGGGCACAAGACGCCGGGCAAAGCTGAAACTGCCTGTGATCCCATCTTCTCCATGCCGGAAGAAGCCAGGATAAGCCGCCGCCAGCAAAGCGCGCACAGGAAGGAAAGCGACGTCGATCAGCCGGTAAGCGGCGGCGTAGATGCCGGCCGCGTCCAGTGTCGCCAGGCGGGCCAGCATGGTCTTGTCCACATCGTTGTAGATGGTCTGGGCGGAAAGGCTGGTGGAGAACCAGAACCCTTCGCGCAGCTCCCCACGAATTCGGTTCAGGCCGCTAAACGCCGGCCGTGCCAGCCGGAAGATCACGCAGTGCATCGCTCCCAGCGCACACATCGCCGAAGTCACCAGGTAAGCGACGCACCAGGCGATAACCGTCGTCCTATGCAGCAACACCACGAATGTGATCCCACCCAAACGCATCAGGCTGGCAAGCACATTCAGGTTCGCCGTCCAGTTCAGCTCCTCGACGGATTGAAATGCCAGACACGCCACGTCCACTACGCGGTACATCACCAGGTCCGAGGCCGCGACCAGCAGGATGACGGATACTGGAATGGCACGCGGAAGCACCACCACGCAGGCTGGCACAACCACAACACTGAGCAGCAAGCCAGAAGCCAGCGTCATGAACAGGGCGTTCCCCAGACACTCGGGCAAAAGCCGGCGGTCGCGCGCCACCTGCTTGACCATCAGGTTTCCGCTGCCGTTGCCCACGAAGGGATATGCCATCGCGACCGTGGCCGCCACGGCGACGAACGCGCCATATTGTGCCGGCCCCAAACTACGTGCCATCAGGAAAAAATAGAACGCCTGCACCACCAACCGTCCCGCCTGCGCCAGCAGCATGTATACCGTGTTCTGACGTAGTACCGGTGAAAAGGCAGTGGGGGCAGCGGGCATTTACTGTCCCGTTCCCGCGAGTACGACGGCTATGGTCTTGAGTAGGATCTTGATGTCGAGCCAGGGGCGCCAGTGCTCCACATACTCGATGTCGAGAGACACGTAACGCGCGAACGAGGGATTGGAACGGGCCTCCACCTGCCACAAGCCAGTGATGCCCGGCAACACATCGAGCCTGCGAAGGTGTTTGAGCTCATACTGTTGGACCTCGCAGGCCAGCGGCGGGCGCGGACCGACCAAACTCATGTCGCCCTGCAGCACGTTCCACAACTGCGGCAGCTCGTCCAGGCTGTACTTGCGCAGGAAGCGGCCAACGCGCGTTACCCTTGGGTCATTGGCCATCTTGAACAACACTCTGTCGCGCTGGTTCAGGCACTGGACAGAAGCTTGCAGCGCCTCGGCGTTGGCCACCATGGTGCGGAATTTGTAGCAGGGGAAAATTCTCCCTTTTCTGCCCACGCGCTCCGAGGCGTAGATGACATTTCCCGAAGAATCCAGTTGTATGGCGATAGCGATTATCAGGAATAGGGGAAGCGAAACCACCAGCGCAGCCGCAGAAACCACCACGTCGATCCAGCGCTTGAGTACCAAAGCGGCCGCACGTCCGGGCCGCTGGCGCAGCACGATGACCGGGAAGCGGCCGAGGTATTCGACCGGGGCTCCCCAGGCCAGATCGTCGTACAGGTCAGGGACTACACGGACATCCAACCCGATCTTGGCCGCTTCCGCGACCGCACGTTGGACGACCTGGCGGTCGGCCACCGCGACCAGAACCTCATCGATGAAGTGAGCGCGTACCACGGCGCGAAGATCGCTGACAGAACCCAGCGTCTCGGCCGCTTGGATCGCATCCTGCTCCGGCCCGCCAGCCACCAAACCGCGAACCACATAGCCGAGCTGGGGGTGGCGCTCCAGATAGGCACGCAGCGCCAGCGCCGGCACCCCACTGCCTACGATCAGAGCGTTGCGGCAACTCCATCGATTGATGTGCGCTTTCTCCCATCGCAGCCGGCGCAGCCGGCGCCATCCAGCGAGCAGACCCGCGCTCGCTACTGCGGTGAATCCGATTACAAAACGCGATACAAACCTGAACCCCGAGAAGCTACATGCGGTCTGCACGATGGCGGCGAACAGGACAGCCATGCAGGTTGCCCGGCTTTCTTCCCACGCAGAAACCGCGTGCAAGCGCCGGTACAGTCCCTGCGCGTCGCACAGCAGAACCACAAACACCGAATACAGCACCAGAAATCCGGCGTGGCCTGAGAGATAGGCGCCGCGTTCGAGTGGGAGGAGGTCCAGGCGGCTGGTGAATGCCGGCGTCAATCGCAGGCCGAGCGCCACTGCCGAACTCACCCAGATCAAGATGAGATCGGCGGCAACGGCCAGGACTTGCGCCGTGCTAAGCGCAGACCATCCGGGGAGGCTCCCCGCAAGACGTGCCGACGCCTCGGTTGCAAAAACCGGACTTGCCTGTTGGGCCAGAGCCATCCGGGCTGGGGGGGGAGGGCTGCCGCGAAGTGATATGGAAACGAAGTTAAGCCAAGCTCATTTTGAAGGCGGTCTGGGCGTTGGCTGGATGACTTCGCCGAACGTGGTCAAATAACCTCGACGTCATAACCTTCGATACGCACGGCCAGGGAGCGCTGAATCAGCTCAACCGAGACCACCAGGCTGGTTTCTCCCCTGTAAGCGAGCAGGATCCCTTCTACCCCTTCCAGCGCTCCCCCGCGAATGCGCACCCGCTGGCCCACTTCCAGAAAAGGATGCTTCACGCAGGGTATGTTGTGGGACACGAGCTTTCGCACCGCTTCGATCTGCTCCTCCGGGATCGACGTTCCGCCAGGACCAGTGCCCACGATCCCGACCACGCTTTGAATCTGAGCGATCGTGGAGACGGTTTCGGGGGACTCGCGGGCGTGGAAAAACGTATACCCGGGAAACAGTGGCACGCGGACCCGCTTTCGCCGGTCACTCCAGCGGTGGATTTCCTCGACCAGCGGCAAATAAGCGTCTATGCCACGACCACGCAGTTGAGCCGCCACTACCTTCTCATGCCGCGAGCGCGTGTGAACCACGAACCATTGCTTGGGGACGGAGGATGGGCTGCCGAAGACAGCTTCGCCCCCTGACTCCCATCCGTACCTGTGCAAAACGGAAACGGCCACCGATGTCTCTCGGAAGGGGGTACCGGTTTTCTCCGCCACACAGCCTGCGACGGCCCCCGCATCCCGCTTTCGCCGGAGGTTGAACGTACGGTGAATACGCGACCATCGGCAAGAGAGCAGACGTCCCGGCGAAGGGTTTCTCCGTTGCTCGACTGCTGCAATAGTGCCGGCGGGAGTCTGCGAGCCGCGCCCACCGCGGTTGGAAGAGGCGATCTTCCCTAATTGGGAACCGGGCCAGCTTTCCCTAATTAGGAACAGGAAGACTGGGTTTCAAAAACGGCCGGACCCGAACCTTGGTTTTGAGTTCTCTGTTTTTCCTGCTCAAGAAAGAAAGGCAGCCTGCTGGGCATTTTCCAGATTCAGAACAAAGACGGGAGAACCTTGGCAAAAAAGCGTCGCCGGTGGTGGTTGTGGTGGAAGGCATGCCCCCCGAAATCACCGTCCACGGCTGGCTGGATCACCCTCGGGACGAGACACTTAGCGATTATGGATAGAATTTATTGCGTTCTGATATCCACGAAGCCGAGAGCGCTTGTTCCAAATTCGGAACAAAATTGCACTAATCGTGCCACAGTTCAGAACGCCTCTACCATCCTCGCTGCACAGGGATATGTGGGGTAGGTGGAAGCGAATGGTTGCGTCTTCACGTAACCAGCCGCTTGCATGTCATCAACGTTGGACTGCGCCACGTCTATGCCACTCTCGCTCAAGTCCCGCTCTGGCCCCATCACGGTGCTGGTCGCCGACGCCGACGTCATGGCGTGCCGGTTATTGGCCAGCGGTCTGCGGCGCCACCGCCAGTTGCGCGTAGTTGAGTTTCATCTTCCCGACGGCAATATCCTGAAGCGGCTTTCCGAAACCCGTCCGGACATTTTGCTGGTGGGGACTACCTTCGCCGACGGTCCGTTGAGCGGGTTCGTCCTGGCGCGCGAGGTCCGCAAGAATTTTCCGGACATCCGGATCGTGGTGCTGCTGGAGAGCTCGCAACGCGCCCTCGTGGTCGAAGCCTTCCGTTCCGGAGCTAAGGGCGTTTTCTGCCGATCCGATTTCGAGTTCAAGGCGCTTTGGAAGTGCGTTTCCGCCGTGAAAGACGGGCAGATCTGGGCCAACAGCGAGCAACTGCACTTCGTGATGGAGACCCTCGCCGAGGCGGCGCCGCTGCACCTGGTCAATTTCGAGGGCGTGGGGCTGCTGACCAAGCGCGAGGAAGAAGTGGTCCGTCAGGTGGTGGAGGGACTCAGCAACCGTGAGATCGCCGACCAACTCAAACTCAGCGAGCACACGGTCAAGAACTACCTCTTTCACATCTTCGAAAAGCTTGGAATATCGAGTCGGGTTGAACTGGTCACCTACGCCGTAGCCAACGCCGAAAAGAGGCTTTCCGTTCCGGCGCTCACGCCTGCCTGCCGCGAAGAGTTTCCGGTCGCTAATCGTTCCCGGCATCGCTCCGCGTAGGCCTACTGGGCGAGCATGGTCAGCACGACCCGTCCCGTGATCTGGCCGCGATCTAATTCCTCCAGTGCGCGGTTGACCTCCGGCAACGGCCGGGTAGTGACCTGGCAGTGCACCTTGCCTGCCTCAGCCAGGGCCAGTACCTCGCGCAACTCCTGGCGAGTACCCACGGCAGAAGCGCGGATGCGCACTTCGCCGGCCGCCATCATGAGGGGCGGAAAGCAGATGTTCTCCGCAGGCAATCCCACGACCAGCAGGGTGCCCGTTGGCCGGAGGCAGCGGAAGGCGGTGTCGTAAGCCGCTTTCGCCGCCGAGGTCACCAGCGCGACGTGGACGCCGCCTTTTCTCCGCAGTTCCCGCGCGACGTCGCCAGCCGCGGCATTGAGCGTCACCGCCGCGCCAAGAGAGGCTGCCAGCGCGAGCTTATCTTCGGCGATGTCGATGGCAATCACCTCCGCGCCCATGCTGCGGCCGATCTGCACGGCAATATGTCCCAAGCCGCCGACGCCGAACACGGCCAGGCGCTGGCCAGGGGAGAGACCCGATGGCTTCAGCGCACGGTAAACCGTGAGCCCCGCACACAACAGAGGCGCAGCCGAAGCCGGTGCAAGGCTGGCTGGCATCTTCACTGCGTGGCTGGCCGGGGCTTTGACGAACTCCGCAAAGCCGCCATCGACGGTCACGCCGGTGATCTTCTGCCGGACGCAGAGGTTCTCGTTGCCCTCGCGGCAGGGTTCGCAGGTTCCACAGGTCCAGTGAATCCAGGGAACACCGACGCGATCGCCGATCTGCAGCTCTCCGACCGCGCTTCCCTTCCCGACGACGCGCCCGACAACTTCGTGGCCGAGAATGAGCGGCTTCTTCACGATCCCGGCAAATTGCTTCCAGTCGCCGCCGGCCACATGCAGATCGGAATGGCACACTCCGCAAGCTTCGACCTGAATCAAAACTTCATCGCTCGCGGGTTCTGGACGGGGGACCTCCTCTACGACAAGAGGCGCTTTCGGCTCATAGAGGACCGCAGCCTTCATGCTCCGACTCCGAGATCATGAGCGCACCAGAAGCCTCGCGAAATCGGGTGCCCGGGACCGCCCGCATCCCTCTTAGGCTGCTTGCCCGGCGCGCTTAAGAAACGCCGTCGCATTGTAGGACAGGCATAACAAAAGCACCACGGCTGGTGTTTCCAAGCAGAAAGCAAAACGGGGAACGGGAGTGGTTTCTCCTGTTCCCCTATGGAGAGGGATCTCCGGACCGGATTAAATCGGGGTCCCGGTGCTGCACACGCCGGTGCTGTCGGTGAAGGCAGCGGTCTGACTGTACTGAATCACGCCCGAGAGGTCGGTGCAGAAGTAGCGCTGTCCGGTAACTCCAGGGCTGATCGGGTTGGCGCTGTAATCGTACGTGGTCTTGATGCCGTTGGCCGGAGCACAGTTGCTGGTTAGCAAGGCGAAATCATAGCCACTCTTCACACCGCTTGCAAGGTTGGCATCGATCAAGCCGGCGGCCGCAGAACTGACCGAACCGCCACCGGACACCGGGCCCAGGGACGCCAGACTGCAGGCAAAGCCCGCGTTAGGATACGTCGTGTTATAGGTGATTTCGGCTGTGTTCAGAGTCCGCAGCGAGCCTACGGCGGAAGCCTCGTTGGCCGCGATGCGCGAACGCAGCAGGTTGGGAATAGCGATGGCTGCGATGATCAGGATGATGGCCACCACGATCAGCAGCTCAATCAGCGAAAAACCCCTCTTCTTGTTGTGTTTCTTGTGCTTCTTCACTTGAAAGGCCTCCATGTCTCCCGTAGTTTGAACCTAACTGCTGAAAACCAGCGAGCATGTAGTTGCAGCCCGGGGGCCAGTCGCTGCCACATCCGTGTTCCTATGGATTCAGGGAGTTACCGGCGCCCGGCAGGCTTGGAGATGGAGATTGGAGGGGTGGTTTGGCAATTTTTGTCAACCCGAACGCCAAAATCTGGCAGATGCCGGGCGGGCGCTTGGGGGCCGGGCGCAGAGCGGAAGCGCAGAGTCAACTCTCCAGCTTGAAGCGGGTCGAAGCCAGGGTGTAGAGTCGTCGCCAAAGCACACGATTGATGGTGACCACAATCATCGCCATGACCAGGGTGGCCGCCATCAGCATCCTGAAGTTGCCGCTATCCGTTGCCTGGCTGATTACCGCACCCAAACCCACGGTCGAGATGGTCTGCCCGCGGAAGTGAAAATACTCGGCGACGATGCTGGCATTCCACGCGCCCCCGGATGCGGTCACGAAACCGGTAATCAGGTAGGGGAAGATTGCCGGCAGGAACAGCCTTCGCCAGCGCTCCACTCGCTTGAAGTGGTAGACGTCGCAGACCTCCTTGAGGTCCGTCGGGATGGCGGTGGCCCCGGCGATGACGTTGAACAGGATGTACCACTGCGTGCCGAGCAGCAGCAGCACAACAGACCCAATACCCAGCCCGCCGCCAACGCGGATCAGGACCAGCAGGATGATCGGGAACAAGGCCGTCGCCGGCACCGAGGCGGCGATTTGCGCGATCGGCTGTGCGATGGCAGAGAGTCGTGGGTGCAGCCCGATCGCAATTCCCACCGGGATGGTCCACAGAGCAGCAAGCGCGAGCACGAACTCCACCCGCAGGAACGTAGCTCCCGCCCCCAGCAAGATCGTCCGCAGATCTGACCCGGAGACGGACACGGCGAGGCCCAACATCTTAACGACCGCGTATGCCAGACCCGCCAGCGCGACCGCGCCGACGATGCGCACAGCCCACTTCGACGCCCGTCGTCGCGCGGGGATGGGAGAGGACATGTGAGCTCTGGCAAAATGCAGATCCACGGCCTCACGAATCGGCATCACGGAATGCTCGGCGGCCAGCGACAGCAAGCGCGAGCGGCGCAGCAGATCCAGAAGGCGTGAGCGCGGCGCCTGGGCAGCTTCCACCTGCTCAAACTTGAATTTTTCTGCCCAGGCAATCGCCGGCCGCCAGACCAAGCGATCGATGAGCACGATTACTCCAATCATGACCGCGAGACCACAGAGAATCGCGCGGGTATTCCCGGCGTTGGCCGCAGTCTGCAGGTAGGAACCCAGCCCGGGAAGGCGAAGGTCGCGGTTTCCCAGCACGAACATCTCGCAGGCCATGAGGAAGAACCATCCGCCGGCCACCGACATCATGGAATTCCAGATCAGCCCAATCGTCGCGTATGGCAACTCGAGTTCGTGAAACCTCTGCCACCAGCTCAAGCGGTAAACCTGTGCGGCCTCGTGCATCTCGCGTGGAATGCTCTTCAAGGAAGAATAGAAGCTGAAGGTCATGTTCCAGACCTGGCCGGTGAAGATCAGCAGGACAGACCCGAGTTCGACGCCCAACTGCCGGGTCGGGAAAAGCGCCACCATCGAGATCATCACTCCGGGCAGGAAGCTGAGGACGGGAATCGACTGCAAGGTATCGAGCAGCGGAATCATGAACCGCTCAGCCCTGCGGTTGTAGGCGGCGACATAGCCGTAGATGAAGGTGAAGACCAGGCTAAAACCGTAGGCGATGGTGATGCGCAGCACCGAGTACAACGCGTACTTGGGTAACGCCGAAGGATGGAGGTCGATTTCGGCCTGTGTACTGACCGGGCCAATCCAATAGCGGCCAAAAGAGAGCAGGCCATAGAAAAGGGACAACCCAGCAAGGATTATCGGCACGTCCCGGAGCAGAGACCGGCCACTGGCCGGAATGATTCCCCAGATCGAGACCTCAGTCGATGTGTTAGCGGTTTGTATTGCTCAACTCCTGTCGGAGCATTCGTCAATGCAGCGGAGCGGTGTCATGCTTTGCGGAACTTATGGCTGGACGCAATAACAGCCGATCGGTTTCAGAGTCGTAGTCGAAAATTTCGGCGTACCGTCCCCAACCCAGGACGGTCTTGATCTGCCTTTCCACTTCTTCTTCCGGAAGGTGCTCGTCGAGGATG
>Ga0187778_10000385_pt1 | contig 31417 bp, 32 predicted proteins | sample 1015_Q2_SP5_20_M_FD_132418 | JGI IMG/M metagenome (GOLD analysis project Ga0187778, IMG submission 132418) | Tropical peat soil microbial communities from peatlands in Department of Meta, Colombia - 1015_Q2_SP5_20_MG | ecosystem: Environmental > Terrestrial > Soil > Wetlands > Peat | place... | reverse complement strand
TTGACACAGTAGTCACAACTGATATACATCGATTAATCAGAATGCCTGGAACGTTGAACGGAAAGACGGGATTGAAAGCCACCATGCTCTCCTTAGATGAACTAGAGAATTTCGATCCGTTCGATGAACCCGTGGTCTTCGAAGGGGACCAACGAGTTCACGTGGAGAGCGCACCAGAAATCAGGATACGGGAGAAGCGATTCGGGCCATTTGAGAAGGAAACGGTCGAAATACCGTTGGCCGCGGCGATTCTACTAATGGCGAAGGGCACGGCCTGGCCGGTGAAATAGGGTGTACAACGATCTATACAAGGCATGGAAATCCGAAAAGTTCAGTTCTCTTCCTCAGCCCCTTCCTACAGATCTCTACAATCGGACAGCGATGTACCTAAAGGGCCTTGATGAAGAGTTGTCAACTACAGACAAGCACACAATACATGGTCGACTCTTACTAAGAGAGAAGAAGATGACCGAACGATTACTACATGAGCTAAGGGAGACCAGAATTCAGAAAATCGTATCAGCTGCAGAGAATCACATCCCGATTCAGATAACATCATTGACTGAGAGTGAGTCCGGCTTGTTTGAGAAAATTGAACAATCGATCGCATCTATGAATCAACAACTTGTAACTTTTCCAAAAGGCACTGATGAAAGTGATGAATTGAGAGTCATACGAATCCTAGAAGATATTCCCGAGATTGTAGGAGTGGATCTAAAGATTTACGGGCCATTCAAGAAGGAGGATGTCACTTCCCTCCCAGCACCGAATGCTCGCGCGCTAGAAAAACAAGGTGCCGCCAAAACCATAGAAGTGAAAGATTTTCCTAAGAGCGGATGATTCGTCAGGGATAAATACGACACTCACTCGTAGGTAGCGAACCTAGGCTGATCAGTATGAAAACACCGAAACAAATGCGTACATACTGTCCCAAATGCAAATCTCATACTGATCATCAAGTCTCGATCTACAAGAAGGGCAAAGACCGCTCAATGGCTATTGGAAATCGACGCCACGAACGCGATGAACATGGGTACGGCGGCCAAAAATTCCCTAAACTTAAGCGCACAGCCAAGACCACTAAGAAGATGCTCCTCCGATTATCATGCAAGACTTGTGATAACACAGTCTATCGGTTTGGGATACGCCTAAGAAAACTTGACTTGATCTAATAGTAATGTCTGGAATCTTCACGCCATAATACTTATGTTATTATATCCGCATCAGCTTCGCTCCTTAGAAGAGTGAGGTCGGATTGACACAAAAAGAACTGATTCCACAACCGCAGTCGAACTTCATTCGTGTTAAGTGCCCGAAGTGTGGCAACGAGCAAGTTGTTTTTGATAGACCATCGGTCGCTCCACATTGCTCCGTCTGCGAAGAAGTCTTAGCTGAAACGACAGGCGGCAAAGCCAGACTGAAGGCTGAAGTGGTTCAGCCTCTGGGTTAGGATATTCGCAATGACTTCTACGCCAAGCTACCCCGAGGTTGGCGACCTAGTTGTCGCTTCAGTCACTCGCGTTGTGGACTATGGTGCGTACGTCAAACTCGACGAATACGACAGTGTCGAAGGACTAATCCACATCTCAGAAGTGGCAAGCACTTACGTGAAAAACATTCGAGTACACGTACGAGAGGGACAAAAACTAGTACTAAAGGTCTTACGCGTGTCAACCCAAAGAGCGCAAGTCGACCTTTCCTTGCGAAGAGTAACTGGTCGTGAAAAGTCGGAAAAAATGCTCGAATGGAAGAAGGTCAAAAAAGCCGACTCAATCGTAAAAGGAGCAGCAGAAAAACTCAAGGCAACTCCTGAAGATACTGCGAAGATTCGGGATTTGATTTACGAGAAGTTTGACAATCCGTTCGACGCGTTCGAGGAGGCGATAGATGAGGGTGAAGAAACCTTCACACGCCTGCAGATAAGTGAAGATTGGGCGAAGGTACTAACAGAAGTGTCCCGCGGCAAGATTAGATTAGAGAAAGCGAAAGTCACCGGAACCGTAGAGCTAACCTGCTCGAAGACGGAGGGAATTGAAGCTATTCGACAGGCTCTACGGGTTGCAAAGAAAGCGAAGAAGACAAGAGGTACAACCGTGAAAGTTTACACAATCGGATCTCCACGTTACCGGCTAGAAGTACGGAGTAAACAGATCACCGACGCACAGACGACACTCAATCAGGCGGTGACAGATGTGCTTTCGTCCATCAAGAGCGTTGGCGGTGAAGGGCGTAGAGTTAGTTGAAGTGGCTACTTAGAAAATGCCCTTCATGTATCACCTACACTCTAAAACAGAAGTGTCCGAAATGCGGAGAAGACACAGTCACTCCTCACCCGCCCAAATTCTCGCCGCACGACAAGTATGCTAAGTTCAGACAGACAGAAAGAGTGATGACTCCAGGACCATAGTTACTTTTTGTTTAAGACAAGGACTGCTTGTGTAGGCCCATAAGTGTCATTTCCGGACCACGTAGCAGTTATTATGATTGTTCCCGAAACTGGGACGGTCCACGTGTAGTTCATCGTTGGGGAGGTCATCGGGATGATACCGATCGCGGCAGATTGGTTCTTCGAGGAATAGGAGAGCGTGATATTTGCGCCTTTCACTAATGGGATCATGGTCCATGTTAACGTGATAGTCTGTCCTGCGGACGCGATGGTCTTTGAAGTGGTTAAGGTGAGTTCTACGGAGTTCGCTTTCACCTGAAGCCCTTGGGGTTGAGTAGTTGTGTCAAAGTATTGTCCAGTAGTACCTGGATAGTGAGCTCGAATCGTGTAGTTGCCTGGGATTGTCGGGGTCCACGTGCCACTAAATAACCCATCCGGAGTTACCGAGGCTGTACTGAGCGTTTGCCATTGACCGTTTGGATCTAGAAATTCGAGTGTCACACTTGGTTGCCCTGAAATTGGGTTACCGTCAGCGTCAGTAAGGTTGCCTGAAAAAGACACATTTTGGCCAAGCTTTACGGGGCCGTTGATGTGGGTAAGGTTCAGCTTTGCAGTTGACGGATAGCTTACCTTGAAGAGCAACACGTAGTTATTTGAGGACCGAAATACTAGTGTGAAATAGCTGTCGAATGGAGATGTCGCACCTCCGGCTTGTAGTGAGCCCTTCGCCATCATCCATCCGAGCATTGTTGCATCGTTAGGTTCATTGTTATCGGTGACCGTATCGTTGGATATCGCTTTCCCAGTAGTTGCATCCTGGATAACCCTATAGTAGACCGAAGTCTGAGCTTGTGGATTCGATTTCTCCAGGAACGATATCTTGTAATTATGATTTTGAAAGTTCCACACTGAGCCATTTCCGATTCTAGCCATCCAGTACCATTTTCCGTCTTCACCAAACCCCTGGTAAGATTGTCCTCCGTTGGAGGATTGCCCACCGGGTGTGACGAAGATTGCCACGTAGGACACGTTGTATCTTTTCAGATTAGGTATGGCAAAGGTTGTATTCGAAAGGAAAGTCTGCGCAATCATAGCAATCTGTGTTGAATTCTGCGTTCCGTTATCTGCTAGAGTTCGGCGGTCCCCCAGAGCGGTGATCCAGTATCCGTAATCCCACCATGCGAAAACAACCGACCCCTGTGGTGTGTTTGCCCTCATCCAAGATAAAGCTTCCAACCAGTCCGCATATTTCAGTTCACTGCCGACGGTTGGCGCCGTAGGAATGCTCGACGTGACGATTGTCGCAGGCTGATACGATGCTTGAACTGCTCGCCAGAACGAAGGGACGATTAGGATGAGCAGGATTAGAAAGATTGCGACTCCGAATTCCCTGCCAACTCTTGCGATGACGCGGGTCTTACGTTTCGGATAAATGACTGCCTCTCGAATAATGTCGATGGCCGGTTTGCCTAATTCTACGGTTCCAATTGCTGCGAGTATGCAGAAGGCAGGCGCAAGTAGCAATGTTAGTCGAACGAAAGACGCGGCGAAATAGACTGAGGTGACTCCCCACAAGAAGAGGAATATGTCGTCATTTCTTGCTCTCTGCAAAATGAATACGAATCCAAACATGCCGAGGAGCAGTATGGCTCCAAACTCGTAGAAGAATGACGACCAGGTGGCTGGCTGGTGTTCAGCTACACTCGCGATGATAGGCACGTCTCCGCGGACGAAGGGGTTGAGCACCGCGTAGAATTTACCGTACGGATTGGCTACTATGTTGAAGTAGGAGAGAACGGCTACCCCAACTAGAGTCACTAGAATGATTCCAGCAAGAAGGTAGATTTGCGTTCTTCTGACCGAGATGTAGCTCGTGATTTCACGTCCGAGAAGGATGATTTCTCCCACTGGCACCGCTAGCCAAGATAGGTCGCTTAACGTAGCTAAGCCTAGCTTAGGTACAAGGAACGGCGTCAGGAGCATGAATACACCCATCGAAACCGTATAGGTTATGAACAGTTTTCTTGATGATCTACCAATTATTGCAAGAACGATTACGTAGATGACGAGGAGGTCGAGCGGATAGTATGCAGCCGCCCATGACGCAGACAGGTAAAAGAGTGAAAAACCTGCGAGAGTTGCGTAGATAAGGGTCGTCTTTGTAGAGTATTTCGAGTTCGTAGCGCGCGTGAAGAAAATGAAAATCAAAAGCATAAGAAGAACTCCTAATGGCTCATGTCTTAGGAAACCGAGCTGGGTTCGGCCGATACTGCTAGGGTTTAGGGCAAGGAATAGGGCAGTGAACATTCCAGCGCCTCGTCCCCAAAGATCCTTCCCGAGAACATATGCGACTAGAACAGTCAATGTACCAGCGAAAACCGGAAACACCATTGCAACATCAAAATCGCTAACTGCTAACCCGACTGAATGAAAGAAAATCGTTATAGCCGCTACAACGAAGGCTTCACCATAAAGATTCCAAGTTGGCATGTCAGCGCCGTAGGGGTACCAGCTCATCGTGTCATGCCATTTGAACCACGCAAGGAATCCATGATCTACCACATACTGTGACATGCGCCACTGGAGGTACGGGTCGAACTCGTTGAGATAGAATCCCCAACGAATTGGCATTATTCTAACCATAAATGCTATGATCACGATAAGTGCGAGGGACGTGAGTTCAAGTACAGTACCGCGAGATACGGTTGATATCGATTTTCTGATTGCTTGAATTCGATCAGCTACGACTTCGCGGTTCACATATTTCTCTAGGTACCCGCGAATGCTGCTCAGCGCTCGTCTCGTAGCCGACACTTTGTGTGCACCAAGGATTTTCAGATTACCATTTGAGCCCTGTATAAAAGGTTATGAACCAAAAGCAGCTTTGTCAAGTACTTGCACAATATGGTTCGGACCGTCGAGTGTTCTGGCGAACTGTCATGAGGTTATTATGCTCTTCATGTGCGCAGGCAAATGATAGCGAGTCCAGATATTGCACGCGCTGTGGTGTAATCTTAAATCCCATATTCTGCGCAACTTGTGGGACCGTTAATCCGTCCGGATTAGGAAATTGCCTTCAGTGTGGCTCAATTCTTCCAGACATGTCAGGAATTAGATGGGCTCCTTCAGTTAAGATTATTCGGCCCACGGAAGCCATGGCTAACAGAAATGAGGATAAGACATGTAAGTCTAATGAATGAGGGCTAGTTTTCTTGTAAAACCGTACTTAGTCTTGTCATAGAATGGCATTTTCGTAACCCTAACAGACTCTATGCGGTCTCTCATCTGGATTCCGTATGAATCGAGTTGAGCATCTCCTGTTTTCACATAGCCCATTGCTATTCCTTTATTGAGTATGGGTGAGAGGGTCCCGCTCGTAACTTCCCCGACTTCTAACCCTGATTGATAGATTCGGTATCCATGTCTTGGAATCACTCTGTTCGCCGTTACGAATCCGACTCTACTTTTGCTAGTGCCTTTCTCCTTCACTTCCAGTAAGTGTGGTTGTCCAATGAACTTCTTCGTGAGCTGGACTGCGAATCCTAGTTTGGCTTCGTAAGGATCTGTGGATTCATCTATGTCGGCTCCATACAGACAAAGTCCCGCTTCTAATCTAAGCAGATCTCTTGCTCCGAGTCCGCATGGTTCGATGCCGTGGGGTTTTCCCGCTTCCAATAGCCTATTCCATACGTCAACTGCAACTTGGGGCGAAGTTACCGGCGAGTTCATAACGAATATTTCAAACCCGTCTTCTCCCGTATAACCCGTTCTTGTTATGAGTACTTTTGAATCAGCAATCTCACTCACTACCGAACCAAATCGGGGAACCGATGCAACTGTAATCTTAACTAACTCCTGAAGTACCGCAGCTGCTCGTGGACCTTGCAGTGCGTACATTGCGGTCTGGTCTGATACGTCTGTGAGTTCAAGAGCTCCCTCGGCATTATTGGACAACCAGGCGAAATCCTTCCCTCGGTTTGCTGCGTTGCAAATGAGCATATATTCAGACTCAGCCAGTCTAAAGATGAGAAGATCGTCCTTTATGCCTCCTTGTTCATTGCAGAGGAGTGAATATTGGCCATACGCGACGCGGAGAGACCTCACGTCGTTTGTGGTGACGGTGTCCAGGAAATTGCACGAATCAGTGCCACGTACAATCACGCGTCCCATATGACTTACGTCGAAGATTCCTACTGAATTTCTCACTGTAAGGGATTCATGCGTAATTCCCTTGAACCAGAGTGGAAGGTTGAAACCTGCGAACTCCACGATATGGCCGTTTCGCTCATGGAAGTCTTGCAACTGGACGTGGTTTGACAATCGTTACGGGTTGCTCCTCACGCGAAAGTCATTTTGAGGATTCATCAAAAGGAGCAATTTTGAGCTTTTCTGTCTCAAACTCGAGTTTCTTCTTGCATTGTGGGCAGACCCCATTGTGACGTTGAATTATCTCTGTAGGTGTTTCGAGTTCAAGTCCATGGTATAGAATTGAACCACAGTCTGCACACACGATTTTCTGTGGCAATAAACTACTTCGCCTCTTACAGGGGCTTATGACAACCTATTTTAGCCTCGTGGTTATTCCTCTGCGACGGGATTCGGAAAATGCTCGAAGGGCTTCGAATCAAGCTCAAGAAGGTCCCGTGGCGGCTTCAGAGGTGGTTCGGCAACTTTGGATATTCATTCAAATTCGTCCGCTCGCCTTCGACTGCTCGAAGGATGAAACCGTCAACTACTGTCTCGATCATAGTCGCTTTGTCTTTTGTCGGATTCGTGCTGGCAGGCGGAGTTTATGATATTCTTGAGCATCCGATCTCGTTGCTTCCTACGTCTACTGGTTATTCTGTTCTAATCAGGGGAACGCTGGGAGAACAGACATTGAATGAGAGTTTGATCGCTGCCTTCCTGTACATGCTCGGTCTAGGCGGATTGTATATGCTTCTGCGCAGTACAAGGTTTGCATATCGTCCAAGGAACGCTTATTTGTTGTTGGTAATCGGGACGATTACGGTCCTGGTGGTCGCTTATTACTCGAATGCCCTGATCGTAGCGAAATTGGGCGGATGACTACCAAAAATTGGATTTCAGTCCGAGCTTGTAAGCGCACATATTCGATAGCAGATGAATTGGCGGAGTAACGCAAAACAAAATTAGCAAAGTTCCCGAGGTTGGAGCGTATATCAAACAAACCGCTAATACGGCACCTAGTACGAAATCTAATTGATCTACTCCAGGCAGCGGCTGTCCTGGCTGGATGTGCATGCGACGTTTAACGAATGCACCGGCCAAGTCGCCCAATAATGCACCAGCAGAGGCAAATGCAGCCATGGCGGTCATATTAACCCCTGACAGAAATGATTCGAAAATACCAACGGTTGTACCGATAATGAGACCGCTTAGAAGCCCTCGCATCGTCTTATGATCTCCTAATATTCGTTCCCCATCTGGCAGAGTTTTCCCAAAGTCGACTGCTCTGCCCCCACCGAAAATGACTGGTGCACCATTAGTGCAGTAGATTGGCGCGATGATGTATAGAGCGGATAGCCAATCTTGCGATGTGGGCCACAAGGTCAGTCGATCAGCTGCTAACTTGCTCACAATTTAAAATGATTAGGCTAAGAATCTGTGAAACCTCTATCGTTCATTGCTAGAATAGATCTTACGTCTTTGGAGTCAACACCTCCTACGCGTTCCAGAGCAAATTCCCTTAATTTCGGATTAGGAGTATTTCTTATTCTCACAATACTGCTAGGAAAATGAGTAACGGCTCTACGCGCAACAGGCTCAACTTGATCGCCAATCGCATTCAGGCGAGCATGAACTTGACTGGTTATCAGGCAAGCAATTTCCTTAGATCGAGTTAGTTCAGCAAGGTAGGCAAGTTGTCTCGTGAGGTCCCGGTTTAGATCGAACACGGTTTCAGCTTGGGAGAAAGCGGCTCTATACAAAGTGGACATCGAATCAATGATGACTATCCCTGATTGAGGGGTAATGTAGTTGTTCAAGGATTCCACAAGGAGTCTTTGTTTCTCAAATGTCTCTGGAAAAAACAACATTATTAGTTCGCTTAGTGAGCGCGATGTGTCGGCGGCGATCTGGTCATATCGCTGTTGGGTAAAAGAGTTGTCAGAGTCGATGAATATCACTTTCAATCCTTGCGTAGCTATTGAAACCGCTGTCTGGATGCATACTGTCGTCTTACCTGTGGCAGGTTCCCCATATACCAACGTGATTTCTCCTCTCTCGACGCCTCCGTGAAGGAGTTTGTCGAGACCAATGCAGCCAGTTGACAGCTTTCCGGTCACGATTTAGACCTTGCGTTAGTAAATTTGTGGAGTATCGTTCCGATTACGGATAAGCTTCCTTATGGAGATATAGAAATTTCGTGGAATTGATTTCCGTTAGTTCCCCGAGCTAGTCATTAGTTCCCTCACTATGGCTCGCGGTCTCGCAGCATCGAGAAGTCGTGCAAACTGCTTCATCCACATTGGGTAAATCGGGAATTTTCCATAAAAGAATTCTTCAAACACCAAGTTATCGAGGAGGCTTATTGCCTTGCGCACTCGCGCGTATCCGTACACGGTAGACAATCTATCCACATTGTCCAGCGATGGTAAACAGAGAAATTCAGACGCAATAGTATAGTGAAGTTCTCTTATTTCGTTGCCGCTCCGCCAGGTTTTCTGTTGCAGCTTTCGAAGAGCAGCTCGCCTGAACGCACGTGACTGTGATAATCGTTCTTCTATGGTGGACAGATCCATTGTGATTCCATTCCAGATTCTAGGTCATGTCGCATTTTTAAATTCATGCACACTCAATGAAATAACAGTTGGCCTGCTCGGCACAGTTTTACCCCTTCTTTGCAAGTTGATTCAGGAACTCCGCGTAATCAGTATGACTTAGCAAAAGTTTCACCTCATCGTTAAGACGCGAAGGCTTAACTACTACGATCCACCCGGCGCCATATGGATCCTGATTCACCAATTCTGGCGAATTGACGAGCGATTCGTTGCGCTCTGTAATTTCCCCGGATATTGGGCAATACATTTCGGATACTGCCTTTACCGACTCCACCGTCCCCAAGCTTGCACTCTGAGTTAATACTTTGCCAGAAGGAGGCAGGTCAACATACACAACCTCATGGAGTGTCTTCTGCGCGTAATCAGTAATGCCGATTCGACATTTACCGTTTTCAAGCTTCATCCATTCATGTTCCTTAGTGTAGTAGAGGCCTTCCCGAATCTCATAATCGCCGATTTTCATGGCCCACCACAAATCGAATTTACGCTGACCCATTCTATTTAGCAATATGCTCTATGAACATAGGTGAGCATTAGAACTGATCCAAACGATGAGATATCTGATCCCTGCGGATAAGACCCTAATAGTTCGAGGGCCAGCCAGCTTGAAACTAGTACACGGACACGCTACAGTCCTTGGAGCTCCACTAGTTCAATCTTCGAACATCGTCATTCAACGAGATAAACAACTACCAATTGAATCAGGAGACGAAGCAAAGATCGAAATCACAATCGATAGCACCGGAAGTATCATGGAGGTCGATGGCAGCAGTCTCCCAAAGTCATGGAAGGATGTAGTCAATTTGCTAGCCGATTTGGGCAAAGCAATCGTTATGATTATTGGACCCTCAGACGCGGGCAAGAGTACCTTATGCACATACATTATGAATTCGCTCATCATTAGAAGACGTGAGGTCAGAGTAATTGATGCAGATATTGGCCAGGCAGACATCGGCCCACCAACAACAATAGCTTCATCAGCACCGACTATGCCGAAACTCGGCCTTGTACAGCTTGAACCTGAGAGAATGTTTTTCGTAGGGCATGTCACGCCGAGTTTCGTGCAAGAAAAAGTCTTTAGAGGAATCAGACGAATATTGAGGTCTGATTGCAGAGGAGTTACGATTGTCAACACGGACGGATGGGTGCGTGATGCCGCAGCTATTCTATACAAAAAACGTCTAATCTCGACAGTCAACCCTGACAAACTGGTAGGCATCGGACCAATGAACAGTCTCAACCCCTTCCTCCACTCGACAAAATCCGATCCGATTATGGTGGAATCGTCTAAAGTTACGCTTCCTCGAACTAGAATACAACGGAAAGAAATTCGCAGAAGGGGGTACCAACGCTTTCTCACTAACAGCATAGTGCAGACAATCAAATTGGACAACACCAAAATGAGAGTGAAAAAGACCTTTACCCACTGGGGCTTAAGCGGGCCTTTGAGCAAGGTAATTCTAGGTTTTCTTGATATAGAAGGGTTCATGATTCAAATCGGAATTCTTGAGAGCATAACTGGCAACCATCTAACTGTATACACCCGACGAATCCATCGCCCTGTCACCGTCGAGTTCGGTTTCGTTAGACTCGCAAGAGACGGCACAGAACTGGGTTTCCTTGAGTGATTCCTTGATCAATGCCATTATCCTTTAATGAGTGAACTCGACACACTCGCCAAATCTGCGTGGACCCGCGTGATGCTACTGGAGCAATACCGAGACCAAATTCGAGAGGTGGACAGACAGCTCCTCTCGTTGATCAAGAAGAGACTGAACATAGGGGTTGAACTATCCAAGGTGAAACAGGCCCACGACTTACCCACGATCGATGCAGATGCTGAACGGACCACAATGAACAATCTGATGAGCTCAGCGAGGACACTAGGAATCAACGTTCCATTCGCAAGGCAGTTAGGAGAGTTATTGATTGAACAGACGATTCAAGTGCAGGAGAACACTAACCCGCACCGGTCTAAAGACCAGCTGCTAAAGCAAATCTTTGAGCTGGCAGAGAAACTGACCACAGAAGGAAAGAAGATCACCCGTTTCGAAATCGGTGAACCAAATTTCGTACCTCCGAAACCAATAGTCAGAGGATTGATCTCATCAGTTCAAAATAACAGAATAATCGGGTATGGCCCAGCCGCAGGTTTGCTAGAACTGCGGCAGACACTGGCGCGTGAATTATCTAGAGACCACAACACAACGATTGACCCAGATCAGATCTTGATCACTCCAGGTGGTAGATTTGCAATTTTCGCTACAATCATGAGTTTCGTTTCAGAACTGGAGAGGGTAATCATTCCCCAACCTGCATGGCCAGCCTATGAGGAGTGTTCGATGTTAACCAAGGGGCGCGTTATCCCCATAAACACAACACTCGAGAATGGATGGGAGCTAGATCTCTCAAAACTTGAAAATGAAATGCGAAAGGGCGCGAGGATGCTGGTTCTGAACAATCCCAGCAACCCAACAGGGAAAGTAGTGAACAGAAAGAAATTTCATGAAATTGTGGAACTCGCCCGAAAGAATAGTACCTTCGTGCTCTCAGACGAAGTTTATGAGAAGTATGCTAGATCGAAACTTCCAAGCATACTGGAGGAAGGATATGACAACTCGATATATGTTAGTAGTTTCTCGAAACGATTCAGTCTTACAGGATGGAGAATTGCTTATTTGGTCACCTCGAAAAAGCATGCCAGCCGAATAAAGCGGATTATTCAAACGGCGGTCACATGTGTTCCCGAATTCGTTCAAAGAGCCGCCGTATTCGCTTTAAAGGAAGGTAAAGCTGAAGCACAACGTAACATCAGTAAAATCCTCAGCAAATTAGATCTAACATGTAATGAATTAGATAAGATAGAAGTTGAATTTTACAAACCGGAAGGCGCATTCTACGTTTTTCCCCGCTCAAAGAAGAAGAACTTCGATTCGATCAAGTTTGCCATGCAATTGCTGGAAGAACGACAAATCAGCATCAGCCCGGGCCAATCATTCGGAAACTATCCGGCTTTTTTCAGATTAGCAGTTTCACTTCCCAAACCCGTAATCTCCAAGGCGATACAGTCAATCGGACAGGCGATTGAATCTTGGCCAGAGTGACGGTGATCGGTGGAGCCGGACGGATGGGGTGGTGGTTCACCAAATTCCTGAATTCAAACGGTTATCACGTTGTCATATCAGACCGAAATAGACATGCTGGAAGGGCGCGTGCTAGACGATTAGGCATAGATTTTGCGAACGATTACCTCGTCGCCGCAAAGGCTTCCGACATAGTGGTGCTCGCTACTCCAACGAATGTAAGTGATATGATTCTCAAACAACTTGGACGCGAATTGCAGAAAAGGACACTCCTCGTCGAGATCTCTACAATGAAGGATCCATTACGACGCACAATTTCAGCGTTACAAAAGAAGGGAGTCCCCGTCTTCAGCATTCATCCCATGTTTGGGTCAGGTACAAAGAAACTTGAGGGTAGGTCAATTCTTGTAGTGTCAAAGACCCATCACCGCGAGGAGGACCATTTGATCTCAGCATTTAGGAGGCTGGGAGCATGCATAGTCCCATGTCCCATCGACAAACATGATATGCTCGCATCAGTCGTGATCGCACTGCCACACCTCATCAGCATAAGCCTGATAGAAACGCTTCGATATTTGCACGTAAGCATGAACGAGATCAACAAAGCCTCTGGAACTACCTTCAGACTGCACTCGTTGATAGCCGAAGCAATCTACCAGGAAGATCGTGCAAATGAAGTTTCTATCTTAGTGGATAGTAAGAGCTCGGTGCTCAAGGCGTATAATCGGCAAGTCAGATGCATTCTCAACATCATGAAGAACAGTCCGGAACGGCTATCGAGCATTTTGAATACAGGGCGACGTTTCGTCGAAGATGATATACATTTCGCGGACTCTTATGAACGGTTTAACGCTGCGGTGCAAGCAGCTCTAGTTTGACTGATTTTTCCCTAGGACCCTTGGAATCTTCCTTGAACGTAAGCAATGATCAGCGAGTACGATTGCTATTGCAGCTTCAACAACCGGGACGGCCTTTGGCACAATACATGGATCGTGCCGCCCCGTAACTTGAACTGTCGTGTCCGTCATAGCTTTGAGGTCAACGGTCTTCTGATCTCTTGGAATGGATGATGGGGGTTTGAAACCTAGACGCACAACTATTGGCATCCCGTTTGAGATTCCGCCAAGAATTCCTCCAGCATTATTCGTTAACGCAATGATGTTTCCGTCAACCACCGAATATGGGTCATTGTTTTCAGAACCTTTTACCGCTGACGCTTTCATGCCTAGTCCTACTTCGAATCCTTTAACTGCAGGGATGCTGAATGCGATTTTCGCTAGATCTCCGTCTAAATTATCAAAGAAGGGCTCTCCAATTCCTGGAGGAATGCCTTCTGCGATACATTCGACGACGCCGCCAACGCTGTCTCCTTCACCACGCGCTCTAAGAATAGCTTCTATCATTCGCTCAGCAGTTATCGCATCTGCGCATCTTACTGAGTTTGCATATGCATCTCGCTGTATCACATCGTGAGATAAATTGCGATCCAATCTTACATCATAGATTTGGACTGTGTGAGCAAAAATTCTGACTCCAATTACTTGCAAGAGTTTCTTCGCGACCGCTCCTGCCATGATAATCGACGCCGTCATCCGTCCGCTGGCCCTTCCTCCACCTCTTAAATCATTGAAATCACCAAACTTGACTCGAGACGGATAATCTGCATGACCGGGGCGGAGAACTGTTTTTAGTTTCTCATAGTCTTGCGACCGTACGTCTCTATTCCCTGCGAGCACGGCTATAGGCGCGCCCGTGGTAAATCCGTCATAGACTCCCGATAGAATCTGAATCTCATCTTTTTCCCGTCTTGATGAAACCAGAGTGATGTCAGGCGGAATTCTCCTGTCTAATTCGCGTTGAATATCGTCGTCGCTTAGCGCTAAGCCGGCAGGACATCCGTCAATCAGCGTCGCAACTACAGGACCATGGCTTTCCCCGAAAACCGTAACGCAAAAATCTTTTCCGAATGAACTGTCACCCAACCAATTTCACTCCTATTGAACGCAAGTCTTCGAAGAAGGTTGGGTATGATTTCTTAACACACTCGGCTCCTTGTATAGTAACGTCATCCTTCGCACGCAAGGCGGCAATCGAAAGCGCCATGGCAATTCGGTGATCATTGTGAGCTTGCACTACTCCTCCACTTAAGTCAATTGGGCCTTTCAAGGCGAGTCCGTCTTCCGTTTCTTCAACTTTACCGCCTAATGAAATCAGTTCTGCTCGCATGGATGCGAGTCTATCAGATTCCTTGTATCGTAGCCTTCGCGCACCGGTGATTCTTGTCGTTCCACGTGCGTAACACGCAAGCACTGCAAGAATAGGGCCCAAGTCTGGGCATTCTCGTATATCAACGTCGTTCGCGTTTAACCTACCGCCCTCCACGATTACACTGTCTTTATTCGCAATAGTTCTGACGCCCATTCTCGATAGAAGATCAACTATGAAGGAATCCGGTTCCAGCTTTTGCGACAAATTACTAACGGTTAATGATGATCGGGTAATCGCTGCCGCACACATGTGGTATGAGGCTGAAGAATAATCGCCAGAAATCTCATGTATAGCAGGTTTGAGTTGTTGACCACGAGGTATCTCAAAGAGAGAGAGATCTCTACTAACGTTGATATCGACGCCATGCCTCCGCAAAGCCTCGATTGTCAGGAGAACATAATTGCGCGATTCGAGCTGTGATATGATCTCCAACCTAATGCCCCTCTTCATCATCACACCCGCGAAAAGCAATCCGGAGATAAATTGGGAACTTACGTTTCCGCGTACACTCACTGTTCCTCCATCCGCCGGGCCACCGCTGACGGTGACCACGCGTTCTCCGATACGCAGTGAGACGTTGAGTTGTTTTAGGGCATCTGCCAACGGTTCAATTGGTCGCCGTATTAAGCTCTCATTAGCTGTCACAGAAGCCGAGTCTCCTAGTAAGCCCAATATTGGGATAACAAAACGCATTGTAACGCCCGATTCTCCGCAATCTAATATTCCCGTTGGTTGATTCAACGTACCATCGCAGGAAACACTTAGCACAGTTGATCCGGAAAGTCTCGCGCCTAATGCTGTTATTGCTCTCTCAGTCGCCTTCGTATCATCGCATTCTAACGGATGAATAATTGTTGTGGAGCCTCTTGCAAGCAAAGCCCCGAATAGTGCACGATGAGTCTGAGCTTTTGATGAAGGAGCTCTTACCTCACCGCCAACACCTCCCGACGGCTTTATAGTAATATTCAATTCAAGACCTGCACGCTTGCCTTTCTCAGATTCAAAGTAGTCTCAATTATCTTACCAGGATATGGTTTCCACGCCGAGATCACGTTATCGACTTTCCGGTTCGGAACGATTGCTGCGACAGCCGGGCCCTTGCCTGATAAGCCTGCAGTTATCGCCCCTGCCTCTAACGCGTCGCTAACAAGGGATAGATCGTATCCTAGGATAGATGAGTAGGCGATGCCATTCAACATAAGGGCGAGGGAGTAGTTATTTCGTAGGGCTTCGTAGTAAGCTGAGTCCACGAGTCTCGTGATGCGTCTGAAACTATCGTTGCGGATGTCGCCGCTGTATCTTTTCGATTTGGGAACGTGAAGAAGAATACAGTCCCTGCTTAACGACGGTCTGAATCGCCGCAGTATTTTGCATGTTCGATTGTTTGTCACGACCAATCCTCCAAAGTAGCATGCACATGCATCGTCAAAAGCTCCAGTCAGGGTGACTCTGGCTTTCAAACTAGCCTTTACGGCAAGACGAATGAGGGTGACGTCATTGGCTTGACGACCGAGAGCTGCCATAGTTGCTGCTACGACTGCATTGCTGGCTGCGCTGCTGCTTTTTAGACCAACAGCTACCGGAATGTTAGACTCTGTTTCGACAAAAGCACCATATTTCTTTCCTCCAAACATCTCAAGTATATCCGCCACTGTTGTGGAGATTAGAGACGTACTCTCTGATGAGAACCCGCGAATCTTAGCCCGAATTTGACCAGGATCGTCCGTGAGAGTTACTCGTGCCTTTGTCCATAGTCGAATTCCGAGTGCCGCACCTTTACCAGTAGCCATAGCGTTTACGATCGTAATTGCTCCATGGCTTACAGCTTCAGTCGTCGCCATGATCCATCAGTTTCTGAGATAGAGCACGGCGCATTTCGGCAATTGGAGCGTCTTTTCCGGTCCATAAGCTGAAGGAAATTGCTCCTTGATTTAGGAGCATTTCTAATCCATCTATTGTTTGAGCGCCAGCGCTTCGTGCGTTCTTCAATAGTGTGGTTATGGGTGGATCGTAGACGATATCAAAAACAGTTTGGTTCGAACGTAGCCAGTCTCTCTTGATGGGCAGATCATTCCTTCCGTCCATCCCCATTGATGAGGCATTTACGATGAGTTCCGCCGCCTCCACGAATTCTTTCATTCTCCTAATAGTTAGTGGAGCTGACGTTATTTTGCACCGGTATCTCCTAACCAACGCGCGTCTGAGTTGTCGAGCGCTAGAAATAGTTCTGTTCACAATTCTAATTTTCCGAGCCTCTGGCGCAAAGGTATAAGCTATTGCGCGCGCAGCGCCTCCGGCTCCTAAGAGCAGAACAGAACTACCCCTTAATCGCTCAACTCCTACAGATCGTAATGCGCCTTTGCCATCAGTGTTGAACCCGATGGATGCCCCTTCGCGATTGATTATTGTGTTGACAGAACCTATTTTCAAAGCTTCTCTGTCGAACGAATCAATGTATCGCATGACTCGAATCTTATGTGGAACTGTAACGTTCAATCCTCTTATGCTCAAAGCCGACGCTCCTGAAATTGCCGGCTTCAGATCAGTGCTCTTAACTTGAAACACAAGATAGACGGCATCCAGACCACAACGAGCAAATGCCGCATTCTGAATGATTGGGCTTATGGAATGATCTACCGGATCCCCGATCAGACCGTATACTTGCGTTTTGGATGTTATTTCAAGCGATTTCAAGTTTCTTCCACACCTGTCTGAGATCGTCGATACCCATCTGACCGTCTGCGGTCCTCGAGTGCTCGTCGATACAGGCGAATGTGAATTCTGCTCCGAAGAATGGTGATAGAACTCGAGATGCAATCCCTAGCTTTCCCATCGCGAATGAAACTAGTCTGGTCTTACGAGAGCACTTGTTGATGAACCCGAGAATTATCAGATTGTCTACCGGTCGAGTTGCCGTAGTTACGACTTTACAGATATCGCCCCCCAACTTCTTTTCGACATGCACTAATTGAATCAGATTCCCCTCAGAGGGAGTTCTCTCAGAGTTGTGATGAGAAGCTACCACTTGAACATCATGAACCTTTAATTGCTTGATAAAGGAACGCGCGAACGGAACTGTTATGTCCACGTCTATTATGTCAAATCCATTTTCTGCCGCATTCAGTAAGAACATTCTCGACTTTTTCCGGTGCGATCTGTCAGTTGCAATTATAGGACACCGTTTGCTCTTGACTATGGTCTCTAGCGCCGATAACTTCGTCAAGTAATCCAGTCGATATTCGACCAGATTTGGTTTTTTTGAAGATATTCGTTTGACGAGAGTTGGAAGAGTATCATCAGTTGGAAAGACTGACAGACATATGCCGGTCACCGTTCAATCACCGTTTCATCAGCGACCAGGGTACCGAAGTGTCGGCCTCCTTCCTGGACAAATACCAGAACCTCATCGCCAGAAGCCAAGTCGGTCACTGGCTTGGAATCGGAACCAGATATGAGGCGTACCGTTTCCGCATTTTGCACTATTAATGAGTAGGGCCTATCGCCTAGTTCTGTTTCGACAAGGTACATGGGTCTCCTTTCGATTTTAATCCGTCCTACATGTCCCTGTCGGGTCTTTCCTGTTCGATCAACAATGAGTACCTCGTCACCTGCTTTCATTTCAGATAGGTAACGAGTCTTGAACCCTGGAATGAGCACATATGATGATACTGGACCCGCGTTGACTCGAAAGGGACGCGGTTCAACGTGAGGGTTCTTGTGAACCTCTGCCTCAAGCAAAAACAGTCCTGATGATTGCGAACCTACAAGCATTCCTTCGCCAGGTTTCATAAGTTCGCAAGTGTCGATGCAAACTCTTGCACCTGACCCGAGTGACCGCTTCGAAACAACCCTGGCGGCTGCGAGCAGCAGTTCGTTTTGACCCCGGTGCAGGAATTGGTTAATCTCCAAGATGTCATCAGAAGATTTCGCTGTAAGTACGATCCCGTCAACGCCCAATTCAAGTATTTCGAGTGCCAATTTTGCTTCGTTAATTTGTGTTACGTCCGCCAGCAATGTCGCCTTGTTACGTGTTCGTGCGATAAGATTTTCGAGCGGTATAACCTTCCAATTCGGACATTTGACAATTACATATCGCGCGCCCCGATCAATAACTTCAAGAACTCGAGCTTCGTCTGAAGCATCCTTCACAGTTAACTCAACGGCGGATGCTTCTTGGAACTGATCAGGGCCAAATTCATGTTGGACTAGTTTAATGTCAGATCTGCTGTCCGTTGAAGCTGTCCTAATCTTCAGCCCTTCAGCAAACCGTAGATCATTTGGGGACAGGACTGCTACAGAGCAAATTCCTTCAGCGCTGCGCAGTATCTTTTCTTTAAGCTCAGTTGAACCTCTTTGATCGATGCGTAGCCAAATTTCCTTCATTTCAGAGCTTCCAGTTTCTTTGATGCTTGAATGGCAGTAGCTCCATGGTGCACTATACTTGCTAAGGCATCAGTGATTGCCGAGGGATTGGCATGTTGGAATACGTTTCTTCCAAAAGAAAGACCTGCGGCTCCAGCCTTCATTGAAGCTTCTGCTAGCTCAAACACTTGCCTGTCACTATCCACCTGGGCTCCACCAGCCACAACTATTGGCACTGGACAACTCTTCACAACATGGCGGAAACTATCCACATCTCCGGTATAGACTGTCTTCACAATATCTGCGCCGAGTTCGGCACCTATTCGCGCTGCATGAGCGACGACTTCCAACTCGTGGTCGTTCTTGATGTTCGGTCCGCGTGGGTACATCATTGCTAATAGCGGCATCCCAAAGGAGTCACATTCTCGAGATAAGGCCCCCAAAGACTCTAACATAATGTGTTCTTCTTCTGACCCGATGTTGATGTGAGCCGACACCGCATCAGCACCGAATACGATTGCCTCTTGAACTGAACACACGTCAACTTTGAGATTTGGTTTCGAGCCAAGCTTTGTGGAGGCGGACACGTGAACTATTAATCCCGACCCTAAAGTGTCGACGTGTTTCGCGATTCCCTTGTGAAATAGGATAGCATCGGCTCCGCCCTTAACTACGTTTCTTACTGTCTCCTGCATGTCCTCTAGCCCGTGCACGGGTCCGAGAGTAACTCCATGATCCATGGCAATAATGAGAGTTCTCGAATCGCTTTTGATTATTCTCCTAATCCTTCGAGTCTTACCTGATTCCATTCTTTTTTCCTCACAATTTTCCTTCTAAAATCCAACAATTCTGATTACGAGCAGATTGGACGGACCCGAGACTAAGATTTTGCATTGTAGGAGATTCAGAGTTTGAGTTGCGGTCGGTCATTGAAGTTAATTGACTCATCTGCAATCAAATGCTCTCCTTCACGACGCGCTTCATTAGGCCTAATGCCTCTTCCTTATCATCCCAGGATACGAAGACCAGAATGCTCGATGCAAGAGTCAACATCCCAGATATGTTGATCCCGGTCTTTTGAAGAAGGGTCGATATTCGTCCTATGATACCGGGTGTATCTTCCAAGCCTACCCCCTTGATTCGTATGAACGCCAGATCGCGCTGGACCGCCATCGCCATCGCTTCGCCGTGTCTTGTAACTACTTCATGAATCAAAGGCAGCAAAGCATTCGACGAGGTTTGGGGAATATAGAGAATTACAGAATCGAAATCCGCTGAAAGGCCATTCAATGTAGAATGCTTCTTCACTGACACTGAGATCTCTGAGATAATGTCCGGGTTTTCGGAAATTCCTCTCCCAGCAAGAGTTACTGACATCGTTGGGGTACTGCTTTCAAAGGTAACTTCGATCTCATTCGGGACACCACCTGTAATTGTAGTTCCCTCAGCCTCCAAATCCTCGTTGCGATGGTTAATGACCCGTACAGGAATGTTAGGATCCTTGTACCGCAGGGCTTTTCTGTGGATAAACTTTGTACCAGAATCAGCGAGTCCGATTAGGGTCTTAACATCTATCCGATCCAGTCGTCGAGCATCTGGGACTAGATTAGGATCTGCAGAGAGTATACCTTCGGCATCAGTGACCAAGACGACTTCATCGGCTCCGATACCTCGGGCAAGAATGAAAGCTGTGGTATCGCTTCCTCCGCGACCTATTGTGCTCACTCGACCACTTGTTGAGCGACCCACAAAACCTGCAATTACAGGAACCGTGCCCCAATCCAGCATCGGTACAACGTGATCACGGACCCTCTGGATACATAATTCCACTATGGGATTAGCATTAGAAAATTGATCGTCAGTGATGATCGGCCAATCTCGATCAGACGGATCGAAATATCTTGCATCAAGCCCCTCTGCTTTTAGCGCCGTAGCGAACACTCTGACACTTGTCCGCTCGCCCATGGCAAGAACGTCATCAAGATCAGTCTTGTTCGGAGATTTATCGGAGTGATTTACAAGGCTGATCAACTGTTCGGTTGTTTTTCCTATAGCAGATACGACGACGACGAGTTTTGTACCCTTCTTGCATTCTCTTGTGATTAGACGAGCAGCCCGCTCTATTCGTTCCCGATCAGCTAGACTAGACCCACCGAATTTTACTACGAGTCTCTTCACTGTCTGACTCATCTGCGGGGTCGCAAGCGTATCCTGGATTGAGATCTCAGCTTCAGGACGAACGTGTGCATAAGGGCCAGTAGTGATCACCGTAAATGTGACCACCGAAAATGTAACCACTACTTGGATTCAACTGGCACCCCTCGCTGAAGTTCGTGCATCCCTCGTATCTGACTTAAAAGAATTCCTCAAAAAAGTGCCATATTCAATAGTTCACGTACCTTCGTATAAGCGAGTTGCGAGAAACTGCGGTAACCCGGCTTGACGAATCTCTTGAGGACCTCTTCCCACTTCACATTTTACTCGCTTGTATTCGAAACCGCATTTTTCAGCAGACAGAGTGAGAAAACCAACACTTGCGTTTCGGTTTCCGTCTCTTGGTTGCCCAACACTGCCTGGATTTGCGAGAATGTTTCCCTTAGCTGAGAAGCGCATAGGCATGTGCGTGTGTCCCAAGAGTGCGACTCTGCTTTTGCTCTCATCGATTAAGGACTCAACCTCTTCATTGTTGATATCAGGATAGATGTATTCGAAGAGAGGGTCGCGCGGACTGCCATGATAGAGTGCAACGGGAACATTGTCAAGATTGAGCCTGGCCTTCGGTTGCAGCATTGATAAGAATCGCATGCCCTCTACAGTAATGTGCTCTCTCGTCCACATAATTGCCCGGGCGGCATAAGTCGAGAAGCCTTCCACATTACCCGTCAGTACAGCATAATCGTGATTCCCCATCAGAACAGCGATAGGCCTTAATTTTTTGATAACCTCGATAACTTCGTTAGGTTGAGCACCGTAACCTACTATGACACCTAGGCATAGGATTGAGGTCCCGCTGGGAATTTCTTCGATAACGACGTCTAATGCATCAAGATTAGAGTGTATATCAGAGATTACAGCATATTTTAAAGGCCCAGCTTAATACTCCAGGTCAGCTTCCTCAACATACGAAAGGTTCTCTCCGCAGTAAGGGCACATTTTATACTTTCGATCGAATTGTTTGCCACATTCTGGGCATTCAAGCTTGAGGGCGTAACCACAAAGTGGACATAGTGAAAAGTCGTCGGAGATCCTTCCGCCGCACTTCTTGCATCTTCGGTCCGAATCGTCTTTTGATTCTTTAGGAGAAATGACAACCGGAAACGGAATTCCAGGTTTGGACTCTGAAGAAACGATGATATTCTCTCTTATGATTCGGTGTAATTGATACGCGTCATTTTTAGACAAGCCTTCGAGTTTTACAGATTGCACCCCTGACCGCATCAATATTTCTACGCTAGATTTTCGAATGCCTTTGTCCAATTTGATGTTGACCATATTGGAGTATGGATAATCCACAAAACTCTTTCTTAAGCCGAAACCGCCAGATTTTCGGATGATCAAACGCTGGTTGCTGAGCACGATTGTCTCATTCGCCTTCAGAACCCGGATGAGCTTCTCATCATAATTGATAAGATGTTTCATGTCGTCTGGCAGCATACTCAAAGCTGATACCTCGATCGGGTTAATTACAGGATGAGTTTGAGATTGGTCATAAAATGTATTGCAATGCGGCATCAAAGAATCACTGCTTCGAGTGCCCTAAACCGACCAGTACAACGCAATTTGTTGAATATGCCAAGTATTGTTTATCTACGCTTCGGTCGAATTCCTTTTGAAGACCAATGAATTTCGAAGAGACCACTTTGCAAGTTAACTCAAGGACGTTCCGACTTAATTTCGCTGAGCTTGAGAATGCAGTTGTTGCTTTCTTTTTCGAAGATCGAATGCGGCTGGGGACAGTCGCGATCGCCATGCCGGGAAGCGGTGAAGTCGCTGTAGGCCGCTCTTCGGTGCTATTGGGTGGAAAATATATGATGACAACCCGAGCCCTCGCCGAAAAAATCGCGGGGAGAACCGGGAGGATGGCACTAGTCTCATTATTCACTGAGCTCAATGAGACGGAAGCCCTGCGCATTTACAGCAAATTGCTCGAGAAAGCATCTCTTCCAGTTACATCGGAAAATCGGGCGTTATCTGGCCCATCAATATGATAAGGTGTTCGATAAAGGTGACTCACCGAGAACCTTTGTGGCCGCATCCCCGACCTGCTCTCTGTATTTCTCGCTAGTATAGACTCGGATAATGTTCATGAAGACTTGCAACACGTCAACGACTTTTGAAAGTTCAGTTATCCTTTCAGGTATCCTTTCGCCTGAACGGCTTTTCGAAAAAATAGGAATATCGATGGGCCCTATCGCGAATGCATTGCGATATGGAACTGAAGGAAGCGACGGCACATCTATCCCTATATCTTCAACCGGGACATCCGATTTCCTTGCGATCTCTTCTTCGAGTTTAGCGCGAACATTCTCGTTAGTGAACACGCTCGAAACAAGTTCATCTTTGACGAAGAAGGTTTTTTCATACGCACATTTCAGCAGCTTACGTTGCGAGAGATCTTGCAAGATTTCTCTCGACCTTGCGTTTTGAGCAAGTTTTGACCAGACGCTGATATCGTCCCATTCTAGATATTGGTTCGGATTATTGATTTCGAGGATTTGTAAGTCATCTTTGGCTAATTCCAATGCCCTTAGCAACATCATCTGCACTGCTCGACATGCTCTGTGGAAGTATATTGCCCTGAAAGATTCGAATCGTGCGAGCAACAAGCTCTCTAAAGCCGGCAATGCTGTAATGTCTACAGCCAGGTTGCCGTCGAGTATATCCATGGTGTAGATTAAACGGAAGACATCTACAAACCCATATCCTGCGCCCGTGTGATAAGAGTCACGCACAACAAAGTCCATTTTATCGACGTCAAATGAGCTACTGATGATCTGCCCAAGGAACTGCTTATCGGTTGATGCAGGTTTCCCGACTGCTAGGTTACTCAACTCTTTAGGATCAAAACCCTGCGCGCTGATAACATCGGTCAAATCCGAATCGGCGATTATCCAACTCGACATGTCTTCATGGCTCCTGTGCAGAAACTTGAGCAGCATAGGTTCGAAAAGGTGAGAGAAAGGTGCATGCCCAACATCATGCAAAAGAGCCGCCAGTCTAATCTTCTGCTTCTCCTGTGAAGATAGATTAACGGGCAAATTATCCGCGACCACGCCCGCCAGGTACATTGCTCCAAGAACGTGTTCGAATCGGGTATGATTTGCTGCAGGATACACATACTCAGCACCCGCTAATTGTCTAATTCTTCTAAGCCTCTGAACGGCTAGGGTATCGATTACGCTCTTCTCGACTTCTGTGAGTCTGATATATCCGTAAATTGGATCTTTCACGAAACCCCAATAGGGCGCTTTGGCAGCTTCCAAGCTCATCTGCTCAAGCATCATGATTGCTGTAAGGTACATAACCTATTATCGGATCAGTTACGACCGAATTAGCTACAACATATCAGGCAGCCTTGTAATTGTCAATGAGCTAATATCGAAACAGAACGTTTCAAAACATGTTCTAAAACGTTCTAAAACATGCTTTTGAACTGATCTCGCTTCACCCGGGAATGCTTTCTTTCAAGGGATTTCATCATCGAGTACCATATTCTTGAATGAACAACTGCCGGTTTGGCCTCAGCGTTTACGACCGTCCACTTGTATTGCTTTGCTAGTCCGAGGTATATTCTTCTTACTCTGTCTAGGTATGCTGCGTCTTCCTCATGCACGTCACGATGTTTAATCTTCCGTCCAAACGACGTTTTTACCGGCACGTCTAGAATGAAAATATGTGTTGGACGTGGCAGATCTGCCTCTAGTGTCTTAAGCCACTCCAAAGCAAGATCGTGTGCAGATCCGTAAGCGAGATTTGACGGCGTGTATCTGTTGGCGATAACAATGCTTCCTTGCGCTCTTTGCTCGTTGATCTTGGCCGCGACCTCCCACTTGTTCGCGGCATATAGAAGATGAATTACATGTAGATCCGACCGCTCTTCGCCTTTGAGGTAAGCTTTGAGACGACGCCCTAATACGGTCTTGTAAACAGGAAAATCCCAAATGACGCACGAAAGACCATGTCGTCGAAGCTCTCTAGCCAGAAGCGTTGCCTGCGTCTTCTTGCCTGATTGGTCTATCCCATCGATTACTATCAATGATCCATACAGATTCTTCAAAAAATCAAATCGTCTCCCGACCTTATAGATACTTTTCGTGGTCAAATGTCGAACCCTCTCGTAATGTTACAAATAAGGCAAGGACTACGAAAGCTACGGTCAGGTAGATTGAGGCATCACCGAGAACGGGAACAAGTGCATAGATGTAGGTCCCAAGAGATATGATCGCGATTGTTATTGTGTAGCATGCTGAGAACAGTACCGCGAGAAGTGAGATTTTTCTCCCCATTATTTTCCATGATTTGCGGGCTAGGTCTTTTGACGAGCTCACGTTTCGATGCATCTTGTGATGAGCGGCAAGTAATGGCGCCATCTCCACATTGAGAAGGAGCAGAACAAACGCAAACAGTTGAATGGGAAAGGCGCTGATAAGTGTATCCATCAACACTTGGCCGGCGATTGAAATGGCGAACAGAAGAGAAGTGAGGAAGAGGCTAATCCGTAATTTTCCAAGGTCGCCTTGGAACGCGCCACCCAACCAAGTGATGACACTCACAGAACCAATCAATATGCCAGCGATCTGATAATAAAATGGCATCGACAAGACAATGGCGACAATCGGTAGAGCAATCACTACTGACGTGCTCAATGTGAAAACAAACCAGCGTTGTTCTTCATTCAATTCTCGTTCGCCCCTTCAGTTGAGCTTTCAACGATACGTCTGGAGCGACTTCAATCAACGATGCAATCGATTCGGAGCGGATTACGTTAGCCTGTCGTTGTGCAGAGAGGATTCGTACACTAAGTGTCTTCGAATCGATACCTTTCGCTACTCTCAGTGTCGGAGTCAGACACATGGTAACGTAACCTTTCTCTGCGAGACTCGTTATCACGTTCGACGTTTCGTCGTTTAGTAATGGGGAGATAAATATGATGAACGATTTTGATGGCATGAGAGAGACAACGACTGATTCAACACCGTAGCTCATTGGAACGGATGCTCGTCCGGTTTTCGCCATTGCAAGGTTGTCAAGAATCTTGACCAATTGACGTTTACCGAAAGCCGGGTCAACCCACGCCCTAACTGCGCCATAGATTGCAAGTCCAACTCGATTTCCTTGCAGGAGTAATTGAGAGCTCAAACTCGCCGCGAGGGTTAGTTGGAACTCGGTAAGGTCAAAACCGAAGATGGATGATGCGCTTCCGTCAGTGGAATCCACTACTAGGAGTACATCAGTCACGTGTTCACTTTCATACTCGTTTGTCACGAGATGACCTGTTCTCGCCGAAGCTTTCCAATTGATCCGGCGCAGTTCATCGCTTGGATTATACAATCTGAGTTCATAGAAATCAGTTCCTGCGCCGACTCTACGAGATGGAACCTGCCCTGACCACACACCAACTCTTCCTGCTCTCAGATCAAGTGTACCTATTCTTTCCATGGTCGGCAATACTGTGAAGGCGTCTTCATTGAATCTCTGGACATGATTTCTGTAGAACCCGAGCATGTCTGTGTATTGGAGTGAGATCGGCCCCACGATGTAGTGTCCCCTTTTTGCAGCAGATATTCGATAGGTCCATTGCACTGTCTCACCGGCTTGCAGTGATTGCGGTACTGAGTTCAAGTCCCCTTCAGCAGTCAGCGTGGACGGTATGTGATCACGTATCTGTATGTCAGAAAAATCTCGAGCCGTACGATTAGTGAGTCGAAGAGTTACGTCAATCCCTTCACCTCCAAACGATCGCATTGGCGTCAGCTTTCTCTCGATTTCCAATCCGGATAGATCTGCGGAAGCGAGTGAATTTGAAACAAGAAAGAGTAGGCTGATTGGTATCACGTAGATCGCTAGATAGAATTCGCGAAAAATGACAGCCATCACTATGAAACAGTACGCCAGAGACAGATATCCTAAGCCCTTTTTGGTGAACGACATCAATCGACCCTTGGAACTGGAATCCTGCTCAATATTTGTTCGATGATCAATTTCGAATCGAACCCTCTGATCCAAGATGCGGTTTTCGGGATTATTCTGTGTGAAAGAGCTTCGATGGTTATTGACTTCACGTCATCGGGAATAACGTAGTCTCGTCCGTAAAATACTGCATTTGCGCGCGCTAAGCGCAGGAGGGCTAGAGAACCGCGTGGGCTTGAACCGACTTCAATTTGAGGATGCGATCTTGTCTCTCTAACGATATCGGTAATGTACGACAATACAGAATCGTCTACGTATACATTCTCGACAGCGCCTTGCATTTGGAGTAATTCTTCTGTAGTAATAACGGGGCTTACTTCAATTTCTTCCGCTTTCCGAGTGATTCTATTTTTTAAAATTTGAACTTCGTGGGGTTGGTCTGGATAGCCGACATGGAGTCTCATTATAAATCGATCGAGCTCCGCTTCGGGCAATTGGTATACCCCCTCGAATTCTATCGGGTTTTGTGTTGCAATAACGATGAATGGGTTCTCGAGATGATGCTTTTTTCCGTCGAGCGTCACCTGATACTCTTGCATCGCCTCCAAGAGTGCCGCTTGAGTCTTTGGTGGGCTTCTGTTGATTTCGTCTGCTAGAAGTATGTTTGTAAAAATCGGTCCCTTTCGAAGTTCAAAGTCTCCTGATTTCTGGTTGAAGATGTAGGTGCCGGTAATATCACTAGGAAGTAGATCTGGCGTGAACTGAATTCTTGAGAATTGACAACTGCTTGCTGCTGCTAGGGTCTTCGCGATCAATGTCTTCGCCAAGCCAGGATAATCTTCCATTAGGATGTGAGAGTTCCCCAATACTCCCAATATTATTTTGCGAAGTACGTCGTCTTTACCTATGATAAATCGAGTTAACTCTTGGTGGAGTTTTCGACAAATCGCAGTTATGTTCAGACTCATCTTCACATTCTCTCAATTCTTGATAGAATCTCATCAAGCTCGTGTACGTCGGTTAACGTCAACTTACCTCCTGATAGAAATGAAAGCATCATTTCATCTTTTAGTCTCTCATCTACCAAAGACGGCCTACAATTGATTAACTCCGCAAGTCGTTCTTTGGGGAGATTCATGCGAGCGGAAACTACCGAGAGTCCGATCGCGCGAAGCTTTTCAACTATTATTGGCTGAGTTTCGTGTTTAGAGATGAGTCGATCAATAGCTTCCTGAAGTCGAGAAAGTTCATCGTCCCGTCCCCCCTCCGGTTGAATTGTTCGTTTGGTGACGGTAGTGAGGTGTAATAGTGAATCTATAATCAGTAAGGCGAGGAAGATTGAGGCAACACCAAGCGCAGGCCAGAGAAGGACATCATAATTCGCGAGGAAAAAGTCTAGTACAATTACACAGACACAATAGATTATGCCAAGTTCAATAATCGTTCTAGTGTCCCGATTCAATGTTCATCGCCAACACGTTTGCTAATTGGTGCTCTAATGTTCTCAATTGCGAAATGGCTAATGTTCGTTTCTCCCCACCCAGCGAGTGTTGGCTATATCTGGCTTCTTCAAAGAGAAAGGTGAGAACATTGACCGCCTCCGCGCCGGATTGGAGTTTGTTAGATGTTTGCAGAGAGAATTCCCTAGCAGTTTGAGCCGATCCTATCTCGAGCCCGGTCTCGGCTAGCAGGATACACATCTGTCTGTAACAATCAAGTATTGTGCTTTGATAATCGTGTCCTGATTCGAGCATTTTCACAGCTCTTCCGACAATCTCTGTCGCTTTCTCCTTAGCACTGATTCCTGGAATAATTGGATCGCTTCGATTTGACGCAGCTCCCCTGCGGAAAGCGATTAAGATGTAAGTTAGTGAAACGAGAAATATGGCCACGAACACTATGAAACTATAATAGATGAGGAAAACCGTTTGAGTGGGTTTCATTATCGCGTTAGCCGTTTGTGCGGCCTGACTGTGGGAAATGATTGTGACTGATGTGAATAGTGTTGCAGCTTGCTGCAGCGCTCCCAGAAATGCAACCAGGACGGCCGGGTCTGATCGGGATAATATAATAATAGCTAACGTGATGAACAGAAAAAAGAGCAGTGATGTAAACAGGCTATTTCCTTTTCGCTGACCCTTAGGGCCAATTACGAAGAAGTTTGTAATAGCTTCGATTATGGATTTGCTGAAAACTACTATCACGATCAAATAGAAAGTTAGGACGGCAGGTGGAAGAATGGGTGCTAAGAGGCCGAGTGTTAAGTTTCGTGATCCGGTCTGCTGGGTAAATGCCCCAGTCATTATTAGGAGTGCGAGGAATAGTAGTAGGAGTTTGCCCCGATCGGTCAGGATATCCCTGTGCAGGTCGCCTAACCTTCCTCAATAATTACGTGACACTAAGAACTTCGCAATCAGTTCCAGTTCATCTCTACTTTCAGACGCAGATATGTTGTTTAATTGGTCAATTGCTTCCTGAAGATAGAATTCCGAACGGGTCTTAGCGTAGTCAATGCTTCCGTATTTTCGGTAGAGGCTGATTGCTTTCTTTATCTCGGTTTTTTTGATTGACTTCTTCCCGAGTATTCTCAAGAACTTCGCCTTGTCGGTCTCGTTCGCATGATTCAGGAGGTGAGCGACCAGGATGGTCTTCTTTCCTTCTCTGATATCTCCTCCAATCTCTTTGCCGTATTCCTTCTCTTCACCAACTACATTTAGCACATCATCAATTATTTGGAAGGCGATACCGATAGTTTCTCCAAAATTCCCTAAGGCGGTGATTTCGTCGTTTCGTCCTCCACCTGCGATGGCGCCAGCCTCCGTCGCGAGACCGGTCAATGCTCCTGTTTTGGACCGAAGCAGTCGAACTACGTCTTCTTCGGAAAAATCAACACTCTTCCACAGGTTGAATTCATACGCTTGGCCCCATGTAATCTCATACGCGCGTCTAGCTATGCACATGACTAGTTTGTGACGGCGATCTACTGGAATTCGACTATTGTTCGCAATTTCGAAGACTTTGATCAGCATGGCATCTCCCGCATTTATGGCGGTCGGGATTCCGTAGATTTTATGCAGGCAGGGTTTTCCTCGTCTGAGTTCACTCTTGTCCTCGATGTCGTCATGGATCAATGTCATATTGTGAAGCAACTCTACCGCCGCAGCAGCCCCGATCGCTGCTTCCTTATCTCCGCCAACAGCCTCAGATGCCAGAAATACGAGGACAGGTCTGAATCGTTTTCCTCCGCGATCGAGCAGCTCCCAGATAGAATTGAAGAATTCTGAAGGTTCTCCAGTTCTAGGGAGGTATTTTTCGAGTTCTGCTTCAACTGTTCCTTTGTAACGTTGAATGATGTCGAGAGCGGAAGTCATACCGCGACCCTTGTGAATTGTGCCTCTTCAGGTTATGCCTGGTTCTTATCTTTACTGACGTACTTTGAGGTGAGAACGCGTCTGATATCTTCCGAAATCTTCTCGCCGATCCCATCGACTGTTTTCAATTCTTCTTTTCGAGCGGTGAAGACTCTTTCCACCGTTCTGAGCGCCGTTAGTAAGTTTCTGGCTCTTACTCTGTCGACGCTTGGTAGACTTGCAACGATAAACTCTTGCTGTTCTTCGATTGTTGTAGGCTTTGGCGCCGACATGATTCTGACACTGCGTTTCTCCTGAATTTGCTCTCGTCGCGCGATTGCAAGCATCAGCTGTGCGCTGTGGGCTGGGGTAGGTGACCAAAAGATCGGTATGCCATAATCGATCAGGAGCGAAGCATACGCACCCAGTAAGGCTTCTGGTCTTACTCTACCGGATCCTGTCGGGTTCTCGCCCTCCACGATTATGATTGGTCTCTCACACTGTTTCAGTTTGATCGCTTGTTCAAACAGGCGTCCGTCAATGATCGATGCGGCGAAATCTTCTATATCCTTACGTTCAACTATGACCCTGTCTGAAAGTACGAAATCACCCACTGCAAGGGTCTCCGATTTGACATGTCCACCAAGCCTTACTAGTTCGCGAGTCGTGACGGCGCCCAGTTCACGAGAGTCAGCTACTATAACAGTCTCGCTTTGTGGCTGCACGTTAGATTTTTCAGACATGTAACTTTCGATCTTTATTTGGTCGGGGCTTTCGTTATCTTGATTCTTCATAAATTGGCGTATAGCTATACCCATTTCGCGTTCTTTTCTGCGAGAAATCCAGTAGTATGCTTCATCTCGCGTACCCTTGGCGATTAAAATCACAGCCTTGCCGGGTCCTTTTCTTCCTGTCCTGCCGCGACGTTGAATATACCTGACTGCGCTGGGGACTGTATCGTAGAATATCACTACGTCACATTCGACAATGTCTAGCCCTTCCTCTCCGATCTGAGTCGCGACTAGAACGTTATATGAC
>Ga0187778_10000384_pt1 | contig 31437 bp, 25 predicted proteins | sample 1015_Q2_SP5_20_M_FD_132418 | JGI IMG/M metagenome (GOLD analysis project Ga0187778, IMG submission 132418) | Tropical peat soil microbial communities from peatlands in Department of Meta, Colombia - 1015_Q2_SP5_20_MG | ecosystem: Environmental > Terrestrial > Soil > Wetlands > Peat | place... | reverse complement strand
TACCGCCGCGCATCGTAGGCTTTGGCTGTTCTTTTTGAGGTTCCAGTATGGAACCTCAAACCATTGCTGCGATGCATACATCTTTGAACAACGCAATCGTTCCGAGCCCGCTGATTAGCCAAAAGATTTTCTTCGTACGCGGAACTCGAGTCATGTTGGACGCAGACCTTGCCCAGCTGTATGGCGTCGCCACAAAAAACCTGAACAAAGCAGTCAAGCGTAACGCAAGCCGGTTTCCCTCAGACTTTATGTTCCGCCTTTCATCGAAAGACATTCGAAATTTGAGGTTCCAGATTGGAACCTCAAGAGGAGCGCATGGCGGGCGCCGCTATGCTCCTTATGCTTTCACGGAGCAGGGCATCGCGATGCTTTCGAGCGTGCTTCGCAGTTCACGGGCCGTACAAGTGAATGTGGCGATTATGAGAACTTTCGTGCGGATCCGCGAGATGCTGGCGACTCATGAAGAGTTGCGGCGAAAAGTGGACGAGATGGAAAAGCGATATGACTCCAGATTTCAGGCAGTTTTTGCCGCAATTCGGCAGATGTTGGAAACACCGATTCCCGCAAAAAGGCCAATCGGATTTCATGCAAAGCTCAAGCGCACAGCTAATACCGCCAAACCAGGGAAAGTAATTCTAAGTAATTAAAACTAAATGCCTTAGAGGACGCTCAGATTCGCTCCCAACCTTGAGAATGCCCTCTGATTCAGTTATAATTTTTTGGTTGTCGATTCGCTTTTGGTTCCTCCAAATCGACACGTCCGCCAGGCCAAAGTGATCCGGAAAGCGGCTCTGCGCCAGGAGCCAGCAGATCACTCGCCTGGAGAGAAGCCCTCGGGACCGACGGTCCTTGAGAGCAAACAGTCTTCGCCACGTCCCGCTGCGCGGGACGGGATGGAGCAGGAACCCTACGAGTCCCGGATTTGCCCAGCGAAGCCGGGATCAAAGGGTAAGGCGACGCAACGGAAAATTCCGCAAACACGCCTTGCTTGCTTCACGGAAAAAGAATTTTGTGCGCGGACGGTTCCTCCGGCTTGCCTGAGGCCTGTTCAGCGCCGTGAGTTTTCTGGAAGAGTTGGCGCATGGGGAGAAACTATGGGCGATAAAGAAAACGGTGGCGGAACGCCTCAGACGGGCCACAAGTACGACGCGAAGTCGATCAAAGTTCTCGGCGGCCTGGAGGCGGTGCGATTGCGCCCCGCGATGTACATTGGCTCGACAGGAGAGATGGGTCTGCACCATCTCGTCTGGGAAGTGGTGGACAACTCCGTCGACGAAGCGCTGGCCGGGTACGCGGACGAGATTAACGTTACCGTGCATGCGGACAACTCCGTGACCGTGGTGGACAACGGCCGCGGCATCCCCGTGGACATGCACCAAACGGAAAAGCGCCCGGCCGCGGAAGTTGTGATGACCGTGTTGCATGCGGGCGGAAAGTTCGACAGCGAAACGTACAAAGTTTCCGGAGGCTTGCATGGCGTAGGTGTTTCGGTCGTGAACGCTCTCTCCGACTGGCTGGAACTCGAGATTCAGCGCGATGGCGCAGTTTGGGAGCAGACCTACGAAAAGGGCAAGCCGACTTCGAAGCTGAAGCAAACCGGAAAGACGCGCAAGACAGGAACGAGAGTTACCTTTCATCCGGACCCGGCGATTTTTGAAAAGACGGAATACAGCTTCGACACGCTATCGCAACGTTTGCGCGAGCTGGCTTTCCTGAACAAAGGCCTGAAAATCACGCTCACCGACGAACGCACGGAAAAAAGCGCGGAATTCCGTTTCACGGGCGGCATTGCGGAGTTCGTCAAGCACCTTAATCGCGGCAAGCAAACGCTGCACGATTCACCGATCTATATGGAAGGCAAGCGCGGAAACGTAGAGATCGAAATCGCGCTGCAGTACAACGACAGCTACGGCGAAAACGTGTTCGCGTTTGCGAACACGATCAACACCGTGGATGGCGGCACGCATCTCTCGGGTTTCCGGTCCGCGCTGACGCGCAGCATCAACAACTTCGCGTCGCAGGCGGGAATGCTGCGTGAGCAAAAAGACGAGGTAACCATCACCGGCGACGACGTGCGCGAGGGACTGGTCGCGGTGGTTAGCGTGCGCCTTCCGCAGCCACAGTTCGAGGGCCAGACCAAAGGCAAGCTGAACAGCGACATCAAGGGAGACGTCGAGCAACTCGTAAACGAAAAGCTGGGCGAATGGTTTGACAAGCACTCGACGGTGGCGCGGCGGATTATTTCCAAGTGCATCGACGCCGCGCGCGCGCGGGAAGCGGCCCGCAAGGCGCGCGAACTGACGCGCCGCAAGTCCGCGATGGATTCGAGCGGATTACCGGGAAAGCTGGCCGATTGCCAGGAACGCGACCCGGCTCGGTGCGAGTTGTTCGTGGTTGAGGGTGAATCGGCCGGAGGCTCGGCGAAAATGGGACGGGACCGGAAGTACCAGGCGATTCTGCCGCTGAAAGGCAAAATTCTCAACGTCGAGAAGGCCCGTTACGACAAAATGCTTGGGCACGAAGAAATTCGGGCCATCATTACGGCACTGGGGACGGGCATCGGCAAGGACGATTTCGACGCGGGCAAGCTGCGCTATCACAAGATCATTTTGATGACCGATGCGGACGTAGATGGCAGCCACATTCGTACGCTGCTGCTGACCTTCTTCTTCCGGCACATGAAGGAGTTGATCGAGCGCGGGCACATCTACATCGCACAGCCGCCGCTGTACCGCGTCAAGCGCGGCAAGACGGAGAAATACATCAGGGACGACCGCGATTTTGCCCGCGAGCTGATGAAGCGCGCCACGGAAGACCACGTGGTGAAGGCCAAGGAAGGCGTGAACCTGGAAGGCGCGCGGCTGACCTCTTTCCTGCTCAACGTGCAGGAGTACGAGGCTGCCGCGGCAAAGCTCGGCCGCAGGTTGCGCGAGCCGGCGCTCGTCGAGTTGCTGGTGGAAAGCGGCTTGGACAAGAAGACGGACTTTGAGGACAAAAAGGGCCTGGAAGGCCTTTTGAAGAAGGTTGAGAAGGCCAAACTGAAACTAGAAGGAAAAATCGTCTTCGACGAAGAGCACAGCCTGTACGAAATCCAGTTTGGACCACCGCACAGCCAGAAAATCAATTGGGCGGTGGCTTCGACTGCGGAATACAAGCGCCTGCGCGGGCTTGCCAAGCAGATCGAGGAGTATAACCATCCGCCATTTGTCGTTGCGAGAAACGGCGACAAGGTCACAAAAGAAAAAGCGACCGACGTCCTCGACTACGTGGTGGAGGACGCGAAGAAAGACTTCACCATTACCCGGTTTAAGGGACTGGGCGAAATGAACGCCGAGCAGCTATGGGATACGACGATGAACGCGGAGAGCCGGACGCTGCTGCAGGTCAAACTCGAGGATGCAGTCGCGGCCGAGGATATTTTCACCACGTTGATGGGCGAGAATGTGGAAGCGCGCCGCAAATTCATCGAGGAAAACGCGCTGGAAGTAGTGAATTTGGATATTTAGCCGGGCCTTGATGCTTTACCAGTTGGGATGGACGACATTGCCGGGGCTTCGCGGTTTGAGCGTGAGCGAGTTTCGCGCGACGCCGACAGACACGCCAGATAACGAGCGTGGGGTTGCTATCGAACTCAGAAGCAATGCGGAGCGCGACGCCTTTTTGCGCGAGATGGAAGCGGCGTTCGCAGTGCGACGATTTACGAACGCAGCGGACGCATTCGACACGGTGAAGGCCTATGTGGTCGAGCGAGCAGGGAAGAGGGATTCCTCGCTGCGCTCGGAATGACGGGATGAAAGAAGACTGAGGACACATGGCGGACGAACAGAACCAGTCAGTGCTGCTGCCAATCGATATCGAAGCAGAAATGAGGAAGTCGTACCTCGACTACTCGATGAGCGTGATCATCGCGCGCGCCTTGCCCGACGTGCGCGACGGCCTAAAGCCCGTGCAACGCCGCATCCTCGTGGCGATGAACGATCTCGGCCTGGCTTCCAACCGCGGCTACCGCAAATGCGCGAAGATCTGCGGGGACACCTCCGGGAACTATCATCCCCACGGCGAAGCTGTCATTTACCCAGCGCTTGTCCGCTTGGCCCAGGACTTCAACATGCGTTACCCCCTGATCGACGGCCAGGGGAACTACGGCTCCGTCGACGACGACCCGCCTGCGGCCATGCGATATACCGAGGCGCGGCTGGCAAAAATCTCGGAAGACATTCTTGCCGACCTCGATAAAGAGACGGTCGATTTCGTTCCGAATTTCGATCAGACGCGCGAGGAACCTGTTGTTCTCCCGTCGCGCATCCCGAATCTGCTGGTCAACGGCGCGAGCGGCATCGCGGTCGGCATGGCTACAAACATCCCGCCGCACAATTTGCGGGAAATCGTTGACGCCACGATTCTGCTGATTGAAAAACCTGATGCCACGCTGAAGGAAGTGATGAAGATTGTCCCCGGGCCGGATTTTCCGACAGCCGCCTACATCGCCGGGAGAGAAGGCATCGAAGCAGCCTATCGCACCGGGCGAGGCAGCTTCACGATGCGCGCCAAAGCCGCAATAGAAGAGTCCTCCAAGGACCGCGAAAATATTGTGGTGACGGAGATTCCGTACCAGGTCAACAAGAAGACGTTGATCGAGCGCATCGCCGAACTGGCACAAACGAAAAAGATTGACGGCATCGCGGACGTCCGCGACGAATCGTCGCGCGAAGGCATGCGCATCGTTATCGAGCTGAAACGCGGCGAAGAATCGCAGCTCATTCTGAACAATCTATTCAAGCACACGCAGATGCAGGAATCGTTCGGCATGATCCTGCTGTCCATCGTGGGCGGGCAGCCGCGCGAGTTGGGCCTGATCCCCCTGATCAAGCTGTTCATTGAGCACCGCGTCGAGGTCATCCGCCGGCGCACGATCTTTGAGCTAAAGAAAGCCGAACAGCGAGAGCACATCCTGATCGGCTATCAAATCGCGCTCGACCACCTGGACAACGTAATCCGCATTATTCGCGGATCTTCGAGCCGCGCGGATGCGAAAGAAAACCTGTTCAAGTATTTCGGCGAACAGGACGTCACGATCACCGAGAACGGCAAGTCCAAGAAAATTGAGGGCGTCAAACTGGACGGCCGCAAGTACCGCGCGCAAGGAGCGCCAGAAGTGGAAGCGGCGAGCCGCGGCGGTTCGGGGCTGGGGCTGACTTACGCGCAGATTGACGCCATCCTCGAACTGCAACTGCACAGGCTCACGCAGCTCTCCATCGACGAAATTCTCAAGGAATTGAAGTCTATCCGCGAGTTGATTACCGAACTTCGGGAAATCCTGGCGAGCGACAAGAAACTGAAGTCGGTGATCGTCGCCGAACTGAAGGAAGTGCACAAGGCGTACGGCGATGACCGGCGCACGCAAATCGTGGACAAAGTGGACGAGATCAAGCTCGAAGACCTGATCGCGGACACGGAGATGCTGATTACGGTGAGCCACGCGGGCTACATCAAGCGCACTTCGGTCGACGTCTACAGGCACCAGTCGCGCGGCGGCAAGGGGCGCATCGGCGCGAAAACGAAGGAAGAAGACTTTGTCGAGCACCTGTTCATCGCCTCGGCGCACAGCTACATTTTGCTCTTTACGTCGAAGGGCCGTGTCTACTGGCTGAAAGTGTATGAACTGCCCGAAGCCGCCGCAGCCACGCGAGGCAAAGCGATTTCCAGCCTGGTGAAATTCCAGGAAGACGAAAAGCTGACCGCGCTCGTTGCAGCGCGCAATCTTGAAGATGAGACCAAGTTTGTCTTCATGGCTACAAAGAGCGGCACGGTAAAGAAATCCGCGCTGACGGAATTCTCGAATCCGCGCTCGACGGGCATCATCGCCATTACGCTCGACGGCAAAGACGAATTGATCGGCGCAAAACTGACCGACGGCAAGCAGATGATTTTCCTCGCGAGCCACGAGGGCCAGGCGATTCTCTTCCGCGAAACGGAAGTGCGGCCAATGGGCCGCGCCGCCGGCGGCGTGAACGGCATGGACCTCGACAAGGAAGATTACGTCGTGAGCATGGACGCGGTGCAGCCGGACTTCGAGATCATAGCGAAAGAACACAAACAGACCACGCAAAATCTAGAGGAGCTCGAAAACGAACACATCAAGGATTCGCTCGCTTCGTTGATGCTGACCGTAGCGGAAAAGGGTTACGGAAAGCGCACGCCGCTGGCGGAGTACCGCATCACGTCGCGCGGCGGCAAGGGCGTGGTCAACATGAAGACAACTGACCGTAATGGGTCGGTCGTTGCGACGCTGCAAGTCACTGAAGATTCCGACGTCATGATCATCACCCATAACGGAAAAGTGATTCGCGTGCACGCGAACGAGATTCGCGAGGCGGGCCGCTCGACGCAAGGCGTGCGCCTGCTGCGGCTCGACGAGGATGATTCCGTGGCGGCCGCCGCCGTCCTCCAGGAAGAAAGCGAAGAAGAAAAGAAGTAATCACCCTTGTAGAGGCACGATATATCCGTGCCCTTCTGTATCTTTTGCTGATGCTGAGAATGATAGGATTCCTTCCCTAATGAGAATCGCACAAAGAGTTGTCGCAGCGCTGCTGCTGTGCGTCGCTTTGGTCGCCCTGATTTCGGCAGGAAGCAGCGGAGCAGCCGCCGCTGAGAAACACTATCTCGTGTACGTGGGCACATACACGACGAAGACGGCGAGCAAAGGCATTTATGCGTTTCATTACGATGCGAGCACCGGAAAACTGTCGCCGATTGGTGTCGCCGCGGACACGGCCGACCCTTCCTGGGTCGCGATTCATCCCAATGGGAAGTATCTTTACGCCGCGAATGAGGCGGGCAAGAAGAGCATGGTCAGCGCGTTCGCCATTGACGCACAAAGCGCCAAACTGACGCTGCTGAATCAATTGCCCGCGCTAGGGGAAGATCCCTGCTACCTCTCTTTTGACCGCACAGGCAAATACCTTTTTGCAGCGAACTACACAAGCGGCAACATCACTGTGTTTGCGATTTTACCCGACGGAAAGCTAGCCGAACATGCCGAAAAACTCTACCACGGCACCTTAGCTTACGCTGGGAGGCTCGGGCCGAACATACAACGTCAAGAGGCACCACACGCTCACTGGATTCAGCCCTCGGCGGACAATGGCTTTGTTTATGTCGCTGATCTCGGGCTCGACAGCATTTTGATCTACCGCTTCAACCTCGCTGCTGCGAACTACGGAAGGCCTATCTTGGGTTGGGTCGGGATCGAGAACAAGGGGTTCGACCGAGCAGCGATGCTAGACCCGGGGACCGGGCCTCGCCATGCCGCGTTTTCTAGTGACGAGAAATTCATGTACGTCGTGGGTGAGTTGAACTCAACGGTGACTGCATTTGCCAAGAATTCAAGCGAGAGCTTCCAGTCGATTCAAAATGTTCCAATGCTTCCAGCCGGATTCTCTGGGCGCAACGACGCGGCGGAACTTGCGATTCATCCGAATGGCAAATTCCTGTATGCCTCGAACCGTGGCCATGACAGCATCGCCGAATTCCACATCGACCCGGCGAGCGGTAAGCTCACGGCTGCTGGAGACTTCTCCGTCTTAGGCAAAGAGCCGCGCCACTTTGCCATCGATCCTTCCGGCAACTTTCTGCTAGCAGAGAATCAACTCTCCGACAAAATCGTAACTTTTCGCATCGACCAGAAAACCGGAGCGTTGACACCCACCGGCGATTCCGTGGAAGTACCTTCTCCTGTTTGTCTCGTGTTTTTGCCTGTCGAATAAGCTCCCGCGCACCGCGAATTGCGTTAAAATCCAGCGGCTTTCTTTCGAGGACACCTATGACTTCTTTGAAGCAAATGATTGCCGCATTTTCTTTCCTGCTGCTCGCTAGCTCGCCCGCCTGGGCTGATGGCGAAACGGCTCCGGCGCGCGATCCCAAGCAGCCCGTGGACGCGGCCTACACGGAGAAGATTCACAAATACACGACGCAGCCGTATTTCACTTCGCCGCTGGTGGACTATCTCCCGGCTTCGAAGACCGTGCCGACCCCGGAAGCTGTGCTCGGCGACGTCTCTGGCGCGCCGGGAATCCTTCCGTACGCGGAAGACGTGTACAAGTACATGCGGCTGCTCGAAAAGGCCAGTCCGCGCGTGAAAGTTTTCTCCATCGGAACGACAGAAGAAGGCCGCGAGATGATCGCGGTGGCGGTTTCTTCGGAAGAGAATCTGAAAAATCTCGACGCGAATCGCGCGCGCCTGGCCAAGCTGGCCGATCCGCGCACCATTAAGCTGGACGATGCGGAAGCCGACAAACTCGTCGCGCAAGCCGTGCCCATCTATTACATCACCGGCACGATTCACTCGCCCGAAACCGGCGCGCCGACGGCGCTGATGGAGCTCGCCTACCGGCTGGCCGTGGACGAAAGCCCGTACATCAAGGATATTCGCGACGGCACCATCACGCTCATCACGCCGGTCGTCGAAGTCGACGGGCGCGACCGCATGGTCGATCTCTACAAATGGCACTTGGCGCACCCGAAAGAGTTTTACCCGTGGCTCGCGTATTGGGGTAAATACGTCGCGCACGACAACAACCGCGATGCCATGGGCGTCACGCTGAAGCTCAGCGAAAACGTGCTGAACACCTACGTCGGCTGGAAAGCGCAAGTGATGCACGATTTGCACGAGTCCGTGCCGTATTTGTACGACAACACGATCGGCGACGGGCCGTACAACGCGTGGATCGATCCGATTTTGGCCGACGAGTGGCAAATCATCGGATGGAACAACGTTTCCGCGATGACGAAGTTCGGGATGCCCGGCGTATTCGCGCACGGCGATTTCGACACGTGGTCGCCCGGCTATCTGATGTTCATGGCCGCGATGCACAATGGCATCAGCCGGCTTTACGAAACGTTTGGCAACGGCGGCGCGGACACCGAAGAGCGCACGCTGCAGCCGGATGAATACGCTCGCACCTGGTACCGGCAAAATCCGCCGCTGCCCAAAGTGATGTGGTCGCAACGCGACAACAACAATTACGAAGAAACCGGGCTGCTCACTTCGCTGCACTTCTTCAATGAAAACAAGCGAACGTTCTTGAAAAATTTTTATCTGAAGGCGAAGCGTTCCACGACGAAGCCAATCGCGGAAGGGCCTGCCGCGTACGTTTTCCCGGCGGATGATGTGCGTCCGGAATTGCAAGCGGAGCTTTTGCAGGTCTTGCAAAAGCAGGCCGTGGAAATTTCGCGTGCCAAAGCCGCTTTCACTGTCGCGCTGCCGGTAAAAAAGACCAAGGAAGCTGGCAGGGGGAAAGAGAAAAAAGAAAAAGCGACTGAGAAAGAAGCAAAGGCGGAAAAAGCCGAGCCGACGACGCGCGATTTTCCCGCGGGCAGCTACATCGTGCGCATGGATCAGCCGTATTCACGTATTGCCGACGCGCTGCTCGACCGTCAGTATTGGAGCCCAGACGATCCGCAGAAAACTCCGTACGACGATACCGGCTGGACGTTCGGGGAACTCTTCAACGTGCAAGTCGTGCGCGTGACCGACACAAAAGTTCTCGATGTGCCAGCGGAACTCGTCAAGGAAGTGCACGCGCCGGGTGGGGTGAAGGGCGAAGGATCCGTCTTTGCCATCAACAACAGCGCGGAGCCGGCACTCGCGACTCTGCGTTACAAATTGCGCGATGCCGCAATCGATGCAGCCGAAGAGCCATTTGAGAGCGCAGGGAAGAAATTCAACCGCGGCTCCTTCTTGATTCGGAACGTCAGCGGCGGCGACCTTGACCGCGCGGCCTCAGAAGTTGGTCTCCAAGTCACCGCGCTTTCCGCAGCGCCAAGCGTAAAGACGCATCCCGTGCGAGCTGCGCGCGTCGCGTTTGTGCACACCTGGCTGAGCACGCAAACCGAGGGCTGGTGGCGGCTGGCGCTCGACAAGATGAATATTCCGTACGACTACATGAGCACGCAGGCTGTTGCGAAAATTCCTGATCTCAACGCGAAATACGACGTTATTTTATTTCCACCCGTTGGCTACAACGTCGGCGTAGGCGCAGTCGTCAATGGAATCCCCACGGCTTGGGGAAATCCACTCCCATGGAAAAATACCCCGGAAACGCCAAACCTCGTGGGCAAGAACGATTCCACCGATGACTTACGTCCCGGACTCGGCTGGGACGGCGTGGCGCGCTTGCAAGATTTTGTGCAGAAGGGCGGCGTTTTGCTGACCGCAACCGACACTTCCTCGTTTGCGCTCTCCATCAGTCTCGCGGAGGGCATCACTTCCCACTATTCCGACAAGATGAAGATAGTCGGCTCGGTCGTGGGAACGCGGATCGTGGATGACGCCAGCCCCATCGCGTACGGCTACGATGAAAAGGGCGCGGCGTATTGCGACAACGGGCCGATTTTTTCGCTCAGCAGCATTGCCGGACAGCGCGGCCGGCGCCGCCTCGGCCCGGATATGCGCGCGCGCCCGACAGGCCGCGGCTCATCTGATGATCCGGACTTTACGGTGGGCCGCGTGGGCGCGGAGGCGCCCGAAGAGCCGAAGTCGGAAATCTGGGAAGCACCGCCGGTAACCGACGAGCAGAAAAGAAACGGCTTTCGCGTGATTCCTCCCGTGAACCGCCCGCGGGTGATTTTCCGGTATGCCGACGGCAAGGATCTGCTCATTTCCGGGTTGGTCGAAGGCGGCGACGAGATTGCCCAGCATCCCGCAGTAGTGGACGCGCCAGCGGGCAAGGGCCACGTAGTGTTGTTTTCGATCAATCCGGTCTATCGCGGCGAAACCCGCGGGACCTACGCGATGGTCCTGAACACCATCCTGAACTTCGACAGCCTCAACGCTGGGCGCAAGGACAAGGAAGCTGGCTCGGAGAAGGCCAAAGAGGCCGACAAGTAACCGCAAACGCTTTCCACAGGCTGGCCTTGCGCCTCAGCGGATTTGCGTTACAATCCCGGCCACGATGGCCAAGCGAAAAAAGAAGAAAACGGCCAGAAGACCAAGCAGGTCTAGAAGCGCCGGCGGCAAGAAGCTGAGCGGAAAGCTCCCGAAAGATGCGGTCACACTAATTGTGATTCTGCGCGCCCGGGAAGGGCAGGAGACGCTGCTGGAAGCTGAGTTGCGCGCGCTGGTCGGCCCCTCGCGGAAGGAAGAAGGTTGCCTGACCTTCGATCTGCAACGCTCCGTGGACTCGCCAGGAGCATTTCTGCTGCACGAAGTCTGGGCCAGCCGCGAAGCCCACACCGAACATAGCCACACTCCCCATTTTCTCCGTTGGAACGCGCGCAAAGACGCGCTTATCGCCTCGCGCGACGGCACCTTCTGGAAGCACATCGCCTGAGCTGCGATACCTTCGTAACTCTAGCTCTCGGGTGGGGCGAGGTAATAGCCGGGGCGGGCGCGGACCTTGAGGCTTTTCGCATCGTTGCGAATCACGGAAACTTTGATTTCGTGGTAGCCGGAAGCGCTGGCGTCGCCAGGCGTGTAGCTGAGGCTGTATTGCGAGTGCAGTTCGCCGCCGATTTCGTCGATAGCTTTTTCGATGGAGCGGTCTTTGAAGGTGGATAAATGCGTGCCGCCCGTAGCCGCCGCCGCGACTTCCAGCGCATTGGCTTTCACCTGATCGTGAATATGTTGCACGGCCCAAACGGCCGCGGCCATGATGTCGATATTGCCGCGAACGTTTTCTTCGGTCGTGGGCGTATCCGGAACGCCAGGAGGACCGGGAACTGCCCCAACCGGAAAGTTCGGCCGCTTCGGCGGCTTGGGCTTCTGCTGCAACTCGGAGCGCGTCGTAGAGAGGCCCACACTGTAAATGGTGACGTTGGCTATCTGCGCCTGCCGCAGAACTTCGCCCAACTTCTTCGTGCTGCCGTCGTCGGCACCCTCGGAGAGAATCATCAGCACGCGGCGGCGTCCTGGTTTTTCCGCCGTTGCTTCCGGACGCGCGGAGAGCATTTCCACACCTACGGACATCGCATCGTAAAGCTTTAAGCCAGAAGTTCCCAGTTGCAAATTCGTGATGGTGTTTTCGATCAAGTCGGTGCTGCTGGTGAAATCCTGCAGTTTGTCCACGGAATCATTGACGCCCACGACCGCGGCTTCTCCACCTGGCCCCATCACTGTTTGCGTGAAAAGAATGCCGGTTTTGCGCATCTCGGGAGAGAGCGGCTCGATGCGCGAGCTTGTCTCGACCAGAATGACCAGCGAAATGGGATCGCCGCCCAGATCGAAGTGAGAAATCTTCTGTTTGACGCCGTTGTCCGTAACCTGGAAATTTTCCTGCTGGAGATCGAGAACCATGTTGTCGCCAGCGTCGCGCACCGTCACCGGCGTATTCACCAACGCCACCTGGACTTTGATGGCGTTTTTGGGCGCCTGCTGCACTTCGACACCGGGCCTTGGCGGAAGGGGCCCCGTCGGCGCTTGCGCAAAAGAAGAAGTGCCGGCCAGAAACAGCACGGGAATAAATAGCGAGGTGATTCTCAAGAGTCGTCTCATGCGCACCATGTTTGCGAGAGCTGCATTAAGTTCTTCAATCGTTGTCGCCACCCACGACACAGCAGTGTACTCAATTCGACGCAAGTTGAGCAGAAGACGTTGCCGAAGACCCTGTGGATTCCTACAATCAAAGTTCATCTCTCTTGGAGACCAGAGCCATGCCCGACGGCAAACGATTGAAGCCGCAGCACGCACCGAAGCCACCACACGAGGACCAGCGGTTCCTGAATAGCACTCCGGCGCGGCCCATCCGCATTCTCGGCGAATACTTTCATCCGTTGGTCGAACTGAAGAAGGAAGGCATCGGCGACACCATCGTGATGTTCGGCTCCGCAAGGATTGAATCGCACGAAACGACGCAGGCACGGTACACGCGACTGAAGGGGCAGAAAACCGGGAAAATGTCCGCAGAGAAACTGGCGAAGCATCGCGCCGATCTGCGCAGCGCGAAGAACGCGCTGGAGATGTCCCGCTATTACGAAGAAGCGCGCCAGCTCTCGCACAAATTGACGACCTGGTCTCTGACGCTTGGGCCAAGGCCGCGACGATTTGTGATCTGTTCGGGCGGCGGACCGGGAATCATGGAAGCGGCGAATCGCGGTGCGTACGAAGCGGGCGGGAAATCCGTGGGCCTTTCCATCGAGCTGCCGCACGAGCAATTTGCCAATCCCTACATCAGCCCGGAGCTGAGTTTCAATTTCAAATACTTTTTCATGCGCAAATTGTGGTTCGCGCAGATCGCCAAGGCGCTGATTGTATTTCCCGGCGGCTTCGGGACAATGGATGAACTCTGGGAGATGATGACGCTTTTGCAGACCGGCAAGTTGGCCAAGCACAACCTCATCCTGATTTACGGGCGCAAATACTGGGATGAAGTGCTGAACTGGAAGGCCATGGTGCGCTGGGGCACTATCAACGACGAAGAGTACAAAATGCTCCAGTTCGCGGACACGGTGGACGATGCGTTCGACCGCGTGCGCGCCGGTCTTGAAAAATATCACATGAACGTTGATCCGTTCCTGCAAGCGTACTAAGCCGCGGCCCCTAGTAGTCCAGCCGCGCCAACCACAACCTCAAGAAAGCAAAAGGCGGAGCGACTGAAAACGACGCTCCGCCTTTTTTTGCCCTGCGTGTAGTGCTCAGTTCGTGCTAACCAAATGCTGTTCCGAGAAGACGGCTTCAAAGCGCCGCGTTTCGTCCTGATCGTGAAGCATGACAATAGGAACGACGCGCAGCCAGTGTTTGCAAGCATGGCACTGGGTCATTTCGCCTTGCAAATCCTGCAAGAAGCCATCCGTGAAGTGATACAAAGCGCGCTCGCGCCGGGCATTCTTCTCGTCCCGCGTCCCGCAATGCGGACAGACAAACTCGATTTTGTCCTGCTGCGGATCGCGGTCCAAAGCAGCCCAGCCGGTGCGGCGCACGCCTACCGTTTCCAAATTGCGCCGGTCCATGACAGCTGCCCTCCTGGGATCCACGTCCTCGAACAATAAGATGCGTTCTGTGGCCAAGGGGGTACGGTTTTCTGTAACTATCTGATGCAAAAGCACTTATCGCCTGGTACCTCTCCGGCAGGTGGCCACAAGGTGACTTTCCACCCAACTCGCCCTGGCGGTCAAGGGAACTTGTCACATCGGCCGGTGTCCAAAGCACCGAGGACGCGCGCACCCTCACATCCCTGCGAGCGCGGCGCTGGTCTCCTGGAGAACTAGAGCAACCCCAGGAGGCTGGCGTCGCAAATTCTCTGGAAGACCGTCCTGTATATGGAGGTGTGTGATGCCGTCCGAGCCCCGAAAATCTTCCGAGGAAATTCACGAAACAACTCTCGGGTCGCTGAAAAGCTGCTTGGTCGAAGGCGACCCCGAGCAGCAAACTCGCGAACGCAAGGTGCGCCGCCGCGCGCTGGTGATTTCGATTCTGACGCAATGCACATTTCTCGCGGCGTTAATCCTTGTGCCGCTGCTAGGAAAGACCGAACGCATCGCATTAGCTAGAGAGTACGTTCCCATTCCGCCGTACGGCCATCCTCATGCGCGTTCGAGAACAACCACTGAAAACCACGGTGGTCGCGCGATAACCTCTGAGAATCTCTACGTGTTCTCCAGACCCAATGCGAAACCGGTTTCGCCAACGACTGGCGATGACGGTGCTGTCGGCCCCCCCGATTTCAATCCAAGCGGCGGCGGTGAAGAGACCGGCCCGGCGTGTAGTTGGTGTGTCGACATAGGCGAGAAAAACAGTGGACCGCGGCCTCCTCAGCCTGTCAGCAAAACCCCTGAGAAGCCGAGGATTGTTCACATGACACAACTCGATCCAGCGCGTCTGATCCGGCGTGTTGAGCCTGTCTATCCGACGCTTGCAATACAGACTCACAGGGAAGGCCGCGTGGAACTGCGCGCGATCATTGCAACCGACGGCACCATTCAGTCTCTTCAAATTGTCGGCGGCGACCCCATCTTTTACTTGTCGGCGAGGGAAGCAGTGAGCCAGTGGCGGTACCAGCCAACGATTCTCAACGGACAGACCGTCGAGATCGATACGTACATTACGGTCATCTACACGATGCAGCACTAATAGGCTGTAGTGGAGGCGCGCTTTAGCGCGTCTTTGAGTTTGTCGTCAAAAAGAAAAGGTGCAAGGGGCCGCTCTCCTACTCTTGGCGGCCCCTCTGCCTGCACCCGGCAACCGATTCTTTCTTTGCGTGCTAGAAGCGGATGACGAATCCGGTCGAGAGGCGCACGTTGTTTTGCGTCTGCGTGCCCGTCGTACCGACACCGAAGCGCGTCAGGAAGTAATCCGCTTGCACGGGGCGAAGCGCGAGGTGACTAAACAGCTTGTAGTCCACGCCTCCGCCCACGGCCATGCCAAATGCATTTTGCGAGGCGCTCGTATTGAAGACATGCGTGTTCGCATGAGCGTCCCCGAAAAGCACCTGCCCAAACGGAGTGATCTTCCGAAAATGCCGGAAGGAATAGCGCGGCCCGAATAAGTATGAGGAAACCGTGCCGCTGGCGTGACCGCCGAGGATGTTTCCGTTATTGTACCCGCCGAAATCGGCAACGCCGCTCCATGAAGTCGTGAAGTTGTACGCAAACGAAGCGCTTCCGCCATGCAGGTGGAAAGCGTCGACTCCGGTCACGCCCGGGTTGGCCTGCAGGTAAGAATAGCCCGCAAAAATATCAATTTTCGGGGCACTCTCCTGCGCCGAAGCAGAAAGCGCAGCAAACGTAAGAACAGCGAGTAAGGACACCAGTAGCTTCAACTTCATAAGCCCTCCAAGTGAGTTTAGTTTTTTGCGCTGGCACGCGGGATCCAAGCGCGGCCACGCGTTTCGCGGTGTGCCTCAGGCAGGGAGGCAGCACATCGCATCTCGATTTTTGTCTTGCTATACAGATGCATCGACCAGGCGCGTAGTTGTAAGCAGGTAGAAATAGTTGCGGGTCGTTTCGTTACACGCAGAAGTTTGTGGCGAAACCATGGCCAGGCGGTGCTGCCCCTCAAAGAACTCTTATCCTGGTCAGTCAGCGAAACCAGAAGGCCGGGAGTTCCGGGACCAAGCACTAACCCGCTTGCCGAGTCTCGATTTTCGAATCCCCAATGTATCCGGCTCAGAGCAGCGATTCGCCGGAATCGCGCAGGATGGCTTCGCGAGTGGCGTCCCGCAGACGAATCAGTTCATGCCACTGCGAAGAGTCGGCGCCATCGACGGAAGTGGCGGACGATCTTGGATAAATAGGCGGATGAAGCGTGATGGTCACGTTGCTATGACGCGGCAAGATGGTGCCATCGCGAAGAACTTTGCGCGTGCCCGCGAGCGAGACGGGAATTACCGGCGCGCCAGTAGACACCGCAGCTTTGAAAGCTCCTAGCTGAAAGGGCCGCAAGCCATCCTCCGCAGTGAAAGTGCCTTCGGGGAAAACGAAGACCGATTCGCCCTGGCGGAGAAATTCCTCCATCTCCTGCGCCTGCTGCAAGCGAGACTCCGCATCGGTGCGGTCAAACTTTAGGTGGCCCATGCGGTCCAGAAAAGTTCCGATGAAAGGCATGTGGCCGACTTCCAATTTCGCGACGAAGCGGTAGGGCACGCCAAGGCCCAGCATCAACGGCAGAACGTCAAAATAGCTGGCGTGGTTGGAGGCATAAATCTTCGCCCCTGGCGTGTCCATGAATTCCTTGCCGACGACGCGGACTTTGCATCCGATGAGCGCAAACAGGATCTTGAGCGCGGAAGAAGTGAAGCGGCCGGCGGCGCGATGATCTTTGAAGAACCATACAATCGAGCAACTCGGCACAATCCAGAGGAAGAAAACGATATAAAAATAGATGCCGTATAGTTTTTCCAGCACGCTTTTCGCCGCTGCCAACAGTTCCTGGCCGAAATGGGCGACGGTGCTTTTCGTGCCCAAGCGGGCGATTTGAACCCATCCTGGCGGGCGAGGCGAAGAGAGCGTCCCCGCGAGATACATTTGTTTTGTTTCCTCGCGGCGGAGTTTTCCGCTCGAAGTTTTCGGGATGTTTCCCAGCGGAATTAACTCGACGCGATCCGGCGGCATTCCCAAACCCTGTGTTACAAGGTCGGTGATTTTGACGGAGATGGCCGCGCGGCGTTCGGAATCGCGCTCTCGAGTTTCCGCCACCACCACCAATTTTTCCGTGCCGCTGGCTTCATCCGTCAAGCCAAACGCCACGATGCACCCTTTGCGAATTCCTTCGGCGCGCGCAGCCAGCTCTTCGGCTTCGTGCGGATACAAATTTCTGCCGCCCTTAATGATGATGTCCTTGACGCGCCCGGTAACGAAGATTTCTCTCTCGGCGCGATAGGCGCGGTCGCCGGAATTCACCCAGCGATACTCTCCATCACTGGAATTCGCCCCGCGCTCGAAAAGTGTTTCCGTGGCTCGCGGATTGCGGTAATAGCCGCTGGTTGCAGAAGGCCCGCGAAACCACAGAAATCCTTCCGTGCGGTCGGGGGATTCGTTGCCGTTTTCATCGATGATGCGCACTTCGTGGCCAGGAATCGGCATTCCTGAGGAGACAAAGGAAATCGCGGTGTCGTCGTCCGAGGCGGCAGGCACTGCGCGCCCTTGAGAGGTGAACGTTGTGCGCTCGACCCGATCCACCAGAGGGCCACGATTCAACGGTGGCACCGTAACCGCCAGCGAAGCTTCGGCCAAGCCGTAAACGGGAAGTTGCGCGGTTCTTCGGAAGCCATATTTTTCAAACCGCTCAGCAAAGCGCTCCAGCGTTTCCGGATTCACAGGCTCGGCGCCGTTCAAAGCAGCGCGCCACGAGCTGAGGTCGATGCCTTGAATGTCTTTGTCGGCGACCTTGCGCACGCAGAGTTCGTAAGCAAAGTTGGGCGCAGCCGCAACAGTCCCTCGATGTTTGTGAAAAGCATGCAGCCAGCGCTCAGGCCGCGTCAGGAAGGCCAGAGGCGACATCACGATGACGTGGATTCCGTAATAGAGGATGGTGAGCCAAGCGCCAATCAAACCCATGTCGTGATAGAGCGGGAGCCAGGTGACGACGACGTCAGAAGGAGTGAGCTGCACCGCTTCGCCGACGGCCCGCATGTTCGCCAGCAGGTTCGCGTGCGTCAGCATCACGCCCTTGGGATCACCGGTGGAACCGGACGTGTATTGCAGCAGCGCGAGGTCGCTGCCTTTTCGAATGCGGCCGCCGGTGACATGGGGGGAACTTGCGCCAGGGGCGGGAGGTCGAGCGTTGTCGGCCGCGGCAATGAGTTTCTCCGCATCCACCACGCTTTCGAGCGAGCGCACGCGCGGCCGCAGCAATTTTGCAATCGCTTCCGCGCGCCGGAACGTCAGCAAAAGGCAGGCTTCCGCATTGTTGAGAATCGCGGATTGCCGCGCGGCGTATTCCTCGAGGCGGTCGGCGCGAAACGGAGGATAAATGGGCACAGGGACGGCCCCGGCAAGCAGAATTCCCGCGTAAGAAATGAAAAATGCGCGCGAAGTCGGGAGCATGAGCGCGACACGGCCACCGGGAGGCACGCCACGGCGCGCCAACTCGGCGGCGCAACGCTGGGCCGCCGCATGAAGTTCTGCAAACGTCAGCGTGGAAGTGCGGTCGCCGGAATCTCCGTCTTCGGTGATAGTGAGATGGGTTTTCTCCGCGTTATGAGCCGCGCGATAGCGCAGAACGTCGATCAGCGTCTCGGCGGAGAACACGCCCGCGTCATCGGCCTCATAATGCAGTTTATGTACAGTGACCGAAGCCCGCGCCGCGGGTTCCGGTTCCAGCTCTTCCGCTTGGCTTCCGGGAGCCTCGAGGATCGCGCGAGATAGATCCTCCGGCGTGTTTGCTTCAGAGGCAATGCGATCCGGCAGCCGGACGCCAAAGCCGTTTTCCAACCGAGCGAGCAATTCCACGCGTTCGAGGCTGCCCAGACCAAGGTCGCGATCGAGTTGCGAGGAAAGCGATAGTATCGGGAGCGCGCCCTGGCTCCCTAATTCTTTGAGCAGGCCTCGGATGACTTCCAGCACGCGGTCGCGCACGGTCGTGCGATCGAGTTGGGTAACGGGAGTCGCCACAGGTCTCACGAAAGCCTACGCGTTCAACGGCGAGGCTAACACGCCGTGCGACGGATTGCCATCTCCGAAGCGCACCTAGGCGCTTTTCTTGGCAACTAACTCAACCGCTTTGCGCAGCAAGGCTCATGCGCTTTTCTTCGCAGCCAACGGCGGCGAATAGCCCTTTGGTAGTAGCGCGGTCGAAAGGTCCACGCCCGAAAGGTCGGCGCCGGTCAAATCGGTTTCGCGAAGAATCGCAACACCCATGTCCGCTCCGGAGAATCTCGCGCCGCGGACGTTGGCCAAGCGCAAATTCACGTTTCGCAAGCGGGCGCGCTGGAAATTTGCGTTCGAAAGGTCGCAGCGAAAAAACTCAACTCCGCTGGCCTCCGCTCCCGACAAGTCCGCTCCAGGCAGCGCCGCCTCGGTCATGTCCGTGTTCCTCAAATCGGCGCTCCTCAAAACGGCTCCGGAAAGGTCAGCCCCGGGAAGTCTTGCGGTACGGAGGTCGGAGCACTCGAAATTGGCATTGCGCAAAATCGCGCCACTCAAATTGACGCCTTGCAGGTCGGCGTGAGAAAGATCGGCGCCAGTTAAGTCGGCGCGCGCACCACCTTCTTTTCCGCGAAAGAAGAGTTCGTGTGCTTCCAGAATTTCTGTGAGTTTCTTGCCTTGGTGCTTGATGCTTTTTGGCTTTCGAAATCCCATAGCGTTGCCACCGTCGATAGCTTTGTCGAGGAGATTTTACCGGAACCGGCGAGCGAGCGGAACTCCAAGCAGGGGCCAGTTTGAATTTTGTCTCCCAGCATCGCGATTCGAAAGATTCAGACTGGTCGGCCGCGGGCTGTTTCGAACCAAACCGGCTGAAATAGCAAAAGCACGGCGGCTTTCGTCAAAGAGTGTATTTCCCGTGAAATTCGGGGAGAAGGCTCGTAAGATTCTAGGAGAGATGTTCCGGTTTGAGCCAACGCGGGCAAAACTGCGAAGCATTCTGTTCGTAACAGTCACTTTGGAGCTGATCGTGCTTCTTGCTGCTGTTCTGGCAGCCATTCCAGTTTGCGGCCAAGGGCGGGAAGACGAGATCGTGGCGAATCTGGCTGGCGGACGGGTGATCGTCCATGTGGCTCGCGATGCGATTATTTTTGCGGCGATTGATCAGCCGGTGGAGCAGAATTCCATTCCGCCGCGCGTTGTAGATTTGGACTCGACGCATATTGGTGTGTTGCTGGGCGCTTCGGAGTGGCGCAGCCCCGCCGACCCCAAGGCGATTCGGTTGGACCGCAGCTTTCAGAGGGTCGCCGCGAAGGATTCCCGCTATGAAAACGCCCCGGGAGAAGGGGAAGCGGACCTGGAAGCCATCGGCATTTCCTTTCTCGAAAAGCTGCGGCCATTGGTTGGCCAGCTTCATCACAAGATCGATTTCTCCTCCGACGATGTTCTCTTTGAGGTGGTGATTATCGGTTACGCCCCGAACGATTATGGTCCGGAAGTTTGGGAAGTGGAGTACCGCGTTGAGCAAGAGGAAATTGCGGCGCGCGGTCAGGAGTATTGGCAAACCAAAGTGCTGCGGCCACGTTTTACGCAACTCTACCCCCCGGAGAAACATGCCCCGAAGACGCTGGTCGAGAGCCGTTACCCAGCGAATGTGAAAGGGCCGACGCTGTTGGAGTTGATCAAAGGGAATGACCCCCGCATCACGCCGCTCGGCGAGCATGAGCCTCGTTTTGAAAAGGTGCTGGAGAATGTGCGAGCCGGACAGGCACAGAAGGCAGTTCCTGCGGATTCGGTGGATTTCCTGCGCGCGGTTTTGCCGCTGATTGCGGAGAAGCAGCGATTCATTCTGGGCACCATGGATGAACGCGGGTTTAACTGGGTTGTGCCGCCGGATGAGCCCGTGGAAAAAGCGGAAGAAGACAAGAACCGACCTCCCGAAGCTCCCACGCTGCGCAAAAAGATCAAGCCTTGAGATCCTTCGACTCGCTGCGCTCACTTAGGATGACTATCCTGACCGGATAGTCAGTTTTTCGATGGGGTCGCCGGGGCGGATGAGGCCTCCGACAAGCACGCGGGCGAGCATGCCGCGGCGGCCCCACAGTTCCTTGCGCAGGCCTGGGCGGATTTTCTCCATCTGATCGCAGGGAGTGCACACGGAAGTGATTTCGATTTGGGCGTCGCCAATGCGAAGTTGCTGACCGATTTTCAAGCCGTTTACGTTGAGGCCATCCGTGGTGATGTTTTCACGCAGAATACCCGGGCGAAGGTTCATCGCTTCGAGGGTCTCGCGATCGACGAGCAAAACCTGGCGGTTTCCGGGCCGCGCATGCGCACAGCCCTCCAAGCCAAAGTCGGCCAAGGCATGAACTTCTTGAAGCTCTTCCATGGGCAAGCGCTTCTTGGGTGCCCGAAATAAGTTTTGTACTTTCGCCACAGCGCTTAGTCTCCGGTCGCACTAAGATGATTGGAATGAGCTCCAATGTCTCGGCGATAGTGCATGCCGTCGAAGTGGATCCGGGAGATCGCGGAGTAAACCGACTCCAGAGCCGCCTTCAAAGTGGGGCCAGAAGCGGTCACTCCCAGAACCCTGCCGCCGTTGGTGACGGCTGACTCACCGAGTTGTTTCGTTCCTGCGTGCAGTACTTTCACACCGGTAATCTGCTCCACAGCGGTTAGGCCTTCGATGCGCTTTCCCGTTTCGAACTTTCCGGGGTAGCCACCAGACGCCAAGACGACGCAAGCGCTTGCCCCCGCTTTCCACTTCAACTTGAAGGGGTCCAGACGGGCGGCGGTTACATCGGAGAGGACGTCGGCGAGGTCGAAATCGATTCGCGCCACGATCGCTTGTGTTTCAGGATCGCCGAGGCGGCAATTGAACTCGAGGACTCTGGGCCCGGAGGCCGTAAGCATCAAACCAACGTACAAGAATCCCTGGTACGGGATTTGGTCCGCAGCGAGCCCCTGCAAAGTAGGAGCGACGATGCCGGAGATGATTGTCTGCCGGAGTTGCTCCGGCAACAGGTCATCTGTCGAATAGGCACCCATGCCGCCCGTATTGGGTCCGCGATTTCCGTCAAATACGCGCTTGTGGTCGCGGGTGGGCAGGAGCGGCGCATATTCCTTGCCATCCGTGAGAACGATGAAGGAGAGCTCGTCGCCTTCGAGAGTTTCTTCGAGCAGGATGCGCTTGCCGCCGGCGCCGAGTTCGTTTTTCTCCATTACTCGCTCGATGAAATCGTGCGCTGAAGCAAAATCAGGAGAAAGAAAAACGCCCTTGCCGGCGCAAAGTCCATCGGCTTTAATCACGACGGGCCAGCTGACGGTGCGAAGGGCGGCGTACGCATCTTTCGCTGAATCGTATGTGCCATACATTTTCGCGGTGGGAATGCCGTGGCGGAGCAGAAATTGTTTTGAGAAGATTTTGCTGCCTTCGAGCTGCGCGGCCAGTTGTGATGGCCCCACAATCGGCCAACTTCTTTGGCGAAAGGCATCGGCCAGGCCGTTCACAAGGGGAAGCTCGGGGCCCACGACGGTCAAGTCCGGCTGAATTTTTTCGGCGAGCGCAACGATCGCGGCGACGTCACCTGCTTCAACGTTGACGCATTCCGCCTCCGCGGCGATGCCGGCGTTGCCGGGAGCGCACCAAATTTTTTCGACGCGCGGGCTCTGTTTGAGCCTCCAGACCAGGGCGTGTTCGCGCCCGCCGCCACCAATTACCAGGACTTTCATGGAGAATTCCTCGCGAACGACCCTCCGAACGATAGACGCCGCGTTTCGACGTGTCAACCTGACCTGCGCAGCTCCGATGAGGAAATCGCGCCTTGAGCATCGTGGCAGTTGCACGCGAGCCCAGGTGCAGTTTGTGTTCCGGCGTCACTTACCAGTTGGCAATGCCTGTCCTTAGGGCCAGTTTTCGGAGTGGCAGGCGACGGCTACGCTGGAGGAAATCGGGAGAAGTCTGCCCGCGCGAGCAGAAACGGGGGGCCGCGATGCTGTTGATTCCTCTAAAACACGAAAACATGGAGGGCCGCCGCTGGCCCATTATCACGTTCGGGCTGATTGCTCTGAACATCGTCGTCTTTCTTGGCACGCATTGGACCATCGACAATCAGCAACCAGAAATCTTCGACGTGCGCGTGCACGTTTTGCTTCTGGCTGCTTCCCACCCCGAACTAAAAGTGCCCGATGATGTTCAGCAATTCGTGGAAGACTTTCAAAAATCCAACCCCGAGGCATGGAAAGAAGCCGGCTCACAATCCAGAAAGCCCTTTGATGCGGAAGAGTTGCGCGAGCGAAGGATGCAAGACCCGGAAGAACTGCAACCGGAGATGGATTCGCTGGCGCAGCGCTTCCATGATGTGCAGGAACATTCGATTCTGCAGAATTACGCGTTTATCCCGGCGCACAAGAAGCCGATCACTTACTTAACCTCTATTTTTCTTCATGCCGGTTGGCTCCATTTGATAGGCAATATGTGGTTCCTGTGGCTTTCTGGGTTCATCTTGGAAGACAACTGGGGGCGCGTCATCTACGTCGTGTTTTATTTCCTCGCGGGAATCGCTGCGACGCAATTTCATGCTTGGGCGTATCCGGACAGTATCGTGCCTTGTCTTGGGGCTTCGGGCGCCATTGCAGCGCTTATGGGAGCGTTCTTAGTCCGGTTTCCGAAACTGAAGATCGATATGTGGGGCACTCTTTTCTTCTACCGTTTCCGATTCAAGGCCGCGGCCTATTGGCTGCTTCCTTTGTGGCTGGCGTCAGAAATTTTTTATGGCGCGCTAGTTGGCAAGATTTCCGGCGTCGCGCATTGGGCCCACGTGGGCGGATTCGTATTTGGAGCAGTGGCCGCTCTCGTCATTCAGCGGACGGGACTGGAGCATAAAGCGAATGCTGCGATCGAAGAAAAAATCGGTTGGACTGCGGATCCCGCGATTGTCGAAGGCACGGAGCTGATGAACCAAGGCAAGATCGATGAAGCGATCTCGGTTCTGCAGAAACACGTTGCGGCAAAGCCGGATGCGGCTGATACTTATTACCTCCTGCAGCAGCTCTACTGGGGAAGAACGACCTACCGAAACACCACGAAGCCTCGATCAAGCTCTGCCAGTTGCACGTGAAAGCGCAGGATACGGAAGCCGCGTGGCAGGATTATGGGGAGTATCTGAACACGGGCGGAAATCGCATGCCGGCGGCGACGTGGCTCGAGCTCTGCCGCTCAGCGGAGGGCCAGCAGAATTTCGAACGCGCCGCAACCGAATACGCGCACCTTGCGGAAACTTGGCCCAACGAGCGCCAATCGATTCTGGCTCTTTTGTCTGCTGGGCGGCTGTGTTTGAAGAAGTTGAATCGGCCATCCGATGCATTGAAGTATTACAAGACGGCGGCGGCTTCTCCTGTGCCACACCTCGATTGGCAGTCGAACATTGAGGCAGGAATACGTGATTCTGAGAAGGCTCTTAGCAGGTCATTCGAGCCAACGGTCAAATCATAGCGAGAAGAGACTTTTTCCCATCAGACGCTAGTCGAAGAGCAAGTGCTTCTGCGTACAGTCGAAGCGCGTTAGCTGGCGCCGCCGGCGGCGCGAATGGGAATCGTTACTGTGGAAGCGGTGTCGGAGGATGCGAGCATGTGGCAGCGGCCATCGAAAATTCCGCCGGGATCGATGACCATGCAGGGAGAATGAACTTCACCAGTTACTACACCTTTTGCTTGAATCTCCACCCGGCCCTTCGCAAAGATCACTCCGTCGAAGCGGCCAGAAATCACTACGCGGTTGCCTTCGATTTGTCCTTCGACTTTGGCGGCATCACCGAGAACCACGGTTTGCTCCGAGATGATATTGCCCTTCACGTTTCCGTCGATGCGGAACGTTCCGGTAACTGTCAGCGTGCCTTCGAGCGTGACGCCCTGGTCGATGAATCCTGTCCACTCTTCGCTGGCGCCGTTCTTTGCCGATACCGGCCACTTCCATGCCATAGCTGTATTCCCCCAAACGTTCGACACTTTTACTTTAACTGCGCAGGCATACAAGTCAACGCAAGTGAGAGTGCATGTTGTCGAATGAAACGACTGCACCGAGGGACAGTCTGTGTCCTTCGCAAAAAGCTATTTCATTAAGCGGTCGTAAAGTCCCATCAATTGCGCATCATCGTAATACTCAAGTACGAGCTGTCCCGGGCGCATTTTAGTTTTTTGACGGAGCAGCACTTTGGTTCCCAAGTGACGCTGAAGTTCTTCGAGTGCAGCGCGAATATTCGCGTCCAAGTGCGCTTCCGTCTGCGACGGCGTATTGCGAGAGCGGCGAGAGGCCAAGCGCTCAATCTGCCGGACGGTCAGACCGCCACGGGCCGCGCGCTGTGCATAGCGCAAACGCAACTGCGAATCGGCCACGGCGAGCAACGCTCGGCCGTGACCCGCTGTGAGCTTTCCTTCTTCAATCCAATCTTGAATGAGGGGCTCGAGCTTTAGAAGGCGAATGGAATTTGCGACGGTCGCGCGGTCTTTTCCGGTGCGTTCCGCGACAGCTTCCTGCGTTAGCTGAAATTCATCCATCAAGCGCTCGAAGGCGCGGGCAGCCTCCATAGCGTTGAGATCTTCGCGCTGGATGTTTTCGACAAGGGTCATTTCCAGAGCCAGCTCGTCGGGCACGGCGCGAACGATTGCTGCGACTTTGCTTAGGCCCGCACGTTGCGCAGCGCGCCAGCGGCGCTCCCCGGCAATCAATTGATAGCGATTGCCAATCGGCCGGACGACCAAGGGCTGAATGATTCCGCTAGCTTGAATCGAGCGTGCCAGCTCGTCGAGGGCCTCTTCTCGGAAGCGCGTTCTAGGTTGGTAGGGGCTCGGCTCGATCTGGTCGATGTCGATTTGCAGCGGACCAGCGTGCACAGCATCGCGAGCCGGAGCGGCCGCAACGCCGCTCAACGATGCCACGTGTGGGTGAATCTGGGCTGGCTCGGGCTGAGCTTTCGGCTCAGGCTCCCGAATGAGCGCTCCTAGCCCCCGTCCCAGCGCGTTTCTCGGCATTGGCAATGACCTCCTGGGCGAGATGGGAGTAGCCCTCCGCCCCTTTGCTATGAATATCGTAAAAAATGATGGGCTTTCCGAAACTGGGCGCTTCGGCAAGGCGCACGTTGCGTGGAATCACGCTTTGGAAGACTTGCGACCCAAAAAAACTGCGAAGATCGGTGGCAACCTGGCGCGAAAGCGTGGTTCTTTCGTCGTACATCGTCAGCAAGATGCCTTCGATTTCTAAGCAGGGATTCAGAGTTCGCCGGATGCGCATTAGCGTATCTAAGAGCTCAGAGACACCCTCGAGAGCCAGGTATTCGCATTGGATGGGAATTAGCACTGCGCCCGCAGCCACGAGGGCATTCAAGGTTAACAAGTCCAGGGCAGGCGGGCAATCCAGAACGATGAACTTGTATTTATCCTGAGTCGATTTCAGCGCGGTTTGCAGCTTGTACTCGCGGTTTTCTGCCGTAACTAACTCGACTGCGGCTCCGGCGAGGTTTTTGTCGGCGGGGACGACATCCAGGCCCTCAACTTGCGACTTTTGAATCAGTTTGTCGAGAGGCTCGCTGAGAATGAGCGCGTGATAGAGAGTTCTGCGAGCCGGATCCTTGGTAAACCCGATGGCGGCCGTAGCATTGGCCTGGGAATCGCAATCCACGAGGAGCGTGGATTGTTCACCAGCGGCGAGGCAGGCAGCGAGGTTAACCGCCGTTGTTGTCTTCCCGACCCCACCTTTTTGGTTCGCAACCGCGATAATCCGAGCCAACGACGAGTCCCCCGCCAGCGAAAATCTAGCAAAGAGCGAAATGGGATGCAAGATGTTTCACGTGGAACAAAGACGAAAGTTGCGAACCCTAATTATTGGCTGTGGATGTTTCACGTGGAACATCTCGCTGGCACACTGCCGAAATGTACCCACCGTTCCACGTGAAACAAGCTAAACAAGAAGGTTGAGGTGGCCGAGCTGTGAACATTACTGCACCCCCAAGGAGTTTTGAGCAAGTGTTGTCGTCTGGCGGTCGATGAGCCGACGGCTCAGGCTTTCTTAGAGCCCACGAGGAGCAGACGGCGGAGGGAATTCGGCACAGGAATGGGTTCACGCCATTCCCAAGTCCGGATCTTCTGAAGGTCGGGGAGGTCCCGCGCCCCGATCCAGAGAATAACCTGTTTCGCGGCAATCTGTTGCGAGCCTGCCCACTCCAGGAAAGAGGGGAATTCACCCAAGGCCCGAGCACAAATGAAGTCGAGAGGGGCAAGTTCTTCTCCCAGTTCCTCGTAGCGTCGAACCAGGACTTGCGCGTCTGTAAGTTCCAATTCACGAATAACTTCCGCAAGAAACGTCGCCTTTTTCAAGTTAGATTCGATCAGGAAAACCCGCAGATCGGGCCGTAATATCTTGAGCGGCAAACCGGGAAAACCGCCGCCGGAGCCTACGTCGGCGAGCCGACCGTTTTCCACCGGCACGGTGATGGCCGCATACATACTTTCGCAGAAATGACGATATAGTACTTCCAGAGGATCGCGAATCGCAGTGAGATTCAGTTTTTCGTTCCAAGCCAGCAAAGTCTTTATATACTGTTGAATTTGAAGGATTTGTCTTTCGTTAGTGGACAATTGGAATTCACCGAGCGCGCGAACGATGGCGCTTTCGGTGGGAAGGGCTGGGCCATTTGTTGTCATATTAGTAAATAGTCAGTCCCTGCAAGTTAAGTCGCCTCCCTTTCCGGACTGGCCGGCGGGCGGACCAAGTACCGAGGCCCAGCAATGCCCGCAACCACATCGACCGCGCTGTGCCAGAAAATGGCTGGAACAAGACTATCGTAGCTGATTCGGCTCGTCCCCAGCACCAGACCGATAACAAAGGTCATGACCATCCCGCCTCTCCCTTGATAGCTATGCGCAAGGCCGAACAGAAAGGAAGAGAGCAGGACCACCAGCCAAGTCTGTAAGCCGACCTGTGCGAGAACTGCCATCGTGAATCCGCGGTAGAGGAACTCCTCGCAAATGCCCGCAGTGATCGCGAGGGCGAAGTAAGGCAGCAGCTCGACCGGCGATTGAGGCAAGATACGTTCCGCGACGGCCTGCAACGGCCCGCGCAATTCGACGGGAATGCGTCCCACGCGGCGCAGATTCAACCACTGCAAGGTAGAAATCGTCGCGGCGCCGACAATGGCGGCGATCACGATTTTTGAAAGGTCCGGGATGAACAATCCAAGCTGCAAAGCCGTATATTTGTGTGCCCAGACGCGCCATGCAACCACGGCGACCGCCAGCCACTGGAACGCAATCGTCGAAGCATACAAGACGAGCCGCTCCATCGTGCTGACGGTCGGCATGGCGAGGAGCTTCTTCATCTTGGCGCGGCCACGCCAAGGCAAGATCACCGCGAGCGCCAGAAAAATGAGCCAGATGTCCCACGCCATGCGCAGATAAGAACACTTTCCTTATGCGCCGCGCAAGTATCGAAAGTCCTATTGTGTGCAAGTAGAAGCGTGTCATCTCAGACGAAAGAAAGGGCGCACAGCTGGCGCCCCGCGCTACAATCAAACCGCGTTACAGCGAGGTGCGGCTTGACCCAATCCGTGAAACTCACGGCCATGGTCAAGGCAGCGGGTTGAGCGGCAAAGCTGAGTCCAGGGTTGCTGGATTCCGTTTTGCGCCGTTTGCCGCGGCCAACTGATCCGAATGTGCTCGTTGGATTCGACACCAACGACGACGCAGGGGTGTATTTGCTCAGCCCGGAAATGGCACTGGTGCAAACGGTCGATTTCTTCACGCCTATCGTCGACGATCCTTTTACGTTTGGGCAAATAGCCGCGGCCAATTCCTTGAGCGACATCTATGCGATGGGAGGCAAGCCGCTTTCATCGCTTTCCATCGTGGGTTTTCCCGACAAAGGCGACCCGGAAATTCTCGAGCAGATTATTCGCGGCGGGCTGGCAAAAATGGCTGAAGCGCGATGCAGCGTGATCGGCGGCCACTCGATTCGCAACGATGACATTCAATTCGGCTATGCCGTCACTGGCCTGATTCATCCGCAGCGCGTATGGCGAAATGTCGGCGCGCGCACGGGCGATGTCTTACTGCTAACCAAAGCGCTTGGCACCGGAGTGCTGTCCACGGCATTGAAGAAGGACCGCGCCGCTGCCGGGGATTTGCAGGCGGCGGTCGCTTCCATGTCCGAACTAAATCGCGCGGGCTCCGAAGCCCTACAGGAGTTTCAGAAAAAGGCCGGCGCAGCGCAGCCAGTGCACGCGGTCACGGATATCACAGGATTTGGTTTACTCGGCCACGCTCGCGAAATGGCGCTGGGAGATCCCGCGCATCAAATCGAACCTGTTTCGTTTGAGATTGACCATTCGACGATTCGCTATCTACCTGGCGCCCTGGAAGCCGCGCGCGAAGGTTTTCTTCCGGGCGGGCTGAAGAACAATCGCGAATTTATTGGCGATTGCGTTGCTTTCGAGGAAAGTGTTCCGCAGGAGTATCGCGAATTGCTTTTCGATCCGCAAACCTCCGGCGGTCTACTAGTTGCCGTGGCACCCGAATCTGGAAACGACGCCCTCGCCGTGCTCGAACACAATGGTGTCCCTGCCCGCCGCATCGGCCTCGCTGTCCCAAAAGGCAAGCCGCTCTTGTTTGTGCGCTGAAAGTCCAAAAGAAAGAACGGGTCTAAAGACCTGCCACTACACTCGGAGCTCTTAGGCCTTTCCGGTACACTTTCAGCATGGACACGATCACGCACGGCATCGCGGGCGCGCTGATTGGGAAGGCCCTGTTTCGCGGCGAGGATTTGTTTTCTTCGCGGAGTAAGCGGCCCGCCTCCGCGACAGGGCCGGGGCAAGCAGAAGTCGGCCCCTACGTAAGCCGTGGCCGCGTTCTCACCTGGTCCCTGATGTTGGGTGCGATTTTTCCCGATTCGGACGTTTTCCGGGACATCTTCTCGCACGACAAACTGCTGATGATTACCTGGCATCGCAGCATTACGCATTCGCTCTTGTTGCTTCCGCTATGGACAGTGCTACTCGCTGTCATCACGCGCGCGTTTGCCAATTGGCGAAAATGGGAGTCGCCGTCGTTCGCCGCGCTGAGTCTGGTCTATGGAGTCGGTATCCTCAGCCACATTCTGCTCGACCTGGTGACCTCGTTTGGCACCATGATTTGGTCGCCGCTCGAGTGGTCGCGGCCGGCCTGGGACCTCATCTTCATTTTGGATTTCACGCTCAGCGCGATTGTACTGGTGCCCCAACTTCTTGCGTGGGCGTATTCGCGGCCGGAAAAAATGAGGCGCCGCGTGATTGGCCTGTGGTTGGTCCTTGCTCCTATTCCGCTGATCATTGCCCGAATGGGTGAAACTGTCGGCGCGCCGATTCCCGATCGCGTCGTACTGATGATTGTGGTGGTTCTGAGTGTCATCATTGTGCTTCCCGCGCGCCGCGGCTGGGGCTTGAAGATTCGATATGCCAACTGGAATCGTGCTGGTCTTGCAGCGACATTGATTTATGTCGCGCTTACGTTCTTCGCGCACCGCGCCGCGCTCGCGCGCATCCACAAATTCGCGGAGCTTTATCATCTTCAGGCGCAATCCATCGGAGCGCTGCCGCTCCCGCCATCACTATGGGATTGGGACGGCCTGGTTCGCACCGAGCGCGGCGTTTATGAGCTGCGCATGGACGTGAGCCACAAACCCGCGAGCGACACCGAATTGCTGTCGCAGGAGCATCGCTATTATCCCGACGCGCCGCCGAACTCTTATATTGAAGCCGCAAAACGGTTGCCAGAGGTGCAAAAAGTGCTGTGGTTTGCACGCTTTCCCGTCACGCAGTTCCACAAAGAAGGTGAGGACGCTATCGTGGAAATTTCCGATGCGCGCTTTCCGCGCATGCGCCCCGGGCGTCCCCCGTCCTTCACTTATCGTGTGCGCTTCGCAGCCGACGGCAATGTGGCATCGCAAGGCTGGGTGACGCGGTAGGTAGCACAGACTTTAGTCTGTGCCATTGTCCTTGAGCCGCACGTACGACTTGCGGAGACGCACGCGCGCCCGCTTAACATGCCGTTAAGTGCAATCAGTTTGTGGCGGCAGAAGATTGCTGTCCCCAGACTTCTTCAGCCACTTCGCACACGAGGCGCAGCTTTGCAAACTGATCCGCCTCTGAGAGGCGATTCCCTTCCGAGGAGCTCGCGAACCCGCATTGCGGGCTCAGGCAGAGCTGGTCGAGCGGCAAGTATTTCGCGGCTTCGTCGATACGCCGCTTGAGCAAATCCTTGGGTTCGAGCTGAGCTAGCTTGCTGGACACCAGCCCAAGCACGATGGTTTTGTTCTTGGGCACAAAGCGTAGCGGCTCGAATGTCCCCGCGCGCGCCGTTTCATATTCAAGGAAATACGAATCCACGCTAATTTTGTTG